>Ga0310695_10004322_pt1 | contig 26400 bp, 13 predicted proteins | sample RumenRJG_04DNA_FD_203882 | JGI IMG/M metagenome (GOLD analysis project Ga0310695, IMG submission 203882) | Bovine rumen microbial communities from Lethbridge, Alberta, Canada - RJG_04 (v2) (version 2) | ecosystem: Host-associated > Mammals > Digestive system > Stomach > Rumen | place: Canada... | reverse complement strand
CTTTTTTGTTTATTTAAATTTATTTAGTTTTTATTGGTAGAAATACCATTAAAATATATTAAAGATTGGTATGTTAAAAGTATAAACTTTTGACAGTACCATCCAAATAGAAAGGTGATGCCTATGGAATTTTATAGCTGCTTATTTCCTTCTATAGAATTAGAGGAAAAGGTAAATGAAATAGCCCCTAAAAGCTTAAAGGATCTACATTTAGATCAGCTTTTTGGCTATATATTTCAAGAAAAATATGAATATGATTTAAAAGGCTTTTTCTATACTCCTTTAAAGAATTTAGAGGTTATTTCCTATAGACAATCTGTCTTAAAGGATTTACTTAAGGAGGATGTTCGTGCTTTATTTACCACCTTTTCTTTAAAAACAGGATATTTAAAAAGAAAGATGGATAATATTAGAGGAGGTCTTCCAAAAAGACTAGAAAAGGAAAAGAATTATCTAGTTCGAGGAGAATTACTAGAATCTGCATATGTATATGTAGAAGCTATAGAGGATTTAATTTTGAAGTTAGATTCTATGCAAATTGAATCGAAGGGATTAGTTTTATTTAAGGAATATATATGTAAATATGCAAAAGATCCATTCTTTATTAGATTAAAGAATGAGGTTGCAAGAGTTAAGGAAATATTTAATAAAATTCAATATAATTTATATATTAAGGGTACTTCGATTAGTCTTTTTAAATACGACAATGAAAAAAGCTTAACGGATGAGATTACAGCTTTATTCGATAAATTCCATCAGGAAGGAAATGGTAAACCATTACCAAAGCTAAAGCCTGAGGCATATAATGTCAATATGGAAAATAATATTATGGCTATGATGGCTAAGGTTTACCATGAGGAATTTAAAGAGCTTGAAAAATTCTGTACAGAATTTAAGGATTTTGATAATAAGGTATTATTAAGATTTTCTAAAGAAATTCAGTTCTATTTATCCTGGTATGAAATTACAGAAATGATAAGAAATAATGGAATGAGCTTTACAATTCCTAAGGTTACCTTAGATAAAGGGCATATGTATATCAATGATTTTTATGATTGTATGCTGGCATTTAATTTATCTGGTCATGTTGTACCTAATAGTATAAGATTAGATTCTCCTGAGCATATTTTGGTTATTACAGGTCCAAACCAAGGTGGTAAAACCACCTTCGCTAGAGCCTTTGGTCAGGCTCATTATTTAGCCTCCTTAGGCTTAGATATTCCTGGAAGTGATGCATGTATCTATTTAATTGATCAGGTATTGACGCATTTTGAGGTTGAAGAATCCATTGAAACCTTAAATGGTAAGCTTGAGGATGAGCTTGAAAGATTATATGAGCTAAAGGAAGCAGCAACTAAGGATAGTGTTATTTTAATCAATGAAATCTTTGCCTCAACTACAGTAGAGGATGCAGTAAAGCTAGGGGTTCACATGATGAAGTATTTAGAGGATTTAGGTGCAATCGCGATTGTGGTTACCTTCTTAGATGAGCTTGCAACACTAAGTAGCCACGAGGTAAGCCTAATGACTGAGGTGGCAGGAGAAGAGGATCACACAAGAACCTTTAAAATTGTAAGAAAAGCCCCAGATGGTAGAGCCTTTGCGATGGATATCGCGAAGAAGTATGGACTATCTAAGGAAGACTTAGAGAGGAGGCTTGCCAAATGAAAGCTTATTTAATGTTTAAGGATAAGAATTTTGTTTTAGATGATAATGGAATGTATAATTCAATAGTTACATTAGATGATTTAGAAATAGAATCTGTTTTAAAATATGCATCGGATTCGGATGAATTAATTCATAACGTTTTAAAAAAATCTCTTGCAAATCCATTACTTGATTTAGAGGAAATCAAGTATCGTCAGGAGGTTTTAAAGGATTCCTTAGATAACCCTGAAATTGTTAGAGATTTATATCAAATTTGTGTAGATACATTAAATAAAATAAAAAAATATTGGTTTGGTTCAGGCTCAGGCTCTTTATCGAATACCTATGTATCCGCACTGGATCACTTGTCCTATTTTATTGAAGGATTAAAGGGCTTAAGAGAAATTGCAGATAAGCATAGTAATAAATTTAAATCGATAGGCTTTATCAATTTATTTAAGGATTTAAAGGAAGAATTATCGAATGAATATTTAGCTAAGGTAGATGCCTTAGTTAAGGAATTAAATAACCGAGATGATTATTTAATTTCAGCAACCCTAGGTGCACATTTAAATGGTATTAATTATACCCTAAGGCATGTAGAAAATGAAAAGAAATATAAATCTACTTTATTTAGTAGAGCTCCAATCTATAAGGTTAAAGAGGATGATAGTGTTGCTAAAAAGGATTTAGAAAATAGAAAGAATTTAGCGCTTGTACATGCAGCGAATGCTTTAGCAATTGCAGATAACCATCTAGATGGCTATTTTAATATGCTTATGAGTGAGCTTGCCTTTTATGTTGGTAATCTAAATTTGGCTTATGAATTAAATTTAGTTCATATGCCATATTCTATTCCAAATGTATTAGAAATAAATTCCTATGATAGAGAATGGATAGAATTATATGATTTAGCCTTAGTTTCCAAAAAGAAAAGAGAGGTAACCTCAAATTCCAATATAGCCCAAGATATTCATCTACATATTATTACTGGTGCGAATAGTGGAGGTAAGACAACCTTCCTAAGAAGCTTTGGTCAGGCAACCTTGATGGGGCAAGCTGGAATGCTAGTTCCAGCTAAGGCATTTAAATTTCCAATAAGAAGTGGTATTTATACACACTTTAAAAAGGAAGAGGATAAGAAGATTAAAAGTGGTAAGCTAGATGAGGAGTTAAAGAGAATTAGTGAAATCATAGATCATATAGATAAGTATTCTCTAATTCTATTTAATGAATCCTTCTCATCTACAAATGAGCGTGAGGGCTCTGAAATTAATAATCAAATTGTAGATGCATTAATTTCTCACTCCCATGAGGTTTTCTCTGTATCTCATTTATATACCTTTGCATCTAAATATTTTGAGGATAAGAAGGTTGAATTCTTAGTTGCTGAAAGAAAAGAGGATGGCTCTAGATCCTATAGAATTTTAAAGGGAATGCCTGAAAAAACAGCATATGGATTAGATTTATATAATAAAGTTTTTGGTTAATTTGTATTTTTTTGATGCCGAATTGAAAAAATTTGTATTATTTTTTGAAAGAATGTGTATAATTTATATGCATTCTTTTTGTTATGGTATAGAATAGAATTAGAAAGGGGTGTTATTTTGCAAAGCCCAGAAGAGCAATATACGTATAGAACTTTGTTAAAAAGAACATGTCTTATAACAAACATAGTATATTTATGTATTCGTATCTTATATTTAATATTTTTCATTGCAACAAAATCCTATGTATTAGTGTATTTTGATATTGCATCAATAGTTATGTATGTATTTACATTCCTACTAGTGAAGAAGAATAAATTCTATATTTATTCCTTATTTTGTGGAAATGAATTCTTAGTCTTAATGTCACTTTCTACTATATATTTAGGCTTTGCTTCAGGATTCCAGCTAAATATTATTGGTATTTGTGTTGTAGCCTTCTTTGCAGCCTACTTTTCTAAAGGAAAGGGAATAAGAAATTCCTTAATTTGGAGTGTAATGAGTGTTGCCATATATTTGTTCTTACATTTTTATATGAGCTTCCATACTCCTATTTATCCTATGGAAGCCTGGTTTAACATAAGCTTTTATGCCTTCCATACGATAATTGTATTTGCGTTTATTGCAATTTATTTATTAGTATTCGTTAGATATACAAGAAGCCTTGAGGCAAGAATATTAAGTGAATCAAGAATTGATTTCTTGACTAAAACGCATAATCGATATGATTTATATAGCTACTTAGATTCTATTACAGAGAAGAAGGAATATTCTTTAGCTATATTTGATATCGATGATTTTAAAAAGATCAATGATGTATATGGTCATATTTGTGGAGATTATATCCTAAAGGAATTAGCATTTATTGCAAGTAATACTCTAGGAGATTCCTTTGTATCTAGATATGGAGGAGAGGAATTCATTATTATTGCAAAGGAAAATAATAATGAATTCTATGCAAGATTAGAGGATTTAAGAAAATATATTGCTTCTCATGTTTTCCAATTTAATGATACAAAAATAAAAATAACCATCACCATTGGTGTTGGAATTTATGAAGAAAATATGAGTATTGAAGCTTGGATAGATAATGCAGATAGCAAATTATATCAAGGAAAAAATAGTGGTAAGAATAAAACAGTAATGTAAAAAGGCGGGGCTTTTAAAGCTCCGCCTTTTCATCATCCTTAATTCTTTCCTTTGCAATCGCAAGCATTAACTTAATACGATTTTCTTGGTTGACCTTTGTAGCACTAGGGTCATAATCAATAGCAACAATATTTGCATCTGGATGCAAGGATTTAATTTTTTTCATTACACCCTTACCACAAATGTGGTTAGGTAGACAGCCAAATGGCTGTGCACAAATGATGTTTTCGTAGCCAATTTCTTGAAGCTCCATCATTTCTGCAGTAAGTAGCCAGCCCTCACCCATCTTAGTGCCGTGGTGAATGACGCCCTCGCTCATTTCCTTAGTTTCTCTAAATAGCTTCATTGGAGTAAACTTGGTTTTCTCCATAGATTTAATCATAATCTTTTCTCTTCTTTGCATGAACCAAAGTAAGAATTTTGTGATTAAAGCCTTCTTTTTCCATCTGCCATAGATTTCTGTATCATAAATATTATTCCAGAAGCAATATAGCATAAATCCATATAAACCAGGGACCATTGCCTCTGCATCCTGGCTTACTAAGAAGTCCTCTAGATGATTATTACCCAAGGCAGCGTATTTGATGTAGATTTCACCTACAATTCCTACCTTTGGCTTTTTATGAGATAAATCTAAATCAAGTTGATCATAGGATTTTGCAATGGCATAGCAATTCTTTTTTTGTGCATTATAGCTTGTACCCTTGCCATTTGCGAATTGATTCGATAATTCCTTAACCCATTTTTCAGTTAATTTTTCTGTTGCACCCTTTTCCTTTTCATAGGTTCTACATTTATTATTTAAATACATAATTAAATCACCATAGGTTAAGGCTGCAGCTAATTTGAAAATTAGCTTTGGTGTATATTTAAATCCTGAATCCTTTTCTAGATTACTCATATTCAAGGAAACTACAGGAATATAGCCATAGCCTGCCTTAATTAAGGCTTTTCTTAATAAATGAAGATAATTCGATGCTCTACATCCTCCACCCGTTTGTGTGATTAGACATACAACCTTATCTAAATCATCTCTATGATTCAAATTATCAATAAATTGACCTATAACAAGTAGGGCAGGGTAGCAGGTATCATTATGAACGTATTTTAATCCCTCGCTAACAACCTCTGGTCCTTCATTTCTCATAATTTCAACCTTGTAGCCCGATTGAAGAAGAACCTGTTCAAACAAAGACATATGGATGGGAAGCATATTTGGAATTAAAATCGTATGGGTTTTTACCATAGATTCCTTGAATTTAGGATATTCAATTTCTTTTTCTTCCATAGATTCCATTATCTTTTCATCCTTTCTTGCTTCAAAGCCTCAAATAAGCTTCTAAGTCTGATTTTTACTGCACCTAAATTTGTGATTTCATCAATCTTGATTTGAGTATAAATCTTACCCTTTGCCTCAAGGATTGCCTTACATTCATCTGTAGTAACTGCATCAACACCACAGCCGAAGGATACAAGCTGAACTAAATTCATATCATCCTCGTGTGTGCAATATTTTGCTGCAGAATATAATCTTGAATGGTAGGTCCATTGATTCAATACGCCAACCTTAAATTTTTTAGTTAAATGAGATATAGATTCCTCAGATACGACATAAGCACCCATTCCAGCAATAAGCTTATCAATACCATGATTTACCTGTGGGTCCTGGTGATATGGTCTTCCGGCTAAAACAATGATTTCAGCACCTATAGATCTTGCTTCCTTAATATATTCATCTGCAGTAGATCTTATTTTGGCTAAATAATCATTATAAGCCTTATAGGCCTTATCTGTTGCGATAGAGATTTCCTTCTTCGTAATCCTTAGCTTCTTGAAATGCTTATCTAAAATCTCTTTCATTTTAACCTTAAACATTTCCTTATCATCTAAGGCAATAAAATCATCGATGAAGTGGATATTTTTAATCTTACCTACATTATTTTCAATGTTTTGTGGATAATAGGCAACAATTGGACAATTGTAATGATTATCACCTAAGCCCTCATCAATATTATAGGATTGACAAGGATAGAAGATGGTATCATTTCCTTCATCAATAAGCTTTTCAATATGACCATGAACGAGCTTTGCAGGATAGCATACTGTATCCGAGGGAATAGTATGCTGGCCCTTAGAATATAGCTTTTCATTAGAGAATCCTGAATTTATTACCTTAAAATCCAATTCGGTAAAGAAGGTATGGAAGAATGGTAATAATTCATACATATTTAATACTAAAGGTATTGCAATCGTACCACGTCTTGCGTTTTCCTTTGGCATTAAGCTAGATAGAATTTCTCTATTTAGCTCATAGATATTTTTCCCCTTCCTTGAAGCCTTTACTCCTAAAGGCTTTTCACATTTATTACCAGAAATAAATTTATTTGGGTTATTTGCGAATGTATTAATTGTTAAAAGACAGTGATTATTACAGCCTTGGCATTGAAGGTTTCTAACATCATGCTTAAAGGCTAATAATTCCTCATGGGTAATTGTAGTAGTTTTTTCAATATTTAACCCCTTAGCATATAATGCTGCACCATAAGCACCCATTAGGCCTGCAATATTTGGGCATACAACCTCTAAATCTAATTCTCTTTCAAAGGCTCTAAGTACTGCCTTATTTAAGAATGTACCACCCTGTACAACAATATGCTCACCTAAGGATTCCTTGCTGGTTGCACGAATAACCTTATATAAGGCATTCTTTACAACAGAAATAGATAAGCCTGCTGAAATATTATCGATGGTTGCACCATCCTTTTGTGCCTGCTTAACAGAAGAATTCATGAATACCGTACATCTAGATCCTAAGTCTACAGGCTTTTTTGCCATAAGGCCTAATTTTGCAAAATCTGCAATATTATAGCCTAATGCATTTGCGAATGTTTGAAGGAAGGATCCACAACCAGAGGAGCAAGCCTCATTTAAGAAGATATTTGAGATGGTGTTATGCTCAATTTTAAAGCATTTAATATCCTGTCCTCCAATATCGATAATGAAATCGACATTGGGCATGAATTTTTTAGCTGCCATATAGTGAGCCATAGTTTCTACTAGGCCACCATCAAGCTTAAATGCATTCTTAGCTAAATCCTCTCCATATCCGGTAGAAGCACTCGCCTTAATATGCATATTTGGATATTTTTCATATAGATTTGTAAATATATCCTTGATTACAGATACAGGGTTACCCTTATTTGGCTGATAGGATTCAAATCTTATATTTCCATCCTCATCGACCAAAACAAATTTTAAAGTAGTAGAACCAGAATCAATACCTAAATATAGATTTCCAGTATAATTATCTAAAGGAAGAGTTTCGACTCTTGCTTTATTATGTCTTTCTAAGAATTTATTATATTCCTCTTCATTTTCAAAAAGAGGAGAATTATAAGCATAGGTTGCTTTATTTGAGAATTCAACTAATCTCTTTAATGCATCATTTATATGGATAGGCTCTTTAGCACAAAATGCTGCACCCATAGATACATAATATAAAGAATTCTCAGGACAAATACCTTTGGTATTTAATGTTTTATCGAACGCCTCCTTAAGCTCAGATAAAAAGGTTAATGGTCCACCTAAATAGGCAACCTTACCCTCGATTTCTCTCCCCTGTGCCAAGCCACCAATGGTTTGGTTAACTACAGCATAGAAAATGGAGGCTGCAATATCGGATTTTGATGCACCCTGATTTAATAGAGGCTGGATATCTGATTTTGCAAAAACACCACATCTTGATGCGATAGAATAAAGCTTTTGATGGTTCATGGCAAGTCCATTAATTTCTGTGATATCGACATTTAATAGTGTAGCCATTTGGTCGATAAATGCACCTGTACCACCCGCACAGGATCCATTCATTCTGACCTCCATACCATCCGTTAAGAAAAGAATTTTTGCATCCTCCCCACCAAGCTCGATGATACAATCGGTACCTGGAATTAGCTTATTTGCTGCAATTCTAGTTGCGTAAACCTCTTGAACAAAGGGGATATTTGCACCCTCTGCCATACCCATTCCTGCAGAACCGGATATCGCAAGCATTACCTCATCGCCAATGATTTTATTTTGTTTTAATTCTGTAAGCTTTTCAATGATATTATCCTTAATATGGGAATAATGTCTTTTGTAATCTTTATAAATGATATTGTCCTTTTCATCTAAAACAACACATTTAATTGTAGTAGAACCTACATCTAAGCCTAGTCTTAGCATGGATTTTACCCCCTTAAAACATAATAATATAATTATATTATTCTGACATGTAAAAGTCAATTTGAAACCAAAATATGGTACAATAACATCTATTTTGTACATCAATTTCCTATTGATTTTTTCGTTGTATATTGTACCCTTTTAGGGTATAATATGATAGTATATACAAGTATCTATACTTGAAATTTGATAGTTGAGGTAATAAATAATGAAAAAATTAACTGGATTCATAACAATAGCTTTCGCATTTATTTTAGCTTTTGTACTAGCATCCTGCGGTAATGCATCTGCGGGTGTTGAGGTAGATAAGAGTGTAACTGCGACAACTACATCAATTACTTTTAATTTAACCTTTGCCGATAACAATGGCAATTTAGAGTCTAAAAAGGCTGTTCCTCATATTAAGCTTTATGGCTATAGTGAGGAGGCTACAGATCATGTAGGTGATTATTTATCTCAGGATAAGACATGTTCCTTCACAAATAATATTTATACATCATCTACAGTAACCTTCACATCCTTAACAAAGGATACAAAATATTCCTTCCGCTTCTATGTTACATTCAATGAAGCAGAAGAATTACTAGATACATGGGTTTTTGCTACATCTAACGATAACGCAAAGGAAATCAAGACAAAGGATGATTTCTTAGGAATGGTAGATGATCCTGATGGAGATTACACATTAATGAATAATATCGACTTCGAGGGCGATGAAATTTCTGGTATGTTCACATCTTCATCTAAGGCCTTCACTGGTACATTTGATGGTAAGGGTCATACAATTTCTAATTTTAAATTCTCTACATCAAACTTTGGTTTATTTAGCTATACCGATGGTGCAACAATTAAGAATTTAGTTGTTGTTGGTAGTGATGAGGATTACCTAGACAAGATGAGAGATTCTGAGGGTAATGGAATTGAAATTATCAATGGTGATTATTCTACAGGACGTAGTAGTGCAAATATTGGTATTTTAGTTGGTACTGCAACAAATACGGAATTTGCTGATATTACTATCGATAATGTAAATATTTCTGTAAAGGGCAATTCTAGTGCAGACTTAAATGTTGGTGGAGTTGTTGGTAAGGCAACAGATTCAAGCTTTACAAATGTTCATGCAACAAATGTTTCCTTAGATTTCCCATATGTAAGATTAAATGTATGTGCTGGTTTATTTGCTGGTTCTATTTCTGGTGAAGGTAAGGCAGTAGAGTCTGAAACCTATACAGCAAAGAACACTAGTGCAGAGGGTACAATTACTGGTACATTATTCTATACATCTAGCGAAGGATATGCCTATGTTGGTGGATATGCTGGAGATTTAGGCTCTTCAGGATTAGTATCGGATTCTTATGTAGTTGCAGATATTACACTATATAGAGATACAACAACGACAAATCTAAATAAGTTCGCATTAACTGTTGGTGGATTTGCAGGTGCCAATTTAAATGGTTCTATGAATGTTTTAAAGTGTGCTGCAATTGCTGATGTTTTAGTTAAGGCAGGAAATAGCCAAACTTCTGATACAGATGCAGAAGCGAATAAGCTTTCTACAAAGATTGCTTACGTTGCAGGATTCGTTGGCTGCGTAAATAAGCATATCAACATTATCAAGGATTCTTGTTATGTTAAGAAGGCAAATGGTGTAAATGTATATGCACTTGAAAAAGAAACAGATGATGATGGCAATGAAAAGATTTTATATGTTGCATCTAATGTTTGTGCAAATGTATATAGTGCAACTAAGCTATCGAATGTAGTATGTGCAAACGATGAAACATTCGATACTGCAGTATTAAGCGAGAGTGTTGCAAAATTAGTTAATCAATATTTAGCATAGGAATAGAGGGTAACCTCTTTTTCCGCTATATTAAGGAGTTAAGATTATGGCGTTAGTTATTTATAATTCTCTTACCAATAAAATGGAAGAGTTTAAACCAATAAATGGAAATAAGGTAAATATGTATGTCTGTGGTCCTACTGTATATGGATATATTCATATTGGTAACGCAAGACCTGTAATATTTTATGATATGCTAAGAAGATATTTAGCATTTAGTGGATATGATGTAACCTATGCATCAAATATAACCGATGTAGATGATAAGATCATCAATAAGGCAATTTCTGATAATACTACTGAAAAGGTCGTAGCCAAAATGTTTGAGGATGCCTACTGGGATTCAGTAGATAAAGTTGGCTCTAGTAAGCCGGATTTAATCCCTCATGCGACCGATTACATCAATGAAATGATTGAACTAATTGAGGATTTAATTCAAAAGGGTTATGCCTATGTTTCTGATGGAGATGTATTCTTTAGAGTATCTAAGATTAAGGATTATGGATGCTTATCGAATCAACAAATTGAGGAATTAAATAGTGGTGCTCGAATTTCTGTTGATGATAAAAAGGAAAACCCACTAGATTTCGCATTATGGAAAAAGACTGAGGTTGGTATTAAATGGGATTCTCCATTTGGCGCAGGTAGACCTGGTTGGCATACAGAATGTGTTGTTATGAACCATAAGCTATTTGGTGATGTTATTGATATTCATGGTGGAGGAATGGATTTAAAATTCCCACACCACGAAAATGAAATTGCCCAGGCAGAGGCTGCCTATGGCACGCATTTAGCAAAATATTGGATTCATGTTGGAAGATTAGATTTAAATGGTGTTAAGATGTCTAAATCCTTAGGTAATGTCATTTATGTTAAGGATATAGATAATACTCATGATGGAATGGTTTTAAGATGCTTAATTCTATTCTCCCCATATAGACAAATGATTCCATATTCTATGGATTTATTCAATCAATATGCTAAGGAATATGATAAATGGGTTAGAGCCTATAAGCAGTGCTTATATGAATTACAATATAAGGGCTTATTGAGTGATTTAGTTGATTCTTCCGATATCGATGAATTTAAGAAATACATGGATGATGATTTCAATGTTCAAAATGTATTAACACTAATTAATAATATCGTTAAGGCTATGAATACATCCTTAAGAGCAAAGGATTATGACACATTAGCTTTAAAGCTTCATACACTTGAAGTTATTTTAGATGTATTACATATTAATCTATTTGTAAATAAAATGACAGAAGAGGAGCTTACTGTTTATAAGGAATGGCAGGAAGCTAGATTAAATAAAGACTTTGAAAAGGCAGATATTGCAAGAGCAAAGCTTGTTGAATGGAAGTTAGTTTAAGATGGACTATAAGCAGCTAAATGGGCTTACCCTAGCCTATATGGGAGATGCAGTTTATGAAATATATATTCGCGAATATGTAATTTCCTTAGGCTATAGTAAGGTAAATGATCTTCATAAAAGAGTAATTAAATTTACAAGTGGTAATGCCCAAGCATGCTTAATGCATTACCTCTTAGAAATAGAATTCCTAACGGAAGAGGAAATAAATATATTTAAAAGGGGAAGAAATTCCCATGTGCATACAGCAAGAAAAAATATGAATATTCAGGATTATTTAGATGCTACAGGCTTTGAGGCATTAATTGGATATTTATATTTGCAAGAAAACATTGAGAGAATAAAAGAAATTGTAGATTTAGCAGTAAAGAAGGGAGGCGCTTAATTTGAAAAATCCAAATTTAGACGAATTAAGTGAAGAAGAGCTTAAGGAATATTTAGCAAAGCATTCCGATGAGGATCTTCGTGCCGATATGGATGGTGGAGTAGCAAACGATGATATCGATACAGTAGAGGTTGCAGAAGAAATACAAATGCCAGCCCCAAAGAAAGCAAGAAAGGTTGCTACTAAAGAAGAAAAGGAAAGAAAAAAAGCTGAAAAGCTAAGAGAAAAGCAAATCGCAAAAAGAAGAAGACAATTAAGAAAGAATCCTTCTACTTTGGTAAGATATAAAATTGACCCAGAGATTGGTTTGACAGATGAAATAGCAGAACAGCGTATGATTGATGAGCTTACGAATAGAACAAAAACAAAGTCGAATCGTAGTGTATTTAGAATCATTATGCATAATCTATTCACCTTCTTTAATATTTTAATCTTTGTTATTGCTGGAATCTTAATTTGGCAAAAAGCTCCTATTACAGACTTTGTATTCTTACTTATGGTTTCATGCAATATCATTATTGGTATTATCCAAGAAATTAATGCTAAGAATATGATTGATAAGCTATCCTTAATGAATGCACCTACAGCATTCGTAAAAAGAAGTGGTGTCGTTCATGAAATTCCTATTGAGGATGTTGTATTAGATGATTGTTTATTACTAGAAAATGGTAGACAAATTTGTGCAGACTCTATTGTACTTGAGGGTGCAATTGAGGTTAATGAATCCTTACTTACTGGTGAATCTGATGCTATTTTAAAGAAGCCAGGAGATCAGCTATTCTCAGGCTCTTATGTAGTATCTGGTAAATGTAGTGCGAGAGTAGATAAGGTTGGAAAGGATAATTATATTGAAAAGCTTGCAAGCCAAGCTAAGCAATATAAGGCTCCTAAATCCGATTTATATGGCTCTTTAAATAAGATTATTAAATTTATGGCCTTCCCAGTAGTCATCTGTGGTTCTTTATTATTCTGGAGAATGTATTCATCCACTAATCCAGCAATTTACAGCCAAGAGATGCAAGAAATTGTAAGAAAAACAGCAGGTGCTATGATTGGTATGATTCCATCAGGATTATTCCTAATGTCAACGATTGCCCTATATATTGGTGTAATAAAATTAGGTCAAAGAAATGTATTAGTACAAGATGTTTATTGTGTAGAAATGCTTGCACGTGTAAACTGTATTTGCTTGGATAAAACAGGTACTATTACCGATGGTACAATGGTTGTAAAGAATGTTATTGATTATAATAATGTTCATGGTCTTGCAACAAGAAATATTGTTTCTGCAATGCTTAACGCATTACAGGATAGAAACATGACAAGCCAAGCTCTAAAGGAAAAATTTGGACTTGGAAAAAGAATAAGACATACCGCAACCATTCCATTTTCTTCCTCAAGAAAATTCCAGGCAGTTACCTTCGATAAATATGGTACATTCGCACTTGGTGCCCCTGAATTTGTATTAAAGGAAGATTATAAAAGAGTAGAAAAGGACGTTAATAAATATGCAGCCTTAGGATATCGTGTATTATGCTTAGCACATAAGGAAGGTACAATTACAGGTACTGAGATGCCTGAGGGTCCAATTGAAGTCCTATCTATGATTTTAATTGAGGATAATATTCGTCCAGATGCAATTAATACGATTAAGTATTTTAAGGAATCTGGAGTTGAGGTAAGAGTAATTTCTGGTGATAACCCAATTACCGTATCTAAGATTACCGCAAGAGCAGGTGTTGATGGCGCTGAAAGATTCGTTTCCCTAGATGGAAAGAGCGAATCGGATGTCATCAATGAGGTAAGGAAGGGTACTACCGTATTTGGTAGAGTATCTCCAGAACAAAAGAAATTAATCATTAAAACTTTAAAGGACTTAGGTAAGACCGTTGCCATGACGGGTGATGGTGTTAACGATATTTTAGCCCTAAAGGAAGCAGACTGCTCCATTGCCGTTGCATCAGGCTCTCAAGCCGTAAGAAGCTGCTCTCACTTGGTTTTACTTGATTCGAATTTCGATTCTATGCCTAGCGTTGTTGCTGAAGGAAGAAGAGTTATTAATAATGTTGCAAAGGTTGCTGCATTATTCCTAACCAAAACAATATTCTCTCTATTCTTAGCTATTGAAGCTTTGGTTACCGGAGATTATCCAATTTCTACATCACAATTAATTATTATTGAAGCCTTCGCTATTGGTATTCCATCCTTAATCTTAGTTAATGAGCCTAATAATAGACCAGTTAAGGGTAGATTCCTTGCAAATGTCATTAGAGAATCCCTTCCTGGTGCATTAGTAATATTAATTATTTCTGCTATTGTATTCATCTTAGCTAATGAATTAAATTTGAATTCTATTTCCTTAAGAACAATTATTGTAATTGCTGCAACACATACCTGTATGATGGTATTATTCAAGGTTTGTAGACCATTTAATACGATTCATAAATTACTTTGTGGCTTCTGTTACTCAATGTTTATTATCATAATATTATTTGTTCCAAGATTCCTAGAATTAAGACCTATTGTCAACTTTGCAGAATATGAATCAAACAAGCAAGATATAAAATATCTATCAAAATATCCAGCCATTTCTATGTCTAGTAAGGATTCTTATGTCGTTGATGGCAAGATTGTGAATTTAACCTCTAGTGGTAAGGGTTGGACCGTTTCTGCAGCTGAAGCTGATGGATTATATTATTATAAAATCTCAGATATAGGACTTGCTGCAGGTACTGGTATAGTCTTAGATACTAGAGTATATATGCCAGATGTAAGCTATTCAAATAAGGGCGATATTTATGTTGGTGGATATTCCGTATATGGTAATATTGAATATTCTGATGAATTAAATCTAACTGTCGATAATCTAGGTAATTTAAAAGCGAATGGCAAGGATGTAAAAATAACATTACCAAAGTCAAACGAAAAATATGATTTTGAAGTAAAATATGGTAATTATAATGAAGCTGAAGCTGTCGTTACATATAATATTTTACCAACGATAACTGTTTCATCAGATGAATATGTTATAAATGGTATAACAAATAAGGATTTGAAATATCATATTCCAGCCTCTTTCTCAAAAAGGGATGGCATAAAGGTTACGGTTGACCCTAATACCTTGGTTGTTTCTGTAAATGGAACAGAATTAGTTGGTACAACAGATTCTGGTGATGAAGTATTATATCGTGCAACTATGCCAACCATTACAACAGATGGTAAGAGTAAAAAAATGTATTTAGATTCTGTAGCTACAGGTCAATCCATTTGGACAATCTTTGGTGATACATCCTATGTAGTTCCAGAAGCTACAGGTACTCTTTATACAATTTATGATGCGGATAATAATGCTTATACATTATCTCCACAAACATCGACAAAGCCTAAGGAATTCTATAAGAATGGTGAATTAATTAATGATTTTACATTCGCTGAAATAGGCAATTTAGGATTCTCAAATTATTTAACAAAGAATGAGGATTCCACATTCTCGAACATTCGTATTTCAAATTTAACCTTAATGGTTGCTGAATCTTCAACAAAATATATATTAAATCGTAAAATAGATGATACCCAAAACGCATATTATACTTGTAATGGTGCGGATTTATCCAATGCAGTATATGGTCCAGATATTGCTGTTGCTCAAGAGGGTAATTACATTATTGATGGATATTATACAGAATATGGTTATAATGCATCCTCTAATTTAGACCCACACATCAATGACGAAAACTATTTAGTATTAGGTGGCGTTGTTACGGATTACAAGGTAAGCTCAAATGATATTAAAACGGCTGGAGGAACAATTACAAGACTTCCTGTTTCTCATTTAGTGTTCTTAATTATGCTATGTGCAATTGCTGGTCCATTGATGCGATTACTTCAAAATACAATACCTTGGATTTTAAAGCAGGGTAAAGCATTAAAGAAGTTCTTAACAAAATTACAATAGAGGGGATGGCTCTTGCCATCCTTTTTCCTTGATTTTTCATTAAATTCGGTTATAATACCTGAATTTAGGATTTACCCCTAAAATGGGTAGTTAAGAAATGATAAAATCCACCAAATTGGTGGATATAAATGTTAATAATCAAGCTCGGTTTGAAATAGTAAATCCATATCTTTTTTTGAAAGATATACATTACCTAATTTTGATAAACCGAGTTTTTCTTTTATCTTCTCAAAAGTTTTACTCCAGGTAGAATTGTTAATATAAGTTAAGTCATAATTTTCAGTGACATTATATTGCCTTACAAAATCAAATAATTGTGCAGCAGGTATTTCATCTTCAAATACCTTTAATTCTAATAATCTCATTAATGTAAGTGATATATAGCAAATTAAGAAATGGCCCTTGATAGTATCTTCGTCACTAGCAAAAGCTGGTCTAGATTGTAGATAAGTTTTAAGTAGTCTAAAGGATTCTTCAATTCTCCATAAATTATGATAAACCTTATATATTTCTTTTGGATCAGCTTTAACTTCGGAAGTAACTAACATATTAAAACCAGCAAATTTTAAATCTGCATCAATCTTTTCTTGGTTTAAAGAAGTAGCAACTTTAATTTTTCTACCATCTTTATCCTTAGCCTCAAAATTAACATATTTAGCAGAATCACCAATATCTTCTTTAACTGCAGTTTTATAAGATAAAATCTTTTTAAGCTTTTCAACTTCCCTATGAATTTCAGCTCTTTGTTTAGCGGCAAGCTTAGGATTATAAGTAACAATTCTTTTTTCTTTTACAGTGAATTCTGTTTCTTTTTCATCATCAGGATTAATTTTACATTTGTATGTATAATTACCATAATCAACAACCTTACCAGCATTTTTACCAGAACGAAGGATGTGTTTAGAAGTTTTATATTTGTAAATTAAATTACCAACTTCATCCCTAACATCTTCCCATTTGTTAAATTCATCATCATCCATTAAAATCCAATCTTGTTCCTCTTTAGATAAACTACGGCCTCTTATAGCCTTAGAAAAGATATAACCATCCTTTGCCTCAACTACAGCAGCATATATATTTCTAGCACAATTAAGCCCTTTGTCGGCTACTTGAATTATTCTACCAGTAACATTATTTCTAGATTTCATGTCTTCAATTCTTTTTCTTAAATAAGGCTTTTCAGATTCATTACCAGGGTAAAATTCGGTATCCAGAGGTATTTGATCACTATCTAGGAGTAGAGCTTGACCCATAATAGGACCTTTAAAATTTTCTTTTGAAGGTCCTTTTTTTAAAAAAGGAGTTTCTAAATCTATTTCAAAATAATAATTTGTACAATCAAAATAGACCTTATCTGTTTTTCTTTCCCAAATAGTATTAATATGATGATTTAAAACCTCGATATATTTATGATAATCACCACCAATGAAGTTGGTGGCATCTAAAATTTGATCATAAGAAAATTCAGGTGCATCATAAATATTAGGAATAACTCTTTCAAAAGCTTTAAGCTTTGAACCAGGAGATAAAATTTGTGAATAACATAATGTTCTATACATATCACTAAATTTATATTGCCATTTATGTGTAGAAGCAACAATATTAATAGTTCTATCCATATCAAGTAAATCAAACATAGCTTTAACTAAAAAATGGCCAGCATATTTTTGAGTAGATTTATCAGAAATTTGAAGTTCTTTATTTTCCAATAATTTTTCATTCATTTGTCTGACAATATCAGAATAATAAGAAACAGGATCATCAATACCAGAAGCTTTTAAATCAGAAACATAGCCTAAAGCTTTATAAGATTTAGTATTTTTCTTTTTCGTATTAGGATCATAATAATTAGAATAGATTTGAAGATAAAGCCCCTTCTTAGAAGGAGTAGATTTCTTTAAAAAATAGATCATAAAAAGGTCCTCCAAATAATAACTACCTTAACTACCTATATTATAGCATAATAAAAAAATATTTTCAACTTTTTTAATAATTTATTTATAAATTATTAATTAGTCAAAAATATTGTATTCATCCTAAATTTTGGGTAGTTAAATCCTAAATACGGGTTTAAAGCAGGGTAAAGCATTAAAGAAGTTCTTAACAAAATTACAATAGAGGGGATGGCTTTTGCCATCCTTTTTCCTTGATTTTTCATTAAATTCGGTTATAATATTAGCGTATAAAGAAAAGCAAAGAAAAGAAGAGTAGTAAATGAATTCTTTAAAGAGAGTATCTATTGGTGGAAAGATATAAGATGAAATTTATGAACATGGTCTTGGAGTTGTGCTAGTGAATAATTAGCTAGCAACAGGATTCGCCTGTTACAGCGATAGAAAGTGATAGCTTTCGAAAATAGGCTGAAATTTTCAGTGAAGCAAGGTTGGTACCACGGATTTAATCCCGTCCTTAAGTTTTTTTAAGGACGGATTTTTTAATTTAAGGAGGATAATAATATGAGCGAAAACAAAAAATTTTATTTAACAACAGCAATTGCATATACATCTTCAAAGCCACATATTGGTAATGTATATGAAGCTATTTTAGCAGATGCCATCGTAAGATATAAAAAGAAGGATGGCTATGATACTTGGTTTCAAACAGGAACAGATGAGCATGGTCAAAAGATTGAACAAAAGGCATTAAGCCTAGGAGTTTCACCAAAGAGCCATGTCGATAAGGTTTCTAAGGAATTAAGAGACACCTATGATTTAATGAATGTAAAATATGATCATTTCATTCGTACAACAGATGAATATCATGAAAGAGAGGTAGCCTTAGCCTTTGATAAGCTATTAAAGCAAGGTGATATTTATAAGGGTACCTATGAAGGATATTATTGTGTAAACTGTGAATCCTATTTCACAGAAAAGGATTTAAAGGATGGATGCTGCCCAGATTGTGGTGCAAAGGTATCTAAGAATCAAGAGGAATGCTATTTCCTAAAGCTTGAGCCATATAGAGAAAGATTATTAAATTATATCAATGAAAATCCTAAATTCATTGAACCAGAGGCTAGAAAGAATGAGATGATTAAGAATTTCTTAAGCAATCCTATTCCTGATCTATGTGTATCAAGAACATCCTACAAATGGGGTATTCCTGTAATCTCTGACCCTAAGCATGTCATTTATGTATGGATTGATGCATTAATTAACTATATTACAGGCTTAGGCTATGATGTATTAGGTAATCATCAAGAATTATATAAGAAATACTGGCCTGCAGATATTCATCTAATTGGTAAGGATATCCTAAGATTCCATACGATTTATTGGCCAATTATGCTAATGGCATTAGATGTACCACTACCTAAGCAGGTATTTGGTCATCCATGGGTTTTAATGAATCATCAAAAGATGAGCAAGCATACAGGTAATGTAATCTATGCGGATGAGCTTGTAGATACCTTTGGTGTAGATGCAGTAAGATATTATGTATTACATGAAATTCCATTTGCACAGGATGGTAATTTAACCTATGAATTAGTATGTGAAAGAAGTAATTCCGATTTAGCAAATACCTATGGTAATTTAGTTTCTAGAACTATTGCGATGGTTAAGAAATATTTTGGTGATGAGGCAATTACAAAGGGAGATGCTACAGAATTTGATTCTCTACTAGAGGATTCCTTCAAGGAAGCATATTCTAAATATCATGAATTAATGGATCAATTTAAGGTTGCTGATGCACTAGAAGAGGCAATGAAGGCATTAAGAAGTGCCAATAAATATATTGATGAGACACAGCCTTGGGTATTAGCTAAGGATGAGACGAAGAAGAATGTATTAAAGAATGTATTATATAATCTACTTGAAGCAATTCGTTTAGGCACTATCATTTTAGAGCCTGCAATCCCTGAAACTGCAGCTAAGGTATATAATGCACTAGGAACAAATAAGACAAATCTTTCTGATTTAACCTTTGGTTTAGTAGATTCCTATAAGGTTTCTAAGTGTGATATCCTATTCCAAAGATTAGATGTAAAAGAGGTAATGGATAAGGTTGTAGCTCGTGAAGAAGCAAAGAAGAAGGCTTTAGAGGCTAAAGCTTTAGAGGAAGAGACCAAGAAAGAAAAGGAAGAAATCACTATTGATGATTTTGAAAAGCTTGACTTAGTTGTTGGTGAAATCCTAGAGGCTAAGAAGCATCCAAAGGCAGATAAGCTACTAGTATTTAAGATTAATATTGGTACTGAGGTTAGACAAATTGTATCTGGTATTGCTAAATTCTATAAGCCTGAGGAATTAGTTGGCAAAAAGGTAATTGTAGTAAAGAACCTAAAGGCAATTAAGCTTAGAGGAGAAGAATCTCATGGTATGCTACTTTGTGGATCGGATTCCCTAGATACATACCTTGAATTAGTAAATATTGCATCCTGTAAGCCAGGAGATATTGTAAGATAAATGAAAAAGGAAATCGAGTCGATTTCCTTTTCGTTTTCTTTAGATTTCTGGTTCTTCAATTTCTTTTAATTTCAATCTTTTAAATAGAATAATAAATAAAGTAAAATGAACTATTAAAGTTAATATCCAGCTTATAGGATAGCTTATGACTAATCCAGATAGATTATGTAAGGAATCCCACTGGAAGAAGGTATATATCCATACAATTCTTAATAGGCAAGCTCCAATTAGGGATATAATAGCAGGAGAAGTAGAATATCCAATTCCTCTTAGGGAATAGGCACCTACATCCATAAATCCACATAGGAAGTAGGAACATGCTATGATAAATAGCCTTTTTTTGCCTTCCTCGATGGCTGCATCATCTGTAATATATAAGGAAAGTAGTGGTCTATGGAATATTAATATAATTCCACCAGTGACTAAATTCATAAGTAAAACAAGCCCTAAGGAATAGAGTACAGTTAATTTAATGTTTTTCTTTTTGCCTGCACCATAATTTGCAGAGATGAAGGCTACACTTGCTTGAGCAACGCTATTCATAGAGGTATAAATAAAACCCTCTAGGCTTGAGGAGGCACCATTACCATCCATTACCGTTGGACCTAAGGAATTAATCGAGGATTGAATAAGTACATTCGATAAGGAGAATATCGTAGATTGTAATCCGGCAGGTAATCCTATTTTAATAATCTCTAAGGCTTCTCTTTTATAGAATCTTAATTCTCTAAAGGAAAAGCTAAAGAATTTATGATTATTTAATAAGGCAATAACAATTAAAAGTGCAGATATACCCTGTGAGATGATGGTAGCTAATGCTACACCCTCAACGTTCATATCAAAGGCAATAACAAATAATAGATTTAATAAAACATTAATAATTCCTGAAAGTGCTAAAAACGTAAATGGACGCTTTGTATCACCTATCGCTCGAAATATGGCAGCACCGAAATTGTAAATCATAGAAAAGGGTAAACCGATAAAATAAATGAATAAATATGCACTCGATTGATCTATAGTTTCTATAGGAGATTGCATCCATTCTAGGAAGGTTCTTGACATAAGCATTCCAACAGCTCCTAAGATGATACCAAAGACTACAGAAAATATCATCGAAGTATAAACAACCCTTTCGGCCTTATCCTGATCCTTTGCGCCATAGCATCTTGCCATAATAACATTCGCACCAACAGATAATCCCATAAACAATTGGATAATTAAATTAATTAGTGAGCCTGTAGATGAAATAGCACCTGTTGCATGCTCATGACCGAATTGGCCACAAACAATTAAGTCAGCAGCATTATATAATAATTGTAGTATTCCGGATAATATAATTGGAAGTGAATAGAAGAATAGATTCGAAAAAAGATTTCCTTCGGTCATTTTGTTTTCTATTTTTCTCTCCATGATAACGCCTCCAATTCTTGTAATTGAAATTATATCACTTTTTTACCTAAGTAAAAGGAGGGAAGTGATAAATAAAAATGTAAGTGTTTTACATACACCTTTTTCTGTTTTGGAAAAGGAATAAATATGATAAAATATTAATGGTACATAGATATAATAGTCCGGATATGGCGGACAAGTCTCTACCCTTTGGCCTTAAACTAGAGGACTATTTATGACCTATTAACTTATTTTTAAAGTATTAAGAGACTACTTGAAGGAGTTTACATGATACAGCTAAGAAGTAACGTTAATAAAATGAATAAGCCATTACTCTGTAATGGTATTTTTAAGCGCAATGAACAACACTAGATTAGTCTAATGTTGTTTTTTCGTTTTTAGGAGATATTATGAAGAAAATTGGTATTATTGGTGGCGGACAATTAGGTATGATGCTAGCTGAGGCGGCAAAGGAGCTTGGGGTGGAATCAATTTGTCTAGACCCAAACCCGAAATGCCCTGCAAGCTATGTTTGTAGCGAGGTCATTGTAAGTGAATACGACAATATCGAAGGATTAAAGGAATTAGGAGATAAGAGTGATGTTTTAACCTATGAATTTGAAAATGTTCCATCCGAACAATTAAAATTCATAAGAGATTCCTATAATATCCCTCAGGGGATTTTACCTTTATTCGATTCTCAAAACAGAATTAGAGAAAAGACAAATGCGAAGAATTTGGGACTAAAAACTCCTAAGTTTAAGCCAATCTATTCCAAAAAGGATTTAGAGGATGGAATCAAAGAAATCGGTTATCCTTGCGTTTATAAGACAACAACCCTAGGCTATGATGGTCATGGACAGGTTGTCTTAAGATCTAAGGAGGATATAGAAAAGGTTAATCCTTATTTGAAGGGTGAAGGAATCCTTGAGGAATTTATTGATTATGATTTTGAAACATCGATTATCCTAATCCGTTCTAAGGATGAAATCATAACCTTCCCAATGGGAATTAATAAGCATAAAAAGGGAATCTTAGATTTATGTATCGTAGATTCAAATCTTCCTATCTTTGATTGGATAAAAGAAGCCTCCATAAGATTTATGGAAAGAGCGAAATATTATGGAATTTTAACTATTGAATTCTTTGTTAAGGGTGATGAATTCTATTTTAATGAGATGGCACCAAGACCACACAATAGTGGACATTACACCATTGAGGGCTGTAATGTAAGCCAGTATTCAGAGCTTGCAAAGTTCTTGCTGGATATGCCACTTACAAAACCAAAATTAAAATCAAAAACTATAATGAAAAACATTTTAGGCTTTGATTATGAAAATATGAAGAAGCTAGAAAATAATGATAAGGTTCATATTCATGATTATCATAAAGAGGATGTAAGAGAAAGAAGAAAGATGGCTCACATTACCTTCACAGATACATCCTTAGAGGAATATGATGCAAAATATAAAAAATTATTTAGTGAGGAAGAATAATATGGGTGATTATCGTATTTATGTAGAAAAGAAGGCAGGCTACCAAGTAGAAAGTAAATCTATGCAAGCAGATTTAAATCTAAATCTTAGCCTAAATCTAAAAAATGTTCGAGTAATCAATGTATATGATTTATTCGGATTTACAAAGGATTTACTTAAGAAAGCTAGATATCAGGTATTTGGTGAGATTGTAACGGATACGGTTTCTGATACCTTAGATTTAAATGGTAAAAAATATATTGCAACAGAATATTTACCAGGTCAATTTGACCAAAGAGCTTCATCCGCAATCGATTGCTGCAAGCTTATTAATCCAAATGCGAAGATCAATATTCGTTCTGGAAGAATCATTGTTCTAGATGATGATATTAAGGATTCTGATTTAGAAAGAATCAAAAAATATGTAATTAATGCAGTTGAAGCAAGAGAAAAGGATTTATCTGTTCTATCCGATTTAGAGAAGGCTGAAATTAAGCCTGTATCTATCTTAGAGGGCTTTACAGAAATGAGCGATGTTGAGCTTCCTGAATTCTGTAAGAAATATGGTCTTGCGATGAACCAAGACGACTTAAAATGTGTTGTTAAATATTTTAAGGAAGAAGGAAGGGACCCATGGGAAACTGAGCTTAGAATTTTGGATACCTATTGGTCTGACCACTGTCGTCATACAACATTTAATACGATTTTAACTGAAATCACTATTGATGAATCCTTCATGAAGAAGGAAATGAATGATTGCCTAAATCTTTATTATAAAATGCGTAAGGATTTAGATAGAGAAAATAAAAAGCTTTGCCTAATGGATTTAGGTACTATTGGTGCAAAATATTTAAAGAAGATTGGTAAGCTTGATGATTTAGAGGAATCTGAAGAAAACAATGCTTGTTCTATCTTTGTTACTATTGATGTTGATGGAGAACCTGAAAAATGGTTATTACAATTCAAAAATGAAACACACAACCACCCAACAGAAATTGAACCATTCGGTGGTGCATCTACCTGCTTAGGTGGAGCTATTCGTGACCCACTATCTGGTAGAGCCTATGTATACCAGGCTATGAGAGTAACTGGTGCAGGAAATATCTATGCTGAGGTTTCTGATACTATTCCTGGTAAGCTTCCTCAAAGAATAATCTCTCAGAAAGCAGCTCAGGGCTACTCCTCCTATGGTAACCAAATTGGTCTTGCAACTACACATGTAAGAGAAATCTACCATAATGATTATGTTGCAAAGAGACTTGAGGTTGGTGCTGTTGTTGGTGCAGTTAAGGCTGATGTCATCAGAAGAGAATCACCAAAGGAAGGAGACGTTATCCTACTTTTAGGTGGTAGAACAGGTAGAGATGGTATTGGTGGTGCAACAGGGTCTTCAAAGGAGCATACAGAAAAGTCTATTGAGGTTTGCTCAAGTGAGGTTCAAAAGGGTAATGCACCTGAGGAAAGAAAGATTGCTCACCTATTTAGAAGACCTGAGGTAACAAAGCTTATTAAGAAATCGAATGACTTTGGTGCTGGTGGTGTATCTGTTGCTATTGGTGAGCTTGCAGATGGCTTACTCATTAATCTAGATAATGTTCCTACAAAATATTCTGGATTAAATGCAACAGAGCTTGCTATTTCTGAATCACAAGAAAGAATGGCTGTTGTTATTGCTCCTAAGGATGTAGAAAAATTCAAGGGCTATTGCCATGAGGAAAATATTGAGGTTTCGAATGTTGCAGTCGTAACAAAGGAGCCAAGACTTGTAATGAATTATAGAGGTAGAAAGATTGTTGATATCTCAAGAAGCTTCATTGATTCTGCAGGTGCAAATCATTATGCTAAGGCCGAAATTACAGCAGTAGATAATAAAAACCCATTCCTAAAGGGAAGAGCTAAATTAAAGGATAGAGTATTAAATACATTATCGGATAATAATGTTGTAAGCCAAAAGGGCTTAATTGAAATGTTTGATGCAACCATTGGTGCATCTACAGTATTAATGCCATTTGGTGGAAAATACCAAAGAACAGAGACTCAGGTTTCTGTACAGAAGCTTCCTGTAAAGGATCATTATACAAATACAGCATCGATTATGGCATTTGGTTATAATCCATTCATTTCGAAATGGAGTCCATTCCACGGCGCTGAATATGCAATTGTAGAAGCATGTAGTAAGGTTGTTGCTGCAGGTGCAAGATACAATAAGATGAGATTCTCTTATCAGGAATATTTCGAAAGAATGCACAATGAGAAGTCTTGGGGTAAGCCTTTAGCTTCCTTACTTGGTGCACTTAAGATGCAAAATGAATTCGGTCTACCTTCCATTGGTGGAAAGGATTCTATGAGTGGTACATTCCAAAATATTTCTGTACCACCAATGCTAATGGCATTTGGTATTACAACTGTGGATTCTAGAATTGTTATTTCTCCAGAATTCAAGGCTCCAAATCATAATATTTATTTAGTTAAGCATTATGAGAATAGAGATTATACTCCAAATGTTGATGAATTAAAGATGAATTTTGATTTCGTATCATCGAATATTGAAAATGGTAGAATCAAATCTGCATATGCCCTATCCTATGGTGGAATTATTGAGGCTGTATCTAAGATGAGCTTTGGTAATAAGATCGGTTTTGAAATCGAGTATGATGAAAGAGAGCTTGATGCATATAATTATGGTTCTATCGTAATTGAAACGGAATCTGAAATGGATTATCCAAATTGTATTTATTTAGGTAAGACTATTGAAAAGGAAGTTGGTACTTTCAATAAGGTTACCTTTACACTTGATGAATTATATAAGGCAAATACAGAAAAGTTCACTAAGGTATATAAGGATAAAGGTGAAAACACTTGTACTTTAATGGATATTACTCCAACAAAAAAGGAGGTTACTCTATTAAAGAAAAAGAAGAATGTTACTGTATATCTTCCAGTATTCCCTGGTACAAACTGTGATTATGATACAGCAAGAGCCTTCCAAAAGGCTGGTGCTGTAACAAAGAGTACCGTATTTAAGAATTTAACAAGTGAGGATGTATTCAATTCCATTGATGAAATGG
>Ga0310695_10004320_pt1 | contig 26404 bp, 30 predicted proteins | sample RumenRJG_04DNA_FD_203882 | JGI IMG/M metagenome (GOLD analysis project Ga0310695, IMG submission 203882) | Bovine rumen microbial communities from Lethbridge, Alberta, Canada - RJG_04 (v2) (version 2) | ecosystem: Host-associated > Mammals > Digestive system > Stomach > Rumen | place: Canada... | reverse complement strand
ATCTTACATATATGAAAGAAGTTTAGGTATAGGTTTTTACCTCTTTTCATTGATGAGGGTCGGTTGTATTCTTTATATTTTATCATTACTTAAAAGAAAGGCTCTTTCAGGTAATTTTATTTGGATAGCATGGCTATCTATCATATACTATATATTGCAAATTATTCAGAATGTGGAAATAGCATATAGGTTTTGTACCTATTTTTATTTTATTACCATAATATTAAAGTGCTATGTATTGAAAGTGGATAAAACCAAAGCATCAAGAATCTTTGTTGGTATTTCTATAATATATGTACTCTTCAATTTTTATAATGTCATACTGAACCCTCTTAACGGTCCCGAAAATCAAAATTATCATTCTTTCTTGTTTTAGTTATTATTGAAGAAATATATTAAGGCTTTATATAATGAAAAGAGTTTTATATCTTGGCGGGTTTGAGTTGCCTAATCGTAATGCTGCAGCTCAGAGAGTGCTGTCGGTAGCAAAAACCTTGCAAGAGGTGGGTTGTGAGGTTTTTTTTATTGGTGTTACAAAACAGAATGATGAAATAGGCAAGGAGCAAGAATATGAGGGATTCAAATATCTTTCTATTAAATATCCAACCAGTCTCAAAGATTGGCTTTATATTATTACCAAGTTTATCTCTTGTGACAAGATTTTTCAAACTAATCCAGATTTTATAGTCCTTTATAATTTCCCTGCAATTGCCAGCCTTAATGTTATGCGAAATTGTCATAAATATGGTATAAAGGTAATCCATGACTTGACCGAATGGGAGCAAACAGATGGATATTCGCCTAGAGAAATTTTTAAGAGGCTCGATACAACCCTAAGAATGCGATATTGCATGAAGAAAATGGATGGTGTGATAGCAATAAGTAGGTTTTTGTATAATATTTATAAAGACGATGTTAAAACTATATTAATGCCACCAACAGTGGATTTGAGCAATAAGAAATGGAATAGGAATAGAGATTTGTCTTCAAACAGCCCAATAACGCTGGTTTATGCTGGCAGTCCGGGTTCAGGAGTGAAAGATCGCCTTGACCTTGTAATTGATGCGGTTAAAAATAGAATGAACTTACGACTTCGTATCATAGGATTGACAGAAAATCAATATGAAGAATCGTATAGGAAACCTCATGTGCATTATGGTAATATTGAATTTATAGGCAGATTACAACACATCGATGCAGTCAGAGAGGTGTGCAATGCTGATTTCCAGATGTTAATAAGGGATAGAAACAGGAAAAACGAAGCAGGATTCCCTACAAAATTAGTTGAATCAATGGCATGTGGAACGCCGGTTATTTCTACTGTTTTCAGCAATATTATAGATTATGTTCATGATGGAGAGAATGGATTTGTAATTGGTAATGATCAAACCATAGATGCAGTACTTGATAAAGTTGTAGGAATGAATGCTGATGAGATTATCAGAATGAAGAAGAATTGTATTGAGACAAAAGTTTTTGATTATCATTATTATAAAAGTGAATTAGAAAAATTGTTTGATTAAAAATGGCATACAAACATCTAAAATTTCCTGAGAACTCATTGTTCTTGGTAACTGGCGGAGCTGGTTTTATTGGGTCTAACCTTTGTGAGGCTATTCTGAAAATGGGATACCGCGTGCGTTGTCTTGATGACTTAAGCACAGGTAAACAAGCCAACGTGGATTTGTTTATTGATAATCCAAATTATGAGTTTATCAAGGGCGACATAAAAGATCTTGATACTTGTATGAAGGCTTGCGAAGGTGTGGATTATGTTCTCAATCAGGCAGCGTGGGGGAGTGTACCCCGCTCAATAGAGATGCCTTTGTTCTATTGCGCTAACAACATACAGGGTACATTGAATATGATGGAGGCAGCACGACAGAATGGCGTGAAGACTTTTGTCTATGCTTCTTCCAGCTCTGTGTATGGTGACGAAGCTCATTTGCCTAAGCAAGAAGGTGTAGAAGGCAATTTGCTCAGTCCATACGCACTGACTAAGCGTTGCGATGAAGAATGGGCTAAACAGTATACCAAACACTATGGCTTGAAAACGATCGGCCTCCGATATTTTAACGTTTTCGGACGTCGTCAAGATCCTAATGGGGCATATGCCGCTGTTATTCCTAAGTTCATCAAGATGCTGATTAACGACGAACAACCCACCATCAACGGAGACGGTAAGCAGAGTCGTGACTTTACTTATATAGAGAATGTCATTGAGGCAAATCTCAAGGCTTGTCTGGCACCAGATGAGGCAAGTGGGGAGGCTTTCAATGTGGCATACGGTGGACGTGAATATCTAATTGATATTTACTATGACCTAACCAAGGCATTAGGTAAGGATATTGAGCCCCATTTTGGTCCAGACCGCCCGGGTGATATCAAACACAGCAATGCTGACATCAGCAAAGCAAAGCGTATGTTGGGCTATGACCCTCAATACGATTTTGCAAAAGGTTTGGCAGAGGCTATTGATTGGTATAAGGCTAATCTGTAAATGATCTACAACTCATTCCTTTTTCTCGTCTGCTTTCCGCTGATTTTTCTTCTCTATTATCTGATTCCTGTTAAGTATCAGAAGGGTCGAAATATTTTCTTGCTGATAGTCAGTTATATTCTTTATATCAACTGGAAACCTGTTTATGCGCTGATTCTTCTTGGCATAACAGGGATCACGTTTTTATCTGCTTTGCAGATTGAGCGGGACAGAAGGCATGCGAAACAGGCTATGATAATAGGCGTTGTACTGGGAGTACTACCTCTGCTATTCTATAAGTATTTTAACTTTATCAATGAGCAAGTATATGCGCTACTTTCATTGGTCGGATTGCGATATGAATTGCAGGGGTTGAATTGGGCGGTGCCTGTTGGCATCTCGTTCTTTACCTTCCAAGCTATAGGTTATGTATGGGATGTGTATTATAAAAGGATAAGTGCTGAGCGAGATTTCCTAACATACGCACTTTTTATCTCTTTCTTCCCGTCTATCCTGTCTGGTCCTATTAATAAGGCATCGCTGGTACTACCACAACTGAGGGATCTCAGACCTTACTTTGATTATGCAAAGGCTGTAGAAGGCTTGCAAATGATTCTATGGGGCATGTTTATGAAGGTCGTGGTAGCAGATAGAATGGGGCTGTATGTGGATACAGTGTTGCCTAATTATATGAACTATACGGGAGTGACTTGTTTTGCAGCCAGTATCTTTTATACTATTCAGATTTATGGAGACTTTGCCGGTTATTCATTGATGGCGATAGGTGTTGGAAAGACTTTGGGCTTTGAACTAACAGAGAACTTCCGTAGGCCATATTTCGCTGTGAGTGTTACAGATTTCTGGCGAAGATGGCATATTTCTTTATCCACCTGGTTGAAGGATTATGTGTATATCCCGTTAGGAGGAAGTAGATGTTCGAAGATGAGAAACTATTGGAATATCTTCGTGACATTTTTAGTGAGCGGTATCTGGCATGGTGCAAACTGGACGTTTATCGTATGGGGTATCTGGCATGGCTTGTTTCAAATCTTCGAGAAAATGTTGGGGCAACAGAAGTGTAACTATGGATGGATAGGTAAGAGTATCAAGATCATAGTGACCTTCCTATTGGTTAATTTTGCTTGGATATTCTTCCGTATGCCAACATTAGGAGATGCATGTGGTGTTATCGCAAGAATCTTTGATATTAGTTTGCCGATGACCTTCTTCTCTGACAGTATGACTACCATGTTCTTTATGGTTTTAGGACTGATGATACTTCTATTTAAAGAAATAATGGATGAGTTCTTCCCTGTTCAGATGGAACGACTAGCAAAGCCAATTTGGCTCAGGTGGGGGGGGCAAATTCTCATTCTCTCCCTTATCCTGTTGGCAGGTGTCTTAGGATCTGACCAGTTTATTTACGCTAACTTCTGACAAGAGTATGAAACGGTTTGTTATTAGACTATTGGTTTTCTTGGCAATCATGTTCGTACTCGACAGAGGTTTCGGACTGGCCATGAAATTTCTGCAAGACCATGCGAAAGGGGGAGACATAGCGCATCATAATTATATCTTGCATGAAAGTAAAGAAGATATTTTGATATTTGGGTCATCCCGGGCATTGCACCATTATAACCCGCAAATAATTAAAGAAGCACTCAATATGAGCTGTTATAACTGCGGGCAATCTGGGAATGGAATTATCCTCTTTTGGGGATGGTGGCATATAATTAAGGAGAGATATAAGCCAAAGATTATTATATATGATATAAGTCCGAACTTTGATTATTACCAAAGTGAAGACAATCATAAATATTTAGGATGGCTCCGAAATGAGTATGAACATGAAGATATCAAAAAGATATTTGAGGATGTGGATCCAACAGAAAGGTATAAGCAGATATCTTTTATGTATAGATATAATTCAAAATTCTTGCAGTGTCTAACTGACTACGTGTATCCTCTACTTAAGTTACGTCCAGATGGGTATGAACCTTTAGGAGGGGAGATGGACAGAATGAAAATTAAGGACGAAGACCAATTAGATTTAGTTAATTACTCAATTGACAAATTGAAAATATCATATTTGCATAAATTTGTTGATGATTGTGAGAGAAGTGGAATTAAACTAATATTGGTAGCTTCTCCATTGTGGTATAGATTTAAGGGAGAGAATTTTGTACCAATTAAACACATTAGTTCGCTTCATAAAATTACATTTGTAGATTATTCCAATAACAAAGAATTTGTCCATAACAATAAATTATTTAAGGATGGAAATCATTTAAATAGTTATGGAGCTGATGAATTCACAAAAGAATTATGTAATTATTTAGTAAAATATATACAATGAAAGAAACAAAGATTTGCGTAGTTGGATTAGGTTATGTCGGACTACCTTTGGCACGTCTGTTTTCAACGAAGTATCAGACAGTAGGTTTTGATATGAATCAGGCTCGCGTAGATGCGTTGATGGCTGGGCATGATGCAACGCTTGAGGTCGCAGATGATTTATTGCAGGATGCAATTAAAAATCATGGTTTTAAGTGTACTACTTCACTTGACGAGATTAAGGATTGTAATTTTTATGTGGTGGCAGTGCCAACCCCAGTAGATGCTGACAATAATCCGGATCTGACTCCTCTTTATGGAGCTAGCACAACAGTAGGTAAGGTTATCTCTAAAGGTGATGTAGTCGTATATGAGAGTACAGTTTATCCTGGCGTTACAGAAGATGAATGTATCCCAGTCGTGGAGAAGGTTTCTGGTATGAAGATGAATATTGATTTCTATGGTGGCTATTCACCAGAACGTATTAATCCTGGTGATAAGCAGCATACCGTAGAGCACATTAAGAAAGTAACCTCAGGTTCTACACCTGAGATTGGTAAGTATATTAATGAGGTTTATAGCTCTGTGATTACAGCAGGAACACATCTCGCTCCAACAATTAAGGTGGCAGAGGCCGCCAAGGTGATTGAGAATTCTCAGCGTGATATTAATATTGCCTTTGTGAATGAACTCTCTAAGATTTTTACAAAGATGGGGATAGATACCCTTGACGTATTGGAGGCGGCAGGTACGAAGTGGAACTTCCTGCCTTTCCGTCCGGGACTTGTTGGCGGGCACTGTATCGGAGTTGATCCTTATTATTTGGCGCAATGTGCTCAACGTCATGGCTATAACCCAGAGATTATCCTTGCTGGTCGTCGCATGAATGATGGTATGGGAGAGTATGTGGCAACAGAGACCATCAAGCACATGCTGAAAAAGGGTATCCAGGTACTTGGCTCGCATATTCTGATTCTAGGATTTACCTTCAAAGAGAATTGTCCAGATGTTCGTAATACTAAGGTTATTGACATTTACAAGGCTCTGAAGGAGTATAATGTAGATATTACAGTCTATGATCCATGGGCTAATCCTGCAATTGCAAAGAGAGAGTACGGTATTGATATCGTCAATGAATTACCTTCTGAAAAGTTTGATGCTGCTATCGCCGCTGTAGCTCATAAGAAGTTCGAGGGGCTTGATGTCCCTTCGCTTCTGAAAGATAAGCATGTTATCTTTGACGTGAAGTGTACGTTGGATCGCAGTATAGTTGACGGTAGATTATAATCAATAAGTAAAGAAAGAATGAAATTACTATTTGCTGGTGCGTCAGACCATGGGTATTATAGGACCCAACGAAATCTGATAGCCAAGCTAATAAGTGATCATCACACTATAGTGATAGTTTCTCCCCGCACCAACGCGGCGGAGAAGCTTATTGCTATGGGATGTAAATTTATAGAGTTTCCCATGGAAAGGCATGGGGTAAACCCTATAGATGAAATAAAAGTAGTCAATCTCTACAGAAAAATCGTCAAGGCGGAGAAGCCGGACATTATTCTTACAAACACGATAAAACCAAATATGTATTTGGGAATCGTTTGTAGGTTTATGAAAATACCTTATGTGATGAATATCACAGGGCTTGGAGAGGGGCTACTACACGAGGGCAGGACAAAGCAGGTGATATTAAAAATTTATCCTATAGCAACCAAAAAGGCTTATTGTATATTCTTCCAAAATATCTTCAATAAACAATTCTTTATTGATCATCAATTAGCCAATCCCAAAATATTCCGAATGCTACCGGGTAGCGGTGTAGATGTCAGTGATTATATTCCGATTGATTATCCTGATGAAAATAATGGAATAAGATTCATGTTTGTATCGAGGATATTAAAGGACAAAGGAATCGAAGAGCTTATAGAGGCAATGAGAATCATCAAGAAAAAATATAGTAACGTAGAACTACATATTGCAGGAGGTTGCCCCGACGAATATAAAACTTCATTAGATCAATGGATAAAAGAAGGGATTGTAATTTATCATGGAAGGGTAGATGATATGAAACCTTTGTATGGTAAGATGCATTGCTTGATACATCCATCTTATCATGAGGGCATGGCAAATGTTATTTTAGAAAGCGCAGCCTGCGCGAGGCCTTGTCTTGTATCTGACATTCATGGTTGTAAAGAAGGCGTGGATGATGGCTTGTCCGGATTCTTGTTTAAAGTAAAGTCTTATGAAGACATAGTTTCTAGCATAGAGAAGTTCCTAAGTTTATCTCACATCGAGAAGGAAGAAATGGGTCGCCGAGGGAGAACGAAAATGGAGAAAGAATTTAATAGGGAAATAGTAGATGCTGCTTATTTGAAGGTTATTTCTGAGATAGCAGCTACATTATAAATGATTATGGAAGAACAACAAATGCATGGTTTTAGAGCTTGGTTAGACTACCAACTCAAGCATAATGACACATTCTATCGATTTTTTCAAACCACAGTTAGTTTTGGAATGCGAGTGATAGGATTCTTTGTGCCTATAGACAAAAAGATGATTCTGTTTAGTGCACACAGTAGGAAGTATAATGACAGTCCGAGGACTATCTATGAGTATATGATCAATCATCACAAGTATGCGGGCTACAAATATGTTTGGGCTTTAGAAGACCCAGAGCATGTAGAACTGCCAGGGCCTGCTATCAAGATTAAAGCGGATACGCCCAAATATTTCATCACTTCGATGAAGGCGAAGTACTGGGTAACTTGCGTGAATATTGAACGGCATCTACATTATAAGAAAAAGAGCCAGTTATATCTAAATACATGGCACGGATGTTCTATCAATCATTGTGGTAATGCGGTGCCTGGTAGAAGGGACTTTGATTTTACTGCGGTAGATTTTATGTGCTACGAGAGTGAGTATCATAAGGAGATCTTGATGAGGGATTTCCTTGCACGTGAAGAAGCCATGATCCCGACGGGCTTACCACGAAATGATGCATTGTATAAAACATCTCCAGAGGAGATTGTTGCATTGAAGAAGGAACTTGGCCTTCCTGTGGATAAGAAACTGATTATGTATGCGCCTACATGGCGGGATAGTACTGATAATGGACAGACATACGCCATCAAGCCTCCCATCAATGTGGAGTATTGGCAGAAAGAGTTGGAAGATGACTATGTGATGATACTGAGGACTCATGCTTATACCACAAAATTGCTGGGTATTGAGTTCAATGATTTTATTAGGGATTTTACTTCCTATCCTCAGATTAACGATTTGTTTAAGGTGGCGGATATCCTTATATCGGACTATTCTTCCTGTATTGCAGATTTTTCTATTTTAGAAAGACCCATCATCTGTTTTGCATACGATTATGAAGAGTATTGTAGAGTTCGCGGGGTTTATCCTGATATGGAGAAAGAAATGCCGAGCGGTGTGAAGCGAACAGAGCAAGAGGTCATAGCGCAGATTAAATCGATGGACTATGCAGCAGAGTGCAAGAAGACTAGAGAAATGATAAAAGAACGATTCACCAATATTGGTGGTCATGCTACAGAGATTTGTGTTCAAAAAATGTTCGGTAAGTAATGATAAAAACAGCAGTAATCATGGCAGCCGGAATGGGAACTCGGTTTGGCCATTATACAGATTTAATTCCGAAGGGCTTTATTTCTTACAAGGGTAAACCTATGGTTATCCGTAGCATCGAAACGCTCATTGCTTGCGGAATAGAGAAAATCATCATTGGCACAGGTTATCATAAGGAGCATTATGAGGCTTTGATGGAGAAGTATCCTCAAGTACAATGTGTATTCAGCCCTCGCTTTGCAGAGACCAATAGCATGTACACTCTTTGGAACTGTCGTGAAGCAATAGGGAAGGATAGTTTCATTCTCCTAGAATCAGACTTGGTTTTTGAGAAATTGGCCATCACATCTCTCCTTGAATGCCATTTTGATTCTGCCATGCTAATTACTCCTGTGACCAAGTTTCAGGATCAGTATTACGTGCAGATGAACGAGAAGTGTGAACTGATTAATTGCTCGGTAAATAAAGATGAAATCACACCATCAGGAGAACTGGTGGGTATCCATAAGATAAGCAATTCTTTCTACAAGATTCTTTGTTCTGAGTATGAGAAGATAGTAGATGAGAAGCCAAGGTTGGGTTATGAATTCCAACTATTGGATGTGTCACAACGTATCACTCCTATGAACGTTCTTAAAGTGGATGGACTACAGTGGTACGAGATTGATGACACTCAGGATTTGAAATATGCAGAAGATAATATCAAAATAGAATAATCACAAAAATTCCATATCAATGGCAAAGAAAGTTTACCTTGGCATGATTGCAGATATCATGCACCCTGGATTAATTAATATCATCAACGAAGGTGCAAAATACGGTGATGTTATCATTGGCCTCTATACAGACAAGGCAATTGCAACGCACAAGCGTCTTCCTTACCTCACATACGAACAGCGTGAGACGGTTGTTCGTTCTATTAACGGTGTTACGGATGTGGTACCGCAGGATGATTGGAGCTATGTGCCCAATTTGGTGAAATACAAACCCGACTATATCATCCATGGTGATGATTGGTTGCAGGGTCCAGACAAGTATATCCGTGATGAGGTCTTCAAAGTGATGGAGACAATGGGGGGCAAGGTGATTGAAATTCCTTACACCAAAGGTATCACCTCCAGCGGTCTTGCTGAAGAGTTAGAGTCTCTTGGTACTACTCCTCAGGCACGTTTGAAGAGTCTCCGTCGTTTGATTACGGCTAAACCTATTGTACGAATAATGGAAAGTCACTGTGGTCTCACAGGTCTTATTATTGAGCACACCAAGGTTGAGGTGGGTAATGAGGTACGTGAGTTTGATGGCATGTGGGCGTCATCTCTTACTGACTCTACGAGTAAAGGTAAGCCTGACATTGAGGCTGTTGACTTGACCACTCGTCTTCACGACCTGAATGATTCGCTGGAAGTAACTACTAAACCTGTTATTTATGATGGCGATACTGGTGGAAAGACCGAGCATTTTGTGTTCACTGTCCGTACTTTGGAGCGTCTTGGCGTTTCTGCCGTTATCATTGAGGATAAGGTTGGCTTGAAGCAGAATTCTCTGTTTGGAACTGATGCAGTTCAGACTCAAGATTCAATTGAAGGTTTCTGCTCCAAGATTCAGGCTGGAAAGGAAGCACAGGTTACTCGTGACTTTATGATCATTGCACGTTGTGAGTCTCTGATTGCAGGGAAGCCTGTAGAGGATGCTCTTGAGCGTTGCCATGCATACGTTGCTGCCGGTGCTGACGGCATCATGATTCATAGTAAGAACAAGGATGGCATGGACATCAAAGAGTTCTGCCAGCGTTTCCGTGAGGTGGATAATCACACGCCTATTGTGGCCGTTCCTACTACTTACGGACAGTTCACTGAAGCTGAACTTGCAGAATGGGGCGTTAACATTGTCATCTATGCTAACCACATGTTGCGTAGCGCATATCCTGCTATGGTGAAGTGCGCAGAACGTATTCTTGAAACCACCCGTTGTCAGGAGGCCTCCGAAGAGTATTGCATGCCTATCAAGCAGATATTGAACCTCATCCCAGGCACCAAAAAGAAATAAGTAAAGGAGTAGAACTATGATTAGACCTGAGTTTTTTATAGAGGCATTAAGAGAGAAAGGCATTAACTGCTTTGCGGGTGTTCCTGACAGTTTGCTGAAGAACATCTGTGCCTACATCACAGACCACTTTGATGCAGAGCATAACATTATTACAGCCAATGAAGGTGCTGCCATAGGTCTTGCTGCCGGTCACTATCTGGCGACAGGACAGCCTGCCTGTGTGTATATGCAGAACAGTGGTGAGGGTAATATAATTAACCCACTGGCGTCTTTAACGGATCAGGAAGTATATAACATTCCTGTCCTCCTTCTGATTGGTTGGCGAGGACGCCCCGGCGTTCACGACGAACCTCAACATGTAAAGCAGGGCAAGGTTACAACCGGTCTGCTGAATGTGATGGGTGTGAACTATGAGGTTCTTTCTAAGGAAGAAGATAAGGCAGCCAAGCAGATTGAGAAAGCAGCTAAAGCCCTTGCAAACAAGGAGGTCTTTGCATTGGTAATTGAGAAGGACACCTTTGAGGATTACAAGCTCCAGAATGTGGAGGGGAATGACTTCGCAATGACCCGTGAAGAAGCAATCCAGACTGTTGCTGCTGCCCTTGGTGAGAAGGATTGCATTGTCTCTACCACCGGTATGATTAGCCGTGAACTCTTTGAGTATCGAGCTGCAATGAATCAGGGACACGAAAGAGATTTCTTGACTGTTGGCTCTATGGGACATGCTTCACAGATTGCTCTTGGCATTGCAATGGCAAAGACTGATCGCAAGGTGTGGTGCTTTGATGGTGATGGTGCTGCCATTATGCACATGGGTAGCATGGCTATTGTAGCTAATAAGGCTCCAAAAAATTATGTTCACGTGGTTTTCAATAACGGTGCACATGACTCTGTAGGCGGTCAGCCCACAGTTGGTTTGAAGATAGATTTGCCTGCTGTAGCAAAAGCTGTTGGTTACAAAAATGCTTTTAGTGTAGATATTAAAGAAAACTTGTTAGAGTGTTTGAATGCATTAAGGTTGGTTGAAGGACCTGTACTCTTGCAGGTATGTGTGAAAAAAGGAAATCGCAAAGATCTTGGCAGACCTACAACCACTCCTATTCAGAACAAGGAAGCTCTGATGAATTTCCTAAAAAAGTAAAGCTATGGAATTGAAAGATATAAAGATTAAGCGCAATGTATTGCTGAATCCCGGACCGGCTACTACTACAGATAGTGTGAAGATGGCACAGGTGGTTCCTGACATTTGCCCTCGTGAGAAAGAGTTTGCAGGTTTGATGAAAGGCCTGCGTAGTGATTTGTGTAAGGTGGCTCATGCTCCAGAACCAGATTATACCTCTGTGTTGTTCTGCGGTTCAGGTACTATTAATATTGATATCTGCTTAAACTCTTTACTACCCAAAGGAAAGAAGGTACTGATAGTAAACAATGGTGCATACAGCACCCGTGCCGTAGAGGTATGTCAGCATTATGGTATGCCCCATATTGATCTCAAATCATCTGTGTTTGAGCGTCCGGATTTGGATGAGGTTGAAAAGACACTGAAAGAGAATCCTGATGTAGCTGTTGTTTATACCACCCATCATGAAACAGGAACCGGTGTGCTGAATCCTATTCGTGAGATTGGTGCTTTGGCACATAAATATGGAGCTATCTTTATTTGCGATACTACATCCTCATTGGGTATGATACCTTTTGATATTGTAAAAGACAATGTGGATTTCTGTATGGCTTCCGCACAAAAGGGTATTATGGCAATGTCAGGCCTGAGCTTTGTGATAGGTCGAAGGGACATTATCGAAGCTTCAAAGAACTATCCCACACGCTCATATTATTGCAATCTCTATTTGCAATACGAATATTTTGAGAAGACTGGTGAGATGCATTTCACTCCTCCTGTTCAGACCATCTATGCTACCATACAGGCTTTGAAGGAGTACTTTGAAGTTGGAGAAGAGGCCAAGTTCGCCCGCCACCGTGCAGTGTTTAAGGCTATCAAAGAAGGTGTTGCGAGCATTGGCTTGAAAGAAGCAATCAAGGATGAGATTCAGTCGGGTCTTGTGGTATCTGTGCTTTATCCAGATGATCCCAAGTGGAACTTCGAAAAGGTTCATGATTACTGTTATGAACGTGGATTCACTGTTTATCCAGGTAAGATTAGTACAACCAATACCTTCCGTCTTTGTTCCTTAGGTACAATAACACCTGATGATATTAAGGCATTTATTCCTGTATTAAAGGCTGCAATAGATTCACTCCATGCGTAAACTATTATTTACAGGCGCTTCTGGTTTTCTGGGTTATAACATACGTCCCATACTGGAAAAGACCTACGATGTCCATACAATCGGATTGACCGATGATGATGACATCAAAATAAATATGGCCAAAGAAGTACCTCCTATCAATACTCATTATGATGTGGTGCTTCATGCGGCCGGCAAGGCTCACACTGTGCCAAAAACAGAAGCAGAGGCTCAGGTGTTCTATGATGTTAATTATCAAGGTACTGTTAATCTGTGTAAGGCTCTTGAGAATGCCGGAATTCCTAAGGTTATTGTCTTTATTAGCACTGTTGCCGTTTATGGTCGTGAGTTCGGGGAGAACATTGATGAATACCATCCATTAAAAGGGGATTCCCCCTATGCTAAGAGTAAGATTATGGCGGAGGAGTATCTAACCAAGTGGTGTTTGGATCATCAGGTAAGGTTAGGAATTTTGAGACCTTCTCTTCTTGCTGGCAAGAATGCTCCTGGAAATCTTGGCGCAATGGTGAATGGTATCAAGAAAGGTTTCTACCTGAACATTGCAGGGGGTAAGGTTAAGAAGAGCATATTGATGGCTGAAGACATTGCCCATTTATTGCCTTTGCTTGAAGAGAAAGGTGGCATTTACAATGTTTGTGACAGTTATCAGCCTACGTTTGGGGAGATTTCTGTTACTGTAGCCAAACAGCTTGGTAAGCACAAACCTATAAGCATTCCTTACTGGATGGCATGGTGTATGGCTAAGGTGGGAGATCTATTAGGTTCTAAAGCTCCGATTAATTCATACAAGTTGGATAAGATGACCAAGTCTTTGACTTTCTCCAATGAGAAGGCACGTAAAGAACTTGGTTGGGAACCGCTGGATGTGCTGAAGAACTATAAGATTTAGATATGGAGAACCCTTTTCTTTCTCTAATAAGACTAGGGATTGGAAAACCTGCCAATAGTCTACCACACTTATTTGATTGGAGTTCCATATATGCCCTTGCAGCTGAGCAGGGGCTTTCTGCCATTATTATTGATGGTATAGAAAAACTCCCAGAGCAATTGCGTCCTCCTAAAAGTCTTATGTTGCAATGGATTGGAGATGTTTTGCAGAGTTATGAACATAGATATCCTGACTATGAAAAGGCTATTGGTGAATTGGCCGGATTTTATCAAAAGCACGGGATAAAGATGATGGTCCTTAAGGGGTATGGGCTTAGTCTGAACTACCCGAACCCCAAGCATAGACCATGCGGTGATATTGATACCTGGAACTTTGGAAAGCAAAAGGAAGCAGATGAGTTGCTAACGAAAGAATTAGGTATTCCTGTAGATACAAGCGAGCATCATCATACAGTATTCTATTGGAAGAACTTTATGGTGGAAAATCATTACGATTTTTTGAACACTTTCGCAATCAAAACTAATAGGGAATTAGAACCAGTATTGAAGGATTTGGCAAAGGATGATTCCAACCCCGTAGAAATAAAAGGAGAAAGGGTGTATCTTCCTTCTGCCAATTTCAATGCCTTGTTCCTTTTACGTCATATGCTGATGCACTTTGTGGCTTGTGGAATTAATCTTCGCAATATTCTAGACTGGGCTTTCTTCTGGGAAAAAGAAGGAGAAAAGGTCGATACTGTATGGCTGACAGGTATAGTTGAACAGTATCACATGAATGCATTTTTTAATATTGTAAATGCAATATGCGTTGATGATTTGGGATTTGCCCCCAATGTTTTCCCAAGTGTACAGTTTAATCCCACATTAAAGGAGCGTGTACTTAAGGATACCTTGGCGCCTGAATATGACTGGAAGGATGCACATCGTTTAGGTTTTCTGAAAAGGCTTCTTTTTAAGTATAAGAGATGGAAGGCCGGTGCCTGGAAGAGAGAGCTCTGTTACGGGGAAAGTAATTGGGCCTCATTCTGGATGAGCATATGGTCACATGTTTTGAAACCAAGTTCGATATGAATACGGATCTGGAAGAAAGACTGAAGGAATTTATTGAGAGCGAAGGAAAATCTTGCTCCTTCGATCCGGAATAGTTAGCACCGAGCTATGTGCATGGGATGTTTGGAGGATCGGTAGCTATCGATTAGATTGCAACGGGTCCCAAAGTGTTGTAATCTATGATTTATGAATGTATAAAAGATTTAATATATGTGGAAAACGTATTTAATTATAGTGATTGTTTTATTTGCAGCAGAGCTGATTTATTTCCGCATTGCTGATAAATATAATATCATTGATAAACCTAATGAACGCTCGTCACACAAAACGATAGTTTTGCGAGGTGGCGGTATTATTTTCACCATTGGACTTTGGATATGGAGCATTGTATTTGGATTTCAATATCCGTGGCTGTTGGTGGGTGTGACTTTGGCTGCAGGAATCAGTTTCGTGGATGACATACATTCGCTTCCTGATTCGTTGCGCTTGGTAGTGCAGTTTACAGCGATGTTCTTAGTATTCCAAGAGATAGGCCTACTGCATTGGGATATGTGGTGGATAATTCCGATTGCATTAATTGCAGCAGTCGGTGGAACGAACATATTTAACTTCATGGATGGAGTTAATGGAATAACCGCAGGATATAGTCTCGCTATGCTGATACCGATAACGATGGCGAATCGTAGTATGACATTCGTGGAAGAATCTTACTTGATAGTTGCCATTATCGGGGTATTGGTGTTTAGTCTGTTTAACTTCCGCCCGAGAGGAAAAGCAAAGTGTTTTGCTGGGGATGTTGGAAGTATCGGTATGGCGCTTATATTGGTGTTCTGTTTGGGCAGATTGATGATTGCCACTGGGGATATTACTTGGATAGTACTGTTCTTGGTATATGGAGTGGACGGCGTATTGACAATTTGTCACCGTATTATGCTTCATGAGAACTTGGGACAAGCACATCGTAAGCATGCGTATCAGTTGATGGCAAATGAGCTGAAGATGAGCCATGTAACGGTAAGTCTTATTTACATGGTATTGCAGTTGATTGTTTCACTTGGATTCATATACCTAATACCGAATACCATTGTGGCACATTGGATTTATCTAGTGACAGCTGCTTTGGTTTTGGCTGTAGTGTATGTGCTATTCAAGATGAAGTATTATCATCTACATGAAGAATATTTGGCTTCGCTGAAGAAATAAAATTATATTTGAACATTGATGGATATGAAAATTACACAAGCAATACTTGATGATCTTACTGCTAAGGCAAAGGTATCGCCAAGGCTTCGCATGAATTTGGATCTTCGCGACACAGATGAGGACTCTTCGCAGAGGATGCTAAATGCTATTGAGCCAGATTCTGTTGTGCCTATTCATAGACATAGGAAATCATCGGAGACTGTTGTGTGCCTGCGAGGACGTTTGGTGGAAGAATACTATGATGAGCTTGAGAGAACTTGCATTGAGCGCATAGAACTCTCACCCAACGGTCCTATCGTTGCCCTCAACATCCCTGCAGGGCAATGGCATACATTGCGTGCTTTGGAAAGTGGTACAGTGAGTATGGAGGTGAAGGATGGAATGTTTGAGCCAATCTCTGATGTGGATATATTAAAATAGTATGATTATGGATGACATTGTATTACGTATCCGAAATCTGATAGAGGACGAAGCAAGGTCTTGTTCTATGGACTATGGCTGCATTACACCTCTTTATGTTTTTAGAATGTTGGGGGGTATAGTTAGTTTGACGGAAATTTCCATAGCAATGAATGAAATAAAAAAGAATCTGTAGAAGTAAAGGGAAATGTATTTTCAATATCATATTGTTGCACCATATCGTGTATGCCCGTTAGGAGCGCACGTTGACCACCAACATGGACTGGTGACAGGTTTTGCCATTGATAAAGGAGTAGATTTGTGGTTTAATGTCTGTGACGGTCAAAGGTCAAAGGACGAAGGTCAAAGGTCTTGGAGCGAGAATCATGTTCATCTGGAGTCTAGGACGTTTGAAGGAACGGTGGACTTTGACATTGATGCGCCGAGTCAGGTTCGGGAGCATCATTGGGGTGACTATGCTCGTGGTGCGAAGTATGCTTTGCGTAAGCGATTTGAACTAAAACGAGGCATTGATGGTGTGATACAGGGTTCGTTGCCTGTAGGTGGACTGTCATCATCGGCGGCGGTGCTGATAGCATATGTGATGGCGTTTGCAAAGGCGAATGATATAGCTCTTCAGCCGTTTGAGGTGGCGAAAATTGCATCAGAGGCTGAGCGTGAGTATATCGGACTGAATAATGGTCTGCTTGACCAGTCATGTATTGCACTCGGTAAGAAGGATGGACTTTTGTTCTTAGATTGTGACTCGAACGACTGGCGTATCATCAAGCGCAATGCTGATATGCCAGAGTTTGAGATTGGTATCTTCTTTTCAGGTCTTACACGCAGTCTTGTCAACAGCGACTATAACCTCCGTGTTTATGAGTGCAAGACGGCTGCGTGGAATATGTTGGCTTATACTGACCAGCCACTGAAAACATTTGACAAGACGTTCTTGCGGGATATTCCTAAGGCGACGTTTGAGAAGACACGGATTGCAATGCCTGCAAGATTCGCTCGCCGTGCAGAGCACTTCTATAGTGAGTACCGCAGGGTGCGTCAGGGAGTGACTGCTTGGGAAACGGGTAATATGAAGCTGTTCGGTAAGCTGTCGTTTGACTCGTGTGAGAGCAGTATCCACAACTATGAGTGTGGCTCGCCTGAACTCATAGCAATCTATGAGATAATGCGCCAACTGCCTGGAGTCTATGGTGGTCGCTTCTCTGGTGCAGGTTTCAAGGGTGCTTGCATCGCACTCGTGGATCCTGCCTATAAAGAAGACATTCAGAAGACGCTGACAGAGAAGTATCTGGAGCAGTTCCCTGAATATGAAAAGACATTCCAAGTGTTCTGGGTAAAGCCAGATGATGGAGCAAGATTCTTAGATAATTGAAAATTGAAAATTGACAATTGAAAATTATGAAAAACATTGTTATTGCTGCTGGATATGCGACAAGGCTTGGAGAATTGACAAAGAACTTTCCTAAGCCATTGTTGAAAATAGGTGAGAATACTATCTTGGGAAGGATGCTTGATGATATCGACAGGATTCCTGAGATTGATGAGCATATCATCATTACAAACCATAAGTTTGCTGGTATCTTCGAAGATTGGAAGAAGGATTTGCATTATAGCAAGCCTATTACAATAGTTGATGATGGCACAGAGACTAACGAAACTCGTCTTGGAGCTGTGTGCGACTTGCTCTATGCAATGGATAAACTCCACATTGATGATGATTTGCTGGTAGTGGCAGCAGATAATCTGCTGTTCTTCTCATTCCAGGAGTTTGTTGACTTTGTAAAAGAGAAGCAAACGAGTTGCATCATGTGTCATGAGCAGCCTTCGATAGATAAGTTACTGCGTACTGGTGTGGTAGAACTGGATGCTCAGAATAAGGTGCTCGGAATGGAAGAGAAACCTCAGGTGCCTAAGAGCCACTGGGCAGTACCGCCTTTCTATATCTATCTGAAAAAAGACCTCGACTTGGTACGTCATTCAGTAGAGAATGGTTGTGGCAAGGATGCGCCAGGTAATTTAGCGCACTATATGGTGGAGCATACAACCATGCATGCCTGGCCCATGAGTGCCGGACGATTTGATATAGGGTCATTAGATACATATTATGAGGCTGTAGAGAAATACGGAAAGTAACGAACACGAATGTGAATAGAATGATGAAAAAGATATTAGTTACAGGAAGTGCCGGGTTTATTGGCTCGAACTTGGTACTACGCTTGTTCAAGGAACTGAGCGGAGGTGCCATCGTTGGACTGGATAATCTGAATGATTATTATGATCCGACACTGAAGGATTATCGCCTCAGTGAAATTGAGAAGGCTAAGCCTGCGGGAATTGAATATGAGTTTGTGAAGGGTGATTTGGCTGACAAGGCTTTGATTGATGGTCTGTTCGCGAAGTACCACTTTGACGTGGTGGTGAACCTGGCAGCTCAGGCTGGTGTACGCTATAGCATCACCAATCCTGATGCCTATATTCAGAGCAACATGATTGGGTTCTACAATATCCTGGAGGCGTGTCGCCACAATCCTGTGGAGCATTTGGTGTATGCTTCTTCAAGCTCTGTTTATGGTGGGAATAAGAAGGTGCCATTCAGTACGGATGACCGAGTGGATAATCCTGTCTCGCTGTATGCAGCTACGAAGAAGAGCAACGAGCTGTTTGCCCATTGTTATTCAAAGTTGTACGACATTCCAACAACGGGTTTGCGCTTCTTTACAGTATATGGCCCTGCCGGTCGTCCCGATATGGCATACTTTGGCTTTACCAACAAGTTGTTGAAGGGTGAGACCATCCAGATATTCAACTACGGCAACTGTCGTCGTGATTTTACTTATGTTGATGACATCGTAGAGGGTGTGTATCGTGTGATGCAAAAGGCTCCAGAGCGCAAGAAGGGTGAGGATGGACTGCCTATCCCTCCCTATGCTGTGTATAACATCGGTGGTGGTCAACCAGAGAACTTGCTAGACTTCGTGAATATCCTGCAAGAAGAACTGGTACGTGCCGGTGTTCTTCCCGCAGACTTTGACTTCGAGGCCCATAAGCAGCTCGTTCCCATGCAGCCTGGTGATGTTCCTACGACGTATGCGGATGCCACAGCCCTTGAACGTGACTTCGGGTTTACACCAAAGATCACGTTGAGAGAGGGATTAAGAAAGTTTGCGGAGTGGTATAAACAATTCTATGGATAATTATTGCGATAAAGGATTAGTTTCAATCATCATGCTTTCGCATGGTGACAGTACTCATATTGTTGAGACGGTAAAGAGCATTCTGGCACAGACGTACCAGAACTGGGAATTGCTGTTTGTGGCAAAAACGGATAATGATGAGAGCCTTAAGCCATTTCCGTTATTGAGAGAGGAAGATATCAAGATTCAAAAGATGGCCGGTAAGGAATTGACGCCTTCATATAGCAATAGCAGAATCAAGGTCTCGTATATTGTCGGCGAAGATAATGACACTCCAAGAAGAAATTCCGCTTTGGCTAATGCCCAAGGGAGATGGATAGCTTTCCTTGATGCAGGAGACATCTGGGAACCAACGAAACTGGAAAAGCAGATTGGTTTTATGGAGGAGCATGACTATGCATTCTCCTATACTCAATATGGGATTATTGACAAGGATTCTCACGATCGCGGATTTGTGATAGGTGGCAAAGACAGGGTGACGTATCAGGATATGATGAAGTGTTGTTGGCCGGCTTATCTGACGGTGATGTATGATGCGGAAAAGGTTGGGATGCTGCAGATGAGGAACCTGAAGGGTAATAATGATTATGCTTTGTGGCTGCAGGCTTGTGAGAAGGCTGACTGCTATCTGCTGGAAGAGAACTTGGCGAAGCTCAGAACGAAGTGGGGCATGCTTGGAAAGTTCCTGCTGACAAATGGTATCAAATGGAGGTATGAGGTGTATTGGATTGAGCTCAGAAAGAATCCTGTTGTCGCCTGCCTTATGACGATAAGAAATATGTGCTATGGGGTGGTGAAGTGGATGAAGTATGTTGAGAGAGTAAAATAACCACGCCCTTTCAGAATAATACAGGCTGATAAGCGGATCATTGAACTGTTGGTTATGAGCAACTCCAATAGGGATATGGCCGCTTATCGGTTTTTATAAGAGTTGACAGAATATGGAAAGTAAGGATTTGAAAGATCTGAGAGAGGAACGCAAGCAGTGGTTCTGCCAGGTGGAGGCGAAACTGAAGGAAACACAGCTGAAAGAGGAAGATAGCTTATTCTATTATCATTCCTCTGAGGATAGGATTGTGTTGTCACATGCTATGTTTTGGACAATGACTCAGCTTCAGTTCTTTAAGAGCAAGCTAAGAAAGGAGAAGTTCTTCCTCCTGCTTCGCCAATACCAGGAAGAAATGCTTGATGCCTTCCTCCAGGATGATGATTATTACCCAGAATTGCTGCACTATTGCAACATCCTGTACGAGATGCTGCCCACAATTCTGATGGCATCGCATTTGAAAACAGAGAAAGACACTCCCCAACTTGCAGCCATCTCTCTCGTAGCCGCAGGCTATGCTGGCGACATGCCTGAAGATTTGGCTAATGAACTCCTCGACGACATGGACTTTGACAGATATGGCAAGGTTAAGTGTCGTGCTATAGAGCATCTGATGCCGAAGCTGATGAAGATGGTGGAGGGGGAGATGAGTAGTTTTTCTCAGCGGGGAAACCGGTGAACGCACTTGTAATAAGGAAAATTATGACGCAGGATGAGAGATGGTTGGCACGTTACAATGAGGTGAGGAATTTTATTGAAGTGAACCACCGGAATCCTTCGAAGTATGCTCCAGAAGAAAAGTTGATGGTGCATTTCCTGAAACGTGGACGTAAACTTTTGAATGCTGGAGAGTTGAAGGAACCAAGGCTGAGGATGTTTAAGGAACTGATGGTGTTGAGTGAACAGTATAAGAGGATAAATCAATATCAATAATTATGAGAAGGCTCTATACTTCAACATATAGTGACATGACGGTATACCAGATGGACTTCGGGTTTGGAGGGTTTGTCGGTTACGGAGGTTGTATGCATGTAGGATTGGTGAAGGAAGAGCTGAATAGATGTGATAGGTAAGAAGTAAGATGGAAGATGTGGAGTCGTAGATGAACGGCTTTGCATTATAATGGCATATATACAGGCATCCCCCGATTCGGCTTTTCGTGAGCTGGGTCGGGGGATGTCTGTTTTCGGTCACTGGCGGCGGTAGTTGCCGACGACTTTGTAGATCTCTACGATGATGTCCTTGGGAATCTTGGACTCTACGGGATTTCCATCAACCATTTGCGTGAAGTTGATGCTTTGTTCGTCATCCTGTTTAGGCGATACCTTGCGGAGTACTTTGAATTCTTTAGTTACAACTACACAGATGAAATCACCAGGTATGTACGTTTCCCATGTGGTATATTTCTTCAAAGCGATGATGTCAGCAGGCTTGATAATTGGTTCAAGCGATTTGTCGGTGTTGATGCACATGAAATCGAAGTCTCCGGCCATGGGAAAAGACACCATCATCTCGTTTCCTGTGGAGATAGGTTGCCCGTCGCTGTCCAGACACGATTCAAAATCAGTGTTGTAAAGCGGCTTTTCTTCACCCGAATCTATGCGAGGTCCAAATGGCTTGTTTCTTCCAAGATACATGTTACCTTCTCCAGTGTACATCCACGCTGCACTTACACCGTATTTCTGGCAAAATAGTTCAATGGCCTTTTTAGTAGGTTTCTGCCGTCCACTTTTGATTTTGCTCAGAACCTGATCGTTAGCTACGATTTCGTCCCGATAAAGCTGTCGCCCCGTCAAGCGCAGTTCATCAGCAGCTTTTGCAAATCTCTCCGAAATGCCCTGCATGGCTGTTTGTTCGTTATAAGTAGTCATAATGTTTAAAATTTGCTAAATATTACGATTAGTTTGAATGAAACTCAAAATTTACTTTGTTGATATTCTGAAATGTTGTAATTTTGCAACCGATTTTCAGCGATTCGAGTGCAAAAGTAAGCATATTTTCGGATAATCGCAAATAAATCGGCAAAAAAATGAGAATATTGATTCAAATTAATAATAATTAAGGTAAAAAGAGAAAGATTATGGAAATCCCAGTTACAACACTGCAAGCGATGCTGACTAATGCCGCTACACTTGGTGCGATGTCGGCGGTGAAGCGGCTCGATCCCGTCAAGGATGAGCTGAAAGCATCAGAGGTGAGAACTTGGTTGGGTAACGACAGTAAGATGAGTCGTAAGTTTGATGCCATGGTCAGGAAAGGTATGATCAAGGGCTTCAAGAAAGGAACCAGCCAGAACTCACCTTTTTATTATTCCAAGTGTCAGATAGAAGCAGCGTTTGCTGCCGTAAGATGCAAAGACTTACTCTAATTGAAAATTGAAAATTATGAGTAGTGAAGAAACAGAACAACGAACGGCTGGGTACATCACATTGCCATTAGCAGTGCTGGATGGCTGGGTTGGGCAGAATGCCCAGTACCTGAAATGGTGGACTCAGCTCAGGCGAGAAGCCTCTTGGACGGACAAAATGGTATGGTATAACCATCAACAGGTTTACCTCCAAGCAAGACAGGTCATCGTAACGGTCAACTCGCTGGTAAAGCGGTGGAACGTCAGCAAGCCTACAGTGATAAACTTTCTGCAGCGATTAGAAAGCGAAAAACTCATTGAGAGACAAACCGATAGCCGTAAGACAATCATCACCATCACCCCATTGGGTTGGGCTGATTCAGAGGTAAGGCCAGAGGTAACATCAGTGGTAAAAGTAGACCACGATGTTGACCGCCAACCTTACCCTCAACCTTTACCGCCTAATAATATTAATAAAGAGAAAAATATTATAGCCAGTGGAGGAGCGCGTACGCGCGAGGAGGAGGTGGCTAACAGATGTGAGAAAGATCTTTTTGAGAATGATTTCGATGAAGTTATCGCCTACTTCAATGAACAGATGTCCGGTAAGACCATTCCACAGGTTGCCATTATAACGCCTGAGCGTAAATACGCTTTCGAACGTCTCATGGTGCAGACGGGTGTGAATAAGGACAATGTGAAACAAGCCATCAAGAATGCTGCTGAGAGTGACTTTCTGAACGGGAAGGGACAGAAAGGCTGGGTTGCCAGTTTTGACTGGATGATGGTGCCTCAGAACTTTCAGAAGGTGTTGGAGAACAACTACCGCAACAAACAAGTAACACAACAAGTACAGTATGGGACAACCGATGGATATCAAGACCCTCGTAGAGGAGTTGAAGCGTCAAGGACGGACTCTTATGCTTCCGGGTATGACAGACCGCTCTAAGCTGGGTGTGGATGAACAGGGGCTGGCGACTCTGTTGGAGATGGCCTACCGTAAGCAGGTCGCCATGCGCAGGGTTACCTATGTTCCCAATACTCTGACCAGTGAAGCCATCACGAAACTGGCTCATTTTCTAACTGACAATCATGACAATCGCTTTATGATCGTGCTGGACGGCAGTACAGCCACAGGTAAGACCACACTGATGAATGCCATGCGCCAGACATTGTGGTGGCTTTTGGAAAACAGACTGGTATCGGATGAGGTAAGTCTGAAGATCTGTGATGCCACAGCCATTCCAGGTTTACGGGATTCAACACGAGAATGGTACAATCTGATGAACTGGCCATCATACCTTGGAATCGAGGATCTGGGCTGTGAGCCTGCAGAAATCCTCAGGTGGGGCAATCCTCTATATCCAGTACGGGAACTCATCACGGAACGCTATAAACTACGCCTTCCCATGGTGGTGAGTACCAATCTTGACAGTGACCAGTTGAGAGAGCATCTTGGACTGAGGATTGTGTCAAGGATGAACGAGATGGCTTATTATATCCATTTCGAGAATGAGGACTTCCGTAAGATGGCGTGGTACAGTCACCACCCAGGAGTGAAGAGTGAAAAGTGAATAGTGAAGAGTGAAAAGTGAATCAAACCATATATCGATACAATGAAACAAATGAGTGAAGAGAAAAAGCTCCGGCTGGACAAACTGGAGCTACTGACCTATGAGGTTGAGGTGGGCAATACCCACAGAATACAGAAGGTGAAGGGTACAAACCTGAATTCAGCATTCCTGTTAGGTGAGCTGAGTGACAACAGACGAACGATGATAGTACGTCAGGTGGAGAACGAACGCAGACCTGTGAGGGTGGAGAACAAGGATTTTGAGAACGTACTTAAGAATGTCCTTATCGCCTATATCCAAAGCAAGCGTTGCAAGTTGCCGTTCAATGAGGATTTTGCTTGTTGGCGACTGTCTCTTAAGTCATGGCCGAAGGAGTATATCGACGGCTTTATTCCTAAGGACTTCCGTGTGCAGCGTACCTTTCTTGACGAGTTGGCAAGGATGATAAGTATTCATGTGACAGCCAATTTCCTGTCGAAACCGCATAAAGAAGCCGCATAGAGGAGAGATGTAGTTATATCGCAAAAATTATATCAAACAATTAAAGTATTATGAGTTCGTTAATGATGCCCTCTGGTGAGGGCTTTGAAGACTATTGTCTTCGTGTTTTCAAACATTTTCTGCATGGTGACTTGTTTCCATACAGCTTGAGGGAAACATATCGCCTTGTGTATGACTCGTGGAACGAGGCAGTGAATAATCTGTTAGAGAATGGCATGGAGGGATTCTCCTATCAGGAGAGTCCTGACGGTGACGATTATCTTCTCAGTATGCATGGTTTCACCCAGCATGTCGTGATGCGCGACAAGACACTGAAGCTGCTTGCCAGTTTCTGTGACACCACGTACAGGCAGCAGATGTCCATCTTCGATATTCCTATTCGCTTTGAGACCAGATGTGAAAAGAAGGAAAATGGACAGATGAGGATCGTGCAGGCTCCCATCAATGGCTACCAGCCCAAAAGTCAGGATCCTCGTTATGATGGATTCTTGGCGACCAGTGGCGACCTCTATACCAAGATTTGCTTTGATAAGTTCCTGCAGCAGTCTGGCATCTCAGGAACTACATCCGCAATAGCCGAAGCTTTCGGTATGCCCGAAGAGGGCTTGCTCTGTACGTTAAAGCAGAACGACATCATCGTAGAGAGCGATGAAGAAGGCGAAGATAGCTGGGAACTGGCAGAGAAGTTAAAGGACGCAGACTTTATTGTTGAAAAGATTGGAGCAGAGGGAATGCCGGAAAAGCAATGGACTTACAAAGGTCTTTACTTCATCTGGTTGTTGCTCACCAAGAATTGCTCTGTCAGACCTTGCTGTGAACGCAATGTATAAAAGCACGATTACTTTCATACGATTATAATTTAGATGTGCGCTGGCTCGTGAGGGTCGGCGTTTTTTGTGTCTGGAGGTGAAGGAGTGAATGGAAAGTAAATAAAGTTTGAAAAAGCACTTGCTATTTCGATATTTGTTTCTACTTTTGCACTCGCAAATGAGAAACAGGATAACACGAAAAAGAGAATACTATGAAATTCACAACACTATTGACAATTATCATTACGGGCTATGTCATCTATTATGCCTATCAGATCATTCACGACCTGTTCTTTACCAAGGGTGTGCTGTCTGATGAGCTGCATATAGAGGAAGAGGTGGACATCACGGGCGAGGTAAAGAAATATCAGCCGGTGAAGGTCAGCAGGGATGATATCCCACTGGCAAAAACATCTACCAAGGAGGAAACCTCTCAGGATGACGGGCTGACCCAGATGTGCGGCGGCTATACCATTGATGAGCTGCACAATGCCCTCCGACAGGAGCATGACAATCCAGGAAGCACTGCGCTGAAGGATGTTATGAAACTCTACGAATAACCTATTTACACAATACGGGATGAAAAACACACAATCCCCACTTTAAGATGTTCATAAGACAAAGTAACAAAATGAAAAACACACTATGCAGAAAAACTGGAGCAAACTATGCTCTTTCGTCAGGAATTGTAAGAACGCTCTTACGTATCAAGGTCTGAGACTGGCCTCTTTGGCCCTGTTGTTTATGATGAGTACCGGCTATGTCATGGCCGATGCGGGATCAAGCGCCATCACAGGTGCAGTTGGTACCTTCAAGGGTTACATCGATCCAGTGCGAAACCTTCTCTATGTGATTGCCGCAGTGGTCAGCAT
>Ga0310695_10004319_pt1 | contig 26413 bp, 18 predicted proteins | sample RumenRJG_04DNA_FD_203882 | JGI IMG/M metagenome (GOLD analysis project Ga0310695, IMG submission 203882) | Bovine rumen microbial communities from Lethbridge, Alberta, Canada - RJG_04 (v2) (version 2) | ecosystem: Host-associated > Mammals > Digestive system > Stomach > Rumen | place: Canada... | reverse complement strand
TTTGTTTCTCTGTGGCGACCGTAAGTCAGGCACAGTGTCCAAAGCCTTGTCTTTGTTGCCTGTCGGACTGCTGGCGCTTCAGACCGCTTACATAGCCTCCGCATTGCTTTGCCCGTGTGGTGACGGCATGTCAGAGGCTTTCGGCGGTATGTATCAGAACACACCGGTGATGACCCTCGTCAAAGTCGTCCTGAACGTAGGTACCATTATTGTATTCCTCATGGCAGACAGCTGGATGAAACGCCCAGAGAACCAAATCAAGGTAGGCGAGTTCTATATGCTTACCCTCTCTACGCTGCTGGGTATGTATTATATGATATCATCCGGCCATTTCCTCATGTTCTTTATCGGCCTTGAATTGGCATCTATTCCAATGACGGCGCTCATCGCCTATACCAAGAACAATCAGGAGTCAGCCGAGGCTGCCGCCAAATACATACTCACGGCACTCTTCTCAAGCGGTCTGCTGCTCTATGGCATCTCGCTTGTCTACGGAACATGTGGCACAATGTATTTTGACGAGCTTGCGGCAAAATTCAGTCCTGCCGACACGCTTCAGCTGGCCGCTCTTGTCCTGTTCATCAGCGGCATCGGCTTCAAGATATCCCTCGTGCCTTTTCACCTCTGGACAGCCGACACCTATCAGGGCGCGCCTACCACTGTGACAGGCTATCTCAGCGTCATCTCCAAGGGAGCGGCGGCTTTTGTACTGTTTACCATCCTTGTCAAGGTATTCCAGCCTATGGTAGAGCAGTGGAACACCATCATGCTGTGGATTATCATCTTCAGCATCACAGTCGCCAACCTCTTTGCAGTCCGCCAGAACAACATCAAGCGGTTCATGGCTTTCTCTGCCATCAGTCAGGCGGGTTACCTCGTTCTCGGTGTGATGGGGGGCACGGCTCAGGGCATGACCTCACTGGTGTACTACCTCTTTGTTTATATGGTAGCCAACCTCGGTGTGTTCCTTATCATCAACGTTACAGAGCAGAACAGCGGTAAAATCAACATCAGCGACTATAACGGATTCTATCAGAGCAATCCCAAACTGTCGTTCATCATGACGCTGTGTCTCTTCTCGTTGGCAGGCATACCGCCCTTTGCCGGATTCTTCTCCAAGTTCTTTATCTTCATGGCTGCATTCAATGCAGGCTTCCCTGTACTTGTGTTTATCGCATTGGTTAATACGGTCATCTCATTGTACTACTACCTGCTCATCGTCAAGGCGATGTACATCGTGAAAAACGATGCTCCCATCGCTCCGTTCAGGAGCGACTGCTACACAAAGACCGCAATAGCAGTCTGTGCGCTCGGCGTTGTCCTTGGAGGTATCGTCAGCTGCATCTATGGATATATCGATACCTTGAGCTACGGTCTCTGACCGTTTTAACAAGATATAATATGGGATAAAGGGACGCTCCAATGTGTTTTGGAGCGTCCCTTATTGTTATCGTCTTCCTTTGGATATGACCGAAAGGATAGGTGTTCCCCGTTCTCCCCTGATTTTTTCCGTTCCACCGGCGTTGGGCCCCCTTTCTGTTACCCTCTAAGACAACATTCATGACCCCTGTAACGGCAGTTTTTTAAGCAGCAGCATTGGGGATTAAGGCAGAAAAATAAAAAAAATCCCCCGTTTCTGTAAAAAAAACACACTTTTTTTTGTTTTTTAAAAATTAATACATAAATTTGTGGAGATAAATAAAAATAATATAAAAATATGATTCTGAATCGATTACTTTATGTACCCCCCCCCCGAGTTGAGTGAAATGTGTGGTCAGGAAAGCTCCGGGCAGGGACTTCGTTGTTCCACCGGGAGGAAAATTTGAGTTATATTATGGAAAAATAGAATAGCAACAATAAAAAGAATAGTATTATGAAGAATTTTACACTTATCATGATGTGCCTGTTGATGGCTATAGGATATGAAGCCAAGGCACAAGAAGGCTATACCCCCTTTGTTGTAGAGGGTAAAATTTGGGATTTCGTTGTTCTGCCCGATGCGCTTGCCCCTCCGGGATATGAATGGTATGGGAAGAGTTATTTCGAGGGTGATACCATCATCAACGGCATTGCCTGCAAGAAGATGTACAGTTATAATGTATGGCACAATGACGGCTCTACGATGTATGAGGGAGCCCTTTATGAGAAGGATAAAAAAGTTTATTGCTTCCGTCCGTCCAAGAGCAAGGAAGAACTGATGTATGATTTCGGTTTGAAGAAAGATGATAAGATTAAGACCGTAACTTATATGATATATCAAGAGAAATCAGGCGGCTATAACCCACCATTTATGGAAGACAAGCAGGTAGTGAATATTGAAAATCACCTGTTCAGGGACCATAATCAACGTATGACGATATTATGTGGTACGGATGTAAAAGTTGAAGAAGTAGATGATTATTATAAGATATGGGGTACGTACGGCTACTGGATTGAAGGAGTTGGAACCACCAGCCATCCATTAATGAATTGGGCGCCATATTGCAGAATCTATCAGGCTCAAACCGAAGCGATAGTGTTAGATTGTGTAGTAAATGGAGATACTATTTTCACGTTCAAAGACAAGAAGGAATACGAAGAAAAAGCATTCTCCAAGAAATATATTTCCGGCATCAGCACAGTCAAGGCAGGCGGTGACAAAAAATCCGCAGGGTGGTACGACCTTCAGGGCAGGCGCCTGACGGAGCCGCGGAAGGGCGTGAACATCATCCGCTACAACGACGGCACGGCAAGGAAAGTGCTGAAATGAATAATAGAAAGTTATACCATTAATACTTGCCTATAAATCTTTGCCATGTATCTTCATGGGGAAGAATTATGCTAAGGAACATTCAAAACCAATGGCGTTGACAGCTTCAATAACCGTTTGGCTATCGTGCGTGCCTGAGACATAGGCTTTGCCGTTGGTAAGGTCGACATCAACTTCCTCCACTCCGGCAATGGCAAGGATGCATTTTTCCACACTGCTTTTGCAATGATTGCAATTCATGCCGCTGACGTTGTATATAATAGTCGGATTACCGTCTGCCTTGCAGTGATGCTCCTGTTTCAGAGAATGGGAGCGGTGTAAACGCAATATGAAGGCATTGATGAGGAGAGCAGAAAAGACAATGATACATATCCAATTCCATACTGTCAGGCAATGGGCACAGTGAGCTGCCTCGGTGAAGTTGCTGCTGACGGCGAACCATGTCTGCGGGAGCAGATAGTCAATCATCAGGCCGAAAACGACGGCACCGATGATGATGGACAGAATATATAGCCGCAGGGTATGCCTGCCGAAAGTCTTGCCAATGACCAGAATGCTGGCACTGTTGACAGCCGGACCTGCCATGAGCAGTACAAGGGCGGCACCGGGTGTCAGTCCTTTTGCCATCAGCGAGACTGCGATGGGTATGGAGCCCGTGGCGCATACGTACATGGGTATGGCAACAGCCAGGACGATAATCATGTTCAGCAGTTTGTACTCATGAAGTGCTGCGAGCCATTCATTAGGGATAGCCACAGTGATGAGCGCTGCAATGAGTAAACCGATGACAAGCCATTTGCCCACGTCTTGGAACATGTCGACAAAACCATAGCGCAAGGCACCGATAAGTTTGTTGGTAAAAGAGTCATTGGGAAGTTCATGATGTCCTGCACAACAAGAATCTCCGCAGTCGCAAGGGGTATCAGCATCTTGGTTTGCTGTTTTGGCAGAGATGTGCTCGTCGTCTTTGGCATAGCGGTTGACCATCCAGCCTCCGAAGATGGCTGTGACAAGTGCAGCGATGGGACGGATAACGGAAAAGGGCAGGCCCATGAGGGAGTAGGTGGCAGCGATAGAGTCAACGCCAGTCTGTGGTGTCGCGATGAGAAAACTGGTGCAGGCACCATGGCTGGCGCCCTCCTTGCGGAGAGAGACGCTCGTGGGAATGACACCGCAGGAACACAGCGGGAGCGGAATACCCAGTAACGCCGCCTTAAAGACACTCTTCATGTTGCGTGGCGCAAGATGGCGGGAGTATATATTGTGAGAGACAAAAGTGTGCAACAGTCCTGCAATGAAGAAGCCCAGCAGCAGATAAGGCGCCATTTCGGCAACCATCATGATGAGCGCATTCCAAAAAGATTCAATCCATGTAGTCATTATTCCTTGAATTTTGAGACAAAGTTAATAATATCTTTTTGCAACCCGGTTGCAAATACAGTGCTGACATACGATTATTTGGCTAAATTGTTATATTTTTGTGATGTGAACCATATCACGGAGACATTATGCACGAAGCCATGGGAAAGCATTACGATGAAGAGTATCTGCAATTGATAAAGGAGCACGGCGTACGCCCTACTGCCAACCGGATTCTCGTTGCCAGGGCATTGGGCAGAGCAGGGCGCCCGACTTCGCAGAAAGAACTGGAGGACATACTGAAGACGCTGGACAAGTCAAGCATATCGCGGTGTCTGACATTGTTCAAGGCGCATCATCTTGTCCATGTGCTGGAAGACGGCAGTGAAGCGGTGAGATATGAACTATGCTGGAGCCATTCCTGCCAGACAGACGACGACCTGCATGTGCATTTTTATTGTGAAGTGTGCGGACGTACGTTTTGTATGAGTGATATACCTATTCCATTGGTCAGGCTGCCGGAAGACTATACACTGCACTCTGTAAACTATATGGCCAAAGGTGTCTGTGCCTCGTGCAGGAATAAAAACTAACTTTTCCGCCGACATTTGCGGTCAGGTAGAAGAATTTATGTATTTTTGTATGCTAAAAGGCCATTAGGGAGAATAAACAATATTAAATAAACATATGATTAAATCACAAGACATTAAAATCGGGACATGTATCCGTCTGGACGGCAAACTCTTCTTTTGTATAGATTTCCTCCATGTAAAACCTGGGAAAGGTAACACTTTTATGCGCACAAAGTTAAAGTCAGTTGTTGACGGCCGTGTTTTGGACCGTCGCTTTAATATCGGCGAAGCGTTGGAAGACGTGCGTGTAGAGCGTCGCGCTTATCAATTCTCTTATGCAGAAGGTGATATGATGCATTTGCTGAATCAGGAGACATGGGATGACGTGGCTATCTCCAAAGATATGATTACAGGCGTGGATTACATGAAGGAAGGTGATGTGCTGGAAGTTGTGAAAGATGCGTCTACTGACACTATCCTCTTTGCAGAAATGCCTGTGAAGACTGTGCTGAAAGTTGTTTATACAGAGCCGGGTTTGAAAGGTGACACAGCAACCAATACACTTAAACCCGCTAAAGTGGAAACCGGAGTTGAAGTTAAGGTGCCCTTGTTTATTAACGAAGGCGAACTCATTGAGGTTGACACCCGTGACGGTTCATATGTCAACCGTGTGAAAGGATAAAAGAAAAAAGCAGTGCCTTAAAAGGCAGACAAACGAAAATAAAGGGAATTCCGTGTCGGGTATTCCCTTTTTTCTTTTTATTTTTGCAAGGTTATGAAGTACTCAATAATAATACCAGTTTATAACCGACCAGACGAAGTGGACGAGTTGTTGGCGGGACTTGTAAACCAGAAGATAAAGGATTTTGAGGTCGTTATCGTTGAGGATGGTTCGCAAAACCCATGTAAGGATGTTGTGGAAAGGTATAAAGATCGGCTGGATATCTGTTATCTCTGGAAAGAGAACGGCGGTCCGTCAGCTGCACGAAACATGGGCGTTGAGGCATGTCACGGTGAGTATGTTCTGATATTAGACTCAGATTGTGTGATACCTGAAGGCTACCTGACGGCTGTCGAGGCTGAGCTGGATAGAGAGCCGTGTGATGCATTCGGTGGACCGGACAGAGCCAATGCTGCATTTACACCTCTGCAGAAAGCCGTCAATTATACGATGACAAGTTTTTTCACTACAGGTGGCATAAGAGGTGGCAAGAAGAAACTTGATAAATTTTATCCCCGTAGTTTCAATATGGGCATGCAGACTTCGGTTTACAAACAACTTGGAGGCTTTTCAGATATGCGGTTCGGCGAGGACATAGATTTAAGTTACAGAGTTTTTGAGAACGGTTACTCTTGTCGCTTGTTTCCTGATGCGTGGGTGTGGCATAAGCGTCGCACCGATTTCCGTAAATTCTTCCGACAGGTTGTCAATTCGGGAATAGCCCGAATAAATTTGACTAAGCGCCATCCGGGTACGCTGAAACTGGTACATATGCTTCCAGCTGCATTTACGTTGGGAGTGATTGTACTGCTGCTGCTGGCCAGCCTGTTCTGGGTGTATGCACTAATTCCCTTATTGTTTTACGCCTTGTTGATATTTTGCGGTGCAACCATCCAGGAAAAGAGCCTTCTTGTGGGCGTCTTGGCCATACCTGCCGCTTTCGTTCAGCTGGGTGGATACGGATTGGGATTTCTGTGGGCATGGTGGCGACGTTGCATCATGCGTGAGGGAGAGTTTGGAGCTTTCAAAAAGAATTTCTACAAATAAGCTATAGCAGAAAAAATTGTACATCTTAACCGCTATATGAAGACACACAAAACGATTAGTGAATGGAGTGAAGAGTCACGTCCACGTGAGAAAATGGTGAAATACGGGGCGAATGTATTGAGTCTTGCTGAATTGCTGGCGATACTGATACGTAGCGGGCAAAAAGACGAAGACGCGGTGTCCCTGATGAACCGCATATTGGAAGAGAACGGAAACAGTCTGGACCGCTTGTGCAGACTGGGTTATGAGGACTTGATACAATATAAAGGAATAGGACCTGCAAAAGCTATAAGTCTCCTGGCTGCGATAGAACTGGCAAAACGCCGTGCCAGTGTCGAGATTGCTGAGGAAAAGACGTACGACAGTCCTGTTGCGATATATAATTTACTGGTGAATAAGATGCGCGACCTATCCACAGAAGTGTGTTATGTACTGGCATTAGACCGGCACTTGCACTATATGGGCGATAAACAGATTGCATCAGGCGGCTACACATCGACGGTAGTAGACCCAAGGGTGGCACTGAGATTTGTACTGTCGAAAAATGCCGTGGCAATGGCAATAGTGCATAACCATCCTTCCGGAGTGGTTAAACCGAGCAAGGAAGACGATATGCTGACAATGCGTGTCAAGAAGGCATGCGAGGCTGTTGGTATAAGATTTGTAGATCATTTGATAGTGACAGGAAAAGGTTATTACAGTTATGGTGAACATGACAAATTATAGATAAATGGAAGAGAATAAAGACAACGTACAAGAACAGACACAGACAATAGAGGATCAGATTGTAGAAGTGTTGCGCACGGTTTATGACCCAGAGATACCTGTGAATATATATGACTTGGGATTGATTTATAAAATTGATTTCAATAGCGCAACTGGTACACTGGATGTGGATATGACATTGACGGCACCAGGTTGCCCGATGGCTGATTATATTGTGGAGGATGTGCGCCAGAAACTGATGGGCATCCATGAAGTTACGGAGGCGAATGTCAATATTGTGTTTGAGCCAGCTTGGGACGAGACGATGATGAGCGAGCAGGCAAAGGCAGATTTAGGAATACTCTGACGATGAAAAAAATATATTTTCTCAGTGATGCCCATTTGGGCTCATGGGCGATTCCCGATGGCAGACGCCAGGAATTGCGAGTGGTTCATTTTCTGGACCAGATAGAGAGTGAGGCCTCAGCGGTTTATATGCTGGGAGATATGTTTGATTTCTGGCATGAGTATCGCTATGTCGTGCCGAAAGGCTTTACACGACTGCTTGGTAAAATCAGCGCGTTGACAGACAAAGGGATAGAAGTTCATTTCTTTACCGGTAATCATGATTTATGGTGTGGTGATTATCTCGAAAAGGAATGCGGAGTTATCCTTCACAGAGAGATGTTGCTAATCAAGCTGGGTGAAAAGAACTTTTGTATGGCTCATGGTGACGGACTGGATAACACAGAAAAACACTATTTGATATTAAGGAGCATATTCCATAATAAAATATGTCAGAAAATGTTTGCGGCTGTTCATCCCCGTTGGGGAATCGGGTTCGGTCAGAAATGGGCTCGGCGCAGCCGTTTGAAACACGAAATAATGGAAGGTTTTTTTGACGGACCTGAAAAAGACGGCATATACCGTTTCTCCAAAGAACTTCTAAAGTCATATCCTGATACAGATTACTTTATATATGGCCATCGTCATGTGGACGTAGACTTAATGCTGAATGATCGGAGTCGTTTTGTCATTCTGGGCGATTGGGTAACCAAATTTACATATGGAGAATTTGACGGAACGACGTTAGCAATAAAACATTTTCAAGACAACCTGCTCAAGTGAGCACAAAAGTAGAATAACTATTATTATGAATAGCCTGCTCAAGTCATTACTGCTGTTGGGAATGTCTTTCATGACACTGTCTGCGGTTGCGGATAGATATATAGCATTGTGGAAAGAGGTGGAAAATAGTCGTTCAAAAGATTTGCCTCAAACGACCATCAAAAAGATTGACCAGATTATAACCCTGTCAGGTCAAAAGGGTGATGGCGGACAATTGATGAAAGCACTGCTGATGAAATATCAATTGCATCAGGATATTTCTCCAGATAGTGCCATGGCATATATCCCGACCATAGAAAAATACCTGAGCAAAGAAAAATCGCCGGTGATGTCATCATTATATCATGTTGCTTTGGGAGCATTGTATAAGACGTTGTCGGATGTGGAGGATAAGGACGCCAAATCCAAGAGCGTAAATCACTTTGTTCAGGCAATGAGCAATCCGGCAGTATTGTTGTCGGCGAAGGCTTCCGACTATGTGCCTTTTGTGATTGTGGGCGAAGATAATCGTTATTTTAATGACGATGTGCTGAATATTGTAACCAAATATACCGCTACAGCGTTAAAGACTTTCAATGATGAAAACCTACGGACAGATTCCATAACCCGAGATATATTTCGCAGGGAAATTATGTCTTATCGTCGTGCGGGAATGCAGGAGGCTGTTCTTTTTTCAATGTTGGATTCTGCTGATGTGTGTATGCCTTATTCTAAGAAAGAAACTTTTTACACAGATATTACCAGACGTTTCTCCAATATAGATGTTTGCAGTGAAGCATATTTGCGTTTGGCTGAGATGCAGGCAGACACGGTTGCGTATCAAACTTTATTAAAAGCGATTAACGCCTATCCTCAAAGCAAGATCATCGGACAATTGCAAAACAGACTTAGCCTTCTTCAACAGCCATGGCTGAATGTTACCCTGCAGCGTAAGCAACTTATACCCTCACATCAAAGTAAGGCAACTATAGAAGGCAGGAATATAACACAGGGGAGTTTGGTGTTTTACAAGACGTCCTATACCGCGCAGTCGCCGATGGTATTAAAGAATAATCAAGAAGCATGGAAGAGTCAGGCAAAGGAAATCATCAAGGAAATCCCTTTTTCCTTGCCAAAAGGCAAGCCTGCCCAATGGACGAAAACTGAAATTGATTATAACCTGAAAGAACCTGGTGTATATCTGGTTCAACTGAAAGGTATGGGAATAAGTTCTCCGTTACAATTATTGTATGTGACATCAATTCACATTATGACCATACCTCTTCCAGACCAGACTGTCCGGGTCGTAGTCAGTGATGCGGAGAGTGGTAAGCCGTTGTCTCAGGCACAGGTTGTATTGCGTTCTTCCGATAGAAACAGGACACTCTACAAGACATTGACAACTGACAGTCGTGGAGAGTTGCTAATTGCTCAAGCCGACCAAGGTCAAAAGACCATGTTTCCTGTTGCCCAAGGCGACAGTTATTGTCCGGGGTTGTATTTAGATAAGAATCACTATACAATATATACTCCACAGGAAGCTCAAAACTTGATGCAACTCTACACAGACCGTGCCATATATCGTTCGGGACAAACTGTTTATGTCGGCGGTTTTGTGTATGAAAAGCATATGGATGAAGTAAAGACTCTCACCCAAAGAAGTGTTAAGATAAAATTACTGGATACGAATAACAAAGAACTTTCCGTACAGACTATAGAAACAGATGACTATGGTTCGTTCAAAGCTTCATTTGTATTGCCTGAACATTGCTTGAATGGCACATTCAGCGTTTTGGGTGATATGGGCGGACATGTACGCTTTAAAGTGGAAGAATACAAACGTCCGACATTTAGCGTTACTATTGAAGACGTGAAACAGTCATACATGCCTGGAGATACGGTTATCCTTCGTGGTATAGCAAAAACATATAGCGGATTTCCTATTGCGAATACTCCTGTGGCTTATACTGTCAAGCGGTCTGAGGCTTTTTGGTATTACTATCATCAGGCAGTTGTTGATTTGGTTCGGGATACGGTCTTTACTGATGAGAAAGGTCGCTTTCAGGTCCCCATAATATTGACAATTGACACAGATGTTAATCCACGCTTTTATCAATTTGGATGTGATGTCAGAGTTACGACAGAGAACGGAGAGACAGAAACTGCATCGTATTCCATATATGCAGGCAATCGCCCGGCAACGATGTCAACAACATTGCCCAAGCGGATATGTAAGGAGCGTTTTTCTTCATTTATGATTAAGCAGCAAAATGCGCAAGGCACAGAAATCGCAGGTAATGCGAAAGTACTTTTATATAAAGACAAGCAGTTAATTTCCACACAAGAATGGAAAATGAATGTTCCTCTTTCTGTGAATCTTATTAAGAAATTACCGTCAGGCAAATATCAGTTGCTTGCATTACCGGCTGACAGAAATGATTCTCTTGTTGTCCTACGGCACGACTTTATTGTTTTCTCATTAAAAGATACAGAGGTTGACCAGCAACCGTTGCTTGTTTATGCAACAAGTAGCTCTTTTGAAGAGCCTGTTTCAGTTTTGGTCGGTTCTTCTTTGAATGATGTGTATATGCATTATGACTGCTTCGCCAATGACAAACTGATAAAAAGCGAACAAATAAAACTGAATCATAGCGCGACAGTATTAAAATATGAGTATAAAGAAGAATATGGTGATGGCTTACAAGCTGTGTTTACCTTTGTTAAAGATGGTAAGGTGTATTCTGAAGCAGTTACGATAAAAAAGCCGGAGCCTGACAAGAAACTTCAATTGCGATGGAAGACTTTCCGTGACAGATTGCATCCCGGTCAGCAAGAGACATGGACCTTACAGGTTTTGAGAAAGAACAAACCAGTTGAGGCTTCCATATTGGCAACTATGTATGATGCTTCATTGGATAAAATATATAAACAAGACAGAAATTTCAGTCTTTCTTTCTGGCGGAATGTGCGCCAGCACCGTTGGACTTATCCATTCTTGAATACAGTTCATATGAATGTGCAACAAAGGCTGAAGACTGTTAAGGCAAAAACATGGGAATTCAGCCATTTTGACGAAGAACTGTTAATGTTTATGTCATCTATAGGACATGGAATGTTGCTTACTTCTGCTGCTCCTATGCGTAATATGAGAGTTAAAGGCTTGAAGACTATGGAGATGATGGCTGATGCTGCTGTTGTGACGGAAGAGGCTGCCATGTCTAAACAAGTGGCCGTACAGGCAAATGAAGAATCCAAATCTGAAGAAGATGTTTCACTTACCTTGCGAACAGATTTCAGTGAAACAGCCTTCTTCTGTTCTGGTTTGACAACCAATGAAAAAGGTGAAGCTCAATTGACTTTCCGTTTGCCACAATCTCTGACACAGTGGAACTTCCGCGCTGTGGCCCATGATAAGATTATGAATTACGGACAGATGGATACGACTGTGATAGCCTCCAAAGACTTTATGGTACAAGTCAATATGCCTCGGTTCCTTCGTGTAGGTGATAAGAGTGTAATCGTTGCGGCAATTAGAAATGCCTCTGAAAAAATACAGGAAGGTACGATAACCTTTACACTCATTGACCCTACTACTATGAAGACTATTTTTCGTGAGGATAAATCGTTTGATGTTAACGCTTCCGAAGAAACCGATATTGCATTTGATGTTCAGCCGTCATCACAATATCCCTTACTGATATGCAGGTTTGTAGCTAAAGGCAGTTCTTTCAGTGATGGTGAGCAATATTATTTGCCGGTGTTAGAAGACTTGCAGGAGGTGACCGAAACATATCCATTGTCATTAAATCAAGGTGGTATACAAACTATAGAGATTCCTGATGAGGCGACTTTCAGAAAAACGTCATCGTCTCACAGAAAGATGATGGTGGAATATACGGCTAATCCTGTGTGGGCTGCAGTTGAAGCCTTACCTTCTGTATTACGTCCAATATCATGGAATGCTCATTCCTTGGCATCGTCTTTCTATGCTTTGACTTTGGCAGCAAGGGAAGTGCAGCGGCACCCTGCGATTTTGGCTTTGACTGAACGGTGGCGTAATTCAGGTAATGTCGATTCGGTCTTTTTATTGTTGGAACGCAATGCAGAGTTGAAACAGATTGTTCTCAACGAAACCCCATGGGCGGCTTCTGCTGATGCCGAACGTTCCCGATTGGAGAATTTGTCTCAGTTGTTTGATTCCGTGTCATTGTCATATAAGCGTCTTAGCTATCTGGATAGGTTGCTCGACTTACAGTCTTCTTCCGGCGCGTGGAGTTGGTATAAAGGTATGCCTGATAATTTCCAAATGACTGTGGATGTGGCAGAGATGATGGCACGTTTATATGCTGTAGCCTCATCGTGTTTGCCGGAAAAAATGCAGAAATCCATGACCGGTGCATTGTCATATATGGATAACGAAATGTCGAAATGGATAGCCGAATGCAAAAAGTTTGAGAAAAAGAATAAAACGCGTATCACTATTCCTCATACGATATTGCGTTATCTATATATTTCTGCTTTAATGAATCAGCCGACGAATGCCAATATGGTGTATCTGCTCAAACGGTTGGAAACGAGCGTCTCACATTATGATATGTACTCCAAGGCGTTAGCAACAAGGGTGCTATCTGCTTATCATAGGAAGAATGCTGCTATAACGACGTTGCAAAGTTTGATGGAGCATACCGTCTACAGTGCAGAGATGGGAAGATATTATGACACCCGACGCGCACCGTCTTTTTACGAGTCTTATCGTATTCCTACACAGGTGGCCACATTGGAAGCAATTGATAATATGGGTGTGTATGATAAAGAAAAGAAAGAGATGCAGCAATGGTTGCTGCAGTCAAAGCGCACTCAGAGCTGGAACAACCCGCGTGCAGCTGTGGATGCTATCTATTACTTGTTCTCGATGGACAAGAATAGGCTTGATCAGTTTGCCCAAATACCACAAATTACAGTTGTCTACCCGGATGAGAGCCATAGGGAGGTTGTAGAAGCCACTGACATGAAAGAGAGTGCCACATTAGGCTATATCTTTAAATCGGTGCCGGTCAACAGGCAAATTCCGAGTAAAGTGATTTTCTCTAAGCCTGATAATCAGGTGTCTTTTGCCGCAGTGTATGCTAAGTATACTGCGCCTGTCTCAGAGGTTCAGGAGATGTCTTCAGGATTATCTTTACAATGTACTTATGAAGTCCAGCGTGGAAATGCCTGGCAGGAATTGTCTGGGGCTACGCTGCTTCATAAGGGTGATGTGCTGCGCGTCCGTTACGATTTATCAGCAAGCCGCGATTATGACTTTGTGTCTTTGAAAGTTGGTAAAGCAGCATGTCTCGAACCTCAAGAAGTATTGTCTGGTTACTCATGGCGGAGCGGATGTTACCGTGAGGTAGACGATGTCTCACTTCAATATTTCTTCCAACAGTTAAGCAAAGGCAGGCATGTGCTGTATGAGACATACAATATAGACCGGACTGGTGATTTTTCAACATCAGCCCCAGTTGTTCAATGCGTTTATTCACCGGAGTTCTCCGCTCGGACAGGCGCTAAGAAGATATCAGTAAAATAGAATCATGAGACGTTGTATTTTGTTGTTCATTTCTATCCTGGCTGCAGCTTGTGCTTATGCTCAGCAGGATTCTGTTAAGGCAGATACTGTAAAAGTTATAGCAAAGGATTCTGCCATCGCCCAAAATGCCGGGCAAGACTCTGCAGTAAAAGCATCTAAGTTGGATGTGTACTTAGAGGCAGGCCGTGAGATTATAGCTCCTGGCTCAAAATCTCAAGACTCGGTTATTACGTCAGTTATCCCTGGCGATAGTGAGAAAGTGGCAAAGATTGCCAAGGTTGCCCTTCCTGCGGCGGCGATAATCGGTTCGGCGGTAGGCTTGCCGTTTATGGGCGCTTTGGCGGCTGCGCAGAAGGTTGCAACGGTCAAGAAACAGTATGATAAATATGTTCCTGACGAAATAAAAGATGACATTAACAGTCAAGTCAAGAATACCCGAAAGAAAGTTTCCCAAGCACTCAAGGAGGTTATGAAGAAATCTCAAAAGGATGTCAAGTTGCTTTCCTCCCAATCTATGGCAGATTGGAAGATACCGTCAGCCAATTACAGTGGTATTGTCCCTTTAGGTAACGATGACTATGCTGTGGTTGACGATAAGAGTCCTTCGGGCGGTTTTTATGTCATGCACATAGAGTTGGATATGATTAAAGGTAAGGTGTTGTCTGTAAAGCGCAGTTCTTTTAAAGGCGTTCAGGAAAAATCTGCAGAAGATTGCGAGGATATAGTTTATTTGCCGCAATGCCAGTCTGTCTGGATTGCCAGCGAGGCAAACCAAACTATCTCTGAGTATTCTATGGAGGGCGAGAAAACCGGCAGGCAACTGGAAGTGCCATTGATGTTCTCAAAAGACAGTATTGTGCCTAACCAAGGCTTTGAGGCGCTGACTTACGCTTCCGATTCCAATATGTTTTACACAACGACTGAGAGCGCTTTGCGCATTGACGGCAAGGCTGGTGATAATCAGATACCATTGCGTATGATTTGTTTTGACAGTACAATGTCGGTTTGTGCGCAAGTACCTTATTTAATGGAAAAACCGTTATTGCAATCAGATGTCAAATACTATGCTCATGGTGTATCTGCAATGCTGGCTTTGGGTAGCAACCAATTTTTGGTGATGGAACGTGAACTTTCTGTTCCGAAAAGTTATATTGGGGCAAAAACGTCTATCCGAATTTTTTGGATAGATTTGGATGATGTAGAAGCACTTGACGACGTGTCCCAGCCATTGTCACGGCTGCCGTTAGACCACTTCCTGCCTAAAACAGAAATTTGCAGTTTTTCAACAGGTCTGTCAGTATCTAAAATGAATTATGCAAATTTCGAGGGTATGTGCCTCGGACCACAATTGAGCAATGGACACCAGACGTTGATACTGATATGTGATTCCCAAAACGGTATGGGAAATGGTATCTATCATCTGAAAGATTACATCAAGGTAATTATCTTGTAGCTATCAGAAGATGTCTAATTCAACCGGACAATGGTCGCTGCCGTGGATGTCGGTCAGTATCTTAGCGTCTGTTATAGCTGTCTGTAATCTGTCAGACACCAAGAAGTAGTCTATACGCCATCCTGCGTTTTTCTCTCGCGCATGGAAACGGTATGACCACCATGAATAGATGTCTTTTTGTTCTGGATACAGATAACGGAAGCTGTCGGTCAGGCCGTTACTCAGAAGTATTGTCATCTTTTCCCGTTCCTCGTCTGTGAAACCTGCGTTGTGGCGGTTGCTTTTAGGGTTCTTGAGGTCTATTTCCTGATGAGCCACATTTAGGTCACCGCAGATTATGACAGGTTTATTTTTGTCCAGTGACAGGACATAGTTCCTGAAGTCATCTTCCCAGCGCATTCTGTACTCCAGTCTTTTCAGTCCGTCCTGCGAATTAGGGACATAAACAGTCATGAGATAGAAATTTTCATATTCCAGAGTGATGATACGCCCCTCGTGGTCGTGTTCGTCGATACCCATTCCGAGTCTTACGCTTTGGGGTTGATGTCTGGTGTAGATCGCTGTGCCCGAATAGCCTTTTTTCTCTGCGTAATTCCAGTATGACTGATATCCCATGAAGGGCAAGTCGAGTTGTCCTTCCTGCATCTTTGTTTCTTGCAGACAGAAGAAGTCTGCGTCAAGTTCATTGAATATTTTGCTGAACCCTTTGCCTTCACATGCACGAAGGCCGTTGACATTCCATGAAATAAATTTCATTTTGCTGTTCCGTAAAAGTTGGCATACCATTCCGCAAATGCTCTCAGTCCCTGCCTTAGCGGTGTGGATGGCTTAAATCCGAAGTCCTGTTCAAGTGGTGTAGTGTCTGCATAGGTTACGGGAACGTCACCGGGTTGCATAGGCACGAGTTCCTTGTGGGATTCAAAATCATAGTCTTGAGGCAAGACTTTAGCCTTGATAAGTTCTTCTTGCAGAATGGTGACGAAGTCCAGAAGGTTTTCGGGACTGTTGTTGCCGATGTTATAGACTTTGTAAGGCGGAACGGGAAGCCCGTCATCTCCTGTCTGTTTTTCGGGAGCGTGCTGCATGACACGGACAATTCCCTCTACGATGTCGTCAACATAGGTGAAGTCGCGCTTGCAATGGCCGTAATTGAAAATCTGTATTGTCTTGCCATTGCGAAGCTTGTCGGTGAAACCGAAATAAGCCATGTCAGGGCGTCCGGCTGGACCATAGACTGTAAAGAAACGCAGTCCGGTAGAAGGTATGTTGTATAGTTTTGAATAGGCATGCGCCATCAGTTCATTGCTCTTTTTTGTAGCAGCGTAGAGTGACACGGGGTTGTCCACTTTGTCATCGGTAGAGTAAGGTACTTTTTTGTTTGAGCCATAGACCGATGATGAGGACGCATATACCAAATGCTCTACTTCATGGTGTCTGCAAGCTTCAAGAATGTTGTAAAAGCCGATGAGATTGCTTGAGATGTATGAGTCGGGATTTGTGATGGAGTAGCGCACTCCGGCCTGTGCCGCGAGATTGACGACGACGGCGGGTCTGTAGTCCGCAAATATTTTTTCAATGACATCCTTGTCGGCGATAGATTCCTTAATGAAAATCCATCGTTGCCTTCCGCCCGGTATGTCGGCAAGTCTTTGGATGTCATCCAGTCGTTGGTATTTGATGTTTACATCGTAGTAATCGGTGACATTGTCAATGCCGACGATAGTGATGTCTGGAACGTCTTTAAGTAATCGTTTAATCAGATTAGATCCGATAAAACCCGCTGCACCTGTGATAAGGATGGTTTTGTTACTAAGAGTTATATTGTAGTTCAGCATAGCTTATTGTATTTGTGTACAAAAATAAAAAAAATACTGTAAATAATGCTAATAATGTGTTGCTGCTGTTGTGTAATTGAAAATTAATTTATAGATTTGTATAGGAAACAATAAACGACATTATATTATGGCACAAAGATTTATTTTGAACGAAGTATCTTACTTCGGTGCGGGCTCACGCAAGGAGTTGCCTGCAGAGTTGAATAGAATGGCTCTTAAGAAGGCGTTGGTATGTTCTGACAAAGGTCTTATCAAAGTAGGCACGACCAAAATGGTAACAGATGTGCTGGATGAGGTTGGCTTCCCTTATGAGATATACAGCGAAATTAAGCCGAACCCTACCGTGACTAATGTGCAGCAAGGCGTAGCGGCCTTCAAGGCATCTGGAGCAGACTGTATTATTGCTATCGGCGGTGGTTCTTCCATTGATACGGCAAAGGGTATCGGCATTGTCAGCAATAATCCGGAGTTCAGCGATGTTGTCAGCCTTGAGGGTGTTGCGCCGACAAAGCACAAGAGTGTGCCCATCATCGCATTGCCGACGACAGCTGGTACGGGTGCTGAAGTGACGATTAACTATGTGATTATTGACGAGAAGCGTCAGGCAAAAATGGTATGTGTTGACCCCAATGACATTCCGGCTGTTGCCATTATCGACCCCGAATTAATGTATTCTCTTCCGAAGGGTTTGACTGCGGCTACAGGCATGGACGCGTTGACACACGCTATTGAAGGCTATATCACCAAGGGCGCATGGGTAATGAGCGATATGTATGAGCTGCAGGCTATCAAGATGATTGCCGAGAATTTGCCGATAGCAGTCGACGAACCTTCTAATCCTGTAGGCCGCGAAGGTATGGCATTGGCACAATACATTGCCGCTCAGGCTTTCAGTAATGTCGGACTCGGATTGGTTCACGGTATGGCTCATCCTATGGGTTCTCTCCACGATATAGCTCACGGTGTGGCTAATGCTTTATTGCTGCCGACGATTATGGAGTTTAATATGCCGACACGCATTGAGAAGTTTGGCGTAATAGCCGAAACGATGGGTGTTGATACTAAAGGAATGACTCCCGAACAGGCTGCACAGGCTGCTGTTGATGCAGTGCGTGCCTTGAGCATCCGTGTGGGCATACCTCAGCATTTGACCGATTTGGGCATTACCGAGAAGGATATTCCTGCACTGGCTGCCCAGGCAATAGCAGACGTATGTACTCCAGGTAATCCGAGAGAAGTGACAGAATCGCAGATAGTTGAGTTGTACAAGAAGGTGCTTTAAGTGACATTGCTCCGACACTGATGTTTTCATGCCGGGGCAGATAGTTTTATTCCAAGGGATGGAACATAGGTTCCATCCCTTGGAATTTATATTCTATCCTTTGGAATATACATTCTGTCTTTCGGAATGGAAAACATACCGCGAGGAAACAATAATCTGATCAGCATGGTGAAATTTCATCATGCAGAATGCAGTCCGTCATATCCGTGACAGACAAGAATCTGGTGAAAAGTTAACGGTAAGTGCTTATTCCCTTAAGGCGTAAGGGCTCTTCTCAAGGTCATTGCGGAATATTTTTCCTTTTTGCATGACAAACTTCAGGTTGGCTTCAGTGTCATAAACGCATATGTTTGCGTCGTAACCATTGCGCAGGATGCCTACGTGATTCAGTTCACCCATGATGCGTGCCGGTGTTTCGGATGACATTCTGACAGCATCTTCAAACTGGATGCCAACTTTTTTCACTGCGACTTGTATGAGATTATTCATGACCGTAGTCGTATCACTTGTCTTGTGCGTTGTGTTTTCTTGAATTGTCTTGACGCCTACACCTCCATGAGCATTTGTAATCAAAGCAATTTTTTCTACGCCTTTCAGGATGTATATCATCCTCAGCACAGCGTAGGGCAGGTGAATACCGTCAAAGATAACTTCGGTTGTAAATCCGGGAATGGCCAGGATGCTTTCTACGGTACCTTCGTGCTTGTGTTCTTGAGTTTTGTGGAAGTATGTCATGCCGTTATAGAAGTGGGTTATATGTGAAAAACCGGCTTCGTAGGCATTGTATACGTCTTGGTAAAGTGCTTGAGTGTGGGCTATGGCCGGCAAGACGCCGTGTCTTACACAATATGCACCGAAGTCCTCTGCCCCTTCAATTTCAGGAGCAGCGTCCCAGCGCTTGAGGCATTTGTATGAGCGGATGAGTTCTTTGTATATCTCCGGATGGAAGGGTACAATGTATTTTGATTGCTGCTCTCCTGTCATCTTCGGATTAAGGTAAGGCCCTTCAAGGTGTAATCCTAAAATAGGAGAATCTGGCTGGCTCATCAATTCCTCCGTCAGGCGTAGGGCTTTTTTAGTTGTGTCCAGACTGGTAGACGCAATAGTGGGGTAAATGGATGTCGTGCCGTGATAGAGATGGGTATTGATGGCTTCCATGAAGGCTGTTTCTGTAGCTTCCTCAAAATTGTGTCCGTTGCCGCCGTGGGCATGCAGTTCTATGGCACCGGGAACTATTTCTCCGCCGTGGGCGTCGATGATGGTTGTGCAGTTGTCTGGTGTCTCTTCAACTTTGGAGATTTCCAGGATCTTGCTTCCTCTGACCAAAAGACTGCCGTTTCGAATCCAACCTTGCGAGGTAAGAATACGTCCGTTCCTGAAAAGTAGGATATCTTCCATAAACCTGAACGTCAATGCTTTGCCGCTAATCCCTACGGAAAATGTCTCGGGTGTACACTTTGTCGTTTACATCGTCCAGACAGTTGTCATAGCGGTTGGCGATGATGGCGTGGCTTAGTTGTTTGAATTCGTCAAGATTGTTGACAACTTTGCTCCCGAAGAAAGTGGAGCCGTCTTCCAGCGTAGGCTCATAAATGATGACTTCCGCGCCTTTGGCTTTGATACGTTTCATGATGCCCTGGATGGCGCTCTGACGGAAATTGTCTGAGTTGGACTTCATTGTCAGGCGGAAGATGCCAATGATGCATGTGTGCTCCTTGGCTGCATCCCATGAGGCATTCTCCTGATAATAGCCGGCTTTATTCAGTACGGCGTTTGCAATGTAATCCTTGCGGGTGCGGTTGCTCTCTACGATAGCCGAAATCATGTTCTGCGGTACATCAGAGTAGTTAGCCAGAAGTTGCTTAGTGTCTTTGGGCAGACAATAGCCTCCATATCCGAACGACGGGTTGTTGTAATGTGTACCGATGCGTGGGTCTAAGCCTACGCCTTGGATGATGGCCTGAGCGTCAAGACCCTTGATTTCTGCATACGTGTCAAGTTCGTTGAAATAACTGACGCGCAAGGCGAGATAAGTGTTTGCGAACAGCTTGACAGCCTCTGCCTCTTTCATGCCCATGAGCAATACGGGTATGCCTTTGTCGGGGTCTAAGGGAACCATGTCCAATTGCTTCTCATCGCGGCTGACAGAGTCTTTTGAGTCATTGGAATTGCCGATAGCACCTTCAAGAAGGAGTTTGGCGAACACCTCGGCGTCTTCTCTGAGGTGGTTGCCGGCGACGGCGATGATGGCTTGATTTTCTTCGTCATACTCCTTCTCGCGTATTATCTTGGGATAGCCTACGATGATACGGCTTGGATAGAGGTTATCATAAAGTGCCTTGCTTTCGCGCAAAAACTCGGGTGAGAACAGCAGACGGAATTTCTTGTCAACCGGTGCACCTTCCTCTTTAAACTTTTTGGCGTATTTGACATATAGGTTGCGGCAGTAACCAACAGGAATGGTCGATTTGATGACCATGACAGCCTCGGGATTAACCTTGAGGACCAAGTCAATGACTTCCTCTACGTGCGAGGTGTCAAAGTAGTTTTTAACGGGGTCATAGTTGGTCGGTGCCGCAATGACAACGAAGTCTGCATTCTTATACGCTTCCGCTCCGTCAAGAGTGGCGGTTAGGCGGAGGTCTGGATTCAGCAAGTATTTTTCAATATACTCATCCTGTATGGGAGAGATGCGTTTGTTTATCTTTTCAACTTTTTCAGGAATGATATCTACTGCTGTCACCTGATGATGCTGCGCAAGAAGAGTGGCGATAGAAAGGCCAACGTATCCTGTACCTGCTACAGCTATTTGTAAGTCTTTGAAATCTCTCATTGTATTATATTGCGTTAGTGTTGTCTGTTGTATGCCTCAAGCGCTTTCTCTAAAATGAACAGTGCGCGTTGTAAGTCTTCTTTCTTAAGAACGTATGCCAAGCGTACTTGGTCTTTGCCCAATTCGGGTGATGTGTAGAACCCTGCAGCTGGAGCCATCATGATGGTCTCGCCTTCATAGTTAAAATCGGTGAGGCACCATGCGCAGAATTTCTCGGCATCGTCAACCGGCAGTTTGGCCACCGTGTAAAATGCTCCCATGGGAATCGGTGTGTAACAGCCCGGAATGCGGTTGACACCGTCGATAAGACATTTACGCCGCTCAACATATTCCTCATAGACATCACGCGAGTATTCCTCTGTGCCATCTATGGATGCCTCTGCGATGAGTTGTCCAATCAGTGGCGGTGAGAGACGTGCCTGACAGAATTTCATGACGGTCTTACGCACTTTCTCGTTTTTGGTGATTAATGCGCCAATTCGGATGCCGCACTCACTGTAGCGCTTGCTGAAAGAGTCAACGAGAACGACATTTTGTTCAATGCCCTCAAGATGCATGGCAGAGATGTATGGACTGCCGGTATAGATAAACTCTCTATAGACTTCGTCACTGAACAGGTAGAGATTATATTTTTTTACAAGATCGCGTATGCGGTTCATCTCCTTCTGTGTATAGAGATAGCCTGTAGGGTTGTTGGGATTGCATATCAGAATGGCTTTGGTGCGCTCGTTGATAAGTTCCTCAAATTTCTCTACTTTAGGCAGGCAAAAACCTTCCTCTATAGTCGTGGCTATGGTTTTGATGACGGCTCCTGCGGAAATGGCAAATGACATATAGTTGGCATAGGCCGGTTCAGGAACGATGATCTCGTCACCAGGATTAAGGCAGGTCATGAATGCAAATAACACAGCCTCACTTCCGCCGGTAGTTATGATGATGTCATCTGATTTCAGTTTAATTTGATAACGGTCGTAGTATTCAACCAGTTTTTCACGCAGTGAGCGGAATCCTTGGGAAGGACTATATTCCAAAGTGCTTCGGTCAATGTTTTTTAATATGTCCAATGCCTTTTGTGGTGTAGGCAGGTCTGGCTGACCGATATTTAGTCTGTATATTTTTATACCTCTGTCTTCAGCGCTGTATGCCAAAGGAGCCAGCTTCCTGATGGGGGATGCCGGCATGTCTATGCCACGTTGTGATATTTGAAGATTCATTTGTGTTTAAGATATGGTATCTATAGTAAGAATAAATTATTTACCATAACGAGAAATTATGTGTTTTACCCCCCCCATGCACGGGATTGTGCGGTATCTTCGTCGTTTTGCGGATTATCCAATACTTCATATTTGGATTGCTGACTCTTGTATTCGGGAACAATCTCCTTCATTTTCTTCACGACAGCCATGTCGTCGTAACTTTTACTGATTTCAAGCAGTTCCTGTTCTTCCTTGAGCGCTTCTTCGTATGGATATTCGCGTACTTTGGCGATTTTTATTTTTTTGTTTGACGTCGGCAAAGTCTGCTCTTTGTCGTTCAGAACTTCCTCGAAGAGTTTTTCACCGTCACGCAGTCCTGTGTATTCTATCTTGATGTCAGGTGCGCCACTAAGGTCTATCATGCGTTGTGCAAGGTCGGCGATGCGTACGGGTTTGCCCATGTCAAATACGAAAATCTCGCCACCTTTCCCCAGGGCTCCTGCTTCAAGAACCAGTTTACATGCTTCAGGGATGAGCATGAAGTAACGGATGATATCAGGGTGGGTAACTGTGACGGGACCCCCATGTTTAATTTGCTCTCTAAAGAGAGGTATGACAGATCCGTTGCTGCCTAGTACATTGCCGAATCGTGTTGTGACGAAATGGGTGCATGCGGGTGAGCCGTCAATTTGTGTGAATTTAGGATTATCGTTGTCTTGTTTTTTGATGGCTTCGTTGAGGCTCTGACAATATATTTCACAAATACGTTTGCTGCAACCCATGACATTTGTAGGGTTCACTGCTTTGTCGGTAGAAATCATCACAAATTTCTTTGTACCATATTTGACAGCCAGATCAGCGATGATGCGCGTGCCGTAGATGTTGTTCTGAACAGCAATTGCAGGATTGTCTTCCATCATGGGGACATGTTTGTAAGCCGCTGCATGGAAGACATAGTCTGGTCTGTATTTTTCGAAGATTTCCTCCATGTGAGTCTGGTTCGTGATGCTGGTGACAATGGTCTCTGTCGGGATGTCTGGATTTTCTTTTTCTTGGCTGATACGTATGTCATGCATCGGAGTCTCTGCCTGATCTATCAGAATCAGGTGTGCCGGCTCAAAGTTGGAGACTTGCCGGACTATTTCCGAACCGATACTGCCGGCTGCGCCAGTGATAAGTATTTTTTTGTTTGTCAATATTTTTCCGATAGCCTTCAGGTCTATGTCTATTTCATCTCTTGGTAAAAGGTCCTCTATGTCTATTTCCTGCAGGTGAATATTCTTGCCAGTGCTGTCCCATTTTTCTTGTGTCAATGGTACAATCATGATTTTAATCTTATTGGCAATCAACTTGTTGATGAGTGATTCCCTCGTGCGGAAATATTCGGTTTGAAGCGGTGATACAAGCAGTGTCTTTACTCGCAGTTGCTTCATAATATCGGCTATTTTGTCATCGTCAGAATAGATTTTTACACCCATCAGGTAGTGCTCTTGCATGTTTTTCAAAGGTGTGATAAATCCTTTGAGGGTATATTGACGCGGTTCTTGATTGATGATGGATTTTGCAATGGCAATGCCGCCGCTTTTAGTTCCGTATATAAAAGCAGAGTGGTAATTGTCTGTAGTCTGTACTTGCGAGTAGATAAGCCTTATTGCGATACGCCATGCACACATCAATGCTGTGCCAAAAAAGAAAATGAGTGCAATTGTTTTCGCTGTCGGTGTTATCAGCCAGTCGTCATTAGGTGACATATAGCTTATCAGGGTTACACCGATGCATCCAAATATCATGGCGAAGGCTATGTGTGACAAGTCTATGAATGTCGTGAAACGGATGATGCCGCTGTATGTGTGAAACAGTTTAAATGCTATGAAGAAGGGGATAAGGATAATAAGACCGCCTAATAAAATGTACCAGAAAAGGTGTAAGAAATTGTGGACTCCGAATTGCCAGAAGAATCCAAATATGTTTAAGGCTAATATTATGAAAGCATCAATTGCTAAAATACAATAATAAGGTAAGGCATTTTTTGAAAAATACCAGTTAGCTATTTTTTTGATGTAATATTTGAGAGATTGCATAACTCTATATTATAATATGCAAAGTTATAAAAAAATAGGAATGTAATGCTTTTTCTTACAACTTTATTCTGATGTGATTATGAATGTATATATGTATTGATGGAAACAGATTTTTGTAATAGTCGTAATTGTATGATATGATGGACTGCGCTGATTATATATGAGGGTAGATTTCGTGCAGGGTTATTTGTGAAATATCATTGTATTTATGGTTAAGGATATGCCATCTTTTATTATCAAAAGAGATTTTTAGATATTCTCATATTAATCATGCGTTATGAATGCTTTTTTGATGAAAATCTTTAATTTTGTATTGATAAAATACAGAATTAATGAAAGGACTATTTAATTTTTTTATGCTCTGTGCCATGTTTGCAGTTGTGAACGTACGGGCAAGTGTCACGAAAGATATTACTCCGTTGCAATTTAAAGGAACAGATACGGAACGAATCCAAAAAGCGATAGATGCTGCGAATCGTAGTACGCACTGCGTTATCATTCCGCGCACGGGCAGTTCTAATGGCGATTTCTGGAGTATTGACGAGGCGTTGCGCTTGCCTTCGGGCATGACGGTGATATTGGATAACTGTATCATGCAACTCTCAGACAAATGCCGTGACAATATGTTCAGAAGTGACAATGTCGGCATTGGCATTTCTGACCCTCAGTGGAATCACAACATCGCCATTATAGGGCAGGGCAAGGCTATCTTACGTGGCGCCAATAATCCGAGAGCTACAGGAGACGGCCTTCGTAATCTCAGTCTCAATCCAGCTCCCAATTATAATAAAGATCGCAGTAGTTATGGCTCTGATGCTGGTAAGGAAGGAAAGAAGCAGAAATCAGACTGGCGAGGTTTCATGATACTGATGGCCTATGTAGATAGTTTCCAACTTAGGGATGTCACTATTGAATATGCGCACGCATGGGCGGTGACCTTTGAGAAAGTCCTTCATGCTGATATAAGCCGTATCCGTATACATTGTCCCCAATATCGCATGCTGAACGGCAAACGTATCCATACTTTTAATAATGACGGTATAGATTTGCGTGAGGGTTGCAAGTATTTCCGTATTGATGACATCACATCTGTCAATGGTGATGACTGCATTGCACTGTCAGCATTGGACATGGGAGAGAAATACCATAAGAACGGTGATATAAACTCTTTCCAAGTCACTTCGTGCGCCCATCGTGGACCGGAGGATGACATTGAACATATCTATATCACTAACATCAAGAGTAACTATGCTGGTGTAGCCCTTCGCACGAGCGACAGTGCCAGCATACATCATGTTTATATTAATGGTGTAACCGTAGCAAAAGATCCACAGGTCACGACACCTTACAAAGGATGTCCTTATACCCTTCTGGTAGGTAACAGGGGTTACGGTCAGGCTACCAAGGTTCCGCATATTCATGACATTTATGCTCAAAATCTGATTGGTGACGGCAGGATGCTTATAGAAGTCAAATCTCCGATACGCGATTGTGTATTCATGAATGGTATCTACACGGGGCAGTTGGCAGATGGTCCTATCGTATGGCGGGACAATACACGGGAACTCAGTCGCAATGTCACAGAGATAAACCTGATAAAACAGGCATCAAAATATGATGACAGTATACCCAAATACGGCAAGTGACTTCATTCTGGCGGTTATTTCTACTTACGCCATAGTTAGATTTGTTAAACGTTTTCGGGTAAAATAAATTCAGTTTTACAGACTATTCAAATAATAATTCATAACTTTGTAATCAATAATCCAATTAAATTAACGGAATATGAGTACTAAAATTCCCTACAAGATTTATCTGAATGAGGATGAAATCCCTTCACAATGGTATAATGTCCGTGCGGACATGAAGAACAAACCCGCTCCACTGATAAGTCCGGCCGA
>Ga0310695_10004317_pt1 | contig 26415 bp, 14 predicted proteins | sample RumenRJG_04DNA_FD_203882 | JGI IMG/M metagenome (GOLD analysis project Ga0310695, IMG submission 203882) | Bovine rumen microbial communities from Lethbridge, Alberta, Canada - RJG_04 (v2) (version 2) | ecosystem: Host-associated > Mammals > Digestive system > Stomach > Rumen | place: Canada... | reverse complement strand
CCCTGACTCCTGACCCCTGACTACTGACTCCTGACCCCACCTCGGCTTCCACGCACCGAGCTTCGGCCCCAGCCACGCGCCAAGGTACGCGAACTTCGGCTGGTCCGGGTCGTAGCCGACCTGGTTTATCTTGAAGAGCGGGCTTGGCTTTGCGGGATCGTAGTCCGAAAACGGCTTGTCGCCTTGCCGAAAGACGCTATAGAGGACGCGTGCCTTTGGATTCTTCGCGAGTGGATCCTCCTGTCCGTTCGCCGACGGCCAGAAACCAGGTTCGGAAGCGAGGGAACGTCCTTCCCTGTCGTCATCCGTCTGGTACAGCGATGTATACGGATCGAGGAACCAAAGCATAGAGGCGGCGAGGACTGTCAGCATACTATGCACTGGCAACCCCCTTCCCTGCAGATTCGCTCTTCAGACTTGCGGCGTTGGCTGCGAGATGGTCGAGCAGCGCGAAGAACACCATGAGGATGATCAGGTTCATCTGCTGGCGCAGAACCCATTCGAGGCAGCTCTGGAGATAGCATGCGACAAGTCCGCCGGCAAGCCCCGCCGGAATCGCCGCATAGTACGTTCCCGACAGCTTCTTGGAAAGGCTGACGCAAAGGACAAGATACCTAAGGAACCAGGCCAACATTGCCACGAGCGCAGGAATGCCGCACTCTGCGCAGACAAGCAGGTAAACAGTCTCGACGATTCCGTCCTCCTGTTCATTGGCGAAGTCAATGTCACGCCTTGCGCGCGCCGCGTATTCGTACGGAGCCTTGATCTTGATGCCCCAGTTGTTCATTCCGACGCCCCACCACGGCTCGTCGATGATCATCTCCTTCGCGCAAAGCGCAAGTTCGACGCGGGTGTTGGCAGATGCCTCCGGGGCCTTCTCGAAGCGTTCGATTATGCGCGGGAGCATGACGCCAACTCCGAGAAGTCCGGCCAGCCCAATGGGTATGATCCGCATGAGAATCTTCATCCATGCGCCCTTTGCAGCGCCGACAAACGACAGGACGAAAGTGATGAAGAAGGAAACCGGAACCAACGCAATCGCTCCGCGGGAATACGTGCGGACGATACATGCCGCAGACGTCGCCAGGGCAACGACGTTCAGAATGGACTTGCGCAATCCGCCAAGGAGAAACAGCGCAAAATAGACTCCGGCGAACAGGTGCATTGCCATCGCGAGGCAGTTCTGGTGCGGAAACGCGCCATCGGGCTGGTAGACGCCGGCAAAATGGTCTTTTGCAATCAGAATGAAATTCCAGACGACGAAGACGGCAAAACCGCCGACAATCGCCTTTACATTCTCCGTCATGCTGAGATACGCCCTTATGGAAAGGTAGACCATGTAGATCATTATCATCTTCCACGTCTCCATCCAGGAGAAGAGCATGCTCTCCGCATTCGCATACGACGGAAGGCACAGGAAGAAATACACGACATATAAAAACGCACCGAACGAAGGGATCAACTTGGGAAGGCGGCGCTTGAACGCGGCGGCGACGAGAAGCGCAAACGACAGGAGATGGACAAAGCTCACCTCCATGCCGCGCGATGACCCCCTATAGTCCTCGTAGGAGAAAAAGTTTATCGCAGTCGACTGATACAGCCCAAGAGCGGCAATCATGGCAAAGACCGCGTACTTGATCCAGCGCCTGTTGAAGGAGAGAGCCACGCCGAGCGGCAGCATCGCAAAAAGCGCAAGGAAAAAGACGGCGTATTTCATTACGTCAGTCTTTGTTATTGCGGTCCATGCCGAAAGTATTAGCGCGCCCTGCGATGAGGTTGAATAACTGCGCCGACGGCATGAGCTTGTTCACGAACACATTGTACTCCGACAGGTCGTCTTTGGGCACATAGATTATGTCGCCGGCCTTGAGCGGAACGTTGCGGCACTTTCCGGCGAGTATGCCGTCGACGTCCACCTTGTAGAGCTTCGGATGCGAGAGGCCGTCCCTTATTATGATTACATGACTCCAGTGGGTATCCTTCATCCACCCAGCCGCCGTAAGAGTCTCCAAGAGACCCATCCCGGCCTCGAAGAGACGCTTGTGAGGATTCTTGACCTCCCCGCAGATGATGACAGAAGCCTCCATGCGCTGCGCTATGAACACATAGTCGCCCTTGCGGACTCGGATATTGTGCAACGCGTCTCCCTTGCTGATCGCCTTGATGAAGTCCACCGGCAGCAGCTCGCCATTTCTTACGAAAATCGAATGTTCGAGGTCGGCGACATCGACCTCCACTCCGTTGAAGAGCCGCTCTGCGCTCGATCCTGCCATGGCGTAGAAGTCCGCAAGCCTCGTGGCATTCGAGACGCCATACACGCCGGGTCTCGCACACGCGCCGGCGATAGTCGCAGTCTCGCTCTGCACGTCGATGATGGTTATGCTCACGACGGGGTTCTTCACGTAAGGGGCGAGACCCTCGCGTATCGACTCGGCTCCCTGGGCTATCGTCTGTCCGCTCAACTTCACCTGCCCCATGAAAGCTATGCCAACCATTCCGTCGGGACCTATGCGTGTCTTCATGCCGAGGTCGGGATGGTCGTAGACGCGGATCTCTATCTGGTCGCCGGCGTTCATGTGGTAGGCCGGCTCCTCTTCCATCTCCAGCTCCATGAGGCGCTTTCTTATACGCGCCTCGTCCTCCGCCGTGCGCCCGCTCTCGTCTATGACGGCGCTTTCTTCGTCCTCGCTGGAGATCTCGAACACATCGTCGTAGCTTGTCGTCAGCCTGTCGGTGTAGCATCCCAAAAGCGCGGCCGCGGCTACACAGCAGATGGCGGAAATCCTCATGAAAGCACCTCCATGTCCTTGCGGACCCTCTTTGCGCTCGAATCAGCGGCTATGGCCATCACGATCTTGCCCGACTGCTTCAGGTGACGGCGAGCAAACGCGAACGAGCTCCGCGGCGTGCTTCCCGAACCGACCATAAGCAGCACTGCATCGGACATCTCAAGAAGCTGGTCGAAGAAGGTCCCGCCTACGCGCACGACGTCCTCGATGCGGATGAAGACGTTGTCAAACGATTCGCCGAGCGCGGCGATGTCCGCCTTCAGCATCTGGAGCTCTGCGGGGGCGAGCGCGAAGCGATTGGCCACCGGGAACCATCCGTGCTGTCCGCTGCGCACCACGCCGATCATCTCCTCCGCGCCCTCTGGCGGAGTGAAATCGGACTGCGAGACAATGTCCAAGAGGAAGCTTCTCGCGCCAGACATCGTCGCCGTGAAGTCGACCGCTTCCGCAAACGCAACGTTCCGCTCCGTGCCTGGGAGCCGGCACACGAATATCGTCTTGGCGTCCTTGGCCGCGAGCAGGGTCTTCAGCGCCACGACGCCCATCGCCTCGCGCGCCTCGTCTTCCGGCATCGTCCCGGACTTGGGAAGCGATCCGAGGAACGATATTCCGTCATAGACGGCTATCTCGCGTCCGTCGCGAACCTTGCCGAAAAGAAGCTCGACGACAACTATCAAGAAAAGCAAGCCGCCCGCGACCACAAAAGCGCCGCCGACGGCAAACACGACCTTCTTCATGCCGAACGGACCGTTGTCGTCCGCTCCATCGGACCGCTCGATCTGCCTAAGGTCGTTTCGAAGCGAGCCTATCGCATAGGAGATGCCGCTGAGCTGGTCGTCGATATCCCTAACGGCGGCAGTCAGGTCGGTACGGCGAACCTCTATGCGCTCGTAGTCCATCACAATCTTCGCAAGCTCTGACGCGCGCTTCTCGTTGTCGGATATCTCCTGCGCAAGCGCATCGCGCTTCTGCTGGATCGCCTCGAGCCGTGTTATGCATTCCGCAAGCTCCCCCGCTGCCTTCTCGATCTTGTCGATCTTGTCGATGTTCAGCCCCTCTACGCCCTTGGACTTCAGGAACTCCTCGAGTTCCGCCATCCTTTCGCCGCGCTCCTGCATCTTTCCGGCCACCTTGGGATTTATGTCCGTGTACTTCTCGCGCAGCTGCACAAGTTCGCTGTCGATTGCCGCTATCGCGTCCGCTCTCTTGCGTATCGCCTGCGCGTTGGCAATCACCGCCGCCCCGCTGTTCCCGACAATCTCCTCCTGCTTGCGCTTCTTCAACTCCTCGTTGGCGGCTTCCACGCCGAGTGCGGAGGCGTTCTTCCTTTGGTCGGAAACAAGCATGTTCAGGGCCAAAAGCGACTCCTTGGGGGAAAGCGCGCCAGTGGTCGTCTTGAATGCCGCCTCCTCGGCGTCTATGTCGGAAATCTTATCCATCTGCTCCTTGCGGCGGGCCTCCAGCGACTGACGCCAGGTCTCGAGATCCTTCGAGCGATACTCCACGTATTCATCGATGAGAATGTCGGCGTATGCGTTTACCTTGGCATAGGCACCCTTTCGCGTCTTGGAGGCCGCCGTAAGAGTGAACAGGTTGCTCTGCCGACGACTCTGGTCGATCTTCAGGTCAACTGTTAGGCACATGCGCTCCATTGGCTCCATGTCGACAAGTTCATGCACTCTGCGCTTGAGGGACGGCCTCTCAAGGATGGTCATTAGCTGCTTGTCACCGAGGGCATCGATTCTGGACACTTTCTTTGGCGAGAAAAGAAGTCGCGTCGTAGCCTCAAAGCGCTTCACGCTCTTTGCCCCGCGCATCCACAGAAAAGCCGAGAAAAGCGTGAGAAGCGACAGAAAAACGACAACAAAAACAAACCACCAGCGCAAGGCAATGCCCAGCACTACCTTCTGAAATGCGATAAGACCACGCAACCTTGCGCGCTCTTCTTCTGTAAGTTCGTCTTCCTGCATTTATTAGGCGTATATTTAATCATATTTCGGCGTAAAAATCAACTAGGCGAGAGGCAAGAGTCCGCCAGTCATATTCAGCCGCCGCTGCACGTCCGGCCGCAGAAAGCCGCGAACGAAGATCGCTCTCCGACATGAGGCGCCGCAATGCGCCATCCATGGCATCAAAATCGCCGGGGGCAAACGTCAGCGCCGCCTCGGGATGCGAGGCACAGAGTCTGCCAAGCCCGCCCACGTCGCTCGCCACGACAGGGAGCCCGGCAGCCCAGGCTTCGAGAACAACGATTCCAAACGGCTCGTGTCGGCTCGGCAGGACAAAGACATCTGCCTTGGCATACTCACCGAGAAGCTCTGGGCTCCCAGGCCTAAGCGCGCCTACGAACGCGACGCGGTCTGCTACACCAAGTTCGACGGCGCGGCGCTCAAGCTCGGCGCGATAGTCCTGCTGAGTGACGGGGCCTACGAACCGCGCCGTCATCTCGGGATGCTTCGCCAACGCCTCGACTATCATCATCTGGTTTTTCTGCCGGTCAATTCGGGCGACGCAAAGAAGAGTTGTAAGTGGGTGAGTTGTGAGTGGGTGAGTGGGGGCATTCAGCGTGTCCACCCTCACTCCCACACTCCCACGCTCCCTCACTCCCACACTCCCACACTCCCACACTCCCTCACTCCCACACTCCCTCACTCCCACACTTTCAAATATCGCCGTATCTACGCCGTTTGGCAAAAACATCACGTGAGGGTGCTTCGCCCGGTAGCGTTCATATTCGTCCTCGCCTACGCAGACTATGCCATCAAAGTCCTCGGGTACACGACGCGTCCAGCCCATCACGATGTCGACCATCTTTCCCCACGGGAGCCGTCCGCGCGTCGGCGCCTTTAAACTTTTCGCCTCTTCGTCAGGCACATTGGCTCCACCACCGTGCAGAGAAATAATGCACCGCACTCCAACTCTTAAACACAATTCGGCAATACGCGCCATTGCGTGGCAGTGGATGACATCGGGCTTCCATTCGCGAAGTGCCTTGCCAAGCCCCGGCACAAACGGATTGCCGCCCTTCCTGTCGAGTTCGTCTACAAGGCGCTTCGGCATCGGCCACCACGGATAGATCGGCTTGAACCGCAGTATTTCAATGCCTTCGACAACTTCCCGTTCCCCGTTCCCCGTTACCCGTTCCCCGTTACCCCGCCACAGCGCAGTCGTCGCAAAGATCTGAACTTCGTGCCCCGCGGCCTTCTGCGCCTTGGCAATGTTCCAGACGACCTGCTCCGTACCACCCCAGTCATCAAACGAAAGCCGTCTCAAAACGTGCGCGATTCTCATTCGTCACCTCCTATCCCGCGATACCTCTCGAAAAGAATTTGCAGTACAGCGATTATCCGATCCTTTGCGACTTGCCGCGCCGTGCCGAAGCGCGAAAGCGGCGGCAATATCTGGTCGATGTCGGTGCCTGTCGTCTTCAGCACACCGTCGCGCAGCGAACCCTCGAAGAACTTCACGGCCTCGTCCGGCTTCAAGTTTTCCTTTTCGATCAGCTCCGCGAGGTCGCGACGCTTCCTCTCGCGCACGAACGCCATCCACTGGTCAGCTATGTTGCCGTCCGCATTGACCTCGGCGATAAACGCCTCGATGAGCTCGCGCTTCGACCTAAGTTCGAGGGAGCTGCCAATCGCCTTGTCTATCGCGCCCTTCAGTTCCTTGTCCTCACAGTTCTCTCGCCTGTATTTCTCGACAAGCATCAGGATATAGTCGATATTGACATCCACCTGCCTGACGAGTTCCATCTCGAAAACGATGTCGTCGGTAATCGACTCGCGCTCGACCTTCTCGTGAGAGCGGTACTTGCCGTACATGTCCAGGTAGATGCTCTGATAATCCTGCTGGTCACGCACCGCGAGCAAATCGCGCCCCTCAAACTCGTCAAACGCAGAGAGAATGTTTCTCATCCTGAGGACGCCACCCCAAAGCGAGATAAAGTCCTTCTCGGCCTTTTCGCCTACGATGGGAGTGCCGAGCGGGAAAAGCGCAATCAGTTCCGCGACTAGATCTTTGTAGCCCTTCACATAGCGACCCTTGTCGTCGACATAGCCGTTCATGTACTCATCAAAGGTGCGTATGAGGACGACGCCCTTCGCGCCCTTGTCGCCGAAGAGCGCAATCGCCTCGTCCGTCGCCTCTTGTAGATCGCGGAAGCACACGATATTGCCAAACCGCTTCACCGAGTCGAGAATTCGGTTCGTGCGTGAAAACGCCTGTATGAGCCCGTGCATCTTGAGGTTCTTGTCGACCCAAAGCGTGTTCAGCGTCGTCGCGTCGAAGCCGGTGAGGAACATGTTCACGACAATAAGCACATCAATCTGCCGGGTCTTCACCTTCTGCGAGAGGTCGCGGTAGTAGTTTTGGAACCGTTCGCCCGATGTGTCGAAGTTAGTATCGAACGCCTCGTTGTAATCGGCGATTGCACCTTCGAGGAAATCGCGGCTCTGCTGTGGCAGCTGCGATGGATCGCCGCCCGAATCGAGAAAGCCGTCCTCAACATCGTCTTCGTTTGCGCTGTAGGTGAAAATCGTCGCCACCTTCAACCGCCGCGCCCCCTCGACAGACATCTGCCGCTTGAACTCGTCGTAGTAGCGCATCGCCGCCGGTATAGACGAGACGGCAAGAATCGAGTTGAAGCGCCGGTAGGTCTTCTGGTCGAAGTTGTCGATGATGTACTTCACCACCGCTGATATTCGGCGCGGGTCAAGCATCGCTTCCTCGGTATCGATGGCAGCGACCTGCTTGTCTCTCGCACCTTCCTTCATCTTGACGGTGTTGACCGTCGATATTCTGAACGGCAGCACATTACCGTCTCTTATCGCATCAACGATCGTATAGGCGTGAAGCTGATCGCCAAACGCCTCGGGCGTCGTGCGAACGAGGGCGCTTCCCATCGCGCCCGCGTTCGCCGCGAAGATGGGCGTTCCTGTGAAACCAAAAATGTGGTAGCGGCGAAACGCCTTGGTGATCTTTCGGTGAAGCTCTCCGAACTGGCTCCTGTGGCACTCGTCGAAAACGATTACCACTCGTGACTTGAAAACTGGATGCTCGGCCGTGCGCGTGACGAACACGCCGAGCTTCTGAATCGTCGTGATGATGATCTTCGCGTTCGGGTCGCCAAGCTGCGCCTCAAGCACCTTGGTAGAGGTGTTGGAATTTGCCGCGCCCTTCTGGAACCGATCGTACTCTTTTATGGTCTGATAGTCGAGGTCGCTCCTGTCGACGACAAACAGCACTTTCTCGATGCCATCCATCTTCGAGGCGAGAATCGCCGTCTTGAACGAGGTCAAGGTCTTGCCACTTCCAGTCGTGTGCCAGACATACCCGCCGCCGCGCGTCGAGCCCTCCCAGCCGTGGTTGCTGGCTACGCGCAATCGCGAGATGATGCGCTCGGTCGCGGCAATCTGGTAAGGGCGCATCACGAGCAGCGTCTCGCTCGTGTCGAACACACAGTAACGCGTAAGAATATTCAGAATGACGTGCTTCGAGAAAAAGGTCTTCGCGAAATCTACAAGGTCGCCGATCGTGCGGTTCTCGGCATCAGCCCACCAACTCGTGAACTCGAACGAGTTGGAAGTGAATCTGCGACCGCCGAGCCCGCCGCGACGAGATACGGCCTTGTGAAATTCATTGAGGTGTCTTAGGCGCGTCGTGTTCGAGTAGTACTTGGTGTGCGTGCCGTTCGAGATGACGAAGATCTGAACATAGTTGTAGAGCCCCGAACCACCCCAAAACGAGTCGCGCCCATAGCGGCGTATTTGGTTGAACGCTTCGCGAATCGCAACGCCGCGCCGCTTGAGTTCTACATGCACAAGCGGCAGACCGTTGACCAAAATAGTGACATCATAGCGGCAATCCCTTGTACCGCCCTCTGCCTCATATTGGTTGATGACCTGAAGCCAGTTGTTGTGTATATTCGCCTTGTCGATGAGCCGTATGTTCTTCGTCGTACCATCGTCGCGCTCGAGAATTTGTATATAGTCATCCTGTATCTTGCGCGTCTTATCGCGCTCATCCTCGCGCTCGTCGGCGATCTTGGCCTTGAAGAAGCGCTCCCATTCGCTGTCGGTGAACTTTATATGGTTCAACGCCTCAAGTCGGCAGCGAAGGTTGGCGATCAACTCGACCTCGGTGTGGAAATCGAGGTATTCATAGCCCTGCTCGCAGAGAAGCGCGATGAACCGTTTTTCGAGCGCGGCTTCGCTCTCGTAGAGAAGCGAGTTCTGCTTCTCTGGCTCGTAGCTTCCGACGACCGTATACTTGTCGGTCTCGGCAACTAAGGCGAGCTCGCTCATCAACTGGCCTCCTTGAAACTCAAAAGTTTATCGCGGTAATACTCGTACTGCTTCTTCCTGAGCGCGATTTCGGCAGGCAGTCCTTCCGTCAGCGAGTTGCATAGCGAGTCGAAGCGGTCTAAGATAGATACCAATGCTGCCTGCTCTTCGAGCGACAGCAATGGTATCTTAATACTGGCCATTACATTACTCATCAATTTGGGATTGCCCATACCAGAGCTTACATATTTCTTTGCATTGGCCCCTAACCAATAATACAGATATTTGACATTCAACACATCGCAATTTGTCTTCACAAGTCCACAAACATTAGTAATACTAAATTTACCATTATGATAAAAAACAGAACCGGCGTTTGCTCCATCAGTCGTCCAAGTCAAATACTCTCCGTCAAAATCATAGGTGTCAATGTAGCCAAATACACCCTCATTAGCGGTTTGTGATGAATATACTGGAAATTCACCAGTATGTTCGCGCAAATAATCCTTTGACATCACACGCCCTCTTTGTATCTCTGCAATCTCCCCCAGCCGCTTCCATTCAACATGAGGCGACGCCCTTTCGTCACCAAACTTATCATATCTGCCCCCCCCCGTGAAATTCAGCAACATATCTCGATAATGCTCATATTGCTTCTTTCGCTTCGCCAGCTCCGCTGTCAGCTCCGCTGTCAAGTTTGCGAAATTGTCCAGTGTCTGGACAATTTCGCGCTGTATGGGAAGAGGCGGGAGAGGAAACTCAAACGGACCAATAACCGAGTTGCTTAAATTGTTAATTGTTGTGCTATTCAAAGCGCTTTTAAGGTAGTTTATAAAAAGAGCACTCGTCAAGACATGATACAAATAGCGAGTATCAACGCCGGCATTTTGAGCCCTAACCACAGCCATAAAGCCGCCAAATGTGTAATCGCTATCTTCTGAAATGTATGCAACTTTGCCGACATGTTCCTTGCTTCCACTTCCAGCGCAAATAAGGATATCACCTTTTCTTAACAACTGCGCTGGTTTGACTTTCACATTTTTGCTTATGACTTTTACATCATCATAATTCAATGAGTTTGTCGACAATGTTATATTATTAGCCCTCAACACCTTCCAGCCATCTTCACCATTCCTAATTTCTTGGCTTTTGCCATATGTAACGCCGCGAATATAAAAGCAAACTTCGCTAAAGCGCTTATACTCCACTCCGTTGGGGCAGAGGCGGGCGATCATCTCGCTGAGCTTGCTCATGACATGGCTTTCATTTCACTCAAGACCAGCGCTTGAAGCTCTTTCTGCGGAATGAAAAGCTCATAATCGCTGACCGCTATTGGTTTGTTGACGTCCTGCAATGCAAGCTCCACGTCAAGACGATCCTTTTCCGCACAAAGTATGATGCCTATCGACCTGTTCTCGCGTTCCTCTCTTTCCAACTTGTCTAGGAGCGAGAGGTAGAAATTCATCTTCCCCACATATTCACTCTTAAACTCGCCGATCTTCAGATCTATTGCGACAAGGCAGTTTAACTTCCGGTTAGAAAAGAGCATATCGACAAAATACTCCTTGCCGTTGTATTCAAGCCGATATTGATTTCCAATGTAGGCAAATCCCCTGCCAAGTTCAAGCATGAAGACCTTGATCTTCTCGATCAGCCGCCTTTCCAGTTCACGCTCCGCTACCGGCTCGGTCAATCCGAGAAATCCAAGGTTATACGTGTCCTTCAGAAGATCGGCGGCCATTGAAGCCTGTACCGCAGGCAAGGTGTTCTTGAAGTTGTTGGCTCCGGCCCTTCGCGAACCGGACATGACATGCATTTTCATCTTGACGGCGTTGAGCAGCATGTCGCGGTTCCAGTTACCTGCCGCGCATTCTGACGCATAATACAACGTCTCGGCGTCCGAAAGCTTCTTGTTCAGAAGAAGTAGATTATGCCCCCACCTTAAAACTGCTACAGCTTGTAGCAGTTTCTTGCCTGACTTGGCATACCGTTCGTAAAAGAGCTTCATGTTCCACATGTTGCGCGGCGAAAGTCCCATTTCTGGGAATCGAACCTTCAAGTCGCGCGACAGTCTGGGGACTACACCGCTGCCATACCCGCCTTCCACCTTGCGATCGTGTAGAAGTTTGCCTAGATTCCAATAAACCGACATGGCCGAAGCATTAACTTGGACGGCCAGCGCACTCCTGGCTCCAGATATCTGCGCAACAGCAGTCTCCAACAGCATCTGGTAGTCGGCTTCGGAGATAGAAATTCGCCGAGACGGCATCAGGAGGCCAGCTGTTTTCTTACCACCTTTTCTTACCACTTTTTTCTTACCACCTTTCATCCAACACCTCCCCTTAGCTCTGCTACGATCTTGTCGATTGCGGCGCGCAACTTCGTCTCGCGCTCGACGATTTCCTTCAGTTCGGCCTCGAGCTTCACGATGTCGACCTTCTCGCGCGTGTCCTTTTGCTCAACATAGGTGGAGACCGAAAGGTTAAAGTCATTCTCGGCGATTTCGTCTCGATGCACGAGCCGCGAGCGGTGCTCGACCTTTTCCTTACGCTCCGCAACGAGCGCAAGTATGCTCTTGATGTTGGCCTCGGTCAACTTGTTGTTGTTCGTGACCTTCACGCACTCTTCGCTCGCATCTACGAAAAGGACGGCGTTGTCGCGCTTGCCCTTCTTCATCACCATAATGCAGGTCGCAATCGAGGTGCCGAAGAAAAGATTGTCGGGGAGCTGTATCACGGCATCGACATAGTTGTTGTCGACGAGATACTGGCGAATCTTCTTCTCCGAGCCGCCGCGATACATGATGCCAGGGAAACAGACTATCGCCGCCGTGCCGTTCGTCGCAAGGAACGCGAGCGAGTGCATGATGAACGCGAGATCCGCCTTTGACTTCGGTGCGAGGACTCCGGCAGGCGAGAAACGCGGGTCGTTGATGAGTGTCGCGTCCGCGTCACCCTCCCAGCGGATCGAGTACGGCGGATTAGAAACGATCACCTCGAACGGCTGGTCATCCCAATGCTGCGGTGTTGTCAGCGTGTCACCGAGCGCGATATCGAACTTGTCATAGTCGATGTCGTGCAGGAACATGTTGATGCGGCAGAGGTTGTAGGTCGTTATGTTTATCTCCTGCCCGAAGAAGCCGAGACGCACATGCTCCTTGCCGAGAACCTTCGCCGCCTTGAGAAGAAGCGACCCCGAGCCACATGCCGGATCGTAGACCTTGTTGACTTCCTTCTTGTCACCAACGGCAAGACGCGTCAGAAGTTCGCTTACTTCCTGCGGCGTGAAGAACTCGCCGCCAGACTTGCCTGCGTTCGAGGCATACATGCCCATCAGGAACTCGTAGGCATCGCCGAACGCGTCGATCGTGTTGTCCTTGTAGTCGCCGAGCTTCATCTCGCCGACGCCGTTCATGAGCTTTACGAGACGATCGTTGCGTTGCTCCACCGTCGCGCCGAGTTTCTTTGAGTTTACATCGATGTCATCAAATAGTCCGGCGAAGTCGCTTTCGCTCTCGGTGCCGCGCGCGCTGTCCTCGATTGCGCGAAAGACGCCGCTCAAGGTCTCGTTCAAGTTCTCGTCTTTCGCCGCTTTCTCCCGCACATTCGAGAAGAGCTGGCTTGGAAAGATGAAGAAGCCCTTGACGCTCACAAGATCGCGTCTCGCAGACTCGGCTTCGCGGTCGCTCAGCTTCGCGTATTCAAACGATTTGTTTCCCGCGTCCCATTCGCCGCGATTCACATACGAGGCAAGGTTCTCGGAGATGTAGCGGTAAAAGAGCATGCCGAGGACATACTGCTTGAAATCCCAACCGTCGACGGCCCCTCTGAGGTCGTTCGCGATCGCCCATATCGTACGGTGCAGCTCTTCTCTTTCCTGTTCTTTCATGCCAGTATTGTATCAAACTCCACGATACTTGCCCAGAACGTGCAGAAGCGAGAGCCACGAAAACTTTACAAGCCCGTAGGCGTACCGACGCCAGAGTCGCCCTGGCTCCTGAATGATGCGGTATATCCACTCAAGCCCTGACTTCTGCATCCACTTGGGAGCACGCTTGACCCTGCCTGCGATGAAGTTGAACGTTCCGCCGATACCGACCATCGCACCGACGTCGAGCTTCGACGCATTGCGACCCATCCATAGTTCCTGCTTTGGGTTGCCAAGGGCGACGAAGAGGATGTCCGGCTTTGCAGCGTTTATGCGCTCTACGATCTCGGGCTGCTGTTCATCAAGTTTCACAAAAGCATCGTCATGTCCGACGAGTATGGTAGTTGAGTGGTTAGGTGGTTGGGCTTGTCCGCCGTAGCCTTGGCGAAGGTGGATGGTTAGGTGGAGCTTCTTAAATGCTTCAGATACTGCATCCTTGTCGCCGCCAAGCACGTAGACCTTGAGCCCTTCTTCGGCGCAACGACGGCAGATCGCAGGCACCATGTCCGCGCCTGTGACACGCGCGGGAAGTCTACGCCTTAGAAGCCGCGACAGAAGGACAATCGGCATTCCATCGGCCGTCACAAAATCGGCGTTCCTGAGATATCCCCAAAGTTCGTCGTTCCCGCCAAAGGGCCAGCCGCTCACCGCGTTCGCCACAAAGTCGACGTTAAGAGTGGCGACGAAGGCAGGTTTGGACTCCAACTTTACTCTCTTTGCAAAAGAGATTATGCGATCAACGGCTTCGGACTGCGTGACGCGCGCAACTGGTATGCCGAAAAGCCGCGAAACACTTGACGCGCGGCGCATGTCGTCCATGAGCCCAACGATCCCCTTCGCGTGGTCGGCCCACGAGAACTTCTTGATGTGCTCTAGACCCCTTGCGACCCGCGCCGCGCGCTCGGCCTCCGTCTCCGACAAAAGACGTCTGAGTGCAGAAGCGATATCGTCGACACTCTCCGGGTCAAACGTAATCGCGACATCCGCGGCGATTTCGCCGAGCGAGCCATTGTTGGAGCAAGCGCAAGGAATCCCCTTCGCCATCGCCTCGACAAGAGAAAGACCGAAGCCCTCAAAGAGACTTGGGAACACGTAAAATCCGGCTTCTTCCCAAAGACGCGGCATGTCCTCGTTGGCGACAAAACCAGTGAAGCGGATAAGGTCAGCGTGCGGAGACTTCGCGGCCGCCTCGTGTACAACCTCGGCGTCCTTCCAGTCCGCTCCCGCGATGACGAGCGGATGCGCTTCAGCGAGACTACGCGGCAGACGCGAATACGCCTCGATAAGCCGGACGTGGTTCTTGCCGGGATGCTCGATGCGGGAGATGTAGAGGAGGTTGGCGCGGGAAGAAGGGATATGAGCGATCGAAGAGATTGAAGTGATATCACTTTTATCGCTTTTATCCCTTTCATCGTTTCTCGTGCTCAGTCCATTGTAAAGCACTGTCACGTCCTTTTCGCGGCAGTGCCAGAACTTAACCATGTCGGCCTTGGTCACCTCGCTTACCGCGACAAGACGCTGCGCCTTCTTCGCATAGTGCGGGAGTACGTGCGCAAGGTAGAACATCCTGAGACGGGAATACTTACCTGGAATGTGGAAGTTTGCGAGATCGTGTACCGTCGCCGTCGTCGGCAGCGGATACCACGCGCACACGCGCCTGTTCGCCGCGCAAATGACGAAGCCGTCGAATTCGCGCCTATGGCGGCGAATCCAGAATGGCAACACGAACAAGTGCCATAACATCGAAGCCACCGGCCGCCGCGTCCAAGACGGCGCATCTAAAGTTGAAAGTTGAAAGTTGAAAGTTGAAAGTTGCCCCCCCGGCCTCTCACACTCACCTCTACACTTTACACTTTCAACTTTGAACTTTAAACTATCTTCTGTGCGAGCCTCTGGCTCGCACAGAAGAGTCAGTTCATGCCCTTGCGCGGCAAGTTCCCGCACGACCTCGCGGACGTATACAGATATGCCGCTTTTACCCTTATCGTATGGTATGCAGGAAACAAGAAGCCGCATTCAAGACCTTTCTCAAACGACAGAGCCGAAGAGAGCCCTCAGCTTGTCTGTCGTAACGGGTTTCGCGATGACCTTCGCAAAGAGACTCATGTCGTAGGTGGAGCCCACGTCGACGTCTGCCGTAACTGCGACGACGGGGATTTCAGCAAGCCGCCTGTCGCGGCGCATCGCCTCGGCGAGCTGCGTGCCATCCATCTTCGGCATCCACATGTCGGTCAGGACGAGATCGGGGATCCAGTCTTTCATCACCTCAATCGCCTTCTCCCCGTCCTCTGCATAGCGAACCTCCTTGATCTTCAGGTTCCCGAGGTGAATCCCGAGGATCTTGCGGTTCATCGTCATGTCGTCCACGACGAGGACGCGTTCGGGGAGCACCTCGCGGATCACCTGCTCTGCGGCGCGGGGAATCATGGAGATGTTCTGCACGACGACAAGATTCGGGATGTCGATCTTGAACGTCGTTCCCTTGCCGAGCTCACTCGTCACGCTGACAGTGCCTCCCGCGTTGTCCACCATGCGTTTCACGATCGGGAGGCCGAGACCCGTGCCTGCGATCTCTCCAGAGCTCGACTGCATGCGGCTGCGTATGTCCTGGATGAACGGGTCAAAGAGATGATTCATCTTTTCCTGGGAGATTCCGCATCCAGTGTCGCTGACCTCGAGATGAAGGTTGCAGATCGCCGCATCCCACCTCGCCCTGATGATAATCTCGCCCTGTTCGGTGAACTTCGCCGCGTTCCCCACAAGGTTGATGAGTATCTGCCGCACACCCTGCTGCGCGAGCTCGACGATTGGCAGCTGCTCCGGCGGCGGCGCTTCTATCCTGAGCTTGACACCATGCCTACGCACCCGGTAGCCGAAGATGGCGGGCAGCTCCTTGAGAAGCGATGCGACGTCGCACGCACCCGTTCGCATGCTCATCGCGCCCGCCTCGAGCTTCGAGAGGTCGAGGATGTCGTTGATCAGGTCAAGGAGCGCGTTTGAGCTGACGAGGATGCCTTCGATGTACTCCCTTCGGTGCTGCTCGTCCGTCTCCTCGCGCGCAAGGAACTCCCCAAAACCAATGACAGCGTTGAGCGGCGTCCGCAGCTCGTGCGACATCATCGCGAGGAAGCGCGTCTTCGCCTGGGCGTGGTCCTCGGCCGCCGCCGCCGCCCTGTTGGCCTTCTTCGTCTGCCTGACGAGCAACGCTATCATGATCGAGCCGAACAGAATAACGCCAAGCAGCACGCACGAAACGACAACGGCAATCGCGTGCGTCAGTTCGGTCTTCGTCATGCCGAAGATCTTGTGGGTTACCTGGCGCTCTGCGACAGCCTTCATGAAGAGCTCCTGCATGTAGCTCGCGTCGATGCTCATGGCGGTCTTGTGGAGGATCGAAATGAGTTCCTGCGGCACATACTTGTTGGCAAACATCTCAAAGTCCAGGTAGTCGCTCTCCACCTGATAGAAGTCGGCTACGGTCTGCGGCACAGGTATGGCGAACACGGACTTCGCGCCGTACGTCGCCTTCTCGGCGGCAGCAGGGAACGGCACCCACAACTCTGTCTCGCCGCGCAGGAACTTCGCCTCCGCCGTCTCGATGCCAGTCTGCTCCTGCGGCTCGATCTTGAGCCCCGTCCTCCGGGCAAGCTCGGTCACGAACGCACCCACCAGCCCCACCGGATGGCCGTGTCCGTCGAAGAGCTGGACTGGCCACGGGGAGAAGTCTATGACGACCGGCTTGCCGGACTTCACTCGGTCGGCAAGCCACTGGGCTTCCTTGAGCGTCAGGGCGGCCATCTCGCGGCGAGCGCCGTAGTGGTGCTCGCTTATCATCCTCATGTACTTCGGCAGGTCGTCGCACACCGCGTCGAGCGCATGCTCCAGATCATCGAAGATGTCGTTGCGCTTCAGCGATGCGCATATGTACATTGGATGCGATGCGTAGAGGTGCAGAGGGGTCTCATTCTCCAGTTCCGGCATCTCGACGTCAACGCAGGCGTCGACCTCGCCCTTGAAGTACGCGGAAATCATCGCACGGTCGGTATGGTACTCCTTCCATGTGATATCCAACTCTCCCTGCTGAATTTGCCTCTTGACCCGCTCCGCACTGACCGAGTTGGCAAGCATTCCGACCCTCATTCCAGCCCAGGTCGAGGGCTGTCCCGGCTTGTACTTGCTTCCTGGATGCGCCCAGAGGTAGACCCGGAGGATTCCCACTGGCGTATGCGGATAGTGGAACATTTCGCGGCGCGACGCTGCAAAGCCGATGCCGCCTATAAGGTCAAGCCTTCCTGTGCGCACATCCTCCAGGCTTTCGTCGTAGCCGCCATAGACGTAGTCTGGCGTCCAACGCGTAATTCCGCATATCGTCTTCATCCACTGCGCGAGAGCACCGGACTTCTCGCCGTCCGGCGTTACCTCGAAGAGGTCGCCTCGGCTGTACGCGGCGACGCGTACGCGGTTCTGCGGCTTAGGGATGCCGAGAAGCTCCTCGCGCCAGGCGTCGATATGGTCGATGTGGTCGATGTAGCAGTCGCGCCATTTGCTGTTCAGTCGCTCGAACAGCTCCGGCTTGTCCTTGCGCACCGCGAAATACACGTTGCGCGCCCCGATCGGAACAATCTCGACAAGTCCCTCCGGACGCTTGCTGAACGGGGTGTAGAGGAATAGGACTTCTATGTCTCCCTCGCGCAAGGCCTTGACCGCGCCCTCGCTTGTCGGGTACTCCACATACTCCGGCGAGAGCTTCGCGTGCTCAAAGTAGTCGACCCTGTCACTGTTCTGTCCCTGCGAGACGGGGGAATAGCCGACGCGAAGACTCGGCCATTCCGTGATCTTCGTCGACATCAACTCGATGGCACGGGAAGGCATCGCGTAAAGCGCGAAGTGCATGCGTCCCATCGGCTGAAGCGGAAAGTCGTAGTCCTTCAGCAGTTCGGGCGTCCGAAACGCCGAGCAAATGACGTCGGCATCCTCCGGCGATATGACGTTGTCGCCGCTGTTCTTTACGTGCTCGACCTCCAAGCCGGAAGTCTTAAGCACGCAGTCCATTATCCTACAGCAGAACACGACGTCAGATGCCGCCCAGTGATCCAGTTCTGCGCTTCTCACGCAGTCGGCGACCTTGACGCTTTCGGCGTTCGCCGAAAGCGAGTGTAAAATTAAAAATGTAAAATGTATAATTAATGACCAAACAAGTTTTGCATTTTTCATTTTCGTTCTTCCAGCTTTTACACTTTCCACTTTACATTTTACACTCTTCAAAACTTTGCGTCTTCCACAGTTGGAACGATCTCAAAAACTCGGCTCACCTTGGTGATGTCGAAGACGATCTTGGGGCCTGACTGGAGCGCAGCGAGCACGACCTTTCCGCCGCCGGCCTTCGCCTTCTGGAGAATCTGCACGAGAACCCCGAGCCCGCTCGAATCGATGTGAACCATGCTGCTCAGGTCGAAAAGCACGTTCGTGCCGTCTTCCATCTGCGAAAGGATTTCCTCCCGAAGTTCCGGCGCAACGGCCGCGACAAGCCGACCATCGACCTCAACCCTTAGCAACTTGTCCTGCTTTGTAATGTTCCAACCCATTTTTGTCATCCTTTCCGTTATTACCTTATATTTATCCGTGTAGCCCGCTGCCTGCACTTTGCACAGGAATGCAAGTGAGAATAATTTGTCATGAACTTTTCAACCTTTCAACTTTTCAACTTTTCAACCTTTCAACTTTTCAACCTTTCAACTTTTCAACTTTAGTTAAATATCTCCCAGTCGCGCATCAGCGAGTCGTCGGGGGCTGCCCTGTCGCAGATATGCCGCTTGACGGACTCAAGGATCCTGACGACAGGATTCAGCGCGAAAGTGCGAATCTCGCCGATGGAACGTCGCCTCACCAGCCACCGCGCGGCGTTGCGGAACGTACGGCTATAGTCGTCGTTGCCAACGGCGGCAATCACCTCCATATACCCGTCCAGCCACGTTTCACGCGCCGTCTCCAGATCGCACACTGGCTCTTCAGTCGGGCGGAACTTCCACTCGACAGCGCGGGCATAAAGTCCATTGTCGCCCTGTGCTGCAAGCGCCGCCGCACGATCCTCGACGCGCCAACAGTATAGCCCGCGCGAAACGAGGAATGCATCACCCACGCCGAGAATGCATTTGTTGATGTTACGATTGACAAAATCCCGATTCCTGACGAGTTCGAGTTTCGAGTTGGAGTTCGAGAGTGGAACCGTTCCTTTCTCCAACTCCAACTCTGAACTCCAACTTTTCTTGCTTTCGGTCATCGCGAAGAGAAGCCCCATCCCACGGTTCATCATCAGCCGTGCAGCTTCCATCCACGGCAGTTTCGCCGCGTCGATCTTCGCTATGCCAGAAAAAAGCTCTTCGCCCTTCTTCCCAGCGACGTCGAAATAGCCGCGCACGAGCTCCTGCACCATGATCCGCTCTTCGTCGTGCTTTAGCCGCCAGGGGATCTTCACCGCAAAATCCACGTCAACGCCAAGTTTCGTCGTCCACTTCTCGGAGACCGGCTTCAAGGCCTCACCAATGGCGGCGATCGTCTCTTGCTCCGGCACACCGTCCTCTGTAATCACAAAGAAATCCAAATCGTTCGACAGTCGACATTCGTCAGACCCTCTTCCCTCTTCAACTTTACACTTTACACTTTCAACTTTACACTCTCTTACCCCTCCCTCGCCACGGCCATAGCCGCCGCCAAGGACGACACCGGCGAGTCGGGGAATGCAAAGCGCGGCTATCTCGCGCCCCATTTCGACGCAAGCGTCATCAACGAGCCGGTCCAGTTCCGGGCAATCACCTGAAACATGCCGTCCCATTAGATGTACTCGTCCCCCTTTTTAGCCATAAAGAGTATATTATACCAAAAATCCGCGCTTCCTGCTTTTACCGCCGAATTGTGCACTTTCACCATCAACCGCCCCCGCCACGCACTGCGCCGAATAGAGGCGCGTATCCCAAATATTAGACTGCTTGATTTCACGGCAGAAGCTTTTTGAGTGCTTCGAGATTTGCGGGCTTCAGCAGTATGCCGTCAAAGCCCTTTTCGGCGTATGTGTCCTTCATCTCCACTTCTGCAGTGAAAAGATAGACGGGGAGTTTCGCAAGAGCGGCGTTCGCGCGAATCGACGCTACAAGTTCCATGCCCGTCATCTCCGGCATCCATGCGTCTGTCAGGACAAAGTCGAACTTGGGCGCATCTGGAGCCGTCAGCATCTCTAACGCCTCGCGTCCGTTGTCGGCAAAGGCAATGTCCTTGACGCCAAGCCGGCCAAACATCGCCTTGAGGACAATCTGATTCATCTTGGTGTCATCGACGACGAGAATGCGGAGAGAGTTGGAGTTGGAGTCTTGAGTTGGAGAATGGTGCTTTTCGCCCTTTCTCGAACTCGAACTATTCTCTCCAACTTCACTCTCCACCACCCTCACCCTCGGAACGACTATCGAGAATGTCGCGCCTTTCCCGAGGGCGGACTTTATCTCCATATCGCCGCCCATCGCCCTCGCGAGCATGCGGCAGATGTGGAGGCCAAGGCCTGTTCCGCTGCGCGGCTCGGAAACGGCACCGACCTGGACAAACGGCCGCGCAAGCTTCTTCATGTCCGCTTCGCTGATACCGCAACCAGTGTCTTCGACCTCAAGGCGGAACACTCCCGTCTTGCCGCCTGCGTCAGGCACGAAGGACGTCCTGACCTCGATAAAGCCCTTCTTTGTGAACTTGATGGCGTTGCCGACGAGATTGAAGATAATCTGCCTTAGGCGGTGAGGGTCGATCATCAGGTTTGGCGTTCCCCCTGCGCGGCAGAGGATCTCCAATCCCGGCTTCTGGTGGGTCGCGCCGAACGACGCCGCAATCTCCCTGACGAGCCGTGCGACGTCGGTTGGCTCCAGCTCGATGTTCATCTTGCCCGACTCAAGTTTCGAAAGATCGAGTATGTCGTTGACGAGCTGGAGGAGCATCTTGCTGCTAACGAGGATCGAATTCACGGCGAAGTCGTGCTCGGCCTTTGTCTCGAAACCCTGCTTGAGCATTTCGGAAAAGCCGATGATGGCGTTGAGCGGCGTCCTTATGTCGTGGCTGACGGACGAAAAGAACAGACTCTTCGCCAGCGCCTGCTGGATGCGCTCGCCGAACACGGTGTTCGCCCTGTTGTCCTTCAGGGTGATGTGGAAATGCGAACGAAGCGTCTCCCTCGTAAGCGGCTTCGTCGTCATGCTGTTCATGCCGGCGGAAATCGCCTTGTCGAAGAGCGTGTGGTCGGTATCGGCCGAGATCCCGATTATGGGGAGCGTCCTCGCCTTCGGATTGGAAGACGCCCTGAACTCGGAACAGGCGTCTATGCCGCTTTTCCCGGGCATGTTGATGTCTGTCAGGACAAGGTCTATCTTGCCGCCTTCCGGCCCGTTCAGGACCTCCAGCATTTCCTCTCCGTCCCGGACCTTGACACATTCCGCGCCGAGGTCATTGACGATGTTCGCGACGATCTCGAGGTCTATTTCCTCGTCATCCGCGAGCAACACCCTGTAGCCTTCGAATCCCTTCATCGCATGTGCCCTCCGTTTTACTGTTTAAAGTTTCCAGAATGTCCGTTGATTATCGCCACGACTTCGTCATGAAGCCCTTCCAGCCTGGCGAGGCGGTCGGCCGCACCGTCAAGACCGCCAAGCCGGGCTATTTCCACGATCTCGCTGCAAAGCGCATGCAACGGGGTCAGCCCGAGCGAGGCGTAAAGCCCTTTAAGGTTGTGCGACGACGCGAAGAGCGCCGCAGGATCCTTGGCGTCAAGCGCCTTGCGCATCTGCACAATCGCCGCGCTGCTCGGCAGCTTCGAAAGCATCCTCTCGTAAAACGGCTTGTCGCCCATGTACGTGTCGCGCAAAGTCATTTCGATGTCGCACCCCATCTTGGCGAGAGAAGCGAAGATATCTTCGTCCTTCTCGGGCGCACAGGGGCGCGACCCTCCCGCCGCGCCGCGTTCGCGCAAAAGCCTTTCGAGCGTCTTCATCAGCATCGGCACTCGTATGGGTTTCGCTATATGAGCGTCCATTCCCGCGTCAAGCGCCTCCTTTACGTCCGTCTCAAAGGCGTTTGCGGACAAGGCGACGATGGGGATTCGCCTTATGCCGGGAAGCGCCAGCGCGCGAATCGCCCGCGTCGCGGAGTAGCCGTTCATCACCGGCATGTGCGCGTCCATCAGGATCGCGTCGTAGAAACCGGGGCCGCCGCGCAAGACCTTCTCAACGGCAACCTGTCCGTTCTCCGCCTGGTCGACGGCAAAGCCCGCATTAGAAAGGACGGTGAAGGCGATCTCGCGATTGATCTCGTTGTCTTCCACGAGAAGAATGCGCATCTTCGAAAAGTCGAGAGGTTCGGCATCCGACGCGCAGGACTGGATCTTCGCCATCTCCTCCTCGGGAGTTGGCTCTGGCGCAAAGGGAAGCGCAAGCCGCACGACGAATTCCGTGCCCTTGTCCTTTTCGGATTCGACCTCGATCGTTCCCTTCATCAGATCGACGATGCGCTTCGTGATCGGCATGCCGAGACCCGTTCCCTCTGCTCCGTTCACGGAGGAAGTGCGCTCGCGCTCGAACGGGTCGAAGACACGCTTCAGGAAATCTCGGCTCATGCCGAGTCCGTTGTCCTTCACCCTGAGTTCGTAGAAGCCCTCGCCGTCTTTCGTGGAAGGATTCTCGACGAGCGTGGCGGTAATGCGCCCTCCGGCGGGCGTAAACTTCCATGCGTTGCTGACAAGATTGAGGAGGATTCGGTTCAGACGACTCCTGTCGCACATGACGCGGCGATGCGAAACGCGCGCGACATCGATACGGAAATCGAGGTCCTTCTCATCCATCTGCGCGGCGAAGAGATCGGCGAGTTCGTCAAAGACGGCGACGAGATCGACAGGAACCGGCTCAAGCTCGATCTTGCCGGACTCGATTCGGCTCATCTCGAGGACGTCGGTGATGAGCGCCAGGAGGTGGTGGCTCGACGACTCCATCTTCGCCATGTATTCACGGAGCGTCGCTTCCGGCACGCCCTGCCTTTTGGCGAGCTCGATGTAGCCGATTATGGCGTTCATCGGCGTTCGGATGTCGTGACTGATGGTGGAGAGGAACGCACTCTTTGCGCGATCCCTGGCCTCGGCCTTCGCCTGCGCGACTTCGAGCATCTCCTCGCGGCGCCGCTGTGTGGCGTAGAGACTGAACATGATGATAAGCGAGAAAACCAGAAGCGCCATCTGCACGATGTCATAGCCCTGCCTGTCGGCGTTAAGGACGTCCATAAGCCCGTTGACGAAACCTTCCTCGTCGTGGAGGGCGTGGGCGTTGGTGGTGCCGTGGTATTTTTCGCAGTGCCGCGCCGAATAATCGACTATCGAGCCGACGGTGCGCCCTGTCGCCCGCTGCGTCGCGAGCCGCACCCACATAAGCGACGAGAAGAAGATGAGGATGACGATGCCGGTCCAGACGACCGGAGAGCGCCCGAACCGCTGGTGCGTGTCGTTCTTGAAAGCGTGCCAGTAGAGCGCGAAGCCGCCGATGCACCAAAGCGCCAGGACGAGATACGACTCCGCCGAAAGCGCATTTCCTGAAATGTAGTTCGGCACGAGAAGGAGAAGGCAGAAGACGATCGACATCACGACTCCAGCCAGCCCCGTGGCGCAGGTAAGCGTGTCGCCGGCCTTCTTCGCCAACTTGAAAGCGGATGCAGAGGTCACGCAATAGGCGACGGCCGCGCCGATGCTCGAGACCTCCACCGGCCAACCGATCACCGTGCGACCGAAAAACGGAATCACAAGCGAGACTCCGACGACAAGAAGGATTGCGTTTCTCGGCGAAGCGTTCCTGTCGAGCTTCCCGAGCCATTGCCAGCGCGGGAACACCTCGTCAATCGAAAGCGCGTAGATAAGCCGGCTCATCGCCACTACCGCGCCGACGATGCCGGTGAAGATCGCGGCAAACATCGTGCAGCCGAGAAGCGCGACGCCGCCCTGCCCCATCGCCGTGCGCACGGCGGCGAAGGTCGGCATGGAGTCGAGCCCGGCAAGACCGCGACTTCCCGTAAGGTAGTCGGTCCACGTGGCGAAGCCGCCGGGATGCGAAAGGACGGGGAAAACAGCAAGCATGGCGTACATCGCGGCAGACGCGGCAATCGCCGCCACGAGGACGCGCCACAGCTTCTTAAAGGAAAAGCCAAACTCCGCCGAGGAATGGGAAACCGCCTCGAAGCCGACGAACGCCCAGGGCATCATGGCAAGTATGCGAAGAATCTGCGAAAACGGCTTTGCGCCGTTTGGCGCAAACGCAGGTGCCATCGCCGGGAGCCCCCCTTCGTGGCGCGAAAGAGCGAAGAAGAAGCAAGTTGCAACGCCAATAAGCATGAACACCGCGAGCGCGGCCTGTATGCGCCCAGCGAGGTACTTGCGCCAGAGGCAAACGACACCCGCGACAATCATTACGGCGACGGAAAGGAGAACCTCGCCAAGATAGATGTCGAAGCCCGCAAGCGTATCGTGCCAGCCAAACTGGAGAACGTCGCCGAACATATAGCGGACGAGCAAGACGAGAGCAGTCGCGTTGGCCCACAGGATCGCCATGTAGGCGAGCGTCAGCGACCAGGCCGCGAGGTAGCCGTAGTCCGAGCCAAAGGCCCTTTGCGCGTAGAGGTAGGCACCGCCAGGCCCGGGGAGCGTCGTGACCATGCGATGGTAGTTCCAGCCGATGATCGCCATCGCAAGCGCACCGACAACTATGCCGACAACCGTTCCGAGCGGGCCCGCCGACGGCAGGAACTCCGCGCCAGGCATCACGAACGCGCCCCAACCGACGGCAAGGCCGAAGGAGAGCCCCCATGCCGAAAGCATCGACAAATGCCGCCCGATTCCGACCTTGGTGCTGGTGTTTTCGCCGTTCACCGTTTTCATATTGACTCTAATTATACCAAATTCCACCTGCGTCGTTCCATACAACTTTTGAAACGTCCTTTTCTCGTCCGCTTTCCCCTCGTCCTTTTCCGTCCGCTTTCCCCTCGTCCGCTTTCCCCTCGTCCTTTTTCGTCCGCTTCCCCCTCGTCCGCTTCCCCCTCGTCCGCTTTCAAGGCGCGGCAAAAGTGCCGCGCCCTAAAGTCCTTTGCAAGCGAAGTGCCGCGCATCGTCCACGCAAAGGTCGCATATCCGCGTCACGTTCGTTATCTTTCCCGCGACACCCCGACCCGCACCCTCGAAGAAAAGGCAAATGTTCAATTCTTAAATCTAATCTTAAATCGTAAAAAACTTTTGCGGCGGGAAAATGAGGCTTTAGACAAGCAAATCCGTGGCCAAACCTGGAGAGACGTTGCTTGGCTTGCTCATGGAAAAATCCGGTCTTGAAGTTGCCGTTTCTGACAACTTCGGAATCAAATCAAACTACCCTGCGTAGCGGGCTAACGTCCGCTTATTTTAGAGTCGCGCAAGCCAAATACCGAGTGCGACTTCATGAGACGGCCTGACGAGTTGCTGCCGCCAGCCCATCGTGCCGGTGTAGACAACGCGCCTAAACTCCCTCGCTACCATCGCCTTGAACTTTCTGCCAATGACTATTGGGGCTTCAAGGGTGAAGAACTTTGCCGTCTTCTTGTCTGAAAGGGCTTCTGCCTCAATCAATTTTGAAAACTCTTTCTCGGCCTCGGCCACGACCTTTGGCGACAGCACTTCACAAAGCGGCTTTCCAGACATTTCAAGCCGCTTGTCTTGTGCCTTGCCATCGGGCTTCGCGTCGCCCTTTGTCGCAGCCCGCCACTCGTCGCGGCCATCAGATGACTTAAAGACACGATCTGAAAGCATATAGCCGCGATAGGCCCCGCCTATCCCATGCGGATCGTCCGTCTGCGCGACTACATATTCCATTCCATCAAGCGCCGCGTCAAGATGGCTCTCGTCCGTCAAAAGAACGCCGTCTGTCTCAACGACGCGTAGCACCGCATCCCTTAGCGTCTTCTCCGTCGCCTCGCCAGTAGGCCATACTACCGCCTCTCTTCCAGCATCAGAAGGGTGCGCATCACAGTATGCTTTCCAAGAACGCCCTTCACGCTTCCGTCCGTCTCGCGGCACCATCGGATTGACGACAAACATTATCTTCGCCACGGCAGCTTCGGCCTCGACTGGAACATTGGTGGTGATGTTCATGCCGTTCTGCTTTCTTGATTGGCATGTCTTTGCGGCAGACCCCGGCTCAAACAACTGCGGAATCGTCGGAACAATGCGGCACGGGCTCTTGTTTTCAGTCGAGTAAACCGCATCGAAAAGCCATCTATCGCCCCCGACATCAAGGGAATAAAGATACACGCGTCCGTCACGCGCAAGGCCGGTTATCTTGTTGAAGTCCAGCCGTTCCTCTTCCATGCGATTATGGTTTCTCGCTCGCGTT
>Ga0310695_10004316_pt1 | contig 26431 bp, 39 predicted proteins | sample RumenRJG_04DNA_FD_203882 | JGI IMG/M metagenome (GOLD analysis project Ga0310695, IMG submission 203882) | Bovine rumen microbial communities from Lethbridge, Alberta, Canada - RJG_04 (v2) (version 2) | ecosystem: Host-associated > Mammals > Digestive system > Stomach > Rumen | place: Canada... | reverse complement strand
GATAAAAATTGATATACTTAAAAACAACTGATGTTAAAGCCTTAAGAGAAAAATTGCTTGAGCAACAAAACTCAATATGTCCTCTTTGTGGTAGAACAATATCTAATGATAAAGCCGTCCTCGACCATCAACATCGTCAAAGGAAATCCGATCCCATCGGAGTTAATGGAGATGGAATGGTACGAGGGGTGTTATGTAATAACTGTAATCAGATCGAAGGTAAAATTGCAACGGCGTTGAAGAGATTTCAAAACATCACTCAAAAATCTGATAAAATAGATTTCCTTTATAATTTAATTAAATATTATACTCATTATCAGACAGATTACGTTCATCCAAGTGAAAAGTTGCCGGTCAAAAAGATATCAAAACGACAATATAATAAACTTTTGAAAGTATGTAAGACAAAAGTTCCAGATTACCCAAAATCTGGAACTTTAACCAAAGCACTAAAGAAATTATTTGAGAAATATGAAATCAGTCCGTTCGTTTGAAATTTTACATATTGATTTAGATGAAGATTTAAGTTATGGAAATGTTGATGGTTTTTGCAAAGATGATAAAGATTGTTACTATTTTCACGGATATGATACTGAAAGAGATAGTTGGTGTATTGATTTTTATGTTTTAAATGATGAATTGACACAAAGACTTTTGAAATTAGTTGAAAGAGAGAAATCACTTTTTAACATTGAAGATGAATACAAACATTTGACAAATGAATTTTTTGAGATTGAATCTGAATTAGAATTAATTCGACTAAATGTAATTTTTGAAGATGTGGATTTTTGTAAAGTCTGTCAAGTTAAAGGATCGTTAAGATCATGGTGGCATGAGCCAACATTTTTTGAGGTTATAAGATGAGAGCACTAATTATAGGTTATGGAACAGTTGGTCAAGCTACCCACAGTTTAATTGATAACGGAAATAAGATTGAGTTCAGAGATCCTAAATACGATGAGTATGAACGTCAATATTATGCTAATTTTGATGTGGTTTTTATCTGCATTCCAGTTCAATCGATTGATGGTCAGCAAAATCTCGAACCTTTGAAAAAGATTCTTAAAGCTATTAAGAAAGATGCTGATGAAACTTATGAAGATCCTAAAGACGATCCTGTAGTTGTGCTCAAATCATCATTATTATATGAAAATGTTCAAGAACTGATGGAGATTTACAACAAGGTTGTGGTTAATCCTGAGTTTTTGAATGAAAATACAGCCTTTGAAGATGTACAGAAACAACCAATCGTGTTAGGTGGCAAATACTCTGATGTTGCAGTCGTTAAACAGTTATACGATTACAGTTGGACAATGTCACATGACTCAGTTTTGGATTTTGAAATCTGCTCTATAGAGCAAGCTTGCAACTTTAAATACGTTCACAATCTGTACTCAATTTGGAAAATGATGTTTTGGGAAATGGTTCAAGACCTCACCCACGATGAAAGAAAGATGTATCAACTATACAAGAAATTTCAGACACCTGACATGGCAGTGGTTGGCTTAGATGGATATCGTGGCATTGGTGGTAAGTGTTTTCCTGACAATCTTGAATGCACAAAAGACAAACATAAACTTTTAAAAGCTATTTATGAGTACAATAAGGAATTGAAAAATGAGTAGATTAGAATTCATGCTCGATGAGCTTGTACCATGTTTACCTATAGTCTTAATAATTACAGTTTGTGAGATTTTTGATTTAGATTTGGTTCTTGCATTCTTAGGGTATATTGCGATTGTCGTAACAAAGATTGAATACAGGAATTGGAAGGAATGAATTACGGTTTACCGTATATGGGATCAAAAAATTCCATAGCTCAAAAAATTGTAAATTTTCTGCCGAAGGCAGAACACTTTTACGATCTTTTCGGAGGTGGTGGAGCAATCTCACACTGTGCACTGTTGTCAGGAAAATACAAATATGTTCATTACAATGAGTTAAATCCTCTTGTGTACAAGGGATTTCAAATGGCTATTAATGGAGAGTTCAAAGATGAAAAGCGTTGGATCAGTAGGGAAGATTTCAATGCATTGAAGGATACCGATCCCTATGTTGCCATCTGTTTTAGCTTTGGAAATAATTTAAAAGCTTATCTGTATGGTAAAGAAATTGAACCTATTAAAAAAGCTTTTCATTATGCAGTTTGCTTTGATGATTATTCATTGCTAGACACATATTTTAACGAAAATAAAATTAGATTGCACCAAAGTAAATTTAATGATAGAAGACTTGAGTTTCCGATCAAATTAAGTAATTTATACCGCAATAACTTATTAGATTTAAAAAAAATTTCTAAAGGCGTTAATATAAGAAAAACTGACATATGTGCTTGTACACAGAATTTAGATTTCATAGCAAGATTGCAGAACCTAGAATCACTAGGTCGCTTGCAGAACCTAGAATTAACGAATTTATCATATAATGATGTTAAAATAGAGAGAGAGAGAGAGAGATGCATATACTGTGACATCCCTTATAAAAATACTGCAAAATATCAAGACAATTTCGACTATGAAAAATTTTATAATTGGTGTTTACAACAAGATAATATATACATCTCAGAATATCAGATGCCTGAAGATTTCAAATGTATATTAGAGATTAAAAGACAAAATATTTTTGGTCAAAAACAAGACAACTATGTTATAGAAAAATTATTTACACCTAAAAGCAATCCAAGATATAGAGAATTAAAACATTTTGAAGTAGAAGATTGGTAAGATGAAACTTAAAGAGTACATTGATAGCTTGCAGAAAATCTATGATAAGCATGGTGATCTTGACGTAGTCATTCAAGAGGATTATGAATGCGGTGATTTATCATGGGAAACTGATTTTGAAGAACCTCAAAAACCTAAATTCAATAAATATAGTAAGAATGTTGTGATTCACCACGATACTATATTTTTTGATTGAGGTTCAAAATGGAAACTCGACAACAGATGCTTGAGGCAATTATTGAAGATGTTAAGGAATCGATTCAAATTTTAGAACATGCATTGGACTACACAGACATGGAAAACAAAGAAGACTTTTTACCTTACCGTAAGAAGAAATTTTTGCTTAAACTGTTAGAAGATGAATACAAAAAATGTTCAAAAGAGAATCTAAATGATTAATTTATGTTATTGTGTAATTGTGATCGCATTCTGTTGCTTGTGTGGATATCTCGCATATATTGGAAACTATTGGCTTGCTTTCTTTGCTTTAATTGCAATTCCAAGTTTATCTTTATACGATAAACCGAAGACAGTTGTTATCAATGTATATACAGTTGAAGATTTTAAAAAAGTTCAGGAATTGCTTAAGGATAAGCCAAATATTGAAATCCATTACAAAGGTACGAGTGTAAGAGATCTGTATAGAGATTTGAAAAAGAATGATAATCACAACAATTCAACCTCAAGAAGTTTATAACATTTGTAAAGAGAAACCATTTTATACAGATATAACAAAATCAGAATATTACGATTGGAAAGATTTCATTGAAGCTTATAAATGGTTAAGCTCAGTTATGGAATCAAAAATTGAAAAACCTTTTCAAGCTCAATATCCAATATGGGGTTGGTACAGATATAATGGTAAGTACAAGCTTGACTTAAGACAGCATACACGATTATATCCACCTAACTATTATGCAATTACTTTAGATATTCCTGACGATCAAGTCTTACTTTCAGACTATGAATCTTGGCATGCTGTACTTAATAAGTTTATTTTGCACGATTTAGACAATGAAGCTGATTTTGATAAGAATGACGATTATTACGATAAACTGAAAGAATCCGACCATAATAAATATAATGAACTTATGGTTCAGAGTTGGTATCACATTTTCGACTTAAAACCAAATGTCTTTTCAAGTGGTACTGAAATCCAAGCAACTTTTTGGAAAATTGATCCAAAGTGGATTATCAAAGCTAAAAAGTTTGGATCAATGAAGGAATCTAAAAATGACGACTAATATTGTGTTTTATATAATTTTAGGATTTTTCACGATTGGTTTCTTTTTCTCAATATTTTCAAAATGAGCGCGGTTAATATAATTTATCTTACTGATCAATGTAATTTTGATTGCGAGTACTGTTATGAAAAAACTAAACACTCTCAAATATCCGCATCTCAATCTGAATTGAAATCTATTGTGGAAGAATGTGTTGATGAAAATGGACAGACTACTATATGTTTATTTGGTGGTGAACCTTTATTAAAATTCGACAACGCCGAATTTGTGATGGAATATGCGTATTCATTAAAGAAAAATATTCATTTTCATATGATAACCAACGGATATATGTTATCTAAAGATGAATTTCTATTCAGATATTACTCTAATTATTTTGTCAAAAATAATTTATTGAGTACGGAAATATCGTTTGATGGAGTAGGCAATTCTTTACGTAGATTCAGAGGCAAAGATTCCACTCCAATTACTTTAAAGGTTTTTAAAAACTTAACTAAATTAAAATTAAAATACGGAATAAGCTACACTATTAATCGTTTGAATGTTAATTATTACATGGCAGACATTCCTAAAATTTTTGATACCTTACGTCCTAGTAAGATTACCGTTCGGTTTGACCGAAGCCTTCCTCATTCAGAGTACTTAAAGTTCATAAATAATCAAAACCATTTAATGAATGTCGTTGGGATTGGCAATATATGTGTAGGAAACTGTGATCAGTGTAAAATTTGCACATATAAGGATTCATTAAAATACTATACTAATACAAAAATAAGAGAAATTGATATAAAATCAAACGCAAAACCATTTTCTGATTTCTGAGGTCACCATGTTTACATATAATTTAGATGTTAATCGAGAAGATATTTTAAAGCATCCAGACGTGCTTAGATATTTTAAAGTCCAAGAACTATGTGAAAACAGGCACAAATGCGTCATAGCGCGCTCTAGAGAGCGAATCAATGATCTAAGGGTACGCGCTCGAGTTTTGGGCGTACGTTACGCACGTATTGCGTTTTTCTATAGGACATTTAAAGACTACACCAATGACGAACTGTATAACATGGTTTTAATCGGATCGAATAACGATCAAGTTAATATCAGATATAAAAAATTTATTTATGAATGCTTTGATGTGTTAAGAGATATTAAACGTCAAAAGATATCCGTAAAAGTACAAAATTTAAAAGATAAACATGAGATCTCAAAGGTTTTAAGGTCAAAAGGAATCAGAATCGGTATAGTTGCGTTTGCTTATAAGCAAATGATTGCTAAAACTAAATTTTATATCAACGAAGTGATCAATGAAAACGTCAAGCTTGATGATTACAAGTACCTCGATAGCTTCATAAATGCTTACGTTCAAAAGAATATCAAAAAATACCAAGCAATGAAAGCTGAAGCAGATAAAAAGACTATGACTGAAATCCATGCAGATTTTAAACGTCAAGAAAATGAACAGCTTGAAAAGTTGACTGAGGAGCAAGCAATTAAAATTGCCGGATCGATGTACAACGCTGAACAAAGAATTAAAAAAGACATCCAAGCTCAAGAGAATGTAATTTACGCAATGTTCGGTTACAAAAGAATTGATGATGAATTTATTCCTATAAAATCAGCCTAATGGATTACATAGATAAAAAATACTTTTTAACTGCAGTTGCTGATTCAAGATATAAACAGATATCGGATTCCGATATTGCTGTCAGATGTCCGATTTGTGGAGATTCTAAAGTCCACAAAAATGAAATGCGTCTGCATATATATGAAAAGAACGGACAAACTAGAGTCGGTTGTTTCAACGGTGAATGCAAGGTTGGTCAAACCAACGTTTATAGATTTTTAAGAGATTTTTACCCTGAGCTATTTCAACAATATAAAAAAGAAAAATTCAATCAAAGATTGTCGGAGTTATCAGATAATCGAGATGTATTCGCATCTTTAGACCTCCCAAAAAAAGTTCAAGAACCTAAAAAAGTAATCACTCAAGACCTATCAATGTACTTTAATGAATTAGATCAATCAGCATTAAATTATATTCAGTCAAGACATTACACTTATAAAGAATCTAATTTTGGAAAGTGGTACATTGGTAATAACCCTTTGAAAATTGGTGATAGGATTTACTATTTACAGAATTGTTTAATCATTCCTTTATATTATAAGAATGAGATGTACGGATTTTACTCTCGTTCGATTAAAGATAAGAAATTCTATACTTATATGAATGAAGCCAACATGGGTTATAAAGTATGGAATTGGTTCAATGTTGATAAAAATCAGCCAGTATATATTTTTGAGGGTATTTTCGATGCCATTTCCGCATGGTCATGTGGATTAAAGAATGTTGTAGCTTGTATGGGTGCTAAGATACCTGATGAAAGATTAAAAGAGCTGAAATATCCTGTGTTCTGTCTAGATAATGATAAAACAGGACTTAACAACATGATTAAATATTCAGACAAATACCAAGTGGTCGTATGGGATAATCCATTCAAAGATTGTAATGAAATGCTGATTAATGGATTGAATGTTAAAGATGAGATTGTTAACAATACATACAGTGGAATTTTAGCTCAGATAAAAATTCGTTCGAAACTTTAATTAAAGAATTAAAGCTCTCAAATTTGAGAGCTTTTTAATCATTATTAATCATTACTTAACTTTTGCAATATCGTCCATAACCTTTTTGTGAATATCAGTATCCGTATTCCAGTAATCACTCATGTACCATTTGAAAGTATAAACAGCATCTTTAAATTTCTCAAGTTTAGTAATTAACCTTTCAGCTTGGTAATAGTAGTCTTCAGAACCTTTCTTGTTGTTTACAGTAACAGCATTTATTGATTTTATGAAAAGATTACGAACATCATCAAACTCGTTGATTAAATCAATAAGCATCTTAGCATCATCCTTGACACTTCTCTTGTTCTTGTTCTGCTGAACTTCAGCCTCATGTTTTCTGTATAGAGCTGATTTACGATCATAGCTATAAATTGGATCTAGAGGATCATTTGTCACTCTTGATGCTCTTCGTGAAGCTTCAAGATCACTAATATAAGCATTACCATCAGCATCCTTAATAACAAAAGCATCGTAACTCTGATCACGCATCATTTCCTGGATCTCAGCAACATAGCCGTCCCATTTACCAGTGCTAATTACATCGTCAACACTAGTTAGAATTTTCCTGTCACCTCTATAATTTCTTTGACCATTTTCATCAAATAGATCCCAATCAAAATTGAATTTTTCCTTGATACGTGTACAATCTGAGAATTTGGTATCAATGAAATAACATGAATAAGAGGCATCATCAACCAGAGCGCGGAGTTTCTGTCTTAGATCAGGACCAGGATCCTTACTAAAATCAACGGATTTTTCCTTTGCCAATTTCTTGTACTTCTGCAGTTCCTTAACTGCTCCCATGTTCTGACTATGACAAATAATGACGAAACGACCGACACCTTCAGCATCCTTTACGCGTCTCTTTAACTTAGCCTGCTGATCTTTAGATAACTTCTCAAAAGTCACATTATTAGCCGAAATACCTGCATCCTTTAGTTTTCTTGCAATCTCATGGAGGATTTTAGAAGACATTTTTGATTTCATCTCGGCACTGAAAGCTTCAATTAGAAATGAATCATAATTTTCACAAATAAAATCTTTAAAACTTAGCATATTAAGCTCCTCGTTATAAAATTATTTTTAAGTTTATATTATTTATAAAATTTGTTGAGCTAAAAGTTTTCTTATTAACGAAAATCTTTAATTTTTAGCTCCATTGTAGAAATCTTAAAAATTCTCTGAAAAATTCATGAAAGAAAAATATTTCATAGATTTTTTTAAAAAATATCTTGAACTTTTGAGAAAAATATCTATAATATAGATATAAGATCAAACGGAGAATCAAAAATGACTGATATAGCTAAAATCATTGAAAAAGAGCATGAGATCAACGATCTTTTAGAAGAGAACAAGTTATTCGGTGAAGTCTATTCTGATAGCAACTTACCAATCATTTATATTAAGATTGAAGGAGATTGGAAACATGACCATCTGTTTTTAGCCAATCTTTTAAAAGAACATGGTTATTCTTATCTCGGTGAGCATGTAACCTCAAGTGATGGTAGCGACAGCTACGAAGCAGTTCATTCAGTCATTGTTTAAGGGGATTCAAAATGAGTGGAGTTATTGTTCGAATCAAGTTCGCATTTTTAACTGATATTGATATTAATACTGTTAATGATATTGAAGAATTTAATGAAACCAAGATCCTTGATATTTTAGGTGAAAAGTTCAAAGATGAAAAATTTGAAGCTAATGAATACATCTCAATAGCAGAGCTTAGAACAAGTAAAAAATCTGAATATCAATTCTTATTTGAAGACATTAAAAGAAAACATCCAAATATCTCAGATAACAAAGTTGTGTTTATTGCGGATGCTGAAATCAGATTCAGTTATTATGTTTACCCTGCTACATATTGGGAACCAGAGGATGATAACTACTCTGAGAATTTTGAAAAAGCTTATGATCCTTTATATAATAGAATTGAATCTGAACTTAAGACTTTAGACAAAGATTCAAAGATTGAAATGTTTGATGTTGACTCTGATGACATCATTGGTGATTATGATGACAGAGATTATGAATAAAGTTGATAAAGAAATGCTTTTAAAGCAAATCCATGATTTATGTGATAAACATGAATGCTCAGGGTATGTTTTAGCTGATACTGAATTTAAGACTATCAATATCGATTCGGTGCAGAAAGCAAAAGTCATAGATTATGAGATTTGTACAATTAAGAATCATCGACCTAAATATTATCATTTTGGGTACATCAAATATGGTCAAGAGGATTTAGGACAGCGTAACCATGTTCTGTGTATGATTGTAGACAAAGAGGTTTAGAAAAATGAATAAAGTTGTTGAAGATTGGATGTGTGATTTAATATGCCCAGAGGCATTAGATGACAAATTAGAACGTGTGCTTGATGAACGTTGTATGTCTGAAGAAAATGCTTTAAGTCTTTTAAAAGATATGACAGGAATCAACTACAAAAGTTTAGATCATGTGTCCGATGATAACTTAAGACTGCTGATCAATGCTTTAGGTGGAAATATCTAAAGCTTCAGCTAAGACATTGTTGGATTGAGGTTATTATGAAATTTGAAGTGAAAACTTATAATGCTTTACCATGTGAATTAGAGATTTTTACCATCAATGGTAAAGATGCGGATTTACAAGATTTTGGAGAGGTTCATACTGAGTATGGTGGTGAGCCATATACTTGTAATATTCTAGGTTTTGAACCTTTGTTGCCGACTGATAAAGTTATCAAGAAATATAAATTAACTTTACAAGATTACAGTGATATCTGTGATGCTTTAAAAGATGCGTTTAAAACAGGATATTGTGGATGGTGTATCTAAGCTCTGTCAGTCAGAGAGGTGTATCATGAATCAAACATTCAAAGTTTCAGACTTAACTGAATTGTTGCAATCTAGAATCGATGAGATAACCATTGAAAGTCTTAACGACAAGATTGATGAACTTAAAGCTGAAAAAATCAAGATCTTAGAGGAAATTTGGTCTAACCTTTATCAAGACAGGACTCAAGATAAATTCATGACCTTAGAACAGTTTATCGAAGCGATAAGGTTTTGGAATTATCCTACTGAAACTGATCAGAAAAAGATCGCAATGTTTGAGTTCGAAAAATATTATAATATCGATGAATGGACAGAATATAAAGCTAAAAACGGATTCTTTGATATGTTATTGCACTGTCATGATCATGGCATCCGAATTCCACATGATGTTGCGGATATGGTTTGTAAAGCATGTGCTTGCAGAGGTTGTCCTTATCATGAATCTCATTTAAACCGATCATGTCCTGAGTGTCGAAAATTGGGTTATACCTATTATGAAGGCTTTTGTGACGAATAGCTTATAGTTGATTGATATTGGATTAATGATTTGAATTTTGTGTAATAATTAATAATTAATAATTAATAATTAATAGTAGAAATATTGATTTTTTGAATTGTTATAGAGTTATAGAGGATTGAAAAATGACTGCTCCATATGCAGATGGTTGGCATAAGTTAGGAATGTACATTCAAGTATATACTGAGAATAACATTGTTATAAAAGCTCGTAGAAAAGGCAATAATGGCAAATTTTCAGATATTGATCTCGTTGAACGAAAATATAATGCGGATGTAAGTGTTATCGGAAGAATAAAGCTGACAAATTTACATAACAGATTTAGAACAGGTGGTGTCAGAGAAGCTAATCTCAAGCCTCAAATTGCCTATCCTACATCTCAAACAACTACTGGTCCAATAAAATTAGTCGAAAAACCTAAAAAGAATTCAAAAAAGTGCATGAAGTACTTTGACAAAGAAGATGTCATAAGTTGGTATAACTGTGAAAATGCAAAAGAATATCTTGAAACTGAGGGTTACTTTGCTGACTACTACGATCCAAAGATTGATAATATTTTCTGTTGGTCAAGAGGTGTACTTACAGCAATTCATGAACTGAACGCAGTCAACAAAATCTTCAGCCAAGATAATAGCTCAGATCATGGTTTATTCATTCCTTTATCTAAAATAAAAGAAAAGGTTCAGTACAGACCTATCAGAACTATTGACGAGTTTAAAGCTGTTACAGGAGTTGGCATTTTATCATATATTGCATTTAGGAAGAAAGGTGAAAATGTCAATAAGCTGTGGATGATTAATGGTTTTGAATTAGATAAAGATGAGATTAAATCTGTATGCATTGATACATCTTATACCATGGAAGATCTATTCAATGATTATGAATTCTTAGACAAAGATGAATGGAAATCTTTTGAGGTTGAAGAGTGAGCATAGAAAATATTATAAATGATTTGTAACGAATAAATTTAAGGAGTGTAAAAAGATGGCTTATAAACTTGTAGAAATCAAGAACCTTTTTGATAGGTTTGGAATCGATGCTTTTGATATAGTAGCATGTGAAAATGAAGTACAGTCTGAGTATATTGGATTCTTTGGCAACTGTATTAGAGAGATTTATGTCAAGGTTTTACAGAATGTAGTTGAAACGAAATATTTTAAGTACATAGATAAAACTCATGATTTCGGATTCAGTGATGGTGATTTTGCAGAGGCTGATCCGACCTTATATCGTTACTTTTTGCCTAAAGATTCCATAAAAGAGCTAGAAGATATTATTATCTCTTGTACTGATAAAAAAGAACGCATCTTTGATTTTTATTGGAAGTTAGGTGAGTTTTCTTATACTGATGATTTTTCAGAATCAAAGTTTGGAACTCTTGTCGGTTTTTCTAAACCTAATGGAGCATGTAAATATGACATTGTGCTAGATGGTGTAACTGATAACGGTGAAGAAATTCATGGATTTTTCTTTAAGACTAGAAAAACTTATGCCCTAAATATTGAGGGTGTTCCAATGCCTAATGTGCCTGTAATCAATATCAATCCTATTCCAACAATTCCTAATGAAGATGTCGAAAAAGCCAAAAAGAACTTTGATGACGAGGTTAAAAAATATCGAGAATCTAAAAATCAAAAGAACCAACGTTTTGATAACAACAATATTTTGAGAACTCCACCAAAATCTTCACAAAATGAAGTGTATGTAAAAACTCAGTTATTGATGGATTTACATCAATATTTAATCGATCAATATGAAGATGACAATACCGATGCGGAAGCTATTAGACTTCTAAAAGAGCTTGATCAGCTTTTAGGTTTTGAAGAAGATTACTACAACCCTGAGGAAAATGATGAGTAATAGATTTTATGTGAATGGTGTTCAAATTTTCGGTAATAACGAAATGTTTGACTGTACTTATAAAGAACTTGAACGTCAAGGTGCTCAGTGGGATGATTTCACATTTGAGCCGATTGAAATTTCTGATCCTCAAGGTTTAATGAATGCTGTTGAAACTGACATATTTGAGCATTTAAAAAGAATTAACACTAAAGATGCCTTTGACTTCGAGAAAAATAATTGGATTGACAACAGAGATTTCAAAGACGTTCATGATTCAGACTTTATTCTAAATGTGAGAAATGAAGATATTCTAAAATCTTGTGTATACACGGATGATGGAAATATTCAAAAATATCCTTATCTTAATTTGAAATATTGGATAGAATCAAAGAGAATCTTTACAAGTTATGTATTGTATACAGCAATTCAGAATGATGTTGAATTAGTAAAAGGAAAGCTTGTTTTGAAACAAGGACATAAGATAACTGCTGAGATGTACTGAAAGTGATTGATCCTAAATTCTACGAAGATCGAATAAAAAGCATCCAAAGGAAGATTTTGGTTTTTGTGTTCATTGTTGTTTTATCTGTTCTAAGTATTTTCGGATTGTTGTTTTCAACAAAGTACGATGTGTTTGATGTTTTTGTGGTTGGAGTAAGCTGTTTTATTTTGGTTGTAATAGCGACATTTTCATGCGTTGAAATCTCATGCTTAAATACAGACTATGATTTAGAATCTGATAAATTCTTAAGTACAATTTCAGCTTTAGGTCTTTCATACGATGAATATTATTGCAGAGGAAAGACCTTAAAGCCTTCTAAAGAATTCAGAAAATTGAAGTAAAAATTAGTATGTTAAAGTTATTTCAATTAATGCACCAGAAAATACAATCTTGTCAAGTTTGTTCTTGGTGTGATAGATTATCCACTGAGTAAGATCTATTTTTTCAACAGAAAGTTGATTTAAATAAGGTATATATTTTTCCATTGATTTTGCGTTAAAAAACCAGTCATCATATAAAAGTTGTGACAGTGATTGTTTAACTTTATCTGAATTTTCTCCAAAAACGTCTTTTAAGGTTTTATTTTTACCAAAACCCTTAATTTTTATATGTTTTGAAAAGTCATCTTCATTCAGATTACTCTCTCTCTCTCTGAATAATCCTTTTCTAAAAGAAACTCTCTAAAGTTTTTCATATTTTTAACCTCTCTTAATAAAACTTTATTATATTTATAAAATTTCAGCAATCGTTTTTGATTGCTGAAATTGTGTTAACTATTTCCATTCACTTGGCCATTCACTTGGAATATCTGCATAGTTAGATGCATTTATACAGCCACTGAAACAACCAGTACAGTGCATTGAATTTGGATATGTTATCCATAATTCTGGAACTGCTGAAGTTACATTTGAACATCCGCTAAAACAATACTCAAAAAAGATCACTTTAGTATTATACTTAAATAGATCTTGAGGTATTGAAGTTAATGATGTACATCCGCTAAAGCAACTCCTAAAACCCGTTACGTTCGGATTATACTTAAATAAGTCTTGAGGTATTGAAGTTAATGATGAACATTCTTCAAAGCAACCGTTAAAGTCAGTCACTTCAGTACTATTATCCATCGACATTAAAGGAAAAGCATAATCTATACTTTGAATATAATCCAACGTTGGAATCCAACGTTTCAACGTTTCATTCCATTCCAACGGGTCTGCATAAAGATATGGAAAATAAGTAACTTCTTTATTAGCTTTAATCTGAATTTTATCATTAGCATTAAAGGTCAAAGAATTGAATGCTTGAGAGGTTTTATTTCTGTTGATGTAAACATCATAATCTGAAGTATTGAAACCATTTGAATTGCTGAAAAAGTTGATATTAGTTCCATTTTTACTAGCAGTAAAGGCAATCTGAGGTGTGAACATATTACTCAAAGTTACACCACATGTACAAGTTTCAACAACATTTCCATCTACTAGAGCATTAAAGGTTATGACTGATCCACCATCTGATTCTCCATACACACGATATGTTTTAGTTAAACCATCTTGCGAAGTGCTTAATAATTCAACTGAGCAGTTATCATTATTAATAGAATATGAAATTGAGTCACCATTTGTTGTTACAACAACATCTTTGTACTCATCAACATCTCCGTCAATGGAAATTGCTAGAGGTGAACATTCAATGGTAACATCAGGCACAATCACAGTTATAGAAAATGTCTTTGTAAAGAAACCATCCTTAGTTGCTGTGATAGTCAGATGATCTGATCCCATATCATTGGTTACAGCTGTTAAACCGATTGAATTTGTATTCTGTGTTATATTAACTAATGAATACTCTGAATTAACCGATAATGAACAACCATCATTTGTAAATGAAATTTCTGTTGAATCGCCTTGTCTTAGAGTGATTGTATCGGTTGAAATATCAAATGGGGCATCCTGAGCTGTCTTAAATTTAACCTCTGAGTAAGCTTCAATCTGTTCATCAGCGTACTGAGTTAAAGTAGCTTGATAATTTGTAGAACTCTCTAACTCATCTTCAATATCAATTGAACTTTCAGTAGTATCTTGATCTAAGACAATTGCACCACGATTCAAGTTAGCTAATTTTAGATTGTTTTTAATTAAAGTTGCAGATTCACCGTCAACGGTTGGTTCGCTGAATGTGAACTGAACGCTTGAAGTTGTAACCTCACCTTTTGAATTTGTTGAAGTATTTGAAAGAGTAAGTGCTGGCTTGTCAATAACACCATCAAGGTTATCTTGAATCTCACCAGCGTCATATTTGACTGTATATTTTGACATTTTTGAGATCCCTTTTAGATTAATCTATTTTTATTTATATAAATAATCAAAAAAGGAGTTTTTTATGTCTAATATTGTATCTTTAGAAATTAACAAAAAAAAAATAAGTGTAGGATTGATTCCTGATTTGGAAAATCCTATTGAACTAGATTTAAATGAAATTGAATCACTTCAAAATTCTTATTTTTATATTAAGATTTTTCAAATGCCATTTGATGGATTCGTTAAATGTTATTCAAAGTCATCAGAAAGAATTTGGATATCAGTTTCTGATACAAAATTTTCTACGATTACATCTATTGATTTAAATCAAGTGAATCAAGTACAAAGTGGTAATTCAAGTGGTATTTCAATGATGTCAAATCTAGTAAAGAAAGGACAATGGGTTGGATTCTTTACATCTATAAATTATCATTCAAATGAATCAATAACACTTTATCATGCTAAAGGGTTATAATTTAATAAAAAATTCCGCATTTCTGCGGAATTTATCATAAAAAATCCTTATAAATCAATGACTTATGGCCATTCTCCTAAAGGTGAGCCAAATGCAACGTTCTGCTTTTTAAGCCATGTAAATGCATAGCCTAACTGAGCAACATTACTGTGATCACCTAAAACATATGAGAAAATTACTTTCTTAGTCATTGAGTTATAACCAATCACGCAAGCATTACGTTCAGGATTTCGAGTTACACCTTCAGTTTCAGCAAAAATGAAATGGGTTAAACCTTTTGTCATCTGACTTCCTAGATAAACTCTAGGCTCAACTCTGATGCCTAAACGCTCACCAAAAACATCGTCAAAGGCTTTCTTAGCATCTTCATCAAGCTCAGTCTTAACATCTATATTAACTCCACCAAGCTCACCACCTTGCTCAAGAACTCTATCAATTCCTGATAAGGCAACAGTACCATCTTTTTCGTTGAAAATCATTACAACAACGTTCTCGACGTCTTTACCTGTAGTTAGCACTTGCTTTGCAAGTACAGCATGATTAGTACCATTTACAACTTGAGAGCCGATATAAGCAATTGGTTCATACATAGCACCAACTAGCTGTAGATCAGCTAAAGCAGTTGCAATCTTCTGAGGAAACTTACCAACTTGAACGTCAACGTTCCAACTTCCTAACATATAAACTCCTTTTAAAGTTTAAAAACAAATTACAAAATATTTATAAATAAACAAAAAGGAGATTTTTTATGTCTACAATTACATCTTTAGAAATTAACAAAAAAAAAAATAAATGTATTAAATTTACCTGATTATGAAAATGGAGTTCAACTAGCTAGTGGTTCAAATCCTCCATCGGTTGGTTATGTTCAGTTTATAGGTGAAAATACACAAGATACATATGCAATAGGTCTTATTAATGGAGTTGAAGTTTCTGTATTAGGAGGTTCTGCATATCAGCAATGGGAACGTGCAGGATTATATTTAGTTGTTCCAACAGATGTTATAACAACTAATGGTAATGCAACAATTGAGTTTTATCCATTAAAATGATCAAAGAGGAATTCAAATGAGTAATATAACAAGTTTAGAGATTAGGAATAATGAATTCTTAATAGTTCCTGATGATATGCCAGCATATTTCTATCAGAAGTTGTCATCTTATAAGAGAGAAGTGAAACCTAATAGTATTCAATTAATTGGTGATGCTACCCTTAATGATGGGATAGGAACTTTACCATCTACTAATATTAAATCTTATTTTAATACAGGTTTTACTTTTAACCCTCAGAATAATCCTTTTGAGATAAGAATTAAATATAAAGTAAGTATTAATGATTACCCTAATCCAGTTTATTACTCATCATTAATGAATTTAGGTGAAAACAATATATTTTTTGAGATTTTTCTAGAAATAAATAAATCTAATAATTACTATTATCCTGCTGTTATGAAGTTCGATACTACATCTCAAACTTACCCAACTACAGCTTTTGGATGTGCCTCTACTTCAAATACTGATTGGAAATATTTGATAGTTAAATATCATCCTAATAGATTAACTTATGGAATATCTAATGGTGGATGGGGTAGTACGGCAGGTGAAGTAAGACAAGTCCCTTGGTCAATAGGTCACTATTCAAAGGATTTATTAAAATTATCAAAAGGTTATTCAACTTATATGACTTATTTTACAGATATTGATAATTATTTTAATACATTATCAAATACTCCAATAATTGATAATTCTGAGGACTTAATTTTCGGATATGGTAAAGGTGTAGGTTTAGATACTGCTAATACTCAATTCATAGGTCAAATAGATTTTTCAGAGTCATATATAAAGATCAATAATGAAATAGTTTCACCATGGAGTTTATAAAATGAGTAATATAACAAGTTTGCAAATCGGACAAAAAAAAATAGAGATAGATAACAATTATTACAGATTTCCAACTAATACAGCAGTACTAAATTTTTCAAAATTAGGTGATTACACTATAGATTTGAAAGATTATTTACCTGAAGGTAAAACTGTGATGCTTGACTACAATGTTCATGTATGGGGCGAGTCTAATAATGCAGGAAATTTGTTTATAGGTTCTGACATTGCTAAAGGTCTTGAAAATGGTCAATACATTTTGACTGTATATGGTTCTGGTATTAATGAATGTTTAGAAGGTTCAATTTCTGTAGGTTCTGAAAGATATTTAACTGTTAGGGTTGATTCTTATAAGTTTAGTGGTCAGATAGTTATTAGAGGTTATCGAATTATAAATAACGTAGTAGATATTCAATTAGAGGATTAAACCATGCCAACTAAAATAGAAAGTCTTACTATCAATGGTAAAGAACTCACATTACAAAAAAAAAAAATAGAGAAATAGTAAAAAGTTTATCCAATATAAGTGGAAATGGAGAATTCACAGTAACTGCAACACGTACTGGTGAGTTTTGGATAAGAATGGAATTTAATAGTGGTGGAACACTTAGAGTGGTAAATAAAACTCTTAATGTTGATTATGAATCAGCATCACATAATGGTAGTTGGAATTTAAGATTACATGGAATATGTAATAAAGGTGATATTTTACAAGTTGTTTATAGCAATGCAAAACTTAATAATTCTGCATCTATGGTAATTTTATATTAAAGGAATTAAACAAATGTCTACAAAAAAGCTTATGGACTTTTACAAAATCTTTTGGAATTTCCCTCAGAAATACCAAGACAAGTTAGGTAAATTAGGTGATACAGTTCAGTACACAAATCCTATAATTTTTCTAATCTATGCTATAGGAGTCACTTTTTATAACTCATTCTATAAACTTGAAAATCCATTTAAGCTTTTGGTTGTTTTTATATCCACATACGCAATCACAGCTTTAATTCAAGTGACCTTGAAATTTCTGTTCAATCAGCCACGACCAAGAACAGAGATTGCTAAAGGTAATGAGGGTATCAACCCTGATCTTAACTTTGATCCACAGATAGACGGTCAAAACTCATTTCCATCGGGGCATACTATGTCAGCTATGACGGGTGGCATGTTTTGGTTTCAGATGACTTTCGAATATGCTGAGTTAGGAATCCTTTTCGGAATCATTGGATTCACTTTAGGACTTTTGACAGCATTGTCAAGAATTGTCCAACATGCCCATTGGGTACGTGATGTTGGATTCAGTATTGTGGTTTCAGTTCTAGCTTATTTCGTGGCTTGTTGGTTTTTATAAATATAATAAAGTTTTATTAAAAGAGGTTAAAAATATGAAAAACTTTAGAGATTTTCTTGCCGAGCAAGACTATTCCGAAAGTGGTCTAAATGAAGATTTTTCTGTTTCTCCATTAAAACAAGAAATTATTTCTAATATTAACAAAGATATAAAAAAATTCAAAGAACAGATAATTTCAAAATTACAGAAAACTAATGACTCAGTATTTCAGAGCATGGCTGATTCTTTAGCTTCAACAATATATTACATTGACAATGCGATTCATGTAAGAAACGTTATAGAAAATGATCATACTGCGGAAGATTGCATCAAAATATTAGATCGATATTTAAAGGAATGGTCAAAACCAAGCAATCCAAACCATCTAGGTATTGTTTATGCAAATGCCTTAATTAAAGATATTCAAAATAAATTGGGTAAATGGAAATAATTGGGTTTCTTATCAGATAAAAGAAGTTGCTATCCATCTGAAGTGTCGTGCTATCAAAAGAACTAGGAGACCTTTCTAAACTTTTGAAATAATTCAGATGTTTAGCAACTCTTTTGTTATTGTAACAAATTTTTGCTTAGATTACAAGAGGATTTTCAGGAAATTCCACGTATGGAAAATCTTCTTGTTGTGGTAGATCTCTCAATGCCTGTCTGTAGGATTGGATTAATCTTAAATCTTCTTCAGAGATAGGGTAATCAGGCATCAGATAGAAATCTGTAGCATTCAGCTCTGCATCTCTTTTAGCTTTTAGTTCAGCAGATAAAGTTTCAACTTCTTTTTGCTTTATTTCTTCTAGATGTTCATCAGCAAATACATACTTACCGTTTAGCTCTATGATTTTTCTTTCAGTCTCTTGGATTGGTTGACCTTTTAATTCTGGTTTAAACTTTGTAATGGAAGATTGAAGTTTAGCTTTATCAGTATCAAAAAGTAAACTGTCACCATTTGTTGTATCTACTACATAATATATCATTTGTTAAATCTCCCTAAGATTGCTCACTTTCTGAACCAACAGCATAAATAAATCTAAATAAAAGAGTTGCCCCTCCAGTAGTATATGATACTTGGAAACGTTGATCTTTTTTTATAGGTACTGTTATTCGTAAAGGGTTTCCACCTGATGAAAAATTATTGACTGAATAGACAACATTTCCCTCATTATAAACATGAATTAAAATATATTGCCCTGATGCACTAGCTGTCTTTGAAAATGCTATATAGCCATCAGCGGGTGCAGTATAAGCAGTACCTGTAGAGCCAAGTGTCAAATCATCATAGACTGCTGACGGCATAGCGTTATGAGCTATCGCTATCTTTGCGGTGTTGTCAATGTTGGTGAAGTCTTTATCAGCCTTACCATTCAAATCACTAGAAATATTATTAACTTCAGAATCTACATAAGCTTTACTAGCTAAAGTATTAATAAAATCTGTACTGTTAGGAGTCTGTAAAATTAAGTTCATAAGCTTAACCATATTGTTAAGTCTTGTTTCATCTTGCTGACCTAAAGATTTTGAAGTATGAATCTGACCGTTGTCATCTTTAATGATGATTTGTGTATTTGTTAATGTTTCTGACATTTTATTCCTCTACTTTTAAAGGATTTTGAGGATATTCAACATATGGAAATCCTTCAGTTTGTGGCAAATCTCGTAAAGCTTGTCTGTAAGCTTTAATCTTTTCTAAATCTTCATCTGAGATTGGATAATCTTGGACTAAGTAGAAATCAGTCTTAGCTAAATCTGCATCTCTTCTAGCTCTTAACTCTTCTGCTAATTTTTCAGCTTTTTCCTCTTCAGTAGGCTCTGGAATTTCTTCAATACTCATTACAAAATTTTCGTCAACGACAGTTTTGTAATGCTCAGGATCAGATGCAACCAAAGCTTCAATCACCATCTTTTTAGCTTGATTATGTGGCTCTGAACCATTTGAAATGCATGTGAATTTGTTATGAATAGCTTTCTCACATGTTGTTGGAATTCTTTCATTTTTCCAAGCACCGTTAACGTACCTTGCAAAGTAACCTTTACGAATGTTTGGAGCTTCTTCAACACAATCATATGGTAACATAGGCTTATCAGGATTTTGAGGATCTTCAAAAACCATCTCATCCTTTAAGTAGTAACCATCTTTATCAAATCTGTAAACTTTAATCATTTTGTAAATCCTTTAGTGAAAATGGAACAGTTACCGAACATAATTGTTATGTTTTGATAATGAAATTCAAAGCGATTGAGGCTGGATATACCTTGCCGTTGTCGGTATAGATAGAATTAGACCAACTTGCATTAAATTGGAGAGGTGCAATACCATTATTACCATAAGCAGGTACATTCCAAAAATGTTGGTTATTCATTTTAATTGCACCTGTTCCAATTACTCCAACACTATCATTTGGAGATGTTAAATTTTCATCTGTATTACCAGTAATGTTTGGTAACTGTTCAGCAATGTAAGTTCCTAATGCATTTGTACCTGCACCAATTGGGTATCTATCTCTAAAATCAGGCAATAATGGAGACTGTGCTGTACCACCATAAGTAGTACCAATTCGATTATAAAGTTTTTCATATGTTATAGGATCAAATGGAGCACCTTGACAGCCTAGATAACCTTGTGGAAGAACCGATCCTGCATATAAAAGAACCGTACCAGTTGGTACAACTAAAGTTTCTAAATCTGCAAGCGTTGGAATTTGTGACCAATAAACAACATTGGATGGATTTGCTACAGTCGATGCTGGACCATTTGCAACGATGCATTGATATAAATCATTATTGTAAATAACAAAAGAACCCACAGCATAATCTTTATCAGCTTTGTAACCCCATATATCATTCTGTAAAGCTAAAATGCTTACATCTGGATTTTCTGTAATAACGTTTGATGATTGACTAACTGTGTATGTACCATTCTCAAGATCTCCGGCACTTTTTGAAATTGAAACTGAATTTTTGACAATATTTTCAACTTCTGTCTTTGACGGAATTTCATGACCACCTAAAGTTCTACCATCACCGACATGAATCGATTTGGTATCGGTGTTAATAACGATTTCACCGTTATTTATTGGAAATTGTTTGATCTGTTGAGACGTACCACGTCTAAAATTAACTTTTATTCCCATATATAACCCTTAAAAACATTTTTATTTTATTTATAAAAACAGTTATTAAGTGGTATAATAAGTTCAGAGCTTAAGCTCATATTTCGACATATTTTGTCTTTATTTTTGCCTTATTAAATCCATAACCTTGTGTTATGGATTTTTTTTTTTATGAAAAATTCATGAAAGAAAAATTTTTCATAGATTTTTTTAAAAAATATCTTGAACTTTTGAGAAAAATATCTATAATATAGATATAAGATCAAACGGAGATTCAAAAATGACTGATATAGCTAAGTTAGTAAATAATGAACTTAAAAGCCATAATTTAACATGGTCTGAAATGAAAAAAGTTAATTCTGTTAGAGGTTCATCAATGAACTCTAAGAGAAACAATCCGAATTCTATTAGAATTATTCAGATCGAATATCAGACTTATTACCAAGTTCGAATCTATGATTTATATAATAAATCTGAAATTGTATTTAATGTAAAACTTCAAAACGGCAGTATCAAGTCAACTTATACCAAACAGGAATTTTTTGGTAAAGATGCTGAATATAATTTTGAAAAATATAAAAAATATCTAGACAACAACAAGCATGGTGTAATTTGCTATACAGTGTAAAACGGCATAAAAAGATTATAATTCGAATGGAGGTTTAGGTATGAAAGCAATCGGATATATCAATCATTTAATTTATACCGATATTGAGACTTGGAAAATCTTTGAGGATAACGGAAAGCTTTATGCTCAAGAATGTATAAAAGAGCCAATAATCAAACCAGATATGGTTCCAGGTGGATTCTCGGCTATATGCTTGAATAATTCAGAACTCTTTCATAAAGGAAATTATAAAGAGGTTTTAAAGAATGCGCCATTTGAGATTATAAAGTACAGAGGAAAGTATGGATATTGGCGCAGAGATTGTTGGTGGTGTCATGATGTTGATGCATTCTTTCCTAAACAGATTGAAAAATGGAAAAATGGTGAAGATGTCCCTAAGAATGCTGTAGTTGAATTTAAAAAAGATGAAGATGGTAAAGAATATGCAATCTGCTATGGTTTAACCCCAGGTGGAAAATATAAGAAAGAGTTTAGAGTCTTAGGTACTGAAATCGTTGACTATAATGGTTATTTTTACGATTATAATTTTTAACCGAGTTCATTCTCGGTCAAAATCATAAACTTTAAACCTTTATTATCCGCAAATTCTTTACAAGCCTTCCATTTCGCAAGGTTGATTATATAAGTCTGTAAAGCTTCGTTAAAAGATTGAATATTTTTAGGAGTTAACTTGTTAGGTTTCTGAGGCTTTACGGTTTCATTGTAAGATTTAATTTCAATTAATACCTTATGTCCTGTTATAAACTCAACATAGAAATCGATGTAATAACGATGAACTTTTCCATCAGTCGGTTTAACATAAGGGATTGGAAACGGCTCTAAAGAAAAGTTTTTTATGTACTTATTTAAATCACAGTACCTTAAAAATTTCAGCTCTAAAGATGATTTGTATTGAACGTAACCATCTTTAGATGACTGCATAGTTTCATCCAAAACCTTTAAAAATTTTTCAGGGTGGACTAGTTTGTACCACCCTTTTTTGGATTTGTATTTTTTCATGATTTGTTACTAAATACAGTGTTGTCGAAACCATTAGTATCCCAATTCAATGTACTATCTGGATCATCTTCATATAGATATTCATCAGTAGATGAGAACACTGTATAATCCCATCCTGTGTTATCCCAATTCAAAGTGGTATCAGGATCATCGACATGAATGTGATTCATATTAATTACACAGAAATCGTCATTTAAACCTTCGCAATGTGCAATAACAGTTATTTTTTCCGTATACGGTGATTTTCCTTTACCAATTAAAACCGCACATCCAACTTCATTGAAGGTCTGATCGCATTCCACAAGTTCCACATCACCACGTAACGTGAATGATACCGGAGCATTTGGAATACCCCCTCGAACAATAACTGAAAAGTGTTGGGCGTTCTTAATTTCATTCACTGAAGGTTCAACGTATAAACTATTGTCACGTTCATTTGTAGTCACGCTATCGTTAATTAATATATTATCAAGTTCAATATCGTTAATAATTTCATTGCTATAATTTATTTCTTTTTGAGTATTCTGTACATTATTAAAGGCGATATCTAATTCATCGTAATCATTAAATTGAATTGGTTGTAAAGGCTGATCTCCCTGATTAAATCTTACATGGGTACTTACAGTCTTTTTAATACCAATTAATTGATAATGTGAATAAGAAGGAATAAACTCAGATCCAGATTTGTAATAAGAATACAGTTTGACTTGATCGTTATCTATATAACCATAATGGTAAAATGATGATTCATATTCATCTTTACGGTTTTCGTATTTAACAAATTTAAATCCGCTATCATATCCTTTAGGAACAAATGATAAAGAATCGCCATCCATTATTGGAAATACATTTACAAACCAATTGTATGAATTTGGGTTTTGAATTCCAAAATGGTATATATTCTCAAACCATGTTCCTTTAAAATCGCCATCGGCTATAAAATACAAATCATTCGAGTTCAGTGAACTAAACACGCGCTCTTCGACTCGAAATGATCCTGAGGAGTCTGGATTTTCACGAGCTTTATAAGATAAACCGATCTCCGGAATTTCTTCAGGAACCACTGATATTGTAGATTGATCGTTTAATTCAAATTTTGATCGGAAATTTACACCGAAGATTTGTTCATCTTTCTGATCAGATCTTACAAATTGATCGGCTGAAAAACCGTCAAGGTATTTAGCATCAATTTCAGTATTTTCAATAATCTCTTGGACTTGTTGTGGATCAATTTTTGCGTTGTTTATAAGCGCATCGACCTCTGGCTTAGTATAAGTATCAGTGATCCCGTACCCTGCCAACGTGGTGGCTTTTTTGGCGTATTCTGATAGGTCTAAATCATCAACGGTTATAGTTACTGAATTTAAAAGAAGATCTACTTCCGTTTTGGTGTATGTATCAGTGATACCGTATCCGGATAAAGTAGTTGCTTTATCCGCTTTATTACGAAGAAGATCGTCTACTTCCGTTTTTGTATACGCATCGGTTATACCATAACCTTCCAAGGTAGTAGCTTTATCAGCTTTATCGTTGACGATTAGAGTTAACGCGCTCAAATCGTGTTTAGACGCAAATAAATTATCGCATTCGGTCTTTGTATACGCATCTGTGATGCCGTACTCGGCAAGAGTTGTGTACATTTGACCGTTAAGCATTTCATCGATTTCGGATTTGGTGTAATAATAAGTAAATTTATTATCAATCTGATTAATTGTGTAAGATTCGGACTTTAAACGATATAGATCGTTAATATCATTTAAAGTATTTTCTTTCATTTCATCGATCTGATCTTTAGTATAACAATTATCAGTAGTAAGAACTTTTTCTAAAAGTCGATCGATTTCTTCTTTGGTATAACATTCAGACCCTGTAGTATTTCCGTTGCAAACCACAACTACAGTATTTTCATCCACAGGGGTATCTAAAATTACTTTGTATTGTTCGTAAGTATAATCAGCCTCAGGAATTAATTTACCATCAACAAAGACCGATGGCTGTGTTAACTCAAATTCAGTCTCAAATTCGTACTGATCTTGCCTAGCGTAAAATTCTTTTTTAGGTAATAACAGTGCGGACTCATAACCTATACTTGAAATTACCGTAACTGTACGGTCAGCTTCTAAAGGCTCGTTAAAACCGACCACACCATGTTCATAATTGTAGACGTCCTGATCTTGAAGAACACCGTCCAAAAATACGATAACTGATTTTGAATTGAAATCTAGATTAAATACTTGCTGACCTTCCTCGGTATTAAATACGTTGGACTTTAAGGTCATGTAATTATCTTCAATTCTCTTAATATTCACGCGTTCCCACGATGTTGATGTATCCGGAGGATCGTTAAAATTACCATCCATCAAGGAACGATAAATGAAAGTATTGTAGTCGACGTACTCATCGACCTCGTACACACGATTTCGATCCCATGTCTCAATCTGATTGCCTTGCATCAAATCGTAGAATGTTTTAAGCTCTCGAATCTCTCGCTTTAAGCGCATTGTGCCACGATTCATGACAGTTTCATTCGGAGCTTGACCGTTTTTTATACGGTAATCCTTAAAAAATTTTTCTAATGTTACAAACATGTCAGAACTCTCTTTTTTATCTTTCTTTTATTTATATAATTAAATAATTAAAAAAAATTTGAGGCGTACAATGATCGATAAACTATGGAACGGCATTAAAAGTCCGGACAATAAAATTAACAGCATTTCCATCAATATCCAAAAGCTTGAACGAATGACTCATAATGATCGTATAAACGATGAAAAGACACGATTTGGTTTAGGATATAAAGGATCAAAATCAAAACTTGTATCCGAGTTATTTAAATTCATGCCTAAAGCTGAAAATTTTTACGATCTTTTCGGAGGCGGTGGTGCAGTCACCGATTACGCTTTATACAAAGGATTGTACAAAAACTACACGATTAACGAGTTGAATGAATTGACGTACAAAGCGTTGACGATGTATTTCAACGATGACTTTAAGGATGAAAAACGTTGGATCTCTAGGGAAGATTTCTTTAAATTAAAAGATACTGATCCTTATGTCGCATTTTGTTACAGCTTTGGTTCGAGTTTAGTCACTTACATGTATAATCCTGATAAGGAACAGTGTGAGCGCGCATTCCATTATGCAATTTGTTATGATGATTATGAACAGCTAGATCAATATCTTGGAAAATATAAAATCCGTTTGTACTCTTCAAATATTTTTGATAAACGTATCGAGCTTCAAAATTACCTCAGAAACCTTTTTGAAAAAAATATTTGTAATAATTTAGAACGGAATCCTTTGATAAGCTTCAACGATCAATGCCCTAAATCAGTGTACAATCCTCCAAAAAACCTAGAAATTTTAAATAAATCGTATATTGATTGTAATATACGAGATAATTCAGTAATTTACTGTGACATTCCGTATAAGGAC
>Ga0310695_10004314_pt1 | contig 26444 bp, 25 predicted proteins | sample RumenRJG_04DNA_FD_203882 | JGI IMG/M metagenome (GOLD analysis project Ga0310695, IMG submission 203882) | Bovine rumen microbial communities from Lethbridge, Alberta, Canada - RJG_04 (v2) (version 2) | ecosystem: Host-associated > Mammals > Digestive system > Stomach > Rumen | place: Canada... | reverse complement strand
AAGCGACTAATAAACGTCAACCAAAGCGGCTACTAAACATACCAAAGGCGACTACGCCAAAAAGAGTTGCCGTTACATACAACGAAAAAGAAAATATTCGCTGCTTTTATTTTGTATTTCGCGCGGTTTACATTACCTTTGTATCAAATAATGTATCGATGACAGCATCAGAATTCTTAGGCAAGTTCAAAAGCACCTATCTGTGGGGAAACCTCGCGGCGATGGCCCTCGTGGTCGTCGTGCTGGCTTTGGGCTTCCGCTTTGGCATCGACCTGTATACCCACCACGGCGAGTCGATTCCCATTCCCAATATCCTGCACAAGCGATACGCCGACGCTGAGCAGATCGTCAACAACCTGGGACTGGAGATAGAGGTGACCGACACGGGCTACGTACGCTCTCTCCCACCCGGAGCTATCCTTGAGCAGACACCGGGACCCGGCGAGCGCGTCAAGTCGGGACACGTCATCTATGTCACCATCAACGCCACTCACTCTCCCACGATCACCCTGCCTGATGTCATCGACAACAGTTCGTTGCGCGAGGCAATGGCGAAACTCACCGCTATGGGATTCAAACTCGGCAAGCCGCAATCGGTACCCGGAGAGAAGGACTGGGTCTACGGCATCACCGTCAACGGACGGCACGTGGTGGCCGGCGACAAGATTCCGGTCGACGCCACGCTGATCATACAAGTTGGTGACGGACAGCTCGACCAGAGTGATGACATCAACTATGTCGATCCGGACATGGAAAACGACAACACCGACGACGAGAGTGGCGACGTGGACAACTTCCAGGAGATTCCAACACCGCCCGACCAGCCCGAAAACAACAATACGGAAGAAGGCAACAACACGGGCGAATAGTCCCGCAAAGATGCTTTCCCATAAACAAAACTTCAACAGACATGGCAGAAGACAACATATTCTCAGACTTGCTGGACGACGAGCTGGAACAGAGCGAAAACGACGGACGCGACGACCAGAGCCCTTCCGACGGCAACCGCTATGAGCATTGGCGCATCGTCGTCGATGCCAGACAAGCGCCCGTGCGCATCGATAAATTCCTGGCCGAACACATGCAGCACTCCAGCCGCAACCGCATCCAGACAGCTGCCGACGCCGGATGTATCTGCGTAGCTGACAAGCCTGTCAAGAGCAACTATAAGGTGCGGCCGGGGGATGTCATCACGCTCATGCTCGATCATCCCAAGCACGACACCAGCATCGTGGCGGAGGACATTCCGCTCGACATCGTCTATGAGGACGACGACCTGATGGTGGTCAACAAGGCGGCAGGCATGGTGGTGCATCCGGGAGCCGGAAACTTCACAGGCACGCTGATCAATGCTGTAGCCTGGCACATGCGCAACGTACCTGCCTTCGACGCTAATGATCCGGAAGTGGGACTGGTCCATCGTATCGACAAGGACACAAGCGGACTGCTCGTCGTGGCGAAGACGCCGGAAGCAAAAACGGCTTTGGGCAAACAATTCTTCCACAAGACGACTCACCGCTCCTACAACGCGCTTGTCTGGGGACATATCGTGGAAGACGAAGGACGCATAGAGGGCAACATCGGACGCGACCCGAAAGACAGACTGCGCATGAAAGTGTTTGACCCGGAATCGGGCATCGGCAAGCCGGCTGTCACTCATTACAAGGTATTGGAGCGCTTCGGCTATACCACCCTTGTGGAGTGTATACTTGAGACGGGACGCACACATCAGATACGTGCTCACATGAAGCACATCGGACACCCGCTCTTCGGCGATGAGAGATACGGCGGAACGGAGATTCTGCGCGGACAGCGCAGCGCTTCCTACAAGGCTTTCATCAACAACTGCTTCAAGATCTGTCCACGGCAGGCACTGCACGCCAAGACGCTCGGCTTTGTGCATCCCCGCACTCATCAGCAGATGGACTTCGACTCACCGTGGCCTGAGGACTTCGCCGCACTGATCGAGAAGTGGCGCACATTCATCAAGGGAACGAACAGAATGTTGAATGACCAATGATGGGTGACGTGTTGTTCAGTAGCGAGAAAGAAAGAACCAAACAAAGAATTCACGAAAAACAAATGATATGAAAGATTTAAAGAGAAACATTGCCATCGTCTGCGGTGGCGATTCATCCGAGCACGACGTATCATTGCGCTCAGCACAAGGTTTGTATTCCTTCTTTGACAAGGAACGTTATAATGTCTACATCGTTGACGTGAAAGGACAGGACTGGCATGTCAACTATGAGGACGGGGACATTGCCAAGATCGACCGCAACGACTTCTCCTTCGTCAACAAGGAAGGAAAAGCCGTCGTCTTCGACTATGCTTATATCACCATCCACGGCACTCCGGGTGAGAACGGCATCATGCAAGGCTACTTCGATCTGATCCACCTGCCTTACTCTACCAGCGGTGTACTCGTAGAGGCTATGACGTTCAACAAATATGTGCTGAACAACTACCTTCGTGGCTTTGGCGTCAACGTTGCCGACAGCATTCTGCTGCGCCTGGGCGAGGACTACGACGCTGCTGCCATTGAGAAGCGTTTGGGCATGCCGGTCTTTGTCAAGCCTGCTGCCGACGGCTCGAGCTTTGGTGTATCTAAGGTGAAGAATGCTGACCAGCTGGCTCCTGCTCTGCGTGTTGCCTTCATGGAGAGCAATGAGGTGATGATTGAAGGATTCATGAAGGGCACCGAGATCTCGATCGGTTGCTACAAGACAAAGGACAAGACGGTCGTCTTCCCAGCTACCGAGGTGGTGACAAAGAACGAGTTCTTTGACTACGACGCTAAGTACAACGGACAGGTTCAGGAGATCACTCCGGCACGCCTCAGCCCTGAGACCGCAAAGAAGGTGGCTGACGAGACCAGCCACATCTACGACATCCTGCACTGCAACGGTATCATCCGCATCGACTATATCATCAGCAAAGACGCTGAAGGCAATGACAAAGTCAACATGCTGGAGATCAACACCACACCGGGCATGACGCCGACAAGCTTCATCCCGCAGCAGGTAAAAGCAGCCGGACTGAGCATGAAGGACGTGCTCACAGACATCATCGAAAACCAGTTCTAAGCTGAAAAACGACATACACCTTATTATATGTAATGTGTAACCATAACATATATAAATAAGGTGTATGTTCTATTTCTAAGCTATGTGATAACAGATAGCAACGCAAAAGCAACAAAAAAGAGGAATGCTCCGAAAAGCATTCCTCTTTTTTGTTGGTCGGGATGACCGGACTCGAACTGGCGACCCCTACGTCCCGAACGTAGTGCGCTACCAACTGCGCTACATCCCGATTGCAAAAATGAGATCGAGAAACTGTGGAAGCGTCTCTTTCTGTTTTGCGGTTGCAAAGGTAGCACTTTTTTTTGAATTAAACACAATTTTATCGAGAAAAATTTGCGAGATTGCTAAAAAAGTGCTACCTTTGCAACCGCATTTCAGAAATAACACTCCATAACAATGAAATGCAGTAAGTAGTTGGTGCCTTAGCTCAGGTGGTAGAGCAATGGACTGAAAATCCATGTGTCCTTGGTTCAACTCCAAGAGGCACCACTTCCTCCTTTCATTCAATCCGGTTCTTGTCGTTTGACGGGGCCGGATTTTTTCGTATCTACTAAGGCTAAAAAACGATGGAAATTGCAGCGACTTCGTGTACGGGAAGCCGCCATACAATCTTTTTACGGGATCACAAGCAAGAGAAGCGTAGTCGCTAACCACACTACAGCCACGCCCCAAGGCATACGGTCGTAACGTCGCAAAACATGAGCCGGGCACAAAGAGATGACGACACGTGCCACCAAAATACCGATAGCTGCGCCACAAAGAATGTCACCGAGATAGTGTACACCGAGATAGATGCGCGAATAGCAGATGATAACCGTAAACACAGCCAGCACAGCACGCATGAACTTGTTGCGATAGATAAAGCATAAAAAGGTGACCAGACAACTGATATTGGTCGCATGACCGGACACAAAACCGTAGCGACCGCCATGGTAGTCGTTGACATAATGAAGCATTGGAGCGAGAGTGAGGTTGTGTGAAGGACGGGGACGCGCCACAATCGGCTTGATGATGCCTGAGGAAAGCTGATCGGTAAACGCGATCATCGCCACAATGATGAGCAAAAGAAAGAGGCGGTCACGCCACGAGCCCTGATGCCACATCAGCGTGTAGCCCACCAATACTGCCGCCAACGGCAACCAAGTCTGCAAACGACTGTAGCCATAGAAAAATCTGTCGGCCACGGCTCCTCCATTGAAGTTGAGCAGTAGCATAGCGCGTGCGTCTGCTGCCTGAAGTGTAGCAAGCACAACAGGGAATTCCCTATAGAATATATAGAGCAAAGCTCCGGACAGAAAGGCGATTGCTATGATGACCATCAACAGAATTGGCCACCTCAAAATAATGCTTTGTATGTTGGGAGCAGAATAGAAATATTTCATGATAGAATAGTTTTGTGCAAAGTTACCATATAATTCTGTAGAAATGTTGTATTTTCCCATAAAAATGTTCTAAAAAAGATTATTCATCTATTTTTTCGCATTTATTAAGCCTTACGGCCATGAAAAAAGCCTGGGAGAAGCAACGTGGTGCTTTCCCAGGCTTGATTAATTGAAACCGCACTAAGTAATAAACAGAAGCCGTACTTAGCACTTATGAGTCTACAGCAGCTCAGGCAGTTGGAAGAGTTTGATGCCGTTGCTGCCCTTGACAAGGATGTAATAGCCTTGAGGCTGTTCCTTGGCAATGGCGGCCTTGACTTCTTCGACATCCTTGAATTTGCGGAAGTCACAGTCGGTCTTACCAAATTCCTCACCGACAAGCCAAACTTTGCTGAAATTGTCTTTTCGAAGCGTGTCCACCACCTTCTGATGCTCTTCCTGACTCACGCTGCCAAGTTCCCGCATATCGCCGAGAATCACCATCTTAGGTTGCTTGACAGTGATGCGCTGGAAATTGTCGAGCGCAGCCGCCATACTCGTCGGATTGGCGTTGTAGGCATCGACGATCAGCCAGTTGTGCGCGGTCTGCTCCAATTGCGAGCGGTTGTTGCTGGGCAGATAGCTCTCCAGAGCGTGGCAGATCTGTTGCGGAGCCACGTCGAAGTGCAAGCCTACTGCAATGGCGGCCAGCATGTTGTCCATGTTGTAAGTACCTACAAGATGCGTGTGCACCTCATAGACATTGGGCTGACCGTCGACATGCCAGCTGAAGGTAAGGAAGGGCTCACACACGCCGACCTCACCCTGCACCTGAGCGTCGCCGTCAGTGCCATAGCTGACGATGCGCTCCAGCTCACGTTGCTGCGCCATGTCGACGAGATGCTCGTTGCTGGTGTTAAGGAAGACAAGTCCGCCGTGGGCTTTGAGGAAGTCATAGAGCTCACCCTTGGTCTTCATTACGCCCTCAAACGAACCGAAGCCCTGCAAGTGCGCGCGGCCGACGTTGGTGATCAGTCCGCATGTCGGCTCCACATAGTCAACCAGTCTTTTGATGTCGCCGGGATGCGAAGCACCCATCTCCACCACAGCGATCTCGTCATCGGCGGTGAGCCGCAACAGTGTCTTGGGCACGCCTACGTCGTTGTTGTAGTTGGCCTCGGTGTGCATCACGCGGTATTTCTCAGCGAGCACAGCCGAGACGAGTTCTTTGGTCGTGGTCTTGCCGTTGGTGCCGGTGATGCCGACAACGGGAATGGAGAACTGGCGGCGGTGCTCGCGTGCCAGTTCCTTGTACGCGGTGAGACAATCGTCGACAAGGATGAAGCGTTCGTCGCCCTCTTCGGCGTATTCCTTCTCATCAACAACGGCATAACTGCATCCTTTCTCAAGTGCGCTCTTGGCGAATTTGTTTCCGTCGAACGACGCACCCTTCAGCGCGATGAAGATGCTGTCCTTGGGGCAGTCGCGGCTGTCGGTGGTCACCTGCGGATGCTGCAGGTAGAGCTGATATAATTCTTTTGCGTTCATAGTCGTGGGGAATGTGTTGAGTCGTAGTCCCTATTTTCTTAGAAGCACCTTTGTGCTACTATTCTATTTGGGCTTTTACAAAATCTTCTGGGGAACAGATAATGATTGTGTCACAAGCGGGGAAATCCTTCAAGTTGATGGTAACAATGCAATCACAATCGTTCTCCAAAGCACAATAATACTGAAAACTATCTTCTATATCTTTGAAATTCTCATCTTTCAATGCGATTGCAGTCTGATCGTGGGATATGTCTACAATCTGAATATATTTCTCAAATTCAATGAGTAAGTGCCTAATCACATTTCTCTTCTCAGGCTCATGAATATTTTTCTGCTTCAATCTGAGTCCAAGAAGATATGCTATTGTTGACAGAGATATTGTAGAGATACAAGCTTCGAGCAAGCCCAATTGAGCAGCTCGCATAATCTTTCTAACTGCAACATAATGTATCCTCTGTGTAAGGAACTCCATGACTATATTTGTGTCCAAAAAGACTCTCATAGATATTCTTCGTATTTCTGACTCAAATAATGCTCCTTCATTTTCTCGTCATCACCGGGCATAGTCTGTGAAAAGAGATCCATAAACTTGTCTGTAGGCAATGGACCGTCGTCAACATGGATTTTCTTAGTCGTCATGACCTGTGCTCCATGTCTCTTCTGCCAAGAAAGCTTTTTCAAGTATTCCAAAGCCTTCCGGAGGTAATCTTCACTATCTGAGAGATAGTTGAGATTACTATGGATTTCTGCATTGAGTTGTAGCGTTGTCATTACAATTCCTTTCTTTGCTGCAAATATACGAAAACAATTTTAAATCTCATGGGATAGGACTGAAAAAACAACGCAATAATTTGCAGGGTAACGCAGAAATGGGTACATTTGCAGATAGTGTACACCATTTAGAAGTAATTACATTCATGAACCATACTATCAACGTGCGGGGGCGGCTGCTCTCGTTGGCTCATCCCCAAGTGATGGGCATCCTCAATGTCACTCCCGACTCTTTCTACTGCGGTAGCCGCAAGCAAACGGAGCGCGAGATTGCAGACCGCGCCAACGAAATCATTGCGCAAGGAGGAACCATCATCGACGTGGGCGCCTTTTCCACACGCCCCGGCGCACAAGAAGTGAGCGAGGAAGAGGAAGCAAGAAGGCTGAAGTGGGCGCTTGATATTGTACGCCGTGAGCAGCCCGACGCTCCCGTGTCTGTGGACACCTATCGTCCGCTCGTGGCGCGCCAATGCATCGAAGACTGGGGAGCCGACATCATCAACGATGTCTCGGAAGGCGGATTGACTGGCATCGTCAACACACCGATCCATGAGACCGGCAGCATGTTTGAGGTAGTGGGACAGCTACGCGTGCCGTACATCCTCATGTCGGTGAAGCCCGACATCACGAGCATGATGCAGGCCTTTAGCCATGAAGTGCAGCAATTGCGCGACTTAGGAGCACGCGACATCATCCTCGATCCAGGCTATGGATTTGGAAAGACTTTGGAGCAGAACTACGCTGTGCTGCGCAATGCCGACAAGCTTCTGGCGCTCGACTTGCCTGTTCTCACCGGTGTATCGCGCAAGTCCATGATCTTTAAACTGGTGGGCGGTGATCCGACGACATCTCTCAACGGCACGACCGCCATCCACGCCATTGCCTTGATGAAAGGCTCTTCCATCCTGCGCGTCCACGACGTGAAGGAAGCCGTAGAGTGTGTGAAGATATACGAGAGAATGATGAATGTTGAATGATGTGTGTTGATTGGCTGCGCCAAAATACCATCCTCCAGACATTTATTTATTCATTACACATTATACGCTATACATTATACATTAAATATGTTTTTTGAGTTTGGAATCAAGGATGTCATAGACATCTTCCTGGTCGCCCTGATGCTTTACTACATCTACCGGCTGATGAAGGAGAGCCGTTCGCTGAACGTGTTCTATGGCATCATCGTGTTTGTCCTCATCTGGCTCTTTGTCTCCCAAGTGCTGGAGATGAAGCTCTTGGGCAGCATACTCAGCCAGTTGGCCAGCGTGGGTGTCATCGGCTTGATCGTACTGTTCAAGGAAGAGATCCGCAAGTTTCTCTATCAGTTGGGTGCCCACCAGCGCGTGAAGAGCATCATGCGCTTCTTCTCACAACGCAAGGACAATGGGCAGGACGAGGACAAGGGAACCATCATGCCTATCGTATGGGCGTGTATGGATATGGCAAAGAAAAAGGTGGGAGCCCTTATCGTCATCGAGCGGGCCACACCGCTTGACGATATTGTGCAAACCGGTGAACAGATCGACGCACGCGTCAACAAACTGTTGATCGAGAACATCTTCTTCAAGAACTCTCCGCTCCACGACGGTGCCATGATTGTCTCGAAGAAACGAATCAAGGCTGCCGGTTGCATCCTGCCTGTGAGCCACAACATGGACATTCCCAAGGAGCTGGGCCTTCGCCACCGTGCCGCCATGGGCATCTCGCAGGATTCCGACGCCATCGCTGTGGTAGTCTCAGAAGAGACCGGCCGTATCAGCGTGGCCATCAAAGGACAGTTCCGTCTGCGCCTCTCTGCTGAGGAGCTCGAAAGCATACTCGCAAAGGAGATGATTGGTTAACAAAGACTTTTAAACTGTTTTATTGATAAATATTGGGCTATAAGGAAAAAAAAGATTAATTTTGCAGTAGAATAACCAATTAATAAGGGAAGGAGAAACTATTATGGCATTAGATATTAGACCTATACCCATTGTCACAGGAGCTGATGCAGACCGGTTTGTAGAGGCTGCGGCAGCAGCAGAGCGTCATCCCCACAAATGCAATGTTCAATTGTCACAGGGCGATTTCGATAAAATTATGGCTAAAGCTAAACTGGATTAACAGATGGGATTCCTTGCAGACCATTGTTCACTTCATCTCTTGACACGTGAAATTCTCGACACATGCCAACCTTTTTCTTGTGGAAATGTTGACTTGGACGAGTTCTTCATGGAAGACGCAATGCCATACAAAGAGAAACTGCTTGGAAAAACATATTGCTACCTTTTGGACGATGACCCTCGTATCATTGTTTGCGCATTTACACTTTCTAACGATAGCATCAAAGTAGACCAGCTACCTAACAGTAGAAAAAAGAAAATCAATAGCAGTATGCCTCGTGAAAAGCAGATGCGACGCTACCCGGCTGCTCTAATAGGACGCTTGGGCGTTAATATCGATTATGCAGGGAAAGGCATCGGCAGTGAATTGCTTGATTTCTTAAAGAAATGGTTTGTTCAGGCTGATAATAAGACTGGATGCAGATATTTGATCGTTGATGCTTATAATATGCCTTCCGTCCTGCAATATTATCAAAGAAACAACTTCTGCTTTCTGTTTTCAACGGAAGAGCAAGAAGCGACAAACTCTTCTATGCAACTGCCTTTAAAGACGAGATATATGTACTACGATTTAATACAAGTTCAATCGTAACCATTTGATGACAGAATACCAATCATATATATTAAAGAATAATTATGAGTTTATTAGAGCAAATTGTTGCGCGTGCTAAAGCAAACAAGCAGCGCATCGTGCTCCCCGAAGCTGAAGAGGAGCGCACTCTGAAGGCTGCCGACCGCGTACTGGCCGACGACCTGGCCGACCTGATCTTGATCGGCAATCCCGAAAACATCCGTAAGGAAGCCAAAGAGTGGGGCCTCGCCAACATCGACAAGGCTACCATCGTCGATCCTCTGCACTGCGAGAAGACCGAGGAGTATGCTACCCTGCTGGCTGAGCTTCGCAAGAAAAAGGGCATGACCATTGAGCAGGCCCGCGAGCTGGTAACGAAGAACAACCTCTATCTTGGCTGCATGATCATCAAGACCGGTGACGCTGACGGACAGATCTCCGGTGCGTTGAGCACTACGGGCGACACACTGCGTCCAGCCCTGCAGATCATCAAATGCGCTCCGGGCGTAACTTGTGTCAGCGGTGCTATGCTCCTCATCACTGACCAGAAGCAGTATGGCGAGGACGGCATCGTGGTCATGGGCGACGTGGCTGTCACTCCCAATCCTACGGCTGACCAGCTGGCTCAGATTGCATACTGCACAGCCGAGACCGCAAAGAGCGTGGCAGGCATCCAGGATCCCCGTGTGGCCATGCTGAGCTTCTCCACCAAAGGTTCTGCCAAGGATGCCAAAGACAAAGCTACTGGCAAGAGTGTCTACATTATCGACAAGGTCATCGACGCCACAAAGATCGCACACGAGAAGTATCCCGAGCTGAAAGTCGACGGCGAGCTGCAGGCCGACGCTGCCCTCGTGCCTTCTGTCGGTGAGTTCAAGGCTCCGGGCTCTCCGATTGCCGGACACGCCAACGTGCTCGTTGTGCCTAACCTCGAAGTAGGCAACATCGGTTACAAACTCGTTCAGCGTCTCGGCGGCGCCATCGCTATCGGTCCTATCCTCCAGGGTATCGCCCGTCCGGTCAACGACCTCAGCCGTGGCTGCTCTGTCGATGACATCTACTACATGGTTGCCATCACTTCCTGCCAGGCCATGGATGCCAAGAAATGATGAGTGATGAATGCATTCAACACTCAACATTGTTAACACTCAACATTCAACACCCAACATTCAACATTAAAAGATGAAAATTTTGGTTCTGAACTGCGGTAGCAGTTCCATTAAGTACAAGTTATACGACATGGCCGACGAAAGCGTGCTGGCTCAGGGTGGCGCAGAGCGCATTGGTCTCGACGAGGCTTTTGTCAAAGTGACGCTAAAAGACGGCTCTAAAGAGAAGATCATGCACGACATGCCGTCGCACAAAGAAGGCGTGAAATTCGTGCTCGACCTCCTTGTAGATCCTAAGTACGGCTGTCTGAAGAGCCTCGACGAGATCGACGCTGTGGGACACCGTATCGTGCAGGGCGGTGACCTCTTTGAGAAGAGCTGTATCGTCACTCCCGAGGTGGAGAAAGGCATTGAGAGCCTCATCGACCTCGCACCGGTGCACAACAAGGGTCACTTGGCCGGCCTCCGCGCTGTCGATGCCCTCATGCCCGGCACACCGCAGGTCACGGTGTTTGACAACGCTTTCCACAGCACCATGCCGCCGTATGCTTATCTCTACGCTGTGCCTTACGAGTTCTACACCAAGTGGCATGTACGCCGCTATGGTTTCCATGGCACCTCTCACCGCTATGTTTCTCAGCGCGTGTGCGAGTTCCTCGGCGTGGACATCAAGACACAGAAGATCATCACCTGCCACATCGGCAACGGTGCCAGCGTGGCTGCCGTGAAGTATGGCAAGGTCATCGACACCTCTATGGGCCTCACACCGCTGGCCGGACTGATGATGGGCAGCCGCTCGGGCGACATCGATCCGTCTGCTGTCACCTATCTGATGCAGAAGACCGGCATGGGACCACAGGAGATGGCCGACTTCCTCAACAAGCAGAGCGGTGTGCTCGGCATCACGGGCATCTCCAGCGACATGCGTGAGATCGAGAATGCCGACAACGAAGGCAACGAGCGTGCTCACCTCGCTCTGCAGATGTATAACTATCGCATCAAGAAATACATCGGTGCATACGCTGCTGCCATGAACGGTGTCGACATCATCGTGTGGACAGCCGGCGTTGGCGAGAACCAGGAAGGCGTGCGCTGGGATGCCTGCTCCGGTCTGGAGTACCTCGGCGTGAAGATGGACAAGGAGCGCAATCATGTACGTTCGAAAGAGCAGATCCTCTCTGCCGACGACTCCAAGGTGAAGGTGGTGATGATTCCTACCGACGAGGAGATTGTCATTGCCCGCGACACACGCGACCTCGTAGAGGCACAGAAGAAGTAATTTCACAAACAGCAAATAGGCGGACACCCACAATGGGCTGTCCGCCTTTTTTAGTTTTCTACTATAACGTTAGTTTTCTACCATAAGTTATAATAAGGAGTAAGGGAAATGAAGATTGTTACATTCGGGGAAATCATGCTGCGCCTGTCCAAGCACGGAGCCATGCGACTGACGCAGGGCAACTCTTTCGATGCCAACTATGGAGGCTCCGAGGCCAATGTGGCTGTGAGTCTGGCAATGCTCGGCGACGACGTGGAATATGTCACGCGCGTGCCCGACAATGCCATCGGCGAGGCGGCACTCATGCATCTCAGAGAATATGGTGTCGACGTACGCCCCTCGGTGAAGGGCGGCAAACGGCTGGGCACTTACTATTTCGAGCCTTCAGCCGCCATGCGCTCGTCGAGAGTGGTCTACGACCGCGACGATTCTGCTTTCAACACCTTGTCGTTTGGCGACATCGACTGGGCACCGATCCTAAAGGAAGTGGGGCTGTTTCATTGTTCGGGTATCACCTGCGCCACCAGTCAGGCAGCCCTCGACACCACGATGGATGCCGTGCGCCGGGCTTTTGAAAGCGGTGTGGAACTCACCTGCGACATCAACTACCGTGGCAACCTGTGGAAATATCCGGGTGCCAACGCCCGCAAGGCGCTCGACGAACTCATGCAGTACAGTTCGTTTATCTTCGGCGATCAGAACGAGTGGTATGTGGCCAGCGGTCTCGATCCCATTCCCTTCACCGCTTTGGATGAGAGCTATCAATTTGACTTAGACGCTTACCGCCGCTATTTCGACCAGCTCCACAAGATGTTCCCACGCGCCGAGCGCATGCTCATGGCGCACCGCAACCAGCTCTCCTTCCAGCATCATGTCAATGCCGGCGTGCTGTGGGCGAACGGAAAAATCTACACCTCTCGCATCTACGACATCCAACCCATCGTTGACCAAATGGGCGTGGGTGATGCCTGGGTAGCCGCGTTTATACATGCCCGCCACCGCTGGCCCGACGACGACCGCCATTGTCTGGAGTTCTCCACGGCAGCCGCGTCTCTGAAAAACACCATCCCCGGTGATCAGAACTTAGTGAGTGAACAGGAGATCCTTGCTGCCATGCAAGGAGGCAACGGCCGTATCGACCGATAAAAGGAAAGGTCACAGGATATATGATACCATCACGCGGGTGCTATTCTGCGGTTTCTGTCAGACCTCATTGTTGGCAGGCTGTACATGTAAAACAACAAATGCCAAGTTGACTTTTTGTCATCAACGAATTAGTCAAACATATGTAAGACAATTGTACGGCATATATCAGCCGATTGGCTGACATATGTTTGACCAATTGTCCGACAAATGTTTGACCATCGACAAATTGCTTTTATAATGGTGTAAAAGAGTGATTTTGACGATCTTAAAACCATGCGATGAACGAAATCCATTCATACAAAAAGCGTGGCGACCACCCTGCTTCTTCATTGTGGTCGCCACGCTTCGTTTTTCAGTAGTTTTCTCTTGATTAGGCGCAGTGGATATTTTCCGTGTATCGGATATGAGTCTTCCGGTTACAGATCCGTAGTGTCGAGAGGTCATAGTTCAAGGCAAATAGCTCTTTAACAAAACCAGGGAAAGCCTTCCATCTTGGCTTTTTGTTAGAGTCAGAAACCTTTTCTGTTGCTTCTATCATAGGCTTGTTGTCTTAAGAGCAAAGCAATTTGGTGTCAGTACTACGGCCAGATTACTCCAGTACTAAACCGAGATTACTCCAGTACAAAGCCGAGATTACTCCAGTACTACGGGCAGATTACTCCAGTACTTCACCGTAGTACTCTGTCGGTTCCGCCGCTGTCTTCCGGCTATACCGCCGCTGTCTTCCGCTTATAGAGGGCTTTGAATCACTCACTCTTGTAGTTGAGGGCTTCCGTCTCTCATAGTTAAGGAACACACAAAACACTTGCTGTGATGCCGGGCTTCACCCTTTGTTTCTCAGTCTTGCATCACAGCAAGGAAAACCGTGAAAACAAGCTGGCGCAGAGCTTGGCATTCAGAGGTTGCAGGGCGCGGCGCTTGTGGCCGTCCGTCGATAAAACAATAATAACATACATAGGGTGCGGACGGCCACAAGGGCCGCACCCTGCAAACGTCCGCCGCAGCAGTGCTGACAAAAAGAGGTTTTCCTGGTTTTGGCTCAAAAAAAATATTTTCCTTGAGCTATGCCCCCCTCTAACCAACTACAGATCTGTAACCAGTGAAGTAGACTAACATCCGACCCACGGAAAATATCCGCTGCGCCCTTGATTTCCCTTATGGTTTACTTTCGCCCTCGACATATTCCTCAAGCAGCAGATGCTCACCGTCGAAGACAGCATAGGTGAACTGCGTGATCCAGTCGCCAAGAATCAGCATCCGTGCCTTGCGGTTGAGCGTCAATTCCAGCTCTATATGGCGATGCCCATAGATGAAATAGTCAATATTGGGGTGCGTCTTCATATATTCCTTTGTCCACAACACCAGGTACTCTTTGTCTTCGCCCATGTAGGGAGGCTCCTTTCCGTCGGCGCGTTTCAGTCGGCTGTGCTTGGCCCAGTTGAGTCCCAACTGCATTCCCCACCAAGGATGGAAGAAGTTGAGCAGACGCTGACAGCCGCGGTTGTGGAAGATCTTACGCAGAAGCTTGAACTTATTGTCCGGATCGCCCAGGCCGTCACCGTGCGCCAAGTAGAACTCCTTGCCGTATATTTCCGTCGTCAGCGGATGACGGTGAAGGATCACGCCGCACTCCTCTTCGAGATAGCCATACGTCCATATGTCATGATTGCCGGTGAAGAAATGCACTTCCACGCCCATGTCGGTCAACTCCGATATCTTACCTAAGAAACGCGTAAACCCTTTTGGTACCACATATTTATACTCATCCCAAAAGTCAAACATGTCGCCGAGCAGATACACGGCAGCCGCCTTGTCCTTGATGCTGTCAAGGAAACGCACCAAGCGCCGCTCTTGGGTACGGCGGTGAGGAATAGCCAGCGACCCTAAGTGCGCATCGGACAAAAAGTATATGTTCTTTCTCATAGCTATCAAAGATTTGTTAGACCATCAACTTTCTTCATTCATCACTCAACATTCAATATGGCTCTCATTCAGCCTTCAACATTGAACATTCAGCCTTGCCTTAGTCCAGTCCCAGCTCCACTTTTGCTTCTTCGCTCATCATGCTCTGATCCCAAACAGGCTCAAAGACCAGGTTGACGTTGGCGGCTTTCACACCTTCCACGCTCTCTACTTTTGTGCGCACGTCCTCAAGGATGAAGTCTGCGGCGGGGCAGGACGGTGCCGTGAAAGTCATGTCCATGTCGACCGTACCGTCGTCTTTCACGTCAATCTTATAGATCATGCCAAGGTTCCAAATGTCTACCGGAATCTCTGGATCGTACACGGTTTTCAGCACATCCACGATGCGCTCCTCTATCTTAGTCTTTTCTTCTTGTGTCATCTTCCGAATGATTATATTATATAATGTGTATTCTTGATGTTGCGAATTTAATAAAAAGTTTCCAATCTGCCAAAGAAAAGCAAGCATTAGCATTAAAATCTTAATGAATAATTTGACTTAGCACAATCAATAAACCGGCGTGCTGACATGCTCAGAGACGCTTCGCAAAATGACGATAATGGATAAATATTAGTATCTATATGCATTTGACACAACGAAATATCAGTGTTATCAATAGAAAAACGAGATTTTATTTGGTTTATATCATTATTTTGTGTATTTTTGCAACCAGTTTAAGAATAAATATCCAATATATGAAGATCAAAGACCGACGGCTCGAAGCTATCAAGCTGATCATTTCCAGTAAGGAAATAGGCAGCCAGGAAGAATTGCTGGAAGAACTGAAGGAAGAAGGTTTCCTGCTCACTCAAGCCACACTGAGCCGTGACCTCAAGCAACTGAAGGTCGCCAAGGCTGCCAGCATGAACGGACATTATGTCTATGTGCTGCCCAACGAGACGATGTACAAGCGCGTGCACAAGCCGTTGCCTGCCAGGGAAATGATGGGAGCCTCCGGCTTTCAGTCAATACGCTTCTCACGCAACATCGGCGTCATCCGCACCCGTCCGGGATATGCCAGCTCCATTGCCTACAACATCGACAACAGCGACATCCCTGAAATCTTAGGCACCATTGCCGGCGACGACACCATCATCATCGTCCTCAAAGAGGGTACGGACAGAAAAGCCATTTCTGACTGTCTGAACGACATCATGCTGGAATAAGCAGGTCATAAATGATCTGTAGAGGGCACGACAGGTGCCTTTTTTATCACGGAAGACGATTATATAATAATACACCATGGAAGAAATCAAAGTGATGGTGGCCGACGAGAGCCATATCAAATATGTCGACACCATACTGAAAACCATCGCCGACGCAGCAAAGGTACGCGGCACCGGCATCGCCAAGCGCTCGCCGGAGTACGTGGCCACAAAGATGAAAGAGGCCAAGGCGGTCATCGCCTTGCAAGGCGAGAAGTTCGCTGGATTCAGCTACATCGAGACCTGGGGCAACAAGCACTATGTCACCACCTCGGGACTGATTGTCCACCCCGACTTCCGAGGAAAGGGAGTGGCCAAGCGCATCAAGAACCTCACCTTCACCCTCGCACGCGTCCGATGGCCCCATGCCAAGATCTTCTCATTGACCAGCGGCTCGGCAGTGATGAAGATGAACACGCAGCTGGGATACCTTCCGGTGACCTTCAACGACCTCACCGACGACGAGAGCTTCTGGCGAGGCTGCGAGGGATGCATCAACAGCGACATTCTGCACCGCACCAACCGACGCTACTGCATCTGCACCGCCATGCTCTTCGATCCGGAAGAGCAACTGCCTGCACGTATACCAGAATCTGTGCGCGAGCGCATTCGCCAAATAGACGGAAATAACAATGTTTGATAATTAAATAAGAATAAAAAGATATGGAACAGAAGAAGGGCTCTAAGTCTGTCGTCGTCGCATTTTCCGGCGGACTGGACACATCATACACGGTCATGAAACTCACCCAAGAGGGATGGGACGTATACGCTGCATGCGCCAACACAGGTGGATTCAGTGCTGAACAGCTGAAGAAAAACGAGGAGAACGCTTACAAGCTCGGTGCTAAGAAATACGTCACACTCAACGTGACGCATGAGTACTATGAGAAGAGCTTGAAATATATGATCTTCGGCAACGTGCTGCGCAACAACTGCTACCCTATCTCGGTCAGTTCTGAGCGTATCTTCCAGGCCATCGCCATCGCACGCTACGCCAAGGAGATTGGTGCCGACGCTATTGCACACGGTTCTACTGGTGCCGGAAACGACCAGATACGTTTCGACATGACCTTCCTCGTCATGGCGCCCGGCGTGAAAATCATCACGCTCACCCGTGACCATGCCCTGTCGCGTAAGGAAGAAGTGGACTACCTCAACGAGCACGGCTTCTTCGCTGACTTCACCAAACTGAAGTATTCCTACAACGTGGGTATTTGGGGCACAAGTATCTGCGGCGGCGAACTCCTCGACCCGACACAGGGGCTGCCAGAGGAAGCTTATCTCAAGCATGTCACCGCCAAGGAGCCGGAAGCCGAACTGCGCATCACATTCAAGAAGGGCGAGATTGCCGCTGTCAATGGCAAGGAGTATGCCGACAAAGTGGAGGCTATTCAGGCCATTGAGGCCATCGGTGCCAGCTATGCCATCGGCCGCGACTGCAATGTCGGCGATACCATCATCGGCATCAAGGGACGTGTGGGCTTTGAGGCTGCCGCGCCAAAGCTGATCATCGAGGCGCACCGTCTGCTCGAAAAGTCTACACTCTCCAAGTGGCAGCAGTATTGGAAAGACCAGATTGGCAACTGGTACGGCATGTTCCTCCACGAAAGTCAGTACCTCGAGCCCGTCATGCCCGACATGGAGGCTTTCCTCACAAGCAGTCAGCGCCACGTCAACGGCACCGCCATCCTGAAACTGCGTCCCTACGGATTTGAAACCGTAGGTGTAGACTCTCCTGATGACCTCACCAAGTCGAAACTCGGTGAGTACGGCGAGATGCAGCACGGCTGGACAGCCGACGACGCAAAAGGCTTCATCAAAGTACTCTCCACTCCGCTGCGCGCCTACTACGGCATGCATCCGGGAGAGAGAGAATAAAGACAAGCCCTTCTAACTTTATCTTTTCGTTATATACTCTGATTGTCACATGATACGAATAGGAATACTTGGCGGTGCCGGCTATACGGCAGGAGAACTCATCCGCCTGCTCATCAACCATCCCGAGGCAAAGCTCGTCTTCGTCAACAGTGAGAGCAACGCCGGAAACCTCATCACCGACGTGCATGAGGGACTCTACGGCGATACTGACCTTCGCTTCACGAGCGAGATGCCCTTCGACAATGTCGACGTGCTCTTCTTCTGCTTTGGCCACGGCAAGAGCGAGCGGTTCCTGGCGGAGCACGACGTACCCGCCAAGGTGAAGATCATCGACCTGGCACAGGACTTCCGCCTTGCGCCAACCACCGGACTTCCCGCTGACGAGATCGCCGCCACCAAGCCTACGCCGGCTGTGCACGACTTCGTCTATGGTTTGCCCGAGATCAACCGCGAGCGCATCCGCGCTGCCCGCCATGTAGCCAACCCCGGTTGCTTTGCCACGTGCATTCAGCTCGGACTGCTGCCTGCCGCCAAGATGGGGCTCATCACTTCCGCCGTCAGCGTCAACGCCATCACGGGAAGCACGGGAGCCGGCGTGAAGCCCGGCGCCACCACTCATTTCTCGTGGCGCAACAACAACTTGAGCATCTATAAGGCATTCACCCATCAGCATATCCCCGAGATTCGCCAAAGCGTCAGTCATGTACAGGGACATCTCGAAGCCGACATCGACTTCATTCCCTATCGTGGTGACTTTGCCCGTGGCATCTTTGCCACAGAGGTCATCCGTACCGACAAGGACGCTGAGACTATCATTCAAGGTTACAAGGATTTCTACAAGGGCGAGCCCTTTACTCACTATGTCGACAAGCCGCTCGACCTGAAGCAGGTGGTCAACACCAACAAGGCACTCGTACACTGCGACATCATCGACGGCAAGCTTCTCGTCACTTCCTGCATCGACAACCTGCTCAAAGGGGCTGTCGGTCAGGCTGTGGAGAACATGAATCTGATGTTTGGCCTCGACGAGACCACCGGATTGAAACTCAAGCCGTCGGCATTCTAACTAAATAAAAGCAAAAGTATGAAACTATTCGACGTTTATCCGTTATACGATGTCAACATTGTCAAGGGCAAGGGCGTCCATGTGTGGGACGACAAAGGTCAGGAGTATCTCGACCTCTACGGCGGACATGCTGTCATCAGCATCGGCCACTGCCATCCCCATTATGTCGACATGCTCACCAAGCAGCTCAACCAGCTTGGCTTCTACTCCAACAGTGTCGTCAACCTGCTCCAGCGCCAGCTTGCCGAGCGGCTGGGCAAGATCTGCGGCTACGACGATTATCAGCTCTTTCTGATCAACAGTGGCGCCGAAGCCAACGAGAATGCCCTCAAGCTCGCCAGCTTCCACAATGGCCGCACACGTGTGCTCTCTGCCGAAAAGGCCTTCCATGGCCGTACCTCACTGGCCGTAGAGGTGACGGGTAATCCGAAGATAGTGGCACCCATCAACGACAATGGTCATGTGACCTTCCTGCCCTACAACGATCTGGAGGCGTGGGAGCGCGAGCTCGCCAAGGGCGATGTGTGTGCCTGCATACTGGAGTGCATCCAGGGTGTGGGCGGCTGCAATGTCGCTACCAAGGAGTTTGCACAGGGGCTCGCCAAAGCCTGCAAGAAATATGGTGCTGTGCTCATCTGCGACGAGATACAGTGTGGCTACGGCCGCTCGGGCAAGTTCTTCGCCCATCAGTGGCTCGGCATACGCCCCGACCTCATCACCGTGGCCAAGGGCATCGGCAATGGCTTCCCCATGGGCGCCGTGCTCATCTCGCCAGAATTCCAGCCTGTCTACGGACAGTTGGGCACTACGTTCGGTGGCAACCATCTGGCCTGTACGGCAGCATTGGCCGTGCTCGATGTCTTCGAACAGGAGCATTTGGTAGACAATGCCCATGAGGTGGGCGAGTATTTCATCAACGAGCTGAAGCAACTGCAAAAGACAGAGCCGCATATCAAGGAAGTGCGCGGCCGTGGACTGATGATAGGACTGGTGCTCGACGTGCCGCAAAAAGAGGTCCGCAGCAAACTCATCTATGAGCAGCACGTGTTCACAGGCGCTGCCGGTACCGACGTGCTGCGCATCTTGCCGCCATTGTGTCTGACCAAGGCCGACGCCGACGACTTTATCTATCGCCTCAAGCGCGTCTTCGCCAGCATGTAGAGAATCTTTCTGATAGTACTATATATAATAAGGTATACCATTCATATTATGAAAATCGCAGTAATAGGAGCCGGTGAGATGGGCGGTGCCTTTGCCACCGGCTTGTTGAAGACCGACTTGTTCAAGCCCGAGGACATCACCGTGGCCAATCCTCACGAAGGCAAGCTCAAACCGTTTGCCGAGCAGGGCACCAGCGTGACCACCGACAACAAAGTGGCCGCCGCTGTGGCCGACATCGTGGTGCTTGCCGTCAAGCCCAAGGTGGTGAAGGGGGTCATCGACGAAATCAAAGAGGAACTCGACTACAGCAAGCAGACAATCGTGAACATGGCCGCCAGCATCAAGCTCGATCAGCTTGAGGCGTGGCTGATCAGTGGAGGAGATGTGCCGGCCATCTGCCAGGCTATTCCGAACATCGGCATCGCCCATTGCCAGTCGATGACCTTTCTCTCTCCCAATGACAAAGCAGCCGCTCAACTCAATGCCATCCTCGACATCTTTAATGCACTCGGCAAAACCATGGTCGTTGACGAGGACTTGCTGGGAGCGGGAACAGCGATGGCCGGTTGCGGCATTGCCTACGTGCTGCGCTTCATCCGCGCGGCTTCAGAGGCAGGCGTGGAGCTGGGTTTCAAGGCCGATGATGCCAAGGACATCGTGCTACAGACGATTGCCGGTGCCGCCTCGTTGCTTGCAGATGGCAGTCATCCTGAAGCCGAGATCGACAAAGTCACCACACCCGGTGGCATGACCATCAAGGGACTGAATACACTGGAGGCCAACGGTTTCACCAATGCTGTGATAGAAGGCTTCAAAGGTAGTTTGAAATAAAACCAATGAAAAGAATAGTTGTAAAGGTGGGCAGCAACGTGCTCACACGCGATGACGGCAAACTCGACGTGACGAGAATGTCAGCCATCGTCGACCAGATCGTATGGCTGCGGCGCCACGACTACGAGGTCATCCTCGTGTCGTCGGGTGCCATGGCTTGCGGTCGCAACGAGATTGATGTGACGCATAAACTCGACAGCGTGGAGCAGCGGCAGCTCTTCTCCGCCCTCGGACAGGTGAAACTCGTGGGACTCTACTACGATCTCTTCCGTGAGTATGGCTGCCACGTCGGACAGGTGTTGACGATGAAGGAAAGCTTTTCCACCCGCGGACAGTATCTCAACCAGCGGGCTTGTATGCAGGTGATGCTCGAAAACGGTGTCATCCCCATCGTCAACGAGAATGACACGGTGAGCGTCACCGAACTGATGTTCACCGACAACGACGAGCTCTCGGGGCTCATCGCCTCGATGATGGACTGTGACACGCTTGTCATCCTCAGCAATGTCGACGGCATCTACAACGGTGATCCCAAGGAGCCCGGCACGCGTGTCATCCCGATGGTGAACTACGACCGCGACCTTGGTGAGTACATCATCAATCAGAAAAGTGGCTTTGGCCGCGGCGGCATGGTCACCAAGGCACACATCGCCGGAAAAGTAGCCGACGAGGGTATCAAGGTCATCATTGCCAATGGTAAAACCGACAACATCCTCGTTGAGCTGGCACAGCATCCACAACAGACCATGCACACGGAGTTCCGGCCCAATCCCAATCCCACGTCTACGGTGAAGAAGTGGATTGCCCACAGCGAGAGCTTTGCCAAGGGGGTCGTCTATGTCAACGCCAAGGCCGCCGAAGCACTGCGCGGCAAGCAGGCTGTGAGCCTCTTGCTGGTTGGTGTCACCAATATAGAAGGTGAGTTTGAAGAGGGCGACATTGTCAGCATCGTCGATGATCAGGGAAAACTCGTGGCTGTGGGCCGCAGTGCTTACAATGCCGATGAGGCTCGTGCCAATATAGGACAGCACGATGTGCGCCCGCTCGTACATTATGATTATATGTATATGGAGTAAAGCCACATATATATGTAGATTGAAAGCATCTATATATAATAAGGAGTAATACACTATGTTAGAAGATACATTCCGCCGAGTCAAGCGGGCCAGTAAGTCACTTGCCAACATGGACGATGCCCTGCGCAACCGTCTGCTGTGTCTTGTGGCCGATGCCATCGAAAAGGAAACAGAGACGTTGTTAGCTGCCAACCGAGAGGATCTGGCACTGATGGACAAGAGCAATCCCATGTATGACCGTTTGCAGCTCACACCCGCACGGCTCAAGGAGATTGCCGACAACATGCGCCATGTAGCCACCCTGCCTTCGCCTTTGGGCAAAGTGCTCAAGCACAAGACGCTGCCCAACGGGCTGGAGCTTCGTCGTGTGAGTGTTCCCTTTGGTGTCATCGGTGTGGTTTATGAGGCACGTCCCAACGTCACGTTTGATGTCTTCGCCCTTTGTCTGAAGAGTGGCAATGCATGCATCTTGAAATGTGGCAAAGACGCTATTCTGTCTTGTCAGGCAGGGGTGGATCTTATCCATCGGGTGCTCAGCCGTGTGCATGTCAATCCCGATATCGTTGCGCTGTTGCCAGCCACGCATGAGGCCACGGGAGAATTGCTCCAGGCTGTGGGCTACGTCGACCTTTGTATTCCACGTGGTGGCAAGAAACTCATCACTTTCGTACGCGATACCGCCAAGGTGCCGGTCATCGAGACAGGTGCCGGTGTCGTGCACTGCTATTTCGACAAGCGTGGCAACATTGCCATGGGACAGCGCATCATTGACAATGCCAAGACGCGGCGCTGCTCGGTGTGCAACGCCCTCGACTGTCTCATCATTCATTCTGCCCGTCTCGGCGACTTGCCGCAGTTGGTTCAGCCGTTGGCCGACAAGGGTGTCAAGCTCCATGCCGACAAGCGCGCCTATGCGACCCTGCAAGGCAACTATCCTTCAGACTTGCTCGTGCCGGTTGCTGACGATGATGAGTGGAATACAGAGTGGCTGAGCATGCAGATGGGCGTGAAGACCGTCGACTCCATTGACGAGGCACTTGAGCATATCGACACCTACGGCAGTGGACACAGCGAGTGCATCGTCACCGACAACCAGGCTGCCGCCCTGCGCTTTCAGCAGGCCGTCGATGCCGCCTGCGTCTATGTCAATGCGCCCACGAGTTTTACCGACGGCGCGCAGTTTGGCCTTGGTGCAGAGATTGGTATCAGCACACAGAAGCTGGGTGCCCGCGGCCCCATGGCACTGGAAGAGATGACGACCTACAAGTGGCTCATCAATGGTAACGGACAAGTGCGCCCCTAAAGCGCTTACGGTCAGCGTTTCCGCCTTCCGCTCGCCCTGCCTTACGCTCTCGCCGCCTCCCGCTCGCCCTGTCTTCCACTCGTTCCGCCTTCCGCTCGCCCTTATATAATAGTAGATCACGTAAGTCGTTCGGTTTGCAGCGGCTGTGCCGCTGCCCATAATTCCTAATTTATGAAAACATTCTTCAACGTACAAGACCTCGGCCCCTTGCAGGCCGCTCTGAAAGAAGCCGAAGAGGTAAAAGCCAACCGCTTCGCTTATCAGCAGTTGGGCAAGAACAAAACCCTGCTGATGATTTTCTTCAATAACTCATTGCGCACGCGCCTCTCCACCCAGAAGGCTGCCATGAACCTGGGTATGAATGTCATTGTCCTCGACGTCAATGCCGGTGCATGGAAGCTCGAGACCGAGCGTGGTGTCATCATGGATGGTGACAAGAGCGAGCATCTCTTGGAGGCCATCCCTGTGATGGGATGCTACTGCGACATCATTGCCGTGCGCTCCTTCGCTGGTCTCAGTGACCGCGACTACGACTATGCCGAAACCATTGTCAGCCAGTTCGTGAAGTATTCCGGCCGGCCTGTGGTAGCCATGGAGACCGCCACCGTGCATCCACTGCAGGCCTTTGCCGACCTGATCACCATCCACGAGAAGTGGACCGAGCTCAACGCCTGCCCAGCCACCAAGCCCGCACACAAGCGTCCGAAAGTCGTGCTCACATGGGCGCCGCACTGCCGTGCACTGCCGCAGGCTGTTCCCAACTCGTTTGCGCAGTGGATGAACGCGGCTGATGTGGACTTTGTTGTTACTCAGCCTGAAGGCTATGAGCTTGATCCCAAGTTTGTCGGTGACGCTCAAGTAGAGTACGATCAGCGCAAGGCCTTAGACGGCGCGGACTTTGTCTATGCCAAGAACTGGAGTTGTCCCGGCGTGAAAGACAAAGCCGATTACGGCAAGATTCTGTCCAAGGACTCCAGCTGGACCATCGACACCGAGCACATGAGCTGGACCAACGACGGTTACTTTATGCACTGTCTGCCTGTGCGTCGTGGCCTCATCGTCACCGACGACGTCATCGAGAGTCCTCATAGTCTCGTCATCCCAGAGGCTGCCAACCGTGAGATCTCCGCTGAGGTGGTGCTCAAACGTGTATTGGAAACACTATAATAATACTATTATATAAAGGAGAGTACGCATCACGGTACTCTCCTTTTTTATTATCATCCGCTTTCACCTATACGAAACAATGCTTCTTTCTTACTGATATGTACAATATAGTATCAACATTGGACAATAAAATACAATAGACATATCTTGACTTTTATAACTAATTCACTTTGATAAAAAAGTATCAACAATAGCAAAGATAATATTACGGATTTACATAAGAAAGCCGTATCTTTGCGATTGAAAACCGACGAGAGAACCTAAGGAACACTATAAAACCAACCTGCTTGTGTTACCTTTGTCGTCAACCATAACAACAATCGAAGTCAAAATAATTAAGAACCAGTTATCAATTATGCAAGAATCACCATGAAAAAAAAAGCTTCCTGTTGCAAGACAATAGGACAAGCAAGCGATCGTAGTCAATACTATCGCGCTCAAGACCCAAATCATCATCAAAGAAAAAACCTAGAACGAAGTAAGTATGAATTTTAATCTTAACAAAACCATGCTGTTGATGGGAGCTTGCACAGCCTTGGGACTCGCTTACAGTCCCAACGTTCATGCAGTCTCACCAAGCCTGACGGCACAAGCCGTGCAGCAGGCAAAGAAAGTCTCCGGACACATCGTTGATGCTGAGGGTCCGGTCATTGGTGCCAGTGTCGTGGAGAAAGGTAATCCTAAAAACGGCGCTGTCACGGATCTTGATGGCAACTTCACGCTGAACGTCAAGCCCGGAGCTACCCTCGTGGTGTCTTATGTAGGCTATAAGACACAGGAAATCCCCGTCGGAAATCAATCCGACTTCGCAATCACGCTGAAGACCGATGACAAGACACTTGAGGACGTTGTCGTCGTCGGTTATGGTGTACAGAAGAAGAAACTCGTCACCGGTGCCACTGTAGAGGTCAAGGGTGACGACATTGAGAAGATGAACACCACACAGGTGCTCGGCGCTTTGCAGAGCAAGACTCCGGGTGTGAACATCACCGCTGTCTCCGGCCAGCCGGGCGACGGCTTCAAGGTAGCTGTGCGTGGTGCCGGTACCAACAGCGACACCAAGCCTATCTACGTCATCGACGGTGTAGCCGGCGGTGACATCAACAACCTTAACCCAGCCGACATCGAGCGCATCGACGTTTTGAAGGATGCTGCCTCTGCTGCTATCTACGGTGCCAATGGTGCCAACGGTGTTATCCTTATCACTACCAAGCAGGGCAAGCAAGGCAAGATCTCTGTCAGCTATGATGGTAACATCGGTTGGCAGAACATGTACCGTATCCCGAAGCTCTTGAATGCAAAGCAATACATGCAGGTACAAGACATGGTATCGATGAACAATGGCGGATCAGCTTATGACTGGTCAAAGTATATCGATGCAGACTTGCTCAAAGCTTATCAGGATGGTTCCAATTCTGGCACCGACTGGTTAGACATTCTGCGTAACAAGAATGCCATCACCACCAACCATGACATCAACATCGCCGGCGGCTCCGACCGCAGCAAGTTCTCTACGGGTATAGGCTACCAGTACCAAGACGGTATTCTCGGCGGTGACTATGCTAAATCTGATTTCCGTCGTTTCACCATTCGCTTGAATTCCGAGCACGTTATCTACCGCAACGACAAAGGTCTCGACGTGGTGAAATTCGGTGAAAACCTCTACTTCCAACACCGTGAAAAGCAAGGTATACAGATCGGCAACCAGTACAGCAATGTGCTTTCTACCGCTTTGCGTGCCAATCCTTGCGTACCTGTTTATGACAAGGATGGCAACTATTTTGACTCTGACGACTTGAAGAAATCCGGTACCGAGGGCTG
>Ga0310695_10004313_pt1 | contig 26445 bp, 25 predicted proteins | sample RumenRJG_04DNA_FD_203882 | JGI IMG/M metagenome (GOLD analysis project Ga0310695, IMG submission 203882) | Bovine rumen microbial communities from Lethbridge, Alberta, Canada - RJG_04 (v2) (version 2) | ecosystem: Host-associated > Mammals > Digestive system > Stomach > Rumen | place: Canada... | reverse complement strand
CATTGTGCGAAGTACATGTCGCCCACCTCGGTATAGAGCGGCGAGGCGACCCCCTTCTGCTTGGCAAAGGGTCCCGAGTGGATGGCCACAGCAATCACCGTCGAGTCGCCATACTCCTTGACGAGTCGCTCAATCTCCTCGGTCGCGCGCGGGCAATTCACGCAATACTGACCCGTGTAGTCCTCGATGAGGACGGCGCGTCCCACCTCGGGCGGCTCGACATAGGTGAGTCTCTCATCAACCGGCACATTATCGCAGGATGACAGCACAAGTCCCGCCAGAATCATGATGGTAAAATATATCTTTTTCATCGTCTTGACTAGAATGAGTAGTTATAGGATAACGTGAAGCCACGCGTGGCGGGCACCCAGCGGCAAACGCCGCCCGAACAGTTGAAACCAGCATCGGTGCGTCCATATCCGGCCTGGATGCGGTGGGCCTTGAGGTTGTAGGTGACCAGGGCCTGATAGTAATGCATCTTGGTTTCACCGCAATTCCACATGTCGCTCACCGTGAACATCCAGTGGGGAGCCCAGGAGAGTTCAGCCAGGCCGAAGGCCCAGTCGCCCTCATCGCCCTCACAGAACTGGTACTGCAACTCGCAGCGCAGGGTCAACTTGGGCGAGAACTTGTACTTACCGTCGGCAACGAGGATATTGCTCTTGATCATGCCGCCATGGCCTTCTACCACGGTCATGTTGTATTGCTGATTCATGTACATGAAGATGAGGGAGAAATCACGGGTGAAGCGTTTCTCGATCTGCACGTCGATGTCCTGGTAATAGAGTTCTCCCATCTTGAAGAAACTCGACTTGAAACCGTCACTGCCCATGAGGCGGCCATCGGACACGGGATTCTTGATGTCGCCGTCGTCGATTCCGCGCACGTGTGAGATGTTGAACTTCACTTTGGTGCCATATTTACCGCCCAGCGTAGTACCCTTCTTGAAAGAATAGCCCAGTTCGCACTGGAGTGCCCACTCACCATCGAGTTGGGTGGCATAGGGGTACTGGGCAGGCAGCGCGTAGGTCTGGTCGTGGGTGAAGGCAGGCATGTGATTGATGAAACTCGAGGTGCCGCTCATGCTGCGACGACTGCGGAATGCCATTCCCTCGCTGCGCTTGGCTTGCAGCAAGACGCTCATGCCCTTGCGGGAATAGGAGGTGCTGAGCATGACCACGTTGCCCTTGCCATAGTGATAACCGTTGTCAAACGACGGGTCCTGGCTCTTCTGGGCATACTCGGCAAGCAGGCTGAAGCCCTTGTGGGCCAAGTTCACGCGTGCATCCCAGGCGTTCACATATTTTGGCAGATTCAAGCGGTGGGTCGCATCCACAAAGATCGCATCGTCATCGGGATCCTCGTGCTTGTTCACCCATGAGCCACCCAAGGTGATGTGCATGTCATGATCCTCAAGCGACTTGATGAATTGATCAATTCCCAACTCCAGGTCAACGCCGCTGACCAGCGCATCGTTGTGATGCCAATAGCGGCGCTGCTTGCCGGTGAGGGCCTTCAAGGCAACGCCGGCAACGGGCTTGAAATTGAGTCTTGCGCCCCTCAAGGCGTTGTCGATGCCCAGTGAGCGCTCCTCATAGGTGCGCAGCACAAATCCCGAGCCGAACTGCTCATAGTAGTCACCGGCGGTCAATTCCACGCTCTTGTAATGTCCCTTGACATAGAAGTGAGGAACACCCCACCCCTTCAAGTCGGTCTCGTAACCGGGCAATGGATACTTGAGAAACTCAAAACGGCCACCGGCTTCAACATACTTGCTTCCCAACTTAAGGTCCACATAGGTGTTGGTCAGCACCTTGTCGTCATAGTGCTCGGTACCGATTTTCTCGTCGTCCTGCGGGATGAGGATATCACTCTGGATGCTACCGCTGAGCGTCACCTGGGAAAACGCCGGCATCGAGGCCAGCAGCATGGCAGGCAATATCCAGCGGCCAATGTTCAGTAGTTTCATTAATTATCGTTTGTAGTAAAAAATCACTTATTAAGAAGTTTGCGCACTTCTTCAATCAGTTCGTTCTCGGCTCCATCGGTGTAGCCGCTGTGCTTAGAGGCGACATTGCCGTTGCCGTCAACCACAACGACAAACGGTATCATCTGGCCACCAAGCGCCTTGAGCAACTCACTGTTGGGATCCAGCAGGACATCATATTCCCACTCATTCTGGTCAACGAGGGGCTTAACCTTGTTGATGTTCTGACCCTGATCAATGCTCACTGCATAGATTTTCACACCCGTCTCTTCCTGCCACTCGTCATAGACCTCGGCAATAGCCGACAGTTCGCGGTTACAGGGTTTGCACCATGTTGCAAAGAAGTCGATAATGAACGGCTTACCATCATTACTCAACGTCTCACTATTGACAACAGCGCCATCGATGGTCTTGAGGGAGACTGCGGGAAGTTGAGCCTGCATGACACCGATACCGGCCATCAGGCACGCGATTAAGCACAAATAAAACTTTTTCATCATATACACAGATTTTGATTTGTCATTTTCGGCAGCAAAGATATACAATATTAATTAAACACGTATTAAAAAAGGATTAAAAATAAGCGCTGAAGAATCATTTTCGCTGACTTTTTTCAATTCCATGCAATCCCACAGAAGAAATATAGCGTGTCTTGCCCGTCAATGACTGAGCGGGCAAGACACGTTATAAAGCCTAAACGGAAGTAAAACGGCGGTTACTTGCGCACCTTGACGCTGGTCACCTTGCCGTTAACATCGGTGGTGCGGATGATGTAAATGCCGTGGGTCATCTCGGTGGCACGCTTGCCATCCAGGGTATAAACCTCAACCGATGCGGGAGCGGCAGCCTCAACCTCCTGAACGCCTGAGGGCTCCTCACCAGTGATATCAACACACATCACATACATACCAGCCGAACCGGGAATCACGTTCCAGTTGTCGTCATACTGCTCCTCCTGGGTGTAGAAGATGTAAGCATTGCGCTCGTCATAGACTACCGAGAAGCCGCTGGACTTGAAATTGTCCTCACAGATCTGCTTGCTCCACACGGTGTTGCCGATGTCGTCAATCTTCACTACCATGAAGTTGGCGCCATTCCAACTGGTACTGTTACCATAGAGCAGTACCCAACCATCCTGCTGGGGAATGACCTTGACCGGGGTGAAGCCCCACATGTCATTCTCGTCGAGCGAACGGCCATACCTGTAATCATCGGCCCAGCAGAAGTCACCGGCGGCATCGATGACGTTGGCATTCATGAACATGGTGCCATAGTCAAACTCCCATCCCACGAAGGCCAGATCGTTCTTCACGCCCAGGGCAGCCGAACCAGCATTACCATCCTCGCTATTGTTGCAGGAAACGGCCTGGTACAGGTTCATGCCTTGAGGCGTCAAGTGGTTGACTACCTGGAAGCCCGTGAAACTGTTCAGCACCCTGTAGGACAGGAACAGTCCGCCGTCGCCATCAACCTCGGTGAGAGGAGTGGGCATATAGCGGCCATTGGACACCTGGCGCTCCTCGATGGTGATGGGATCAATCCACGTGTTGACGAGGTCTTCATCCAGCAACTCGGCATCCATACCCAGGTTGGCGTTGTCATAGATGCAGTAAACGTAGCCGTCAACAGAGGGCTTCATGACAACGATCCTGCTGCTGAAGGTCTTGGTCACACCAGGAGCAACCGTGCCGTCGTCGAGCAGGCGCACGAGTTCCCAGCAGGTCTGCATGCCGTCGAAGTACTCGGTGTGGTTAACAGCAATGTAGATATTGTCACCACTGACGCACATCACGGGATTGACATCCTCGGTCAGGAACGTTTCCTCATTGTTGTTCCACGAGGGGAACAGGATGCCGTCGGCATCCCACACGGGCTCGCCATCCTGAGTGTAACGGTACATGTACACCTCGGTCACTTCACCATTCTCGGGATCGTTCCTGATGTCGTTGTAGGCAAGCAGGATATCGCCATTGGACGCCATGGCCAGGGCATAATCGGTAGTCCATGTGCGGGTGGGTTTATCGCACACGATAATGCCCTCATCGCCAAACTGGGGCTCACCGTTGGCATCAAACACTTGGAGATGAAGCCTGTAGGAGAAGACGTCATCGACTCTCTCGGGACGCAACCAACTCAGGATGATCTTTCCCTCATCGGTGCGGATCGTCTTCATCTGAACCTGGCCACCAGCATCTTCCTTGTCAAGACGGGTGGCATCCACATCACTGGGCTGCCAGTTTGCCATTGCAGCAGTCACAGCAAAAAGCACCATTGCAACTAAAGTAAATAATTTCTTCATAAACTTGAATTTTTAGAAAATAATAAACTATAATTAATACCTTAAAAGTCTCACAATAAAATTTGCTGTATCGATCCGTCATCCATAACAACGGCTATTGCAATTTTCCACCACAAAAGTAGTTCATTATTACAAATAAAAATAAAAATAAAAATAAGGGCAAAAAAAGGTTTTTTTCACAAAAAAACAACAATCTTGTAGCCTTTTTGTATCTACTCAGCGGCATCAACTCACGCCAAGCCGCGAATATGTGATAATGCGCGTTCGGGGTGAAGAGTTACAGCCTGCTGGCAACAGAATTCAGCAAAAAAGTTATGCTCCAAGGCACTTATCGCGACGCGCGGTAATAGAGGACTGCGGCAATGATAATATAGACAAAATTGGGGATCCACATGGCCACGCGAGGGCTGGTGTAGCCCGACACGGCAAACGTGGAAGTGACGGTCATGAACAGGATGTAGGAGAAACTGAGCAGCAAGCCCAAGCCGATGTTCAATCCGATGCCGCCCCTGACCTTGCGGGACGAGAGGGAGAGGCCGATGATGGTGAGGATGAAGGCAGCGGCGGTCATGGCAATGCGCCGCTCATACTCGATCTCAAAGTTCTTGATGTTGGCCACACCACGGGCCTTCTGCTTGTTGATATACTCCTTGAGTTCGGGCGAAGTCATGGTCTGCTCGTCATTCTTGGAGATGAGGAAGTCACGGGGATCGATATTGAGCAGCGTGTCCATGACGGTGCCCTTGGTCATGGTCTCCTTCATGCCCTTGAAGTCGCGGATGGTGTAGTTGCGCACCGTCCACAAGCCTACGGAATCATAGCGAATCGTCTCGGCAGTGAGGCGCGACTTGAGGGTATTGCCGTCGAATTTCTCCAGCGAGAAGCGGAAACCGCTGCGCGTGGTGTTGTCATAGCGGGCCATATAGGCCATCACGCCGGGCTTCACCTGCAACTGGATGTTGTCGCCATAGATGACCTCCTTGTTCTTGACCCACTTGTTGGTATAGGCGATGCGTTCCACATTGGCCGGCGGAATGATATAGGCCGACAAGAGGTAACTGCCCACCGCGATCACCGCGGCCGAGAAGAGGTAAGGCAAGGTCAAGCGGTGGAAACTGATGCCGTTGGAGAGCATGGCGATGACCTCGCTGCGGTCGGCCAGGCGAGAGGTGAAGAAGATCACCGAGATGAAGGTGAACAACGGGCTGAACTGGCTGAGGACAAATGGCAGGAAGTTCATGAAGTACTGGAAGACGGTAGCCTTCCACGGCGCGGTGAGCACGGCATCCAGTTTCTCGTTGATGTCAAACATCACCACGATGGCAAACAACAACAGGATGGCAAAGAAGAAGGTACCCAGGAAGTTCTTGATGATATAGCGGTCGAAGCGCTTCACGTAGTACCACGGGTAGCGCTTGCGGTTATCGGGCCTTGAGGGCACGAATTTCTCGGAGATCTCGGAGATCTCGGAGATCTCAGAGGGCTCAGAGATCTCGGAGGGCTCGGTGTGCTCTATATTCTTGAGTTCTTCTTCCATGATTGACAAATTAGAGGCGCTGCTGCACGTCGTGAAGCATCTGGCGCTTCCAGGAGGGGAAATCGCCGGCGATGATGTGTTTGCGGGCCTCGCCCACGAGCCACAGGTAGAAGGCCAGGTTGTGGATGCTGGCAATCTGCATGGCAAGGATTTCCTGGGCGATGAACAGGTGACGCACATAGGCCTTGCTGTAGATGTGGTCAACAATGGAGGGGCCATCCTCCTGCAGTGGGGTGAAATCATCGGCCCACTTCTTGTTGCGCATGTTCATGATGCCATGACGGGTGAAGAGCATACCGTTGCGGCCATTGCGGGTGGGCATCACGCAGTCCATCATATCCACGCCGCGGTCGATGGCCTCAAGGATGTTGGCAGGCGTGCCCACGCCCATCAGGTAACGGGGGCGGTCCTGCGGCAAGATGTCGTTGACGACCTCGATCATCTCATACATCACCTCGGTGGGTTCGCCCACGGCCAGACCACCGATGGCGTTTCCGTCGGCACCCAGGTCGGCGACAAACTTGCTGGACTCCTGCCTCAGGTCCTTATAGACACAACCCTGCACGATGGGGAAATAGGCCTGACTGTGACCATAGCGGGGCTGGGTGTTCTTGAAATGCTTCCAGCCGCGTGCCAGCCAGTTGTGGGTCAGTGTCAACGACTTGCGGGCATAACTGTAGTCACTGGTGCCGGGAGGGCACTCGTCAAGGGCCATCATGATGTCGCTGCCGATGGTGCGCTCGATATCGACCACCTTCTCGGGGGTGAACAGGTGCTTGCTGCCGTCGATGTGGCTGCGGAAGGTCACACCCTCATCGGTCAACTTGCGGTTCTCGGCCAGCGAGAAGACCTGAAAGCCACCACTGTCGGTCAAGATGGGGCGGTCCCACCCGTTGAACTTGTGCAGGCCACCAGCCCGCTCGATGATGTCCATGCCGGGACGCAGGTACAGGTGATAGGTGTTGCCCAGGATGATCTGGGCCTTGATATCCTCACGCAGTTCGGTCATGTGCACGGCCTTGACAGCGCCCACGGTACCCACGGGCATGAAGATAGGGGTCTCGATCTGGCCATGGTCGGTCGTGATGAGTCCGGCACGGGCATTGGTGCCCTGGGGGGTGGCTATGAGTTGATAGTCCATACGGTCGTCGATAATCTAGAAAAATCGTGCAAAGGTAGTGATTTTTTAGTTAACAGTTAACAGAGAACCGTTAATAGTTGCTATTTCCCTTCCCGTTTATCACAAAAAAGAGGGTAAGCCAAAAACTGACTCACCCCCGGGCTTATGATTACTTGATGCTGATGGACTGGTAATTCCGGCTTGCCTTACTTGGAGGCATCGATGACGCGGGACTCGGCCGCATTATAATCTCTCAAAGCCTTTTCGACAGCCTGCTGCGCATCCATCAATTCGCGCGAGTGCCTGGTGTCCATCTTCTGCCTCTCGTCATTCTGGCGCAGCCTCATGTCATCGGTCAAACCATTGGCGCTCTCCTTGGCAAATCTCTCTTCAAGGCTAGTTCTCTCGGCCGCCTGAGCCTTCATCAACTCATCGAGGGCGCGCTGCTTGTCACTGAGTCGGGTTTTGGTTTGCTCCATGCGCCGCTTGGCTCTGTTGAGTTCGCGGGCCTTGCGGTCAACGTCCTTCTTGTCTTTGCTCAGGTTCTTATCGTCGGCCTTGAGTGTCTTTTCCTCCTTGGCAGGGCCTACGGTGTTCTTCTTGCCGTAGTTGGATTTCTTCTCAAAGGTCTGTGACCTGTCATCCTTCTTGATTTCCTGCTTGAAGACCTTCTCGTTGTCGGCCGTCTTCACCCTGGGAGGCGTGGCCATGTGGGTCTTGCTCTGCTCGGTCTTGAAGGCGGGCTGGTTTTTGCGGTTTGCCTCGTCGCGCATGATTTGCTGGTCGCGCTGCTGCTGAGACAAGGAGTATGCTGGATCCTTCTTGGGAGTCACCGTCCTGGTGGACTGTGCCATGATGACGGGAGTTGAAGCGATGCAGAATAATACTGCTAATAATAATACTTTTTTCATAACGGAAAAGTTTAAATGATTAAACAATGTTGATTTCTCTTTGTAATATTGACATCAATCTGTCCAAAAAGTTTAAAAGCATCACGTTTTTTCACCTATTCTGATAGTGGGGGCATCATGACGGTAACAGCGAAAACGCATAATCACAAGTTCACGCATAGTCGCAAAGACGCTAAGTATTTAATATTAAGGATTTAATCATTTATTTTCATCAAAAATCAGAGATTTGCACATCAGTATCAAGAAATAAATGAACATCGCGAGAACCTGATGTAAACACCTCTTAAATAACAACTTGGCGACATTGCGTGAATTAAATTAAAGTCACTCATGAAGAGTTCATCCGCATGAAAAAAAAGGGCCGGTGACGATTTGGTCACCAGTCCCTTTTTCATGCAGTCTTGTGGAGAAGATATCACTTGTACTTCTCTACGTTCTTGCGTGCCTTCTCGAGGTTCTCCTCGGCCTTGTTCACGTTCTTGACAGCCTTCTCGAAGTCTTCTTGAGCCTTGCGGTTCTGCTTGGCAATCTTCTCTTCGAGTTTCTTCTGCTCGGTCTCCAACTTGAGCATCTTCTCGGGGTCACCGTTAGCCTTGGTTATCTTTTCGGCATGCTTGTTGATTTCCTGAGCCTGCTTTGCGGGAAGTTCGCTCAGTTTTTTCTGAGCCTCGGCCTGCTTTTTCTGAGCCTCCTTCAGTTTGTCCTGGGCTTTGTTATACTTCTCGGCAGCCTTCTGGCGATTCTCGATCAACTTCTGCTGCTTCTTGGCCTCCTTCTCGGCCTTCTTAGCCTCTTTTTCTTGCTTCTCGGCAGCCTTCTTGGCCTCCTTGGCCTGCTTCTCTTGCTCCTTGTAGGCTTCCTTCTGCTTCTTGGCGGCCTCGGCATTCTTCTTGGCTACCTCGGCATCCTTGGCCAGTTGGGCCTGCTGTTGCTGAACCTGCTGAGGAGTTTCATAAGTCTGAGCCATAGCGGCGGGTGCTGCAGCGAAGCACATCAGCACTGCCATCAACAATAATTTCTTCATAATCAGTCGTATTTTTAAAATTAAACTTTGTTTTTCCACATAAAATTAATGCAAATATACGACTAAGACACGAATTGGCAAAAAAAGTTTAAAAAAAACCATGCCCATGAGGGCATAGCAGGAATGCAACAACATTCAGTGGACATTAGACCTGAAAACCACAGGAACACTTGTCCATGAGCCGACATAGGTGTCATAGACAACCGCTGGCGTGAACTTGACGGGAGCCGCCTTGACCACCCGCACGGCTTCGGTCTCAAGAGCAGCCTTTAGTTGCGGATCCAAGTCGCTCAAGTCCTCTTTTGTCCCGTCATTGAGCAGATTAGGCTCCACTTGGGCCATGCCGATGGTGCCGTCCTTGCGTACTTGAAACTTCACGGTCACCATTCTATCCAGTTCCAAGCCCGGGGGATTCTGCACGTGGGCTTTGATATAGTCTTTCAACTCATCGTCCTTGCAGCGGGCACCACGTTCCACCGACAAGAACAGTGTGTCGCCATTCACCACCTCGTATCCCCTTACACCCCAGTAATGTGGATATTCGGGGATGATATTGCCATTTGAGTCAAGTTGGGCAATTATTTCGCTGCATACATTTTCCGGCTCCATAAAGTAAATGAGGTTCTCAATGGTGTCGTAGTAGCCATCCACGTGAGGATGACTTGACCCACTACCTGCCGTACAGCCCGACAAGGCCGCAATCAGAGCACACAAGTATAATACCAGTGATTTCATATCGATTGAGTAGTTTGGGGATTGCTGCGCTTGTAAGTGAACTCGTCGATGTGGGTGATGCCCAGTTCGCCGAGGTATTCACGAGTGCAGTTCACGTCGTCATCTGTATTGTAGTCGGGGATATGCGGCACGCGCACGACGATGCGCTCGGCCATGCCCTCGTGGTCCAGCAGCCATCGCAGGTTGTCGAGGGCGCGCCTGTTGTCCTGGCCCGTATATCGGCGGTAAATGTCGGGGTTGATATCCTTGATGTCGATGATGTATTGATGCACGAGGGGCAACAGTCGTTCAAGATGATGGCGATCCACGTTGAGGGCGGTTTCCATCGTGATGTGCCACTCAGGGGGCACCAAGCGGCAAAAGGTGTCGATAAACTCGCTGCGGATGGCTGGCTCACCGCCGCCAAAGGTGATTCCGCCGCCAGTGGCCAGGAAATACAGGTTGTCAATCATCACCTCGCCGAGCAGTTCGGGCGGGGTGATAGTTCTCGAGAAACCATTCGTCCTCAGGCACTGGGCATTCAGGCAATACCGGCAACGCAGCGTGCACCCGTGAAAGGCAACCAGCGTGGTCACCCCCTGCCCGTCCACCGCCAGCCGATGGCGGGCCACCCCGATAATCGGCACCCTATTATTATACCCTTCGTCCATCATTATTGCTTATCTGCGGGCAACAGGAAGTTCACCGGCAAGGTGTACCACACGTTAACCTTCCTGCCATCATTAAGGCTGCCGGGAGTGAAATCGGGCAATGTCTTGACAACACGGACTGCCTCACGGTCAAGACTTTCATCAACCGAACGGACAACCTTGACAGTGCCCACCTTGCCCGTTTTCTCGACAACAAACTGCAAGATGACACGGCCCTGGATATTGTTCTTGACGGCCTCGGGAGGGTACTGGATATGGTCCTTGAGAAACTTCATCAACGCTACTTCCCCGCCAGGGAACTGCGGCATGTTGTCAACGCTCCTGAAGCACTCCTCGTCAATTTCTCCATGAGTGGCAGTTCCATAGGCTTCGACGTGATTCACCTCGCTCGTAGTCCTATGGAAGTTGGTCGTATCTACCATTTCGCCTTCTTCAATCCTCTCTTCACCGATCGAGTCCACAACAGCGCAGGAATCCTCCACTAGTTCGACCTCGCCTTGCAATACATCGTTGTCGGCTTTATTCAATTGGTTGCATGACGTGGCAGTAAAACTCATCAGGCCAAGGCTCACGCCGGCAAGCACGGCTGCACGCCCCAGAGAGCGGCGACGGGCGATTTCCCGCTCCAGGTAGCGCATCTCGCTCTCACACGCCGGGCAAGTCCCCGCGCAATCGCCCTCGTGGTGACACTCCCGTGGCTGATACTCGATGCCATTGGCGCGCGCAATGTCAAGCCTAACCTGCTTGAGTGCATTGCAGACATGTTTCCCGTGTTTCATCGCTACATTTTTTTTATCAATCAGTCCAATCGGCAGAATCAAACGCGATGCTGAAGGTTGAGTCGGTTTTCTTGCCTTTGACGTCTCGTGCCGGCTTGATCTTGTGAATAAGACCTGCTACCCTCAATGCCTCTTTCTCGAATGGTGTACCTAGTTCATTCAGCACTCGAGGATTGGACACGTTTCCTTTTTTATCGACATCCACCTCAACCATAACATACTCGTGCCCCGTGACATCATCAGGACAAACGAAGTTCTTATGAATGAATTTCCGTAATGCTTTATCCCCGCCAGGGTATTGCGCATTTTTTGCACGAGAATTCACTACGACGCATACTTCGCCTAATAGCACATTATCACTGGGCTTGAGGGTAATTGTCATGCCATCCGTGGCCGTGACAACAACGTCTTCATATCCTAAGTAGGCCACCTTGACCTTGGAGCCTTTCGGAGCATTTAACGTGAAATGACCGTCGATGTCGGTAGCAACACCTTTCTTGGTATCATTCAGCAGTGCCACGGTAGCACCGATGAGGGGTTCATGGTTCTCGTCAAGCACGGTTCCGCTAATTCGAGATAAAGCATCTGCCTGAGTTGCTTCCACAACTGATACTGATCCCTTGAATGAGATGGGCAAAGTGTACCAGAAATCGATGGCCTCGCCATCTTTGCGGGCAGGTTCGAACCTCGGCAGCGACTCGCAGACACGGACGACTTCGCGGTCCAGCAATTCGTGAATCGAACGGAGCACCTTGACCTCGGCAACACGGCCCGTCTTATCAATGAGAAAGGTCACCACCACTCGCCCTTGAAAACATGTCTCGGCGAGTTCGGGCGGATACTTGAAGTTAGCATGAAAGTATCTCATCAAAGCGACTTCTCCTCCTGGAAATCGGGGCACCGATTCACTGATTTGTCCAAAGACTTCGTATCTCTCGGTCGTGTCACACAATAGGCTTGCAGGATTATCACTGGACATCATCGGCACGCTCGCCGGAGCCTGGGCAGCCATGGCCGACAGACTGGAAAGACTCATGCTCACACCAGCGACAACGGCGGCCCTACCCAGATTGCGGCGGCGGGCGATTTCCCGCTCCAGATAGCGCATCTCGCTCTCACAGGCGGGGCAGGTGCCGGCGCAATCGCCCTCGTGGTGACACTCTTGAGGGGCATAGTTGATGCCATTGGCACGCGCAATGTCAAGACGGATGGCCTTGAGCGTGTTGCAGATATGTTTTCCGTTCTTCTTCATCATTACAATTGATTGAGATGCAAATATCGTGTTTTTTTACTTATCGATAAAATATTTTTCACTTTTCTGGCAACTTGAAGTTCACTGGAAGCGTGTACCATACCGACACGGCTTGACCATTGTGACGGCCGGGGGTGAACCTGGGGAGCGTCTTGCAGACGCGAATGGCCTCCTTGTCAAGATCCTTATCCACCGAGCGGACAACCTTTATCTCACCCACCTTGCCCGTCTTGTCAACAACACATTGCACGATGACACGCCCCTGGACATGGTTCTTGGCTGCAGTAGGAGGATATTTGATGTGAGTCTGAATGTACTTCATCAGCGCAGCCTCACCGCCGGGAAATCGGGGCATCTGCTCAGCGCTACGGTAGATACCATCCTTGGGAACAATTCTCTTGTGAACTTCGACTTCATCATCTTCCACGGTTTCATCATCATCACAGCCTTTGGAATCAACCATTCTGCCACCTTCACCGCAATAGGTACCCATAAACAAGATTGAGCCTGTGCTCCTCTTGACGATGTAATAGACAAAGGGGCGATTGGCATGGAATTTGACATCATGGTCTTCGACAACGACTTCCTCTTTAAGCATCCTTGCCACAGTGACGGCAGCCGCTTTGGTGCCCTTCTCATTGACTTCGATTTTAGCCTTTTGCTTGATCAGTCCAACATAGAGATTGTCTCCCTCTACCATGTTGGAGAATTGGGCTCCCGACGCAAATGCGAGTGGCATACCCATGGTCGATAACACATCATTGAGATGGGTCTCGCTCTCGATATTGAACCGTGGCATCAAGATATCGACTGGGCAAGGAGTCATTTGTGACTGCAGTTCTACCAGTTTTTTTGCCGTGAGGCTACTAATGATGTCGCCCATCGTTTTACCCTTGACGGGAAGCAATATACACATGCAGTAGTCATCATCGGCATAGGGAAGACGAATCATCTTGCACAGGTCGTTCGAGCCATAATCGGCCGTTGTGTTGAGGTGCATCATTGGGAGTTTGACAGTTTTGCCGTTCTGCCGGGTAAAGCGCCTATCGCGGGTCTCCTTAGGGTCAAATTTCTGAGCCCAGGATGCCTTGAAATAGACCGCATTGAGCAGATACATGACTGCATCGGGGTCGAGTTCATCAAGAACAGTTGGAATCATGCTTTCGGTATGGCTCTTGCACCAGTTATTGATCTTATCCAGGCTGCTAGGGTCGGAAAAGTCCAACGCTTCGCATTGGGCATTGTAGTACCGTTGCATATCAGTCCTGTACCGTGCAATGAGGCTGTATTGCGAGTTGATGTCGATGCTGTTGGCTATTCTTAACGTAACCCTTGAGTCACCCCCTGATGTGGCATCCATCATCATCTTGAAATACTCATTGATTTCCTCTACCGAACCGTCAAGACCTAACACATCTGTAATCTGCTGGCGGGTCTTGCCATCGGCACCGTCGTTAAGCATCCCCAGCAGGTAGCCAACGCCGATGGGCGACACGACAATGCTGCTGTTGCCCTGCTCCCGCTTGAAGAGCGCACGGAACAGATTGCAGGCGAAATCATTGTGGTTATCAAGAATCTCGCCCTCAACGGTCGGGGTCGGTGTGTCATTCTGTTCCACAGGTTGCTCTTCCACATTATTGATACTAGGATGGCGGTTACCTTTAGCAAAAGCCAGCAGGACGGTCATCAGTACCACGATGCCCAGTGTGCCGAATATCCAGTTTCGTTTCATCTCAGTCAGAGATTACAGGTTGATAAAAACGGGTTAACTCTCGGTTGCAAAGTTACAACCGATTTTTGGGAAAAACGCCAAAAACGGGCAACATTTGACGGTCATTCCATAAAATCGAACCATCTGATTTACAGAAGTTTAAAAAACAAAAAGGTCATTTGGTGGTAATTTAGCGTTTAGAAGCATTTTCTAAACAAGAAAAAACGAGTATTTTTGCAGGAGAAAATGCAAAATCAACGATTCGCCCTATGCTCTACCATGCAATCTATAAAAGAATAGGTGCAGCGATACTGATTCTTATCGTGGCGTGTGGATGTGCCCAAAACAAGGGTTCAACCAACGCCGAGTTGATTGCCATCGACTCGCTGCTGTACCAGAACCGCGTCCTGCAGGCCCGCGAGATGCTGCAACACATGAACACCGAATACCTGAACGACGAGGACCGGGCCTATCACACCCTGCTCTCGATCCAAGCCGATGCGGAAAACCAGACAGCCACCGGTGATGCAGACACCATCAAACAGGTCGTGAAACACTACAAGAACAGAGGCGACCAGGAAAAATATGCCCGTGCCCTACTCTATCAAGGTTACACCTATGGTAAGTCGGGAGAACTCGACAAAGCCATCTCTTGCCTGCGCCAGGCCGAGGATGTAGCCGCCAAGGATGACATCAGGAACCATGCGTTGGCCAAGATGATGATGGGAGAATTATACCAGAGCCAGGTTGTGGGAGCCAAGACCGTGGGCGCCGAGAAATACCGCGAGGCCCTGGCACTGTTCCGACAGATCGATGACAAGCATCACCAGATCATCTGCCTGAGCGAGTTGGGCGGGCTTTACCGCATCAACAAGGAAAAACAGGACAGTGCAATGAATTACATCAATGCCGCGATTGACCTTGCCATACAGGAAATCGAGCCACAAGCGGTGGTTGCCAACCTCTTCAGCCGCGCCGAGTACCGCGCAGCCCGTGGCGACTACCAGGGAGCCAAGGAGGATGCCATCGAAGCGATCGCCTGGAGTGGAAAAATGAATCTCCACCCGAGAATCCATTATACAGCCGCCTCGGCCTATCTGCACCTGGGGCGCATCGACTCGGCCCGCTACTATCTGGACCACGCCCCCGCCATGGCCACTGCCGCCGACAGCATCATGCACTACCAGTTGCTGGCCGACATGGCCCGCCACGACAACCATCTTGACAGGGCCATGAACTACCTGACCAAGACTCACCACTTGGCCGACTCGGTGACCATGAGCAGCATGAATGACCGGCTGATGGAGGTGGAGAGGAAATATGACAACCAAAAGGCCGAACTCGAGAACGCCCTGCTAGGGTCACGACTCAAGGGCACCCTGCTGGCACTGGCCCTGCTGGTGCTGGCGGCCGGAGCACTGGCCTTCATGGTGTGGCGATACCGCAACCGCTTGAGAATCCAGCAGGCCGAATATGAGTTGATGAAGGCCGACCTGGATCAGTCCATGTCAAGCCTGCAACAGATGCAGGGTATGCTTGCCAGGCGGGAATCCGGCAAGGAGCAATCCGACGAATTGAAGGCGATTGTCGATAGCCAGATACAAGTCGTTCACCAACTGCTGCAGTGGTCCTACGAGTGCAGCGAGACGACCTTTGCCAAGCGTTTCAACAAACTGATGACGATGCGCGGTCCCGACCAAGTGGGCGCCTCCTATTGGGACAACTTGCAAGCGCTGGCCAACGAACTCTATGACAACGTGCTGGTGAGGGCTCAGGAGCAGGCCGACGGCACCTTGAGGGATGACGAGATCAACATGATCGCCCTGCATTGCCACGGCTTCTCGAGGACGGTTATCATGATGTGCATGCACTACACCAACTTGAGGACGGTGTCCAACAAGAGGACCCAGATTGCCCACAAACTAGGCGTCAACTCGCTTGACGAGTTCCTGCGGCCCTTTTTAGGTGTTAGAAGTGAGTAATTAAGAGTAAGGAGTTAAAAGTGATGAACGATCATACGATACGGTTTGTGAAGGAGCATCGCGAGGAGGACGTGAGAACGCTGGCGTTGCAGGCGCGGCGCGATGGCGACATCGACCTGCCGTGGGCTCTCGACCAGATTCAGGGTCGGCAGACGGCGCGGCGCAAGTTGCCGTCGTGGGCGGCCATCGAGGGCATCATCTATCCGCCTCACCTGTCGATGGAGCAGTGCTCGAGCGAGGCTACCGCACGCTATAAATGCCAAATCGTGGACACACTGCCCGCAGGCAGCCACGAGACCCTGATCGACCTGACAGGGGGCTTCGGCGTGGACTTCTCTTATCTGGCCACTCATGCCAAGCGTGCGGTTTATGTCGAGCGGCAGGAACACCTGTGCGAAGTGGCGCGGCACAACTTCGGCCTATTGGGGCTTGACCACACCGACGTTATCAATGCTCAGGCCGAAGACACCTTGAGAGACCTGCACACCGATCCGGCGACAACCATCATCTATCTGGATCCCGCCCGTCGCGACAGCAACAGCGCCCGCACCTATGCTATCGCCGACTGCATGCCCAATGTGCTGGAACTGCAGGACGTCCTTCTCGAGCGAGCAAATCACATTCTCATCAAACTCTCGCCCATGCTCGACTGGCACAAAGCCGTGAGCGACCTGGGCGGGCATGTGGCCGAAGTGCACATCGTGAGTGCCGGTAACGAATGCAAGGAACTGTTGATGCTCTTGAGCACCGGCCATAACGGCGGGCCCACCATACACTGCATCAACGATGACCAGTCGCTCACCTTCTCTCCCTCCAGGGATGCCCAGCCGTTACTCATCGCCGATGACGACCGCGCGGCCTGCCTCTACGAGCCCAATGCCTCGGTGATGAAGGCAGGATGCTTTGAGGTGCTCACCGGGCGCTATCCAGTAAAGGCATTGGCTGCCGACAGTCATCTGTTCGTGTCAGATGATGTCATCGGGGATTTTCCCGGACGAGGCTTTGCCATCGATGCCGTGACCACGATGAACAAGAAGGAACTGGCCCGTGCCCTTGCTGGTGTCACCAGGGCCAATGTGGCGACACGCAACTTCCCGATGACCGCCCAGCAACTGCGGCAACGCCTCGGCCTCAAGGACGGCGGGGAGTGCTACATCTTCGGCACCACAACGGCTGCAGGTCAGCGCTTGCTCTACATTTGCCACAAACTTTAAAGTCACATGATAAGAATCAGATATCAGATGATTGAACAAGGCTTAAAATATCTGTTGACATTCATAATCATGTGCATCGGGGCATTCATGGTGATGTTTGCTTTTGACTCGCCGTCATGGGTTACCAATATCCTGTTGCTGTCATGTATTCTACTGGCAGCCGGTGTGTTAATTTATTTCATTTGGAAAAAACCATAATTAAAAGATACATTTTATGGAACCGAGATTCATCATTCACAGTCATTATAGCGAGGAGGAGTTTGTGCGTTACAACCGCACCATCCAGTACAAGTTGCTGCACCTCAAGCGCAACATCATTGTGACCAACGTCGCCCTGCTGGCCATGATCGTGCCGCAGTTCGTCGTGGGACAATACTACTACGGCATCGCGATGCTGGTCATTCTAGCGGTCGCCAACTGGTATTTCTTCATCGGTATCGACAGGAAGGCAAAGCAGATCTACCGCAAGAACCCGTTTATCCAGGAGAATGTGACATTTGATCTGACCTTTCATGACGAACACTACGAGGGCGCGTCCGAGAACGGCACCTCGAGTGTCCCCTACTCCAAACTGCACACGATCATCGAGACGCCCACCGACTTCTACATCATGCACACCCTGTCCAGCGGCACCATCATCCCCAAGGGGGACTGCCCCGAGGGGTTTGCCGACTTCATCCGTCAAGTCAAGGCCAAGTACAATAAATAGAAACAGAAAGCCCTCACCCGCAATTGGGTGAAGGCTCCGGTTTGGTAGAGAAACAGGGACTCGAACCCTGGTTTCCGCCGTGAGAGGGCGGCGTCCTAGACCACTAGACGATATCTCCGTCGAATAATAAAGCCCTCGCTCGTGGTTGGGTGAAGGCTTTGCTAGTAGAGAAACAGGGACTCGAACCCTGGTTTCCGCCGTGAGAGGGCGGCGTCCTAGACCACTAGACGATATCTCCTTTCAAAAGCGATGCAAAATTACTGCCATTTTTTGAACTGGCAAATTTTTTGGGCACTTTTTTTCGTCAAAATGTCAAAAAAAATCGTTTTTGACATTTTTCGGCATTTTTTCGGCATCTATTACACGTCCAATCAAGATATATTTTGTACCTTAGCGCATTGTTACAAACAAACATTTGTAAATACATAATTATTATGGCAAGTAAAAGACAAATCAAGAAAGCGATCCAGAATGCCTGTGGCGAAATCGCAGGTGAGTGCATTTTTGCAGAATCCGCATTCGGCGAGAACAAGCGCGACGAGTGGGACAGCATCATCATCGACACTGCACTGTTGCAGCAGGAGGCCGTCAACCGCGTGAGCAACAAGTTTGACAAGAAGGTGAAGGACTTTGCCAACCGTCAGGAGTACAACAAGGCCCGCCGCGCCTTCTTCAAGCAGTGCGAGAAAGAACTCAGTGAGTACTTCCGCGCCGAGGTTGCCAACATTGCCAAGCGCATGAACGAACTCATGCCTTCCAAGAAATAAAGCCGATTAATTACACAGAATGAACTTCTCTGGCTGGATATTGAAGAAAGCCGGTTGGACCTTCAAGGTCAACCTGACGATGCCCGACAAGTGCATCATCGTCATCGCGCCCCACACCAGCAACTGGGATTTCATCCTCGGCGAGTTGGCCATTCACTCGGTGGGCATGAAGGCAGGCTTCCTGATGAAGGACACCTGGTTTTTCTTCCCCGTGGGCTACCTGATGAAGGCGCTGGGCGGCATTCCCGTCAACCGTCGTCAACACGGAAACCTCACCCAATCAATCGTCGAGGCCTATAATACCACGCCCCGCCTTGCCATCGGCGTCACTCCCGAGGGTACCCGCAGCGCCAACCCCAATTGGCACAAGGGTGCCATCTTCATGGCCCGCGATGCGCGGGTGCCGCTGGTGCTGGCCTACTTTGACTACAAGCAGCGCGTGGTGTGCATCGACCGCGAGTTTGAACTCAGCGACGATGCCGACGGCGACCTGTTGCGCATCAAGCAGTACTTCATGCAGCACGGTAGCCCCAAGTTCCCCGAGAAGTTTGTCACTGGACTGGAATGAACCGAGTTGGCATTGCAGAAGAAATTCACGCAATGCCAACTATTATCTATTAACCCTTAACTGTAACTAAAAAGTGATTTCACGCAACCTGCGCGTCACGCTCATCGAGGACGACATCGTCTGGGGAGACCGTGAAGCCAACATCAAGCAACTGGAGCGTAACCTGCGCAATATGCCCGATGACACCGACCTTGTCATCCTGCCTGAACTGTTCACAACCGGTTTTATCACCGGTGACCGCGACCAGGCCGCCGCTGTTGCCGAGTGGAACAGCGGTGACACGCTGCGCACCCTGCGCAAGTTGGCCGACAAGTATCACGTGGGCATCATCGGCAGTTTCCTGGCCAACACGGCAGCGCAACTCTACAACCGCGCCTTCTTTATTGAGCCCAATGGCGACGAGACGTTCTACGACAAGCGCCACTTGTTCTCATTCGGCGGCGAGGACAAAGTCTTCAACCAGGGACTGACCAAGTCGCCTATCGTGAGGTTCCGCGGTTTCAACATCAAGTTGGTGGTGTGTTATGACCTGCGGTTCCCGGTCTTCTGCCGCAACGTGAACAACAATTATGACCTGCTCGTCGTTGTCGCCAACTGGCCCAAGTCGCGTGAAAAGGTGTGGCGCACGCTGCTCACCGCCCGCGCGATGGAGAATGAGTGCTACGTGTGTGGTGTGAACCGCTGCGGTACCGATCCCGCAGGCGTGGAGTACCCCGAGGGCTCATCGCTCATCATCGACTTCAAGGGCAAGGTGATTGCCCAACGCATGACCAGCCCTGTCATCACCGCCGACCTCTCGCCCGCCATGCTGGCACAATTCCGCGAGAAATTCCCCGCCTGGCGCGACGCCGACCCGTTCACTTTAAACATCTGAGGCGGCCACGGCCACTGAGTCTCCAGAAAAAAGAACCGCACCAATGTCAAGACCCGTTGACATAGAACTGCTCGCGCCAGCCCGCGACACCGACATCGCCATTGCCGCCATCGACCATGGCGCCGATGCCGTCTATATGGGCGCGTCCCATCACGGAGCCCGTGCCGATGCCTCCAACACGCTCGACGACGTGCGTCGCGCGTGCGACCATGCCCACCTGTTCGGGGCCCGCATTTATGCTACTGTCAACACACTGGTCTATGATGACGAACTGATGTCGGTGGAACGCCTGGTGCACGACCTGTACCGCATCGGCGTGGATGCCCTTATTGTCCAGGACATGGCACTGCTGCGCCTTGACCTGCCGCCCATCGCCCTGCACGCCAGCACGCAATGCGACCTGCGCACGCCCGACAAGGCCCGTTTTCTTGAAGCCCTGGGCTTCTCCCAACTCGTCATGGCCCGCGAGTTGACCCTTGACGAGATTGCCGCTATCCGCGATGTGACCACGGTTCCCCTTGAGGCCTTTGTTCACGGCGCCTTGTGCGTGAGTTACAGCGGGCGTTGCGCCATCAGCCAAGTGTTAAAAGGCCGTAGCGCCAACCGTGGCGAGTGCGCCCAGTTGTGCCGTCTGCCCTATGACCTGGTGGACAGCAAGGGCCACGCCCTTGTCGAGGGCAAGCACCTGCTGTCGCTACGCGACATGGCACAGCACGACCGCCTGGAGCAGATGATGGCCGCCGGTGTCTCTTCTTTCAAAATCGAGGGGCGCCTCAAGGATGTGGGCTACGTCAAGAATGTGGTGGCCTACTACCGCCGCGCCATCGACAAGGTCATTGCCCGCAAGCCCGGACAATACCGGCGAGCCTCATTTGGCACGGTGGACCTGACTTTCGAGCCGGCGATAGAGAAAAGTTTCAACCGCGGATTCTCCCACTATTTCCTTGACGGCCGTCGTCCCAAGGACGGGCACTCGATGGCATCCATCGACACGCCCAAGTCCCAGGGTGAATACCTGGGACGCGCCCTTCGCTGCAACGGCAACACGCTCACCATCGACACGCGCGCCACGCTAGCCAATGGCGACGGACTGAGTTTCACCGACAGCCACGGCCAGTTTTCAGGCGCCAGGGTCAACCGGGCACTGGGCAAGGGCTCGGTCCTGCTGCGTGAGCCAGCCGATATTGCCCGCGGCACACACATCTACCGCACAGCCGACAAGGCCTTCAACGACTTGCTGGCCAAGCCGTCATCCACACGCACAATCGCGATTGATGCCCACTTGAGATATGCCAGCGGGATGCTCACGCTCACCCTGAGCGACGAGCGCGGCAACCGAGTGACCCACACCCTACCCTGCGACCTGCAGCCCGCCGCCAAGCCCCAAGGCGACCGCCAGCGCGCTGAACTCGCCAAACTGGGTAGCACCATCTACCGTCTGAATCAAGCGGAAGTGCCCAGCGACATTTTCATCCCCGCCTCGTTGCTGTCACAACTGCGCCGCGAGGCCATTGACCTACTGGACCGCGCCCACCGCATCACCCGTCCCGTGGGCCAGCGCCGCAAGGAGGACCAGTCCTATCCATGCCCCGTCACCGCTCTGACACCCGCCGACAACGTCGCCAACCGCCTGTCCGAGGCACTCTACCGCGACCATGGCGTGACCGACGTCAAGCCAGCCCTCGAAGCAGGCTCATCACCCGATGCCTCCACTCCGCTGATGCACACCCGATACTGCATCCGCCGCCAACTCGGCGCCTGCCTCAAGGGCAAAAATGCGACAGCCCTGCCCCGCGACCTCTACCTCAAGACCGGCAACACCCTGCTACGAGTCAACTGCGACTGCAAGGCCTGTGAGATGGTTCTCACCCTGCACAACCCAGTGACCCTGAGTCTTTAGACCTCACCAGTGATTGGATTCACAATCCGCACCATAAATTACATCAAAAGAACCGTCCCTTTGATGCAAAATGCAGCATAGTTGAATGTACACACTGCTTAATGATTGATCATGCTGTTTTGTTTTTTGGGGTTCGTTTTCGTAGAATCACGCTCAATGGGAACAAAACGGTATCTGCCAGGGTCGCGTCTTATGCGTTCGCAAAGGCAAATATTCACCGGACAGTAGTCGAAGCCTGATAGTTTTTCGTCTTCTTCCAATTCAATGACAAGAGAAGAATCATTCAAGACCTCAACTTCCTTGGAAAAATATCCATAACAAGAGAACTTAATGGTATCGCCTTTTTCAACTTCAATGCTGAAATTGCCATCAAGATCCGTACAAGCACGGCGGTCGGTACCTTTGATCACTACTGTCCCACCGATCAATGGCGCCTTGTCGTACGCGTCAACAAGAGTACCTGTTAACTTGAACTGTTCGGCACTTACACTACCGACGACCAAAATAAAGACGTATAGCAATAACTGTCTCATGATGCATTCCTCCTATTTTTATTCGCAAAGATACAACTTTTATCCAATAATTGCATAAATAATGCGACAAAATTATAGATCGGCATGCTGCACAAATTAGAAAATGAAAAATCAAGCATTGTAACCGCTAGAGTAAAGACTTTTTACTAACTTTGCCGTCGATATGAAGAAAGATACAATACAACTGATTGTGATACTGGTAGTGCTGGCTGCCATCGTGGTCGGCATCCTCGTGTACATGCCCCACGACATCGTGACTATCTACAACTGGTACAAGGAACACTTGACCTATGGCACCATCCTGCTGCTCATGGCCATCGAGAGTTCGTTCATCCCCTTCCCCAGCGAGGTAGTCATCCCTCCCGCGGCCTACTTCGCCGCCCGCAACGGCGACCTGAACATCATCATGATTGTGGTGGTTGCGACGGTGGGCGCGCTCATCGGGGCGGTCATCAACTATGTGCTGTCGCTGCTCATCGGACGGCCAGTGGTCTATAAGTTCGCCAACAGCCGCATCGGCCACATGTGCCTCATCGATGCCAAGAAGGTGCAGAAAGCCGAGGCCTACTTTGACCGCCACGGTGCCATCTCGACCTTCCTGGGCCGACTGATACCCGCCATCCGCCAACTCATCTCGATTCCCGCCGGATTGTCGCGCATGAACTTCGGCACGTTTGCCGTGTTCACCTCGCTGGGCGCCGGCATCTGGAACGTCGTGCTGGCCGCGTTGGGCTACTGGTTGAGTCAGAACTTCCCCGAGGAAGAACTGCTCGTGCAACTCGAGCACTACAACCGCTACCTGTCGTGGGCAGGCTATGCGCTGGCCATCGCCATCGTGCTCTTCCTCGCCTATCAGGCCATCAAGAAACGCCCCACAACCAACAACAACAATTAACACCAAGCATCATGAAAGTATCTCCCTCACTGCTATCGGCCGACTTTGGCAACCTGGCCAAAGACATCGACATGATCAACCACAGCGATGCCGACCTGCTGCACCTCGACGTGATGGACGGCGTGTTTGTCCCGAACATATCATTCGGCTTTCCCGTCATCAAGCACGTGCAACGCCTGTGCGACAAACCCCTCGACATGCACCTGATGATTGTCGAACCCCAGAAGTTCATCCCCCAGGTGCGCGACTGCGGCACCCGCATCATGACCGTGCACCAGGAGGCCTGCATACACCTCAACCGCGTCGTCCAGCAGATCCACGATGCCGGCATGCAGGCAGGCGTGGCCCTCAACCCCGCAACACCCGTGATGATGCTGCGTGACATCATCTGTGACGTGGACCTGGTGCTGCTCATGTCGGTCAACCCCGGATTCGGCGGCCAGAAGTTCATCGTCCAGACGCTGAACAAAGTGCGTGAACTGCGCCAACTCATCACCCTCAACGGCTCCAATGCCCAAATCGAGATCGACGGCGGCGTGAACAACATCACCGGAGCCCAACTCGCCGAAGCAGGTGCCGACATCCTGGTCGCCGGCAGTTATGTATTTGGCGCCGAAGACCCCATCAAGACCATCGAGGGATTAAAAAACCTCTAGAAAAATTTTGTCGGGTGGAAAATTTGCCTTAACTTTGCACCCGCTTTTGGGAAACAAAATCCCGAGGGCAAGACTGGAAAGGTGCCGGAGTGGTCGATCGGGGCGGTCTCGAAAACCGTTGTACGCTTTGCGTACCGTGGGTTCGAATCCCTCCCTTTCCGCAAAATGAGGGTTAGTTGCTTGGTAATCAAGTAATTAACCCAATTTTTATAAATTTGCTCGGACGATTTTCGGACGGTAATTGTTTCTTTTTCCTCTTCAATCTTCCACATAACAATCTGATTGTCATATCACTAGCATCATCTTAAACTTATAACTTTTGGGACGATTTTGGGACGAAAAAATCAAATAATCAGTAAACAATGAATGGCACAAAAAGCGGGCAATTGTTCAAAATAATCAGTATTTATTTGCCTGAAAAATAATACTTTGTAATTTTGCATGAACGAAAACTGTGCTTTTTCACAAAAATCATTTATGGATAATATGGAAAATAAGTGTTTCATCTTAACCGTCTCATCAACAAGCGTCATAACCGAATGATAAAAGTCATTCCACAAAAATAAAAAAGAGTCATCCGAACCGATAACCCTTTTTCAACCGGGGACACCCCAGTCCAGAATTGGAACACGTCCAATGTTCTATTGCAAAAGTAATACTAATTTTCTTATCAGTAATAAATATGCCAATATTTTTGAAATAAATTTTTCTAATAGAATCGAAATAAGTAATTAAAACAGATCTGAGTGAGTGCCGGTTCCTGTGAACAGTAATGTCAATTCTGTGTCATTCTGCTCCCAAATCATCAACCAGTCAGCCTTCAAGTGACACTCCCAACACCCGCCATAATTGCCAGATAACTTGTGGGAACGATAAGATTCGGGTAGTTTGCCACTGGCTTCAAGTAAACGAATTGCCGTCTTGAGCAGTTCCATGTCGTAACCACGTTTGCGGCAACGTTCCGTGTCTTTGCGGAACGTCTTGGTCATCTGAATCTTATACATACCTAGATTCCTAATGACTCAAACATTTCCTCGGACGAATCAAATGATTCTACGCGGCCAGCCTTCTTGTCTTCTTGAGAACGAATATAACTACTTTTGGATTTTGAGGGGACACGCTGCACAATCACTCCTAATGCATGGAGATAGTTCATGAGAGCTTTACCCCATGATGAACGCTCATTCACTGTGATAGTATAAGTTGCCATTGTCTTTTTGTTTATTCAATTATTTGTGCAAAGTTAAACATAATTCTGTTATAATTGCTATTCGCATGCCACAATTTTGAAAACAGACCAGAAAATAGTACCTTTGCAAACAGAATTATCTGAGAAATGTAGGAAATAAAGACTACTTGAAGCGTTAAAATACGTTTATCCTCAAATAGTTAAGTGGTAATTACAGTCGGACGATTTTCGGACGATAAATTAATAATTTAGCGCCTTTTCAAAATGCTAACTCACTGATTATCAATAGCCGTTACCGAACAATTTCCAAGTATTTAATCCCTCCCTTTCCGCACAAGTTGAATGAACGATTAAGAGATGCCTCTTAATCGTTTCATTTTTTTGTGCGGAATTTGAATCGGGACTCTATAAGGTGTCTTGTTGATCATTATTGACGAGTTCACGCAGGCGCTCGATTGCCTCATCTTTCCGACCAATACGTTTAGCATTATTTCCTTTCACTAGAATCATCATCATAAACAAGAAGAGAAAACACAACACAAGGAAACACAACACAAGGAATACTATTATCAGCCAGAACAGGACTGCTCCGAACCTCTCGATGTTGATCTGTGTTATCATATTGTAAATCATATAACCTATCAGGAAAAGGGCTAGAATGGCAATGAATGGGAGGAATTTGCCTAGTTTTTTTGTGCATTTGCCTAGTTTTTTAGTGTAGGCATCATACCGACTCAATAATACCTCTGCATTTTCGGCCTTCATTATCTTTTTAGCATGTAGAGAGGATAGAATCCTTTGAAGAGGCAACACCAAAATAAATATATAAGCAACGGAAACTAGATCTCCCTTAGTAAAGAAGGAATAACATTCCCAAATGATTATTGGTATCCAAATTAGAGATAAGATGATGCCAGTAACAAAATCATCTTTTGCTTTTCGGGCATATTCCGCCTTGATCTTTTCAAAGAGTTCATCCTTGCTGAGATTTTCAAATTCTTTCTTTTTCATAACCCAGACTTATTATTGTTTGCGGCAAAGATAATGAGTATCAACAAGAGAAACAAGTCATTATCCATAAAAAGGGACCTTGCCTCGACTTTTTTCCAAAAAGTGTCTATAATTTTTACATTTTCGTTGCCAACATCTGCTT
>Ga0310695_10004310_pt1 | contig 26455 bp, 15 predicted proteins | sample RumenRJG_04DNA_FD_203882 | JGI IMG/M metagenome (GOLD analysis project Ga0310695, IMG submission 203882) | Bovine rumen microbial communities from Lethbridge, Alberta, Canada - RJG_04 (v2) (version 2) | ecosystem: Host-associated > Mammals > Digestive system > Stomach > Rumen | place: Canada... | reverse complement strand
GGACGGTTATCCCCAAAGGGGGAACCGTCTCCCCCGATCCATGCCTGACGGCTACCCCCTGGACCCTGAATCCTGGACCATAGCCTCTGATCACTAACTTATGTTCTAAAGTATACACAGAAAAAATAATAAGTAAACAGCAAAAAAGTGCCGTTGACAAACGTATCAAAATATGGTAATAACGGCAGGGGGCCAGGTCCTGAAAGGACCGGTACCCCGGGAGGACGGTCAGCGGCAAAACCAAACAGCCCTGCCTCAGCCACAGCATCACTTTCTAAACCAATGCCGCTTCCCCATCAGCCCTGATCATCCTCTCTAAGCGTTCGTGAAGCGGGTACCGGCCCCTGCGGGGCCAGGCCCCGGAAAATCCCAGAGCACGACGGGGACGTTCATGACGTGTCGCCCAGCCGACACGGCGGGAATGTCACCGGCGTGCGATGCTTATCGGGTAGTTATCGTTGCAGAAGAGAGCGGGGGACCTTCTTCCTCGGAAAACGTCTCCATGTGGGACATAATTCACCAGGTGTGCAGCGGGGACGGTTATCCACGCAGTGGAAACCGTCATCGTGGGTTACGGCAAAGATTTACTGCCTAATTCGGGAAATCAGCATCGGGAAAGCTTTGATCTATTCAGCCCGAGTCAAAGTGACCTGTTTTCGTTGACTCATTCATGAGTCAACAGAACAGGTTGCTTTGACTCTTCAACCAGAAAATGCTTTTTCAATTTCTATAGATTCGAAATATAGCCAGTTCCTCATTGTCCCTGACCGTCCCGAGATGGGGTCAGTCCCATAAAGGGACAGTCCCCCGGTATCGGCGGTGACGATTCCCTCCGGATCAGTTCCGAAAGATATCGCGTGCAGGAAAGCGGGATCTTTCCCATCCCGACAGCCGCACACGGTGACAGGCCCCTCGTGCACTCTTCGCGGCACGATTTGCCAGTCCCCATGTGCTTTGTTTCTCAATCCGAGAGGCTGTACGATAAACAAATTGAGACACAGGAACCTGTTCTCCTGACTCAATTCTGAGTCAGGGAAAACAGGTCCCTGCGTCTCATCCGCCAATCCGGCGCCATTTTTCTGGAATAAGTGTCACGGTTCAGGCAAACGGACTCGTCTCCGGTGCGGGTTTTCTGTTCCGCTGCGCCTTGTTTTAGGCAATGGGGACTGTCCCTTTATGGGACAGTCCCCGATGTGTATGTGTTTTTTTATTGAATGACGGAGCGGGAGGGAGCGGTTTTTCGCTGTCACCGAAGTAATACATGGAAAATCCTTCGCTTTCTTCCGATCCATCACCTTCATCGAGCGTTTCTTCGATCCCCGTTTCCGGTTCGTTTTCCAAATCGATGCCATCAACGGATTCATCATACGGTTCGTACACCTCATCATCGGAATCGTAGGAGTCAAAACCATCGGCTTCATACTCACCATACGGTTCATCCGAATCGTATCCGCTGTAATCGAAGCCATCGTCTTCATAGAAGGTATCTGCTTCTAATTCTTCAGCACCCTTCGAGACCATGTCTTCTCCCATCACGGCAAGCGCTTCCGCCATCAGCAGGGCATCTTCTCCCATATAGCCATCCAGGACGTCATAGATCTCGTTCATGTCAATGCTCTCATCCGCGAGCGTGAAGCCCGTGTACATGCGTTCGAATTCTCCGTTCTTCATGCTGGTGAAATCACGTGCCACGATGCCCGGCGAGTAGACCTTCTTCCCGTTCACGGTCTTGTACTGCATGATGAAGAAGGTGTAGTTCTTCGAAATATCCAGTGTGGTCGCGCAGGAGTTTCCAACCGCTTCACATGCCTGCACAAAGTTCCCGGACCCGATCTTGTAGAGCACGCTGATCCCTTCCGCGTTGGAACTCTTCCTGATCGTGAAGGTCGTGTACCCGGAATTACTCATCGCAACCACCGGATTCATCTGCGGCGCCGTAAGACCGGAGGCTGTTGTCTTGTAGGGGATCAGCGTCCCGGTGGAATAGTAGGTCTTGCCTTCCGAGACCTTGTATTTCATCGCATAGAACTCATAAGCCGTACCGCTGTTCAGTCCCTTGATCGTACACTTTGCGCCTTTCGCTTCGCAGCCGTTCTTCAGCGCGCCGCCAACCGTGCGGTAGAGCACGAGGATGCCGTCCACCGTGGAATCCGCAGCGATGGAAACCGTGGCATTGCTTCCGGAGAAGCTCACCTTGCCGCTGGTCGGGATCGCCATCGGGATAAAGTAGATGCGGTTCTCGTTCGGCCCCCACAAGCGCTGGCCTTTGTAGTCGCGGTAAGGTACCGCCACCACATAATAGAGCTTCCCGTTCTGAAGACCCTCATGTTTCCAGGTCGTGTCGGTCTTTGTTCCCGCCTTGTAAGCCAGTTCCTTCTGGGTGGCGGCATCAAAGACCATATAGCGTGTCCCCGTCGCCGGTTCGCGGTGCTGCGTGTTGATCATCATCGCCTTGTTCCCCGCGACCACCGTCGCTCCGAACACATTTGAGATCGGCATCGCGTATTTTTCAACGTAGTTGGACCACTGTCCGTTATAGACCCGCAGCTTGAAGCGGTAGACATTGCCGTTCACCAGCGGATCGCCAACGTAAGAGACCACCTTGTTTTTCCCGGTCGAATCCATCCGTTCCCGGAAGGTCGGTTTCACCTCTTTCCCCGTGCTGTCATCATAGAGCGTGCATTCCACCTTGATCAGATCTGAAGACCACGGAACCACGATCTGCACTTCTTTATTCTTCCCGCGGATGTTCGTATCCTTGATTTCCAGAACCGGCTTCTGTGTCTGGAACTTCAATGTCACGGAGGATGCTTTTTTGGTCCCGTCCAAAGCTGTCGCGGTGATCTTCACCGTGCCGCTTTTCAGGAACGTGACGAACCCGCCATCATCAACCACAGCAATTTTGGGGTCACTGGAGCTCCAGACAAAATTGTATGAAGCTGAGGCAGGAGCCGGATTCGCCTTGAGCAGGATGTTTTTCTCATCTGCAGTGACGGTCTTCCCGGTGATATTGATCCCGTCTTTGTCAAAGATATTCACTTTTGTCGTGGACTTCAGCACGCTGATTTCCACGGAAACACAGTCGTTTTTCCCTTCCGTAAGGCAAACTGTGATCGTGCTCTCTCCCTCTTTTACACCTGTCACCACGCCGCTGCTGCTGACCTTGGCTATCTTTGTATCAGAACTGGTCCAGGTCATTTTAGCGTTGGAGGGCTGAACTTTCTGATCGATCGTCGCCTTGAGCGTGATCTTGTTTCCAACGCCAACCGGATATACGCCGCTCACGATAAGGCTGCCCATCTGCAGTTCAGAGGTTATTTTGAGTGTAACTGCTGCGCTCTTGTTCGATCCGTCAGCGGCAGTCGCGGTGATCTTTACCGTCCCGGCCTTTTTCCCTGTCACCAGGCCGGTACTGCTGACAGTGGCAACGGACGTGTTGCTGCTCTTCCAGGTGACTTTCTGAGTCTTGCCTGAAGGTCTTACGACCGCACCGAGCTGATAAGTGAGCTTCTGCCATGGCTCTCCCGTTGTACCCAGATCGATGGTTTTGGTCAGGTCATCCTTATCGACAATGAGCACCTGCGTGGCTGTACTTTCCTTAACGGTGCCGACTTTTTTGAGTGTGGATTTTTTCAGCGCGGCATCTGCTGTGGTCAGGCGGAATTGCTCGTTTTTCTTTATCGCGATATTGGAGAAGGAAACAGTGTCTTTTATGTCGAACTGATCCGCAAGACCATACACATCGGCTTTTATTTTTCCGGAATTATTGCCGATAAATTCCAGGTAATACCCTGAACCTGCCGAATAATAAATATAATCCTTCGTTCCATCGGAAAACGCGTAGTAATCATCGGACTCGGTGACATATTCCGTTTGATGGCCGATGATCGAGGCAGCTACCTTTCCCTGTTTGTCATAAAGCTTGAGGTCGACAGAACCGCTTGCGATCGTGAAAATAACTTCAGCGTTTCCGCTTTTGGCTGCCAATGATGCTGATGAGAATAACGAATCGATGGAAGTTATTATTTTTACCAGCATTCTGTTGTGAAGATCATTCAATACCTGATCAGGAAACAAACCTGCATGAAAAATTTTGTCCAAAAAGTCATTTCCCTTCCAGACAGGATTCCGGTTATCTTCATATGAAATGGAACCATTTATCCCGTTTCCTTTCAACCAGGCTATGTAGTTCTCATATCCATGAGCCAGACCAACATTAAACCCGTTGACTTTGTTTATGATGGGGTCCAATATTGATTTTTCTGCCATTATATTTTGAACTAATGATTCGTCTCCATTCTCGGGAGTTTTGGGCACCAGCGTTCTGTTTACCCGTATCAGCAAATCGATCAGCATGGAATTATCCGGCTTCTCATAATTCCGGGAGGTGTATTGCTTATATGTTTGCGATACTTTAGACGGAGTTCCCGATGCGCCGACCATATATGTACTGCCGTATTTAATAAAGTGCTGCGGAACGTATGGAACAATGTCATGGGCAAACACATAATTGAAAATATTTTTATCCGACCCGCTGAGTCCGCTTCGCACACTGTTTGGCGCCGCAAAGGTATACGTGACAGATTTATACCAAATTTGGGATGTATTTATTTTATGGCCTAAAATGGCAGCTGCTGCTGCGCCTCTGCTGTGTCCGCTTACGAAAGGAACGGCATTTTTCGTTGTAATTCCGAATAAATCACAATACTTCACAAGGCTGTCATACACCCGGTTAGCAGAAGTAGAAAAAGTGGAAGGTTCGCTGTCTCCGACTGCAGACATCGCGTTGCCGATCCATTCTCCGGTTTCCTGTGTACCTCTTATCACGACCGCTATGATCGTTTTTATCTCATTATTGACCGGTATTTTCTTTTGTGCGAGGAAATATGCACAAGCCATTGGATCTGATGTGTTCAGAAATTTGGAAGGATAATACACAATATTTGTAAAACCCAGATTATGCAGGGATTTTTCCGTATTTTCTTCATTATAGGAAGCACAAGCCAGGTCTAAAGCCAGGATCGCTTCATTTGACACATATGTCTCATTGATGACAGTGTTCCAATTTGGGGTGACTGCTTCCTTGTAAGGACCGGAATGGTTGGATATACTTGAATTTTCACGGATCCAAATCACCGGATTGCCATTGCTTTGCTCTCCCTTTTTGACCGTAATGTTCAGTTTTGAACTGATATCCCCGCTCGCTTCAATGGTGATGCTGCTCACGGATTGTTTATGGTATACAGAATAAAGCGGGATACTGAGCGTATTGCTGCTCCCGCTGAGAGAAACGGTTTTGCTGCGCAGGTAGGTGTCTTTGGAAAAGGATATGCCGGCAGGCAGCGTTACAGTTTCTTTTGCCGCCTGGCTGGCTGTGATTTGAAGGGTAAATTCATCGGAAGCCTGGATAGAGGGAAGAATCAAATTCCCGTCATTATATTCCAGGATGGTGACCTCACTCGTCTTTTGCCCGTACGCAAATAATTTCATGTCTAACGTCTTGATCGACTGGTTTTTATCTGTGGACCAGGTGCCTGCCATCATTTTATAATCGTACCCGGTAAACAGGGTGCCATTGGATTTTGCGGTTTTCAGCTGAAGAGGATTCACAGCCGCGGTCCCCGCGGAGATATAGTACCAGGTTGCGTTGTATGCTGGCAGGGATTCAAAGATATTTTGCTTCAAGGTTTTTTCACCCAATGTCAGGGTGGATAGATTATCGCAGCCACTGAACATCAAGCTCATATATGTGACACTGGAAGTATCCCACTCGCTCACATCCAGGCTTGTCAGCGAACTGCAGCCATCGAACATACATTGCATATCTGTGACCTTGGAAGTATCCCATTTGCTCACATCCAGATTTGTCAGCGAACTGCAGCCACCGAACATATATCCCATATACGTCACTTTGGACGTATCCCATTTGCTCACATCCAGACCCGTCAGCGAATTGCAGGCATAGAAATTATATCCCATATATATCACTTTAGACGTATCCCATTTGCTCACATCCAGACTCGTCAGCGAACTGCAATGTTCGAACATTAATCCCATATACAACACTTTAGACGTATCCCATTTGCTCACATCCAGACTCGTCAGCGAACTGCATTCCCCGAACATCAATCTCATATCTGTGACACTGGAAGTATCCCATTTGCTCACATCCAGACTCGTCAGCGAACTGCAGCTACCGAACATCCCATGCATATCGGTCACATTGGATGTATCAAATTTATTAAGATCCATCTCCTGAACGTAGGAACAATTTACAAACATACTGCTTGAATCTTGCGGGAGGCTTATTGTTTCTTTTATTTCCACTTTTGTAATAGCGTAATTATTCCTGAAAATATCAGTACAGCTTGACGTAAACACCGCGCTTTTGCCTGAGTTGGATTTTGAGAAACTGATTGTGTTTCCGCTGATCGTGTATTTTACATTTGTCCCGCAGGTACCGCTTTGGGCGCCGACGCTTTGGAAGGGTAATAACAATAAAAACATCAAAAACCAATAAAATTTTTTCATTTTAACTCCAATCTGTTTGTAAAATCGGATTGTCCGGTTGATCCGGTTATAAAACTACTTTTTGTTTTTGCGGCATGCGCCCTTTTGAGGAGATATTCATTATTTAAACGCAAATAAACACACATTCCTTTCCGATCTGTGTGTTTCTTGATGTTTTCTTCAAAGGAGTAACAAATACATCTGATACAACTGTCACGAAAAGATGTGACAGTTGTATCAGATGCTGTTGCCACACAGTGCTGTGGCTGTGCTGTGCCGTGCTGTGCTGTAAAAACAACATTGCTTTTCCCGGACGTGCTGACAAGGCATTCCCCCGTTTTCCGTTTTACAGTATTGCGAACATTTTTCCTCTTCATACACCATCTAAAAATATTTTTTACAGATAATCATCTTTATACAATGCAATATTCATGCCAATCGCATACAGGGGACGAGTCTGTGTATCTTTTTCCTGAATTTCCATCGACCTTGAAACGCACACAGACTTGTCTCTTGTATTGAACCCTGACACCGCAGAACAACCAACCCGGGGACTGGACCCAAAGGGGCCGGGACCCGTCTCATGAACGCTGATGTAGGAAAAACGGGACAGCTGAAAACGTGAAGGCGGTCATAACTGGCGCAGCGGGTGTTTGGCATTACCACTGACCGTCCCGCAAAGGGTCCCGGCCCCTGCGGGGCCAGTCCCCCGGTGTGCGCCGATGTTCACGCAGACAAAGGGGCCTGATTCCCGAAGGGAGTCTGGCCTCTTCGCAATTAACGCCGGGATGGAAGGATGGGCGAGGTCCGCTCAGCGCTTTGATAGTTATCCGGAGCGCATTAAACCGAGTCAGTCTATCCGGGGACTGGCCCCGGAGGGGCCGGGACCCGCCTCACGAACACCGCTGAATAACGGACTCGTCCCCGATGCGCTCAGTTGGATCACAAAAAGGAGCTTCGCACTCTTTGGTGCTGATTGTTCCTTCTTTTTGGCAGGTTCTCTGTTCCGCTGCGCCTTGTTTTAGGCAATGGGGACAGTCCCATAAAGGGACAGTCCCCGATGTGTATGTGTTTTTTACAGATGATTGAATGACGGTGCCGAAGGGAGCGGTTTTTCGCTGTCACCGAAGTAATACAGGGAAAATACTTCGCTTTCTTCTGATTTATCACCATATAAATGCTGCTGTTTCTTATTCGCTCATCAAATCAAGGGAAGACCCGTTGCCGCAGGATTTTCTCCTTTTCTTCGCGAACTTGTCGATATTTTGCTCCAGATCCCCGGTGAGTGTCTTTGCTGTATCTGCTCTTCTGCTGCCAATAGCAGACAGCAATTGGCTAATACCTGACAGGCAAGTCATAAATGGTGTTCGAAACTACACGCAAATATTTAAAAGTAAACAGCAAAAACTGCTATAAGCTGACTGAAGTATTTTAAGGTACAATAGAGGTTATGGCTAATAAAACTTACGAAACCTGGCTGGAAATTGATCTCCAGGCCATTGAAAATAATTTGCGGCAGATCCAAAATATCTCCGGTCTGCCGGTCGCGGCTGTATTGAAAGCCGACGCCTATGGTCATGGGGTCCTTCCTGTGTCACGGGCTGCCGTCAAAGCCGGTGCCGTTTTTCTGGCTGTCGCCCGTTTTTCGGAAGCACGGGAACTGCGGAATGCCGGTTTCACTGAACCGATCTTGGTTCTGGGCATGATCCCTCCGGAAAATGTTATTGAGGCATCGATCCTCAAGGTCCGGGGAATCCTTTTCAACCTGGAACAGATCGCACTCTACGAAAAAATCCTGCGCGGAACCGGGCACACGCTGAGCGTCCACGTCAAAATCGACAGCGGTATGGGACGTCTCGGCTTCCCCGCTGAGGAAGGCCTTCAGCTGCTGCAGGCAGTAAAAGATTCCACCTATCTGGAAGCCGAGGGCTTGTGCACCCACCTTGCCCGTGCGGATGAACCGGAAGCCGAAACCACCGATTGGCAGCTGGATCGCTTTGACCGGCTGGTCGCGGAAGCAGAAGCCAATGGTCTGCGCCCGCAGCTGGTCCATGCCGGAAATTCCGCCGGAGCCCTGTTCCATTCCCGCTGCGGCAAATACGACATGGTCCGGGCAGGGGAAGCCATGTACGGCATGCATCCCTCCCCGGAAGCTTTGCTGCCGGAGGGATTCCGCCATGCACTGACCTGGAAGGCGGGGATCACTTCCGTGAAAATGATCCCGGGCGGCAGGGGCATCAGCTATGGACATAAATATCACACCTATGGAACCGAACAGCGCGTCGGCGTGATCCCGGTGGGATACGCGGACGGATACCGCCGGGTCCAGGGCAACAGGGTCCTGGTCCATGGTCAGATCGTGCCGGTGATCGGGAATGTGTGTATGGACCAGTGTATGATCGACCTGAATGACATCCCGGACGTCATGATCGGTGATGAAGCGGTTTTGATCGGACAGCAGGGTCAGCGCGCCATCACAGTCGAGGAAGTTGCTGAATCCTGGGGAACGATCAATTATGAAGTGACCTGTGGAATTGCTCACCGCGTGAATCGGTTTTATTCCTGAGGTGTTTGTGAGCGTTTCCGCGCCTCCTTCCCTGTACCGCTGGGTTCCCTATCCCTCATTGAACACCGGCGATCTGAATGAGCTTGCCGCATATCCGCGCATTCTGCAGAAGCTGCTGCGCATACGCGGTGTTTCCACGCGCCGGGAGGCTGAGATTTTCCTGACGCAGAACGGCAGTCTTTACGATCCGCTGGATCAGCAGAAGGGAATGAAGAACATGCCCAAAGCGGTGCAGATGATCTGGGAGGCGGTTGACCGGAAGCAGAAGATCGCTGTTTACGGGGATTATGATGTGGACGGCATTACCGCCAGCACCATACTGGTCCAGCTGCTGCGGAAAATCGGTGCAGAGGACACGATCAGCTACATCCCGGACCGTTTTGAGGAAGGCTACGGGCTGAACAAGGAAGCACTCAAGACACTCTTTGACAGCGGGATCGATCTGGTGATCACCGTTGACTGCGGGATCCGTTCGACGGAAGAGGCACTTTATGCGCGGGAACTGGGGCTGAAGATGATCATCTCCGACCACCATGAACCGGGTGAGGAAATTCCTCAGGCGGATGCGGTGATCTGTGCCAAACAGCCGGGGGATCCCTATCCGGAAAAGAATCTTGCCGGCGTCGGTGTAGCTTACAAGATCGCGGAAGCTGTCCTGGAAGCGCGTCCGCAGACCGGAATGGAAGCAAGGGACTGGGTCGATATCGCCGCTATCGGTACGGTGGCGGATATCGTGCCGATGAGTGAAGAAAACCGGGCACTGGTGAAGGACGGCCTCAGACGGCTGCGCAACCAGCCTCGTTATCCGATCCAGGCACTGGCGGAAGTCGGCGGTTTCCGGACAGCGGAAATCTCAACACAGTCGATCGGTTTCGGGATCGCCCCGCGCTTGAATGCGCCGGGACGTCTGGACAAGGCCAGCCTTTCCTTTGCCCTGATGATGAGCGGAAACCTGACAGAAGCGCGGCGTCTGGCGGCGGAAGTGGACCGGAAAAACGCGGAACGCAAGGACCTGACAACGCAGATCCAAAAGAAAGCTGCGGAGAGCATCCCGAAGGATAACATCCCCGCGGTGATCTGCTGCCGGGACCGGGATTTCAACATGGGCATTGTCGGCCTGGGTGCTGCGCGCCTTTCGGATGCCTTTTACCGTCCGGCGGTCATCGGTGCCGAAGGGGAAAGCGAGACACGGGCTTCCTGCCGCTCGATCGAAGAATTCAGCATGATCGATGCGCTGGATGAGCTCAATGAAAAATATCCCGGATTACTGAAGAAATACGGCGGTCACTGGAAAGCGGCCGGTTTGACGGTTGGAAATGACAAATGGGATGAATTCACTGCCCGGATCAATGAAATCGCCGAGCGGAAACTGTCCGGTGTGCGGATGGTGCCGACCAAGAAATATGATATGGAGCTCACGACTCCCTATGCGGATCTGGAACTGGTGAAGCTGTTGGAACAACTGGAACCGCTGGGAGAAGGCAACCCGGAGCCACTGTTTGTCTTCCGGAACCTGAAAGCCCAATGGGTCAAACGGATCGGGAAGGACCTGACACATCTCAAGGTCACCTTTGTCTCGGATGACGGGAAACAGGTGGAAGGGGTCGGTTTCGGCCTTGCGGATTGGTGTGACTGGCTGAAGGCGCACGACCATGTGGACGTGCTGTGCAAACTGGAAAAGAATACCTACCGGGATGAGACAAAACTGCAGCTGCAGATCGTCGATTTTCACGTTCCCGGGACAGATTGAGGCAGGAAATCAGCGGATCAGGCGCTGTCCCTCAGCCGGGGTCTGCGGATCTTTCAGGATGAGGGGGAGCCCCGCAATCATGAAGATCACTTCCGCGGCATGGGCGGCCACTGCCTGATTGGCTCTCCCCAGCAGGTCGCGGTAGGTACGGCCGAGTTTATAGGCCGGGACCACACCCATACCGACTTCGTTGGAAACGATGATCCAGCGGGTTTGCGGTGTTGATTCGATGAGCTGGAAGAGCTCATCCAATTCCTGTGTGCACAATGCCTCAAAAGCTTCCGCTTCTCTGACATTTTCATCCAGTGTCAGCAGGACATTTGAAGTGAGAATGGAAAGACAGTCAAACAGGACACAGGCGGCACTTTTGTGCTGCAGGGCGTCTTTCAGTTTTTCCGCAGCATGCCGGGGTGCTTCCACCGTCCGCCAGGCTTGCGGTCTGCGCTCCTGATGCAGCGTGACGCGGGTCTTCATCTCTTCGTCGAGGACCTCAGCGGTGGCGCAGTAGACCACATCATCGCCGAATGTACGGGCACGCTCTTCTGCCAGTGCGGATTTTCCGCTGCGTGCTCCGCCGAGAATAAAGGTCAGGTTCGTGAGCTGATTCGCGTTCATAAACACTCCCGGATCATTTCCATTGAACTTTCGAAATCCTCCCGGTTGAAGACCTCCAGCGTGACGACGCCCGTGTAATGACTTCGGAGCAATTCGCTGATGACGCTGCGGACCGTCTCCCGGGGCATATGGGTGAGAGATTGGTGATCCCGGGTGCCGACACCGTGCAGATGGATCACGGAAGTGAGCGGGAGCCATTTGCTCATGACGGGGATCGGATCCTCTCCGCGGAGGAACAAATGACCGATGTCCAGGCAGGCATGGGTTCCGCAGGCACGGATGACGGGTTCATTCCAGTCGATCGGATAGGTTTCCAGATTTTCGACGGAAAGCTCCGAAGAACGGATGCCGGAAACCGAGACCAGGGCGTTGACAGCCCTGATGCGCTGTTCCTGCCACTCCGCCAGCGTTCGTCCCTCCTGCGCCGGGATATCCCTGCACTCCAGGTGGCAGACATAGGCATGCGGATCCAGTCCCCGGGTCCCGTTGATGACCTTCAGGGCTTTTTCGATGGAAATATCACGATCCTCCTCCGAAAAGTTCAGGTTCAGGGGAAGGTGGACCGTAAAGCTCAGGTCATTTGCCGCGGAGAGCTGTTTCAATTCGGCAGCCTGGGTGCTGTCGGGAATGTTGCAGTACTCGTCGATATCAAACAGGACCAGCTCGACGTCCTTCACCCTGCTGGACAGAAAACGAACATTGGGCAGGATATCGTCAGGAATGATGTAGGAGCTTGTCCCGATGCGGAAAGGAAGCTGATCAAACCATTGCTTCATGGGATCACCTGTGCGGCAAGGAGCAGAATGATCTCCGTCAGTTCAACGCTGAGCCCGAGGACATCCCCGCTGATGCCTCCGATCTTCCGCTTTGCGGTCCAGCCGATGACGGCTGCGGTGATGGCGGCAATGATCAGATAGAGCAGGCCGTACGGTCCGTACAGCAGTGCCAGCAGAAGCGGAAGCGGGAGGGCAAAAAGTGCGATCTTTGCCGGGCAGTGTTTTCTGAGCATGGCAGCCATGCCGTTGGGGTTGGCCAAGGGCATCCTGAGTTCCAGGAGCATCGCCCACCGGGCAGCGGCTCCGATGAGGGCATAGAAAATCATGAACCTGTTCGCGGACAGGCTCATGATGCAGAGCCATTTGAGGATCAGCGAGCAGAAGATCCCCAGCGCGCCATAGGTGCCCAGGCGGGAATCCTTCATGATCTCCAGACGCCGCTCGGGTGAGGCTGAACAGCAGAATCCGTCAAAGCAGTCTGCCAGCCCGTCCCAGTGCAGTCCTCCGCTGAGCACGATCCAGACGATCAGCGTGAGGAAAGCCGTGACCGGTTTGGGAAACAGCATGGCGCATACTCTGGAAAATGCGGCCGTGCATAACCCGATCACAGCGCCGGCCAGCGGATAAAACACCGCTGACCAGCCGAAGTCCAGATCGCTCCACTCTGTTTTTTGCGGAATCGGGAAGACCGTCAGGAACCCGAATGCCATGCGGAATGCGTTAAAAAAATCAGGCATTGTTAGCAATAAGAAGTAATTATTCAGGATGCAGGATGTAGAAAGCAGGATGCAGGTGGCAGGTGGCAGGAGATCCACATCCTACCACCTACATCCTAATACCTTTAAAACACCTGCGCGCAGCCGACCGGGCGGATGGACATGAGGGTGCAGGCACCGGGGAACAGCTGGGCTTCCACTTCCTGCTTGAAGCTGTCGATGGTGTCAATGGGGACAATGGCCAGGATCGTTCCGCCGAATCCGCCGCCATGGACACGGAAAGCGCCTTTGCCTTTCAGCGCGTATTCCGCAATGGAAAGGGCGTAGGCAACATCCTGATGTTCCTTTTGTCCGCTGATGATGACATTCTGCAGATGGATGAAGGAGGAGAAACCTGATTCCTTGACGATTTTGAGGAAGCCGTCGATGTCGTTGTTTTCCAGTGCGGCGGCTTCATCGACCGCACGCTGGTTTTCTTCGAAGAAATGAATGGCACGCAGGACAGCCCGGTCTCCGGTTTCTTTGCGGACCTTGCCGATGGACGCCCTGAATTCGTTTTCGTCGACCTCGCGGAGAACTTCCTTGCCGAAAAAGGCCGCAACCTTGCGCATTTCGATCGGGATCTCCGCGTAGACGTTGGAAAGGTCGGCATGAGCGCTGCCGGTGTTGATGACATAGATCGCGTACCGTTTGCCAAGCTCTTCCGTGGAGATCGGGCGGATGACCGGTGTGGTGGTGTCTTTGAAGTCAATGGCTACAAATCCGCCAACTGCCGAGGCAGTCTGATCCATCAGTCCGCTGGGTTTGCCGAAGTAGTGCTGTTCGGCGTACTGGCCGATTTTCGCAAGCGTCACCGGGGAGTGCTGATTGCCGCAGAACAGTCCGTTCAGGACTTCGCCGATGAGCACTTCAAAAGCTGCAGAGGAGGAAATTCCGGATCCGCCCGGAACGTCAGATAAAATACAGACATCGAAGCCCTGTACCGTAAATCCGGCTTTTTGGATCTCTGTCGTGACGCCGCGAACCAGAGAAGCGGTGGTCTCCTTTTCATCGTCATGAGGAGCGAGGTCTTCCAGATCGATTTCCAGACCGCCGTATCCGACGGAGAAAACATGGATCTTGCCGGTCCCGTTCAGACCGGCTGCGGCGATCATATCACGGTCGATCGCTGCGGCAAGTACGTTGCCGTGCTGATGGTCGGTATGGTTTCCGCCGACTTCGATCCTTCCCGGGGCGCTGAAGAGGTGAATGTCCGCCGGTTCCGGGAAATGCTCTTTGTAGGCACTCAGCAGGGAATAGATCCGGTTCTTGTATTTTTCCGGGTCGGAATCATAACGGGGGTAAAGCTTTTTGAGTGTTTCGTCATAGGTTCCGAGACGAATGGCTTCAATGGCAAGGGCAATATTCATGGGTTACTCCTGTAAATCTGTAGTGAGAATGCGCGCAGGGGCATTCAAATTATCTGACGGAATGATGACAGCGTCCGCACGGAAAAATCCCTGTTCGTCCTCTGCTCCGATGACATAAATGTCCGCGGCATGAGGAATAAAGGAAGGTTCTGTTTCCAGAGGAAGGATGATGTCATGATTCTCTTCGTTCAAAAGTACAAACCCGAGACGGCTGAAGTCCCGTATCCGGTATGCGATCCATGGATGACCGCTTGCCAGTCCGGCACCGGCGTGGAAATACCGGGGATAAAGCAGCCTTCCGTTCAGAACGGTCCGTCCGGGTTTTGAGAGCAATCCGCTCACAAGTTCTGTCTGTTCAGGATCAGCTGCGAGGATCGTTTCGAGCTGCTGTGTGTTTTCTTCACTGCTGTGCATAAAGACCTGCTGAGGGATGAGTTTTCGGCTTAAGGCCGGCGCAGCGCCAAGGATCAGGAACAGCACAAATAAAGCGGCGAGGGCTGCCGGGCGGACAGGCTGCCGTGTTGTGTCGTATTTCAGAAAGGAGAGCTGGTCTTCCCGGCGGCTTCCGAGAACATAGGCGATCTGGAAGGCGGTCTCCGCAAGACCGAGCGTAAAGTAGAAATAATAAAACCAGTCCGCAGGCAGGGCAAATCGCCAGCCTGAATAGCGTGCCGCTCCGGTGCTTGCCAGATAAAGCGAGCAAAGAATGAACGGCAGCAGACCGGCCAGCCCGGTCCGTTTCCAGGCCGCGCTCATGCCTGCCGCGATAAAGGCCAGGAAGATCAGCAGGACAGGGATGTTTTTCGCCTTGAGGAGACGTCCCTCCACATCGTGAAAATCCGTGTTGGTGACGTCCCGGATGGTGAGGTTCGGATCGGTCCCGAACGGGAGGGCTGTGAGAGCCACAATTTCATTGGCCGCAAAGTGGGATGCAGCGAAGCGGATGACATACAGCGGTTTTTCGAAGAAGAAATCGATCATGTGCTGCTTGTTTCTTGCCGCATAATCCGCATCGCTTTCACCGGGCTCACGGGTCACAACGTTGTTGACATCATCGGACCAGCGCCGGGCAAGCTCCGTACTGTGGACACCGGGTTCGTCCAGAATGAAGTCACCGGTGATGATTTTGGAGCGGATGAACCAGGGTGCGATGACAAAAAGCGCGGCCAATCCGAAGCCGATGGCGGGAAGGATACGCTTTTTGAAAGGAAGCCCGCGCCGCATCAGGAAGAACAATGCCGGGAAGGGGATCAGGGCGATGAATTGAGAGCGCACGGTCACGCAGAGCCCCATGAGACACCCGGCCAGCATCATCCGCCAAATGGAGCGTGGTTTGCAGAACCAGCTTGTGATCGCGCAGATGGCCGCCAGGAGGCAAAGCATGGCGGGAAGGTCTGAAAGCCACATCTTCGCGCTTGAAACCATGAAGTAGGGACCAAGCTTGATCGTGTTGTATTCGCGCAGTGCAGCCAGTCCCGCCGCCAGAATGCCGGCTCCGTGTGAATGAAGCTTACGCCCGAGCAGGTACATGCAGGCGGGAATCAGGGCGAGGAGTATGGTCAGGCAGTCAATGGTTTTCAGAATATCACGGCTGGTGAGGGCTTCGAAAAATGCGATGACTGTGATCAGAAATTGGCGGTAGGCGATGGTCGTTTTAAATCCGAATCCGGCAAGGATGCTTTCCGCCCAAAGGCCGAAATTTGCGGCGTCTGAAGCCGGATACGGGAGGTAGTTCGGCGCGGTGATTTCCATAAAGTAGCTGTGGTTCAGCACTTCCATGGTCGGGATGGTGACCCATAAGACCGCGGTCCCGGCCCAGATGAGCGCAAACAGCACCCAGGTCGTGAGTATGTGGTTCCGCTGTGCGTGCAGCAGTTTGAGCAAAAGGGAGACAGTCAGTGCGATCCAGACCGAAAGCCATATTTCCCAGTATTGTATGGCCATACCGGTAGGCTGCCAGTCCATCTCGTCCGGAACGATCCCGATGCCGGTAAAGCGTACGAACAGATAGATCAGACAGCCGGCAAGGAAGAAAAGCAGCGCCGTGTTCCGGATCGAGGCGGTTTCCTTCCCGGCTCTGTCCCTGTGCGGGCTGAGGTAAAGCAGGAGCAGGACCCCGCTGCCGGTCAGTACCATCCCCAACAGCAAAAGTGGCTGGATCCGTTCAAAAAACGGGATGAAGCTCTCCTCCGAAAGAAAGCCTCCGATGATCCAGAAAAGTGAAAGGCCGAGGAAAAGAACAGTCAGAATAATTTTGGGATAATTGTGTTTTGATAAACCGGTGACAAGTCCGGAAAATTTATGCTTTCTGTCCAGAATACCGGCAAAAGCGATGAGGATCCAGATCAGGCAGACAGCCATCATCAGCAGCCGGGAGGCGGAATAGCCTAAAAGCACACTGTGGAGAGAATTCTCACCAATGGAGGCAAGCCGGTACAGCGCGATCCCTGCGCACAGTGCGGTAAAAAGGAACCATCCGCGGATCAGCAGACTGTTCCTGTTTGAACCGGAATTATTCTTAATCATGCCCTAATTATAATAGTAGGCAGAGTATTTCGGGAAAGTTGAGATGAAATTATTTTATTTCGTCAATCAGCAGTGTGTTGCGCTGTCCGTCATCAATGATCAGGGCTGTCAGCACGCTGCTGTTCATCGAACCGTTCCGGTTGTAACTGTTGAGCATATAACGCACTTCTGCCGGGTTGACGTTTTCAGCCTGTAAATAAGCCTGTGTGACCTCATAACGGCTCACATCACCCATCAGTGCCCTGAAGTTTTCGATCGGTGTGCCTGCCCCGTTGTAGCAGCAGCTGACCTGCATGTCCTCCGAAAGCATCCACCAGGCCTGGTCGAAATTCCGCTCGTTGAGATAGGAATAGTAGGAGATGATAAATTGCTGCGGAGTCGGATATTTCCCGCTCGGCCAGGGGGTGTTTGTCGGCTGGGAACCGGAGGAAATGTTGAGGATCAGCGATTCGCCGTAAGCAGCAGCCGTGGCATTGAATGCCTGATAGTCGGTTACGCCGAAAAGCGGTGTTTCTGAAGGAGCCAGTGCGGTTTCGTTGGCATCCATTGTTTCAGCGATTTGGGTCTTCCCGATGGCAGCCTGCTGCGTCCGAATGAAATTATCCTCGCGCTGCAGGGTGAGACGGGAGCCAAGGACGATCCCGATGACAAGCAGGACAAGAATCGCCAGGAGATAAAGGGTCCTTTTGAGGATCGGATGAGCGACCGCCTGTTTCCGCGTTTCTTCCATCGGTGAAAAATAATATCCTCCGACTGTTCCTGATCCCCCGTTGGAGGTGATCAATGCGATAAAATCCGACCCCAGACGGTGGGTGGTCCAGACGGTGGGCGATAATTTGATGATGGAAAAAATATGGACGGAGCTTTCACCGGGATTCAGCCGGAAGGTTTTCGGGGTGACATCGATCCATCCGACCTGGATGTTGATCTGCCCGGATAACACTCTGTTTCCGTCATTGATCACGGTCAGAACAGCCTGCCCGCGGTTTTTGATCTCGCGGGCGTTGTTGATCTCACCGAAATCCAACACGTCCGGTTCAAATTTGAGCCGGGCGGTTGGATCGGTTTCGGTATGATTTGCTTCAGTCAAATAAGACTCACTTGCCTTCAGCGGACTGTGCCAGAGCAACAGCGCCGCAGGCACCCGCACGATCGCCAAGAGCAGGCGGGGTGATGTAGGTATCGATGTGTTCGGTTATGGCAGGAGACTGGACATAGCCGTTCAGAAGTCTGAGTACCTCTTTGCGGATCTTCGGGAAAACGTGTGTCTGGTGCATCACGCCTCCGCCGAGGACGATTTTTTCCGGAGAAAGCATCAAGATCTGAGCAACACAGGTCTGGGCCAGATAATTGGCAAACACATCCCAGAAGGGGTGATCTTCTCCGAGCTGATCTGCGCTGATGCCGAAGCGGTCCTTGATTGCCGGACCTGCGCACAAACCTTCAAGACAGTCTCCATGGAAGGGGCAATGGCCGGTATAAGGATCTTTTTCCGGATCTCTGCGGAGAAAAACATGTCCTGCTTCCGGATGCAGAAGACCGTGCAGCGGCTTGCCGTCGATAACAGCCCCGGCACCGACACCGGTCCCGATCGTGTAATAAACCAGTGATTTGACGTTATCCGGATTTCCCCAGCGATATTCCGCCAAAGCTGCTCCGTTGACATCCGTATCAAAGGCACAAGGCAGCCCAAGTTCTGATTCCAACGGCCCGATCAGGTCTGTGTCTTTCCATCCCGGTTTCGGGGTGCTGGTGATATAACCATAGGTCGGTGATTCCGGATGCAGGTCAATGGGACCAAAGGAGGCAACACCGATCGACTGCAGTGTGTATTTTTTCATCTGTTCTTTGAAGAAATCAATGGTTCTTCCGATGGTTTCCTTCGGATCTGTTGTCGGAAAACGAACCTCTTCCACATAATGATCCGGATCTGATGCGATCGAACAGACGAATTTGGTTCCGCCTGCTTCAACAGCGCCGTAATATTTCATAAAACCTCCTGATGGTTATCCCGGCTGCAAGAATTCTGACCGGTATTATTCTTTATCTCGGGAGAATCCCGATTTATCTGACAATAATTATATATGATTTGGCGCAGAGATTGCACTATAAATCATTGAAAATTTTAACAGTATTCTTATAAGTGGCAGGTAAAATCATATTAATTATGAGCCCGGAGTGCGGGTTGTTGAGGATGGAAAAAGATTATGATGAGATTTGACCGATTTACAGACAGTGCGCAGGAAGCTGCACAACGAGCTATCGAAATATTACAGCGGTATGAACAAAACCAGGTCGATACAGAGCACATTCTTTTGGGTTTGCTGGAACGGCCGGAAGGGATGGTCGAACAGATCCTGGATGAACTGGATGTCTCCAGTAAAATTCTCTGCGATCGTCTTGATTATCTGCTGCGCACAACTACAAAAGCAAACATTTACGGCGGCGGTGCCGGACAGATTTTCATAACCCCGAATGTCCGCCGGATCCTGGACCAGGCTTACGCGGAATCCAAACGTCTCGGTGAAGATCTGATCGGAACCGAACATCTGTTTCTTGCTGTTTTGAATGAAAAAGGAACTGCTGTTGCCGCATTATTGGCCGAATACGGTATTACCAGGGTAAAGGTTCTGGAAATTATTATGAAAAACCGGAACACGAAAGAATCAGCTGCCGGTGGATTGAAAACAAAACCAAAGAATACTGCAAGCCGCAAGTCTTTGGATAAATACTCCCGTGACCTGACACAAATTGCGCGTGACGGGAAGCTGGATCCGGTTATCGGACGGGACAGCGAAATCACCCGTATGATGCAGGTGCTTTGCCGCAGAACGAAAAACAACCCTGTATTGATCGGCGAGGCAGGCGTCGGGAAGACCGCGATCGTTGAAGGACTTGCCCAGCGCATTGCCAACAATGATGTGCCTGAAATTCTGAGCGGAAAGTCTGTGCTTTCCCTTGATATGGGTGCGATGGTTGCCGGCTCCAAATTCCGCGGTGAGTTTGAAGAGCGCATGAAGGCTGTCATCGATGAAGTCCGGAAATCGGAAGGCTCCGTGATCCTTTTTATTGATGAACTGCACACGGTCATCGGTGCCGGCAATTCGCAGGGTGCGATCGATGCCTCCAATATGCTCAAACCGGCATTAGCCCGCGGAGAGCTGCAGTGTATCGGTGCCACAACGCTTGATGAATATCATAAGTATATCGAAAAAGACGCGGCTCTCGAACGCCGTTTTGCCTCTATTTATGTAGAAGAGCCTTCTGAAGAAACCACGATCGAAATGCTCAAGGGACTGCGTACCCGCTACGAAGAGCATCACAAAATCATTTTCTCCGACGAGGCACTGGAAGCGGCAGTTCATCTGTCTTCCCGCTATGTGACCGACCGGAAGCTTCCGGACAAAGCCATTGATCTGATGGATGAAGCGGCTGCAAGCCTGCGGGTAAAGCTGTTTTCTCTTCCTCCTGAATTGAAGGAAATGAAGACCAAACTGGATCACATGATGGAAGAAGAGGAAAATGCCGGGAACAGCCGCAATTATGAAAAAGCAGCTGAACTGAAGGCTGAACGTCTGCGTGCGCAGGAATCCTATGAAAAGAAGAAGTCCGAATGGGAAACATCCCAGAAGCTTGATGAAGTGGTGGATGTTGATGATGTGGCGCAGATCGTCGGACAGTGGACAGGGATCCCTGTCAATCAGATGCTTCAAAATGAAGCGGAACGCCTGCTGCATATGGAAGAAAACCTGCATAAACGCATCATTGGTCAGGATGAAGCTATTCATGCGATTTCGGACGCTATCCGCCGTTCGCGTACAGGGCTCAAGGATCCCAAACGCCCGATCGGCTCTTTTATCTTCATCGGTCCATCCGGTGTGGGAAAAACAGAACTTGCAAAAGCTCTCGCGGAATTCATGTTTGACGATGAAGATGCCCTGATCCGCCTGGATATGAGCGAGTATCGTGAACAGCATACAGTTTCCCGTTTGTTCGGGGCGCCTCCGGGATATGTCGGTTACGAACAGGGCGGCCAATTGACGGAAGCGGTCCGCAGACGTCCTTACCGTGTCGTATTGTTCGATGAGATCGAAAAGGCTCATCCTGAAGTGTGGAATTCGCTCTTACAGATCCTTGATGACGGTCGTTTGACGGACGGACAGGGCGAACTGGTCGATTTCCGCAATACGGTGCTGATCATGACCAGTAATCTGGGAACGGAATATATCAGCAAGAGCGGTTCACTTGGTTTCCTCGGGACAGCGAATGATTCGGACGACCGGGATTCCAAGATGAAGATCGATAAGGCGTTGAAGTCTACGTTCAGACCGGAATTCATCAACCGTATCGATGAGATCATTATGTTTACCAAGCTTTCTCTGGAGGAAATGGAACAGATCGTTGACCTGCAGCTGAAGGAACTGCAGGGCCGCATGCTTGAAAACGGTGTCGCGCTTGAGCTGGATCCGGATGCACGTGAGTGGCTTGCTTCCATCGGGTATGATCCGGCCTTCGGTGCGCGTCCGCTGCGCCGTGCGCTTCAGAAATATATCGAAAGTCCTCTTTCCAATTTGTGGCTGTCCAATTCTGTTGAGCCGGGAGATACGGTTTACATCTCACATGAAGCTGACAGCGAAGGATTGAAGCTTGAAATCCGCGAAGCTCTTGGTGCCGCAGGCGAAGAACCAAAAGCTCTTGAAGCTTCGTCGATCGCGCCGGACTCTTCTCCAGATGAATCAGCTGCTGAGCAGGATGCCAGCCAAGACTGAAAATGAATGTATCGAACCGCAATGTTGATCTGACAAGCTTTTTCCCTTTCAGTTGTTGTGACGAAGACTTTTGCAGTCATGCGCTGAAATTGGGAAGATGTGTGAAGTATGAATCGGGGGAGCCTGTCCTTTTGAGCGGCTCCCCCGCAAAACATTGCGGAGTGATCCTCGAAGGCCAGGCAGTTGCATTCAAGTTTGATGAAAACGGCAAACGGTACCAGCTTTGTCTGGAAGAAGGCTGTTTTGTCGGGATTGAAGCACTCCGAAAAGATTCTGAATACAACGCTAAAATCGTTGCGGCAACTGAACTGGAGGTCTTTTTCCTGAACCGTGAGGGGCTGCAGCAGTTGATGGATGAATCTGCGGTATTCGGGGATGGCCTGCGGATGGTGAATGACGGACGGATTTATCAGGAACAGTGGCTGATCCCGGAAACGGAGATCACGGATCCGGTGCTTTGCTCGAAACCTTCTCATTGGATTTCGATCATTTCACCTTCCTTTGTTATTCTGCCTGTGGTTTTGTTCGCTCTATGGGCGTGTGGGCTGATGGTCCGGCGCTATCCGGTTGCCTGGCTTTTAATTTTCGGTATTCTGGCAGCCGGAGTGAGCCTGCTTTACCGGCAGATTTCGGCACGTTTGAATGAACGTCTGATCGTCACGTCAAAAAACGTGATCCATGTTCCCCGAAACGCAGAGGAAGAACTGACTGTTGCGCGTTTATATCGTCTGCAATCGCTTTCTGTTGAACAAAATCCGGCCGGATATCTGGTGGACGCGGGACATATTCTGCTGCAGACCGATGAACGTTCTATTCGGACGCCGCTTTTGTCCGCACCGGCGCAGACAGCGGAATTGATTCGGAATTATGCGGAGAAGCTTACACCCGGAAGGATCATTCCACTTAAGGCCGGAGCAAAAACAGTGAAGAAAATTCAGATCCCTCATGATCAGAGCGTTCGCACTTCGGTGCCGGATATGAAAGCAGCTGTAAAAGAAGAAGCGCTTCCGGAATTTCACCCCATTGAATTCCATGCTCACTGGGCGCTTTTGGTGAAAATGGTCTTGAAACCACTGCTCCTTTTGATCCTTCTTACAGCCGCGGCATACTATCTCCGCGGAAATCAAGGCACGGAAGGACTCCGGAAAATCTTATTCGTCGGGGCTTCCGCGGCTGTCGCCGGTGTAATCTATCAGTTCTTTTCCTGGCGGAATCATCGATTTTCCATTGAGGAGGATTGTGTAAAAGACTATCGGCATCGTCCTCTTGCCAGACAAGATCAGAACATGGCGATGAACCATAAGATCCAAAGTGTTCGTTATACAAAAGTCGGTTTCTTCCAGAATCTGCTCAATTACGGGACGGTTTACATCCTTGCCGGAGAAGGGGAAGTAAGCTTTGAATATGTTGGAAATCCGAAATATGTCCAGGAGAAGATCATGGAGACCTGTTATTTGTATGAAACAAAACGATTCCAGGACGAAGAAACCCGCCACAGGGAATATATTAACCGCCTGATGGAGGAGATGCGCCGGGAGACCGACGGCTGACCGATTTTTGAAATCAAAATGTCCGTAAATTTTCGCTACAGTCACGGGCTTTTTTAATGTGCACTTTTTATAAAAAACGATTTGACAAGAAACGTTATTTCTTATAAAATAGTATAGCTTGATTTATGCGACCAAGCGGTATTTTAATGCCGTATAAAAGCAGAATTTATATTCAGCAAAAGGAATAGTAATGAAAGAGTATTCAACCGAATCCATTCGAAATGTCGCGCTTGTTTCACACAGCAGCGCCGGCAAAACAATGTTGGCAGAAACATTTCTCCACTATACGGGTGCAATTACCCGTCTGGGCAAAATCGAAGACGGTACCACAGTCTCCGACTTTGATGATGAAGAAAAGCGCCGAACGATTTCGCTTTACAGCACCGTGATCCCTGTCGAGTATAAGGATCACAAAATCAATGTTCTGGACACCCCGGGTTACAACGATTTCGTTGGCGATGTTATTTCCGCCCTGAGTGTTTCCGATGGTGCTGTCGTTTTGGTTGACTCTGTTTCCGGCCGTGAAGTAGGTACTGAAATCACCTGGAAGCATCTGGATAAATTCAACCTGCCCCGTATCGTTGTCATCAACAAGATGAACCGCGAAAATTCCGATTTCAAAAAAGCAATGGCTTCATTGCAGGATTACACAGACAAGCGCCTGATCCAGGTTCAGATCCCCTGGGGTGAAAAACTGGATTACAAGGGTGTTATCGACATTCTGACCATGAAGGCTTATGCCGGCGCAGACAAAAACGGTGTCGAAATCCCGGCTGAATATAAGGCTGAAGCAGAAGAACTCCGTGCCCAGCTCACGGAAGCTGCTGCTGAAGGCGAAGAAGAATTGATGGAAAAATTCTTTGAAACAATGGAACTGAGCGACGAAGAAATCATCCGCGGTTTCTCCAAGGTTGTCAAAGAGGGTGGTTTCATCCCTGTTTACTGTGCAGCCCCCACCGCTGAAATCGGCATTACCCCGATCCTGGACGCTCTTGTCAATCTGATGCCGAATCCTGCAGAAGCTGCTCCGAAGAAGGCTGAAAATAAAGCCGGTGAAATCATTGATCTTGAATGCTCCGATGACAAACCGCTGGCAGCTTATGTCTGGAAGACCACTGCGGACCCGTTTGTCGGTAAACAGACTTACATCCGTGTTTATTCCGGCGTCATGAATGCTGATTCCCGCATCTGGAACAGCACCCGCGAAGTTGAAGAACGCTATGGCAATCTCTACGTTCCGTGCGGTAAGGAAAACACCGGTGTGAAGACCATTCATGCCGGAGATATTTGCTGCGTCGCAAAACTCGGCGAAACCATTACCGGCGATTCCTTCTCCGATAAGGCTAACCCGGTCAAGATCTTAAAACCGGAATTCCCGGGTTCCCTGTACAGTGTGGCGATCTTCCCGAAGACCCAGGCCGACTCCACCAAGATCAGCCCGACTCTGACCCGCCTTTGCGAAGAAGACATGACCCTGTCCTGGCATAATGACATGGACACCAACCAGACGATCCTTCAGGGTATGGGCGATCAGCACATTGATGTCGCGATCCGCCGTGCAGAAACCAAGTTCCAGGTGAATCTCCTGACTGAAGTTCCGCGTGTTCCTTACAAGGAAACCATCACGAAGAAGGCTGAAGCCATGTACCGCCATAAGAAACAGACCGGTGGTTCCGGCCAATTCGGTGAGGTCTGGCTCCGTGTGTTCCCGAATCCGGATGCTGACTTTGAAATCAAGAATGATATTTTCGGCGGCGCCATCAGTGCTTCATACATTCCGGCAATTGAAAAGGGTATCCGCAATGTCATGAAGGAAGGTATTCTTGCCGGCTTCCCTGTTCATGGTGTGACCGTTTCCGTCTATGATGGTAAGGAACATCCTGTTGACTCCAAACCGATTGCCTTCGAAACTGCAGGCCGTGAAGCTTTCAAGCTCGCTTTCAAGGATGCCGGTCCGGTTCTTGAAGAGCCTATCATGAATGTCCGCATCATCGTTCCTGAAGAAAACATGGGTGATGTTCTTGGTGACCTCAATACCCGCCGCGCCCGTGTGATGGGTATGGAAACCGAAAAGGGCGAAAGCACTGTTTCCGCTACTGTTCCGTTGGCTGAAATGCAGCGCTATACCACAACTCTGCGCTCCATGACTGCCGGCCGTGGGTATTTCGAAATGGAATTCTCCAATTACGAAAATGTCCCGCCGCATGTAACACAGGAAGTTATTGCCCAGCATGAAAAGGACAAGGCAGCTGACGCCAACAAATAAGCTGTTACCTGATCAGTAATTTGAAAAGTCAACGGTGAGATGATCGATCCGTTGACTTTTTTTTAAGGTAATTTCATTATTGGCAGGGCATTTGCCAATACTTGCTTATGAAAGACAGAACCGTATGTAATTCTCCGCCATATCATCAATTGAGAAATATTTTTCCGCGCGTGTACGGGCTGCCCGGCGGTATTTGCTGTTATCATTTATGATTTTTTCTGCAGCGTTGACCAATGGGGCGGTATCCGGCTTTTCGAGATTCCAGGGATCTGCTCCGTAAGCTGTGATGATGCCGGCATCACCGGTCACATCCTTCAGGGCACCGGTGTCGAAACCGATGACGGGGAGACCACAGGCCATGGCTTCTATTACTGCATTGGGGCAGGCGGCGTTGATTTCGGTGGAAAAGAAAAAGGCTGCCTCCTGTTCCAGTTTTATCAGTTTTTCCCGGCTGAGTATGCCTTCAAAAATGACTTCAGCCGGTTTTTCGGATCGCTGCAGCATTTCCCGAATGCGTGAGGCAGAGGCGTCAGATATATTTCCGGCAACATGCATACAAATCGGCCGGGGAAACCGGTCCGCAAGCCCAAGAATCAATTCGGCTGCTGCGTCTAAACCAAAATCCATGCCATAACGGAAGCTTCCCTCTGCCAAAACAAAACTTATTTTCTTACTGAAATCCGGTTCCGTCTCTCCCGGACGAAACATAAGCGTATCCGTTCCGTTGTATATGATCCGGGTTGGCTGCTTGAGGTGTCCGTATACCTTGTTCCATCGTTCCTCACAAAATGGACTTTGGTAAACGATTTTGCTGCACACAAAGCGTCTGTAATAAGCAATCGCAAGGTTAGCCGCCTCGGAATGGAGATAATATTTAATTCCGCTGTTTTGGTGCCGATGGATCCAGTTCATTCCATTCAGCCGGTGAACGACAGGAATGCCTGCTGCCCGAGCTTTTCTAAGCAAGGTCAGATATTTCTTCGGTCCGCCTATGACGAGAAA
>Ga0310695_10004309_pt1 | contig 26458 bp, 16 predicted proteins | sample RumenRJG_04DNA_FD_203882 | JGI IMG/M metagenome (GOLD analysis project Ga0310695, IMG submission 203882) | Bovine rumen microbial communities from Lethbridge, Alberta, Canada - RJG_04 (v2) (version 2) | ecosystem: Host-associated > Mammals > Digestive system > Stomach > Rumen | place: Canada... | reverse complement strand
CCTCAACCACCTGAATATTCTCAATAGCGGTCGGGATGCTCGACGGGTCCACCAGACGGAGGATGTCCGTGCCGCTGAGCGTCACAGGTGCAATGTCGGGATCAGAAAGGTTGGTCACTGTCACTTCATCGACTGTGGTGGCCTCACCACGCGCCGCGAAAGTGATGTCAATCGGAAAATTTACCTCCCCCAACATGGTCTGGGGGAAGAGTAGCGCCGCAAGCGCGGCTGCTAACAGGTAGAAGCTTTTCATATCCGTATGGTTTTAAATGAAACAAAAATGTGGTGCAAATATACATATTTATCTGCAAAGCGCCAAACAATTCTGTGTAAAGTTTTCGCAAAAAATGAAAACTCCACACTTTTTCTTCAAAAGTCCACACTTTTTTCGCAAAAGTCCACACACCGTTTTGCAAAAGTCCACACTCGTTCCGTTGAAGGAGTATTCTTTCATTTCTGCACTTTCGCTGGAATTGCGCAGATTTCCCCACCCCAACCCCTCCCCTTAAAAAGGGGCGGGGAGTGCCTACGGGGTCCAACCTATCAGGCATCAGGCGGGGAGCGACTACGGGTCCAAACTATCTGGCATTGTTTTCTGACGCGGAAAACAGTATTTTCTGACTGGGAAAACAACACCAACCGAGCTTGACTTTGTTCTCACTTAATCACAATTGTCACGCTTGAGGTTGGGAAGAAGAGCGGAAAGGCTTGTAGTGCGCTTCGTCGGCCATTTGCAGCAGTTCGCGGTCGCCCCGGCTGTCGCCATAGGCAATCATGCGATAGTCGGAGAGCTCAGGGAAGAGCTGCCGCAAACGGCGCACTTTCTCCTCGCCGTAGCAGTTGGGCGTGGCGAAGCGGCCAGTCAGGAGGCCGTCGCGCACTTCTATCTGAGTGCCGATGATGATGATCGAGGGTGCGGGGGTGCGGGGCTGCGAAGGTGCGAGATTACTTTTAAAGAACGGGCGCACCCAACGGTCGATGCTGGCGCTGACCACCACCACCTCGTGGCCTTCGGCAAGGGCTTGGCGGAGGGTCTTGATGCCTTCAGGGCGCAGGATGTCGTCGTACGCACCGGCGAAAGAATCGCACAGGTTGTTGAACATCGACTCTTTCATCCCTCGGAAAAAGTACCGGAACACGCGCTCCTTGGCGCGACCGTTGTCGTAAAGCCCCAGCTTCATCAGCACCAACAGCGGTGCATGGAGCAGCATCCCCCACAAGAAAGCCCAACGGCCACGGGCGAAAGGGATGAAACGGAGCAGCGTGTCGCAGGTGGTCAACGTACCGTCGAAGTCGAAAACACAGATCTTGGATTTCATGCGGAAAATGCACAAAATGGCGTCGAAGCCCTATTTCAATACCACTTTTTTCCCGTTCACCACATAGATACCCTTCTTGAGCGAGGAGCGAGGAGTGAGATATCGACCTTGCAGGTCGTATATGTCGCCTCGTAATGGGCTTTTTAATGTTTCATTGATGCCCGTCGGCGACGTGACGACAACGGTATAGGTGATGCTCTGAGGCGCCAGGCGGTAGTCGGTCTCTGCGCCAGTGATGGTGATGACGGCGGTACCGAAGCCCACGATGGTCATTTCGCCGGTAGTGGCATTGACCTTCACTACGTTCTCATCGCTGGAACGATAGGTCAGCTGCCCGTTGTAGTCCTGCGAACGGAGAATGGTGGGCGACGGCAGCGATGTAGTTGCTTGATTGACAACGATTGAGGTCTCGCCGTCGATGCGAATCCACGACGGGTGCTTCGTCCATGAAGTGACGTTGAGCGTCACGGGCAGGTTGTTGTCCTTCGAGTTACCATCCACCCACGGATAAGGCCACTTGGTATCGTATTCGTAGTAGCAATCGCTGCCTACGAGGTTGGGGGTGTCGGCACCATTGTTGTAAAAGACGAAGTAGCGGATGTCGTCAACGAAGATTTCCTTCGGTGTCTGGGCGATGCCCTTGGCACGCAGGTTCAGCACACGGTCCACGTCCAAGCGCTCATGCACACGCAGACCGACCTCTGTGGGCGAAATCTTCACGGCCTGCACGGTGGGCTGCTGGTTGTCGACCATCAGTCTTGACTCCACGTCGTTTTCGGCCTTCAACACGTCCTTCAGGTCGAGCCACATCAGACGATTGTTGTAGGCCTGCACCCAACCGAGCTTCGGACAGTTGTCGGCGATGAACGTTTTCAGCTGATTATCCTCAGTGTTGATGGCCTGCAGTAAAGGGTTGTTCTTCAGATAGAGCGTACCCAAAACATTGTCGTTGCAGGTAATGTCGTTGAACTCAGCGCAGTCGTCGATGGTGGTGCTGGTGATGTCGTTGTAGAGCATCATCAGTGTACGGACGATGGGCAGGTGCTTCATCGTGAGCTTCTTGATGGTAGTGTAGCGGATGTCGATGTTCTCCAGTCCGTCGCAGTTTTCCAGATTCAGCGAGTTCAGTTCCTGCTTCTCCTCTTCGGAGCCTGTGACGGAGACTAAGCTGAGGGTAGAATTGTCGCTAAAGTTGAGGTCGGTGATGCCACTGTTTATCATATAGAACGCTCTTAGATTCGGTAAGAAGCTCATGTCGAGGGTTGTCAGTTTCGTTATGTTGTCCAATAAGATCTGCTCTACGCAGGTGGGCAGTTTAAGCGAGCTGATATTTGGACAGCGGAGCAGCTCAATGTCGGTGAGCAACGGATTATTGCTGAAGTCCAGAGCCGTCACACCGCTACAATCCTGCAAAGAAAAGCGGTAGAGCTTCGGAAAGAGACTCGGGTCAATGGAAGCGATAGAAGGGTACTCAGGACTGCCGTAGTACAGACAGAGAAATTCCAGATTCTTGAAATGTTCGGCACCCTTCAGGTTCAGGATGTCACCGGCATTGATCTCTGTAATCTGCGCCAACTCGTCGTCGTTCAGCGTTCCATCGCCGTCCTCGTCGTATTGCGATGCATAGTTGCGCAAGTTCTCATCGGGGAAGTTGGCCGCGTCAAGGGCAACACTTGCCTGAGCGCCGCACCAAGCGAACACGGCCAATGCGAAAGTAAGTATAGAAACTCGATTCTTCATAATTATTCTTTATTTTTTTGATTATACGTTTTGCTATGCAAACAGACTGCGCCTACAAATAGATGATGGCGGCAAAGGCCAATGCCCAAAGCAGGACGACGGCCTGCAGGAAGCGGTCGCGCAGCAAGGCTTTGGTGGGGTCGCCCGAGCGGTTGTCCACCACGGAAAGCTGAATGTAGCGCAATAGTCCAAGCAGCACGAACACCGTTGTCAGGTAGAGATACTGGGTGTTGAAGCGTGCCGTCACCTCAGGACTCACGGTGTACATGATGTAGCAGACCAGAGTGACGGAACCAGTGATGGTAATGGCCTGGTTGATGAACGTCAGGTTGTAGCGGCTGGTGTTCTTGCGAGGGGCTTCACCCGTCTGTTCCATGCGTACCACGTCGTCGCGGCGCTTGGCAAACGAAAGGAAGAGGGTCAGCAGGAACGTCATCAGCACAATCCACTTACTGAGCTCCACATGGGCTGCCAAACCACCCGCCAACAAGCGGAGTACAAAGCCGAAAGCAATGATGACCACATCGACTATGGCATAGCGCTTGAACCAAGCACAGTAGCCGATGTTCAGCACGTAATAGAGAAGGATGACGCCCACGACCGTAAGGCGTGAGGAGCCGGAAAGCAGAAAACCTGAGGCGAGCATCGACAATATAAACATGAGTGCCATGAGTCCGTATGCTTGCGCCTTGCTCACCTCGCCAGAGGCCACAGGGCGGTGGCACTTCACGGGATGCCGGCGATCGGCCTCCACATCGATGATGTCGTTGAAACAATACACCGACGAGGCGATGAACGAGAATGCGAAGAACGCCACTAGGGCAGCCCACAGACTGTCCCAATGGGTGAGGCTGCCCCCGAAGAATACGGGAAGCAGCACAAACACATTCTTCACCCACTGCTTGGGGCGTAAAATCCTGACGATGGCTCCAATCATTTCTTCAATATTTTCTTACCGTTACAGATGATGATACCCTTGTAGTGCTCATCCACTTTCTGACCTTGCAGATTGTAGAAGGGGGCTGCGGAGAGCGAGGAGCGAGAAGCGGAGTGCGAGATGCCCAACGGCTCGTCGCCGCGATGGCCACGCAGGATGCGGATTTCATCGTAGATAGCGTTGCCGTTGCCGTCACAGACGCATTGTTTGTCAGCGTCCAGATAGGTATCTTCTGCCAAGAAGTAGCAGTCCTTCATGTAAAGGTCGCCAAAGTAGTTAAAGGTGGGATACCGATTCCGCCGATTCTTGGCCTTGACACTGCAATTGACAAAGGCGATAGACTTGATGTCGAAATAGTCGCTGGGAGCAGAGTCGCCATGGACGGCACCCACGCCGTCGATGGCGAGGTTCAGGTCGTAGAATGAGAACTCTCCACCTTCATAACACTTCCAGTAGATGCCCGGGCCATCTTCGGCCACAATGGTCAGACGGTCGGAACCGTCCTCGTTCCGTCCGCGGAAACTCATGTAGTAATAAGGATACTCGTCGTGATGCTCGTCGTGAACACCTTCCACGAGGATCCCTTCGTATTTGCCTTTCAGGTAGCAGTCGCCACTGAACGACATGTATGTATCGGTCTGCATGTGCCAGGTGTCATCGCAGAGGAAACGGACGGCCGGTCCGTTGTTGTTTTCGATGTGAGCATCCTGAAGCGTCAGGACATCACCACTGAAGTCATAGTAGGCCATACCCGTATTGTTCTCACCGATAGCGGGTTGCGGGCAGTCCACCTGCTTTCCGGCAATCCACACGGTGGGATGGCGCTGCTCGTAGGTGACGGCTCCGAGATAGTTGGTACCTGTATTCTCGTTGATGAAACAGTGACTGGAGCTGCTGAACCTGACACCAGCTGTGGTGAGAAGGGAGTGATAGTTGTTCAGCGAATAGACGGTGACGGGAGCATACCCATCCGCATTATTGAAGACCACATTGGAATGCTCCAAATTGAGATAGGAACTCTCTGTGTTGCCGCTGATGGCTTGCTTTCCAGAGACAAAGGCACTGAGGGAATAGAATGTCAGATGCGTATGCTTGTCCATCCTGATGCCGTAGGCACCGTCGTTGTAGTTAATGTCGCCTATCAGGCTTAGCGTGGCAGCCTTGTTCTTGTCTGGCCGCGAGTCATAGATATAGACATTAGCGTCTTCTCCTGCGATGTGCAAGGCTGCAGCATCGTTGTACGAGGATTTGGCACTCACGGTGCGTTGTCCATCCACGCAGATACTGAGGTTCGTAAGCCCGTCTTCCACACGGATAGCGTCATTTCCCCAGGCGCTGATGTCACCGGCAATTGTCAGGACAGCCCCTTCTCGGTCGAGGTAGGTGGTGTCAGGAATGAAACTCACGCCCTTCACAATCTGGTGGCGGTTGAGGTTCGACACGGGATAGGAAGCGATGCTCAGCGGGAAGCGCTCATAGCCCAACTCCCTTCCGGTCTTATAGACGATTTCCGTTTTTACAGCGTTCCCGCCCACATGGCAGAGCGACTGCTTGTCAGGATCGTAGTAGGCATTGCCGGGGGTGGCAATGAAGTAGCAGTCGTTCGGACTGACAGCATAGTTCAACTGATAGGTAGAGCTGTTGTCGGTGATCATGGCATTGCGCACCACATCGTGCTGGCCGTCGCTGCTAAGTCGCATTGGGCAGTTCACCACGAAGTCGCCTATGAAGCCACGCCGCGATGTCCCGTTGAGAGCGCCCAGCTTGCCTTGTATGTCGTAGCTGCCGCTGGCAAAGTCCAGGTAGTAGTCATAGACCAAGCCATATCCCTCGGTGCTGTTCACCTTGAGCGAACCTGTGCCGCTGAACTGCGAGTCGCCGTCCATGATGATGATGGCGTTGCCCTTCGAGGTGATGGTGTTGGTGCCCACAATGTTCAGTGTCAAGCCAGTCGAAACACGCAGCCCTTCGCCATTGGGCACATTGATGGTGGCATTTTTCAGCGTCAGGGTCTGGCCGTCGGCATCCCACGTCAGGCTACCCTTCTCCAGGAAGGGCAAATGGCTGCTCGTCACGGGCTGCCCGCCGATGGTGATTCCCTCCATCATATCGCCTTCGAGCGAGAAGGTAAGTTGCTTCGTCACGGGTGTTTGCGTTCCCGCATAGCAGATGCTGTTCGCTTCAGGCACGAAGACGGCATAAGGTGGGTCGCTGACATACATGCCGCCCCAGTAGAAATCGCCCCAGATGTTGATCAGTTGTCGGTTGGGATAATCCCTGTTGTGCATTCCTCCCGGGCTGTCGTACATGTACAAGGCCGATGATTCATCACCATACACCACATTGCAGTCTCCCGTGGTGCCCATCTGGAACTCCACGCTCTCCCATTGCAGCTCAACATTTTTGTTGAGTTTGATGGCTTGTCCTTCTGACTGGATGATCAACTTGGGGTTCTGCTTGGTTTCTCGCCAATAATCTATGCCTGTGACAATGGGCGAGGCATTACCTCTAACCAATATGGCACTGCTTCCACCAGTGTTCTCAATACTGTTTGCCCCATGAACCTCAATGCCCTGGCAACCCTCATTCATCGTGAAAACGACATCTTCGTTGGTATTGATGACGGCATCCTGAATGACGAACATTCTCTTGAAACGGTCGTAGCTCACCTTACCGGATGTCACACCAAGGGTAAGGTTTTCGCAGATACTCCTCGTAACGGGCTGCCCGCCGAATAATACTTCCGTGTATGCGTCGTCCCACTCACTCACGTCTTTCGCATTCTTGAAAGGATAGCGGTTCTGGAAATATCCCAATGTTCCCTTCGGCACATACACGCATTGCGCGTTGTTGAAGTTGTTCTCGTTGACTTCCTTTCCTACGATGGTATTCTCGTCCCACGCCAAATACACATGAAGATGCTGATTGTCAAGGACAGCGCCAAAATCGACAAGTTCCACCATCTCGTGTATGCCCAGATTCTCGATTTTGGTATTCATGATAGCCCATTTTCCAATCTGTGTGATGTTCTTGGGGATGTTGAAGGCTTTTACGTGACGGAAAGTATATGGATTGACGACAATCCCATCTTTTTCGTAGTCGGCACCCGACGGGAACTGCACCAGCTTTTTCCCCTTGTAAAGCACAGGGCCAATGGTGTAGTAATAGCCACCGGAAGCACAATTGATGGTGGTCAGGTTGTCGCAGTCAGCGAAAGGACCCTCGCCCGCATCGCTCATGCTCTTGGGGATGGTCACATTGGTAAGCTCATCGCAGTCGAAGAAGGCGAGGTCGCCCATTCTCTCAATGCCCTCTTTCAGCGTCAAGAGAACCATCTTCTTGCATCCCTGGAAAGCCTGGCTCCCGATGGTCTTGATGTCGCCGGGGATGGTGACTGAAGTCAGTCCGGTGTTGCCCATAAATGCTTGGGGATCAACCGACGTGACGCTGTAGGTCTTGCCTCCGTGACTCACACTGGTGGGAAGGGTAAAAGAGCCCCACATCTCCGTATTGGGACGTCCCTTTTTATCAAGGGCTATGGCCACTGTGGCATCCGACTCACTGGTGATGCGGAAATGAATATTCCACGCACCAACTTTTACATCGAAGCGGTCGCCGTCGGCTGCCTTCGCACTCTGCACGCCTATGAGCAAGAACACGAAGGCAATCATGTGTTGCAAGATTGTTCTGTTCATATTGACATTTTTTTATGCTGCAAAAGTACTAAATAAGATTTAAATCACCAAGGGGGAGCCCCATATTTTTCACGAATCAAGGCAAAATCCGCTCCGTCAGCCGTTTGAGCAGCCAAGCCAAAGGCAGGCTGATGGCTATAAGCAGCAGAAGCGTAGGCACATAGCCGAGCTCCAGCGGTGTGAGGTAGCGCAGCACAAACTGCGCATGCACGAGGTAGATCTCCAGGCTGATGCCACCGATGAAGGCGAGGAATCTTTGAGGAATGAGGATTCTTCGAGGAGTGAGGAGCGAGAACACCTTACATCCCAACATCATGATACTGATGCTCAGGGGAATATACACCATGCGCTCGAGGAACAAGGGGAAATGGCCGCGCCAATGGTTCTCGAACTCGATGCACATCCACAACGACAGGCCGAAGGTGACGAGCAGGAGCCAAATGGCCGACGGCTCAATCGGTCGTTTCTGCTTCACCAGCTCACCGCAGTTGATGCCTATTAAAAAGATAGGTATGCGGCTCCAGAATATCTCAATGTGGCCTACTGCATCGTGGATGGGCGGCATATACTGCACCATCGTGGCCCACACCATCGCCACCACCGGCAACCAACGATAGACGGGATGGCGGCGAATCAACTCCATATAGAACGGGGCAAACACATACATCATCATGATGGAGGGGATGAACCAGAAGGCACCGTCATCGATGCGCCAGAAACTCCAGTTCACCAGGATGTTCGCCACGAGATGGAACACGTCGGGACTCTTCACGCTGTGCCAGTCAGCGCCAGTAGCATAGTGGAACTGCCCAAACAAATCGGTACCGAAGAAGTCGGGGATATAATAGAGGCAGGCGATGAGCAGCCAGGCGGGGTAGATGCGCAGCATGCGCTTGCGGTAAAAAGACTTCAATCGAGGAATGAGGAGTGGGGAGCGAGGAGCGAGATTACCATCTGCACCCTCATGCTGCGATTCATAACTATTCTCGCTCCTCGAGACATTTTTCGTCCATGAGAACCACAGCCCAATGCCACTGAGGAAAAGGAACATATCCACACCGATGTTGCCCAAGCGGACAACACCATACATCAATTCGCCTTTGGCCATTGGCACGTGGAAACACATCACGAAGAGCATGGCCAGTCCCATCAGTGCCGCCCGGTAGCGGCTCAACAGTTCATAATTCATAATCATCGTCCTCCTTCATATTCGTTTGCAAAAGTACGAAAAAAAAGCGGACCGACCAAGCGAAGAACTGTTTTTTGCTTCAGAAAGAACTGCGATTGCTGAGTCGAGGAAGGAAAGCAACAATTAACTGTTCATTAATTTGCAAACATCCAAAACTTTTTGTATCTTTGCGGCCACAGACAGCAGATACATGTGACGAAGTAAACAATAAACCTCAATGAGAAAGAAAAGAACTCTCCTGCCGGGCCTCGTGGTCTCCGTCGCTGTTGCCGCTCCAGCCACAGCAGGGGCGCAGCAAAGGCCAAACATCATCCTGTTCATGGTCGACGACATGGGATGGCAGGACACATCGGTGCCCTTCTGGACCCAGCGCACGCCGCTGAACGACACCTACGAAACACCCAACATGGAGCGGTTGGCCAGCGAGGGGATGCTCTTCTCACAAGCCTATGCCGCACCTATCAGCTCGCCCAGCCGATGTTCACTGATGACTGGAGCCAACGCTGCCCGCCACCGCGTGACCAATTGGACACTGCGGCGCGATGAGACGACAGATCTCGACGATGCCGAAGTGAGCACACCCGACTGGAACTGGAACGGCATCAGTCAGGTGCCAGGTATCGGTCATACCTTTGTGGCTCGCTCGTTTGTCGATATCCTGCGCGCCAACGGCTACCATACCATCCATGTGGGCAAGGCTCATTGGGGCGCTTTCGACACACCGGGGGAACGGCCGGAGCACTTCGGATTTGAGGTAAACATTGCCGGCCATGCGGCAGGAGGTCCCGCCACCTATCTGAGCGAACAGAACTACGGGCACGATGCCAACGGCAAGCCCACTTCGCCGATGCACATTCCCGGACTGCAGAAGTATTGGCAGACAGGAACCTTCCTCACGGAAGCCCTGACACAGGAATGCCTCGCTGCCCTCGACAAGGCAAAGCAATACGCACAACCGTTCTATCTCTATATGTCGCACTATGCTGTGCACATCCCCATTGATCGCGACATGCGATACTACCAAAAATACCGCGACAAGGGTCTCTCGGAAAAGGAGGCCGCCTACGCCTCGCTCGTGGAAGGCATGGACCACAGCCTGGGGGAGATTCTCGACTGGCTCGACCGCAATGACGAAGCGCGGCGCACCATCGTCATTTTCATGAGCGACAATGGGGGCTACGCCACGGGCAGCTACTACCGCGACGAACCGCTCTACACGCAGAACGCGCCTCTGCGGTCCGGCAAGGGCTCGCTGCTGGAGGGTGGCATCCGCGAACCGATGATGGTGAGATGGCCAGGAGTGGTGGAACCGGGTAGCCGTTGCGACCGCTACGTGATGATTGAGGACTTCTACCCCACCTTACTTGAAATGGGTGGAGTGCGACAGTACAAAGTGCCACAACAGGTGGACGGGCGAAGTTTCATGCCTCTGCTCCGGCAGACGGGCGATCCCTCGCGAGGCCGTGCTCTGATATGGAACTACCCCAACGTATGGGGCAACACAGGACCGGGCATCAGCCTGAACTGCGCCATCCGTTTAGGATCATGGAAACTGATCTACAACTATAAAACGGGCGAAAAGGAACTCTACAATGTGGACCAAGACATCAGCGAGGAACACAACTTTGCCGCAGATCACCCGGAAAAGGTGCGACAATTGTCGCGCCGCTTAGGCCGTGAACTGCGCCGCATGAATGCCCAACGCCCCACCTTCAAGGCAACAGGAAAACCCTGCCCTTGGCCGGATGAGTGAGAGATAAGAGGCGTGGAGTGAGAGAATACTATTTCTTTGTTTTATTCGTAAGCCATTGCAGCAACATTGCGGCTGCAATGGAAGCCAACAGATAGACCGCTATACCATAATATATATCGGTATGGCGGTAGTGGGGAATGATGATTTCGCGCATCAAGGGGTGCATCACAAACAGGGCTGCCGAGATGCTGCCCACCCAGGCACAGGGCTTCAACAGCCATTCGGGCATCAGCCGAACTGTAGCCACCGCCCCGATGACGATGAACAACGGCACCCACAGCCAAGTATGGAACCAAAAACTGCCAGCGAAGACAAAGAGAGCGGCAACGAAAGCCTCGCCCCCAACCCCTCTCCAAGGGGAGATGGGCGTAGATACATTCATGCCCTGCTTACTGTCTATAGACACATCACGCTCCTCTCCCCTTGGAGAGGGGTTGGGGCTGAGGCTTCTCCTCGAAGTCCACACACCTGCCACAAACGGCATCACACCACCGATGAAATTATAGCGTACAAAATTCAGGGCATCGGCTGTCGGCATCAACACCTGTATCAGCCAGCAACCAATAACCATGACCAACAGCAGCCAGTTGTTGCGCCAACGGTGGATGACGAAAATGTAGAGGGCATAGAGTTGCATCATCAGTCCGAAGAACCAATAAGGCCCAGGCTTGATAATACGGTCGGGCCGTTCGTAAAGGAAGTTCACGGTCATCGTCAACTGCGCCACGATTCTATCCCATGAATAGACCTCCGCCCCATTGCTATTGCGGAGGAAATAGACAGCCACGAATAGCAGGTAGCCCCAGATCATCAGACGGAAGAGCTTCTTGAAGTGGTTCCAGAGGAAAATCCGCGCACTCTCGCTCCCCCGTACCTCCGAAGCTTCGTACTTCTTCACCAGCCCGTAGCCGCTGATGAACAGAAACACCGGCACGCCATAATGTCCGAAGAAGGAGAGGATATGGATGAAGAGGTCAGAGTCGAGAGCCAACAGCTTCTCCAACAACTGCTGGGGTTTCTCAGCCGTGAAGGTGTATTCGTTCTCCTTCACCGCGAACTTTAGGAAGTGGCAGTAGTTGTGCAGGATGATGCCGAGGATGGCGATGCCACGCAGGGCTTGACTCTGTCGAATGTTGAGTGAAGCGTTCATGGAGTTATTTGGGATAATGGGGAAGAGGTGAGAACTGAGAAGATTCTGGCATCCTCATTTGCTCACGCGTCAGTTCGTCGTAGTTGGCATAGCCTTTTAAGATGCGCGGGCGCCCTTCATCATAGGTGGGGCTTAGGATGTTGAGTCGCTCGCGATAGAACGGCGTGTGGATGCCGGCAAGGTAGAGCAACAGATGAGGCAACGCGTCAATCATAAAGCGCTTGTCTTTGCTCTCGCGGATGGTCTGCCAGAGGTCGGGATGCTGCTGCCGATAGCTTGGTGAGCACCATATCCAGAAGGGAATATCAAACTCCTCGTGGGCCAGTCGACAATCGATGACATCGTTGTGAAGGCGACCGTGGAGGTGGACATCGTCGTTGTAGACCTCCTCGCCGTGGTCGGGCGTGTAAACGATGATAACGTTCCGATTCTCATAGCGATGCACTATCTCAGCCACGATACTGTCGTTGTAGCGAGTGGCATTATCATAGTAGGCGAGGTCTTGGAGTTCTTTCTTGGAAAGCTTCGGACGGTCGTAGTCGGCACGTTTGAAGTGCTGCTTCGACTTCGGACAACGCGTGCGGTAGTCAACATGCTGCCCTTTCAGGTGCACAATGGTCAACCGTGGGTTTACACTATCAGCGTTTTCCTCACTCCTCACGCCTATCTCCTTCAACAATCCCTCGTCAAAATAATGCAGTTTGTGGTTGCGCCGGTCAAACATCGCCTGGCTCAGGGTAGGATTGTTCAGGAAGAACCCGCCACTGAAGTCATAGACGGCCTCTTTGGCCTGCGGAAGAAACTGATTGGTGAAGAAGTCCACTTCGTAGCCAGCCTCCTTGAAAAGGACGGGGAACAACGGGTAGTCGCACCAGTCACCCTCGCCACCGACCGCATAGAGGGAGAACATAAGCTTGAAGACAAAACTCGTCAGGTTCCACGGGGCAATGACATTCGTAAAGGGGACAAGGCTTCCCTCCTTAGCCATTGCCACTTGTCGGGGGGTCGTTTCCTTGTCGTATCCATAGAGTTGGGCGTGGCGTTTGTTGTAGCTCTCACCCACAATCATCACGATTTCCGGGCTGCGGAACGAGCAGCTGTCCACTTGAGCCTCGTCAATATGGTCGATAATCTGCGTCAGCTGTTGCGATGCCAATTGGTTGGCACGTATGCTGAAGGCGAGACGGTAGAGCGGTTGGTAGAGAGAGACGCGGTCGGTACGGGTCAGTTCGTGTTCCACGCTGCCGATGTCACGGTGAGTCATCAGTCTGGCGAAGGCCTGTTTGTTATCAGCACACAGCACGGCAGAGACACACAAAGCCACCACCAACAGCAACGGGAGCATAACATAACAAACAGAAAGCGCAACATCCGGAATGCGCTCTTTAAGCCTCCGAAGCCAGCCCTTTAGTCCTGTAAGTCGCTGAACCACAACGATTGCCAAATGTCCCATTGCCAACAGCAATACCCACCCGACGGGGCCAGCCAACAAGTCGAAGGAAAAATAAGAACGGAAAAACTCTGACGTTTCCTGACTGTTGGTCTCTCCCACGAGCAACAGCATGGTGGGCGTAATTGTCGACCCAAACTTCACATAGCAGAAAAGGTCAACAAGGGCCAACACATAGGCCACTACGGCGAAAACGACACGCACCCACCGCCGTATCTTCTTCGGAATAACCATCAACAGACAGCATACCAAAAACACATCGACGAGGAGCTCTGCCCACCAGTATTCATACCCTGGGCCGCCCTTGCTCCAGTCGGTAGCTGCCATTACGACCAACGTACCTAAGAGATACATTGCCAAAGCAAACAAGGCATTGCTGCTGAGGGGGGCGATGACCGTCCGCAATATCTTGACGAGAGTTTTCAAAACAATGGGTCTGTTTATTCAAAAAAAACTCCGCGACGTTGTGCATCGCGGAGTGGATGTATCATGAAATAATCACGTTTTCAGAACAATCTTATGAGTGTTTCAGCACCTGACCGGGCTTGATGCTCGAATTCTTCTTGATGCCATTCATCTTGCAAAGCTGGTCGACAGTCATGCCACTACGTTTGGCAATGGAATAGAGCGTGTCGCCCTTCTTCACCTTGTAGTTCTTGGCCTGCTGGCGTTGCTGCTTCTCGCGGCTGCGCTGCTTGCTGTTGCGCGTGGTGTTCTCGCGTGTCGTCTTCACAGAAGCCTGGTTGTTGTCAGCCACTTCCGGCTCCTGGATTTCTTCCTTGACAACAGTATTCTTCGTGTTGCGCTGAGCCACAGCACGACCTGCATGGGAAGCCTTCTTGCGGAACATATAGTAGTCGGCGGTCACGTCCTGAGCCCTGAAGTCGAACATCAGTGCCGGGTCGAGGGCCACGCCACAGAGACGGGTCTCGAAATGTAGGTGCGAACCCGTGCTTCGTCCAGTGTTACCACCCAGACCGATGGGCGTTCCTGCCTTTACATTCTGGTTCTCTCTGACGAGGTGTTTCGACATATGTCCATAAATAGTCTCCAATCCGTTGGGATGGCGGATGACCACGTAGTTACCATAGCCATTGGCATCGTATTGCGCCATGCGCACCTTTCCGTCGAAGGCAGCGCGGATGGTGTCACCGGTATAGACCTTGATGTCCAATCCTTTGTGCATACGTCCCCAGCGGCGTCCGAAGTTGCTCGTGATGACACGGCTCGGCGTGGGCATGCAGAAGTGACGAAGGTCAATGCGGAAAGAGTCGGGCAGTTCAGTGGCGCGATGCGCATACTTGTTGTTCCACTCTGTGTAGAGCTGGGCAACAGCCGAGTTGGCCTGCTCGCGTTCAATCACTGATTTCAGTGCAAAAGTGTCTACCTTGGTTGCCTTGCGATCTACGGGAGCCTGACGGGCCAACAGGTCCTGGGCGTAAAGTTGTGTAGAAGATAATGCCAAAAAGGCGACGGTTGCAAGGGCTTTTATCGTTTTATTGTATATCATAATCATACATTTGTTGGGTGCTGCCCCACGGTGGCAGCAGGAGAAGACAGCCATGAGAAATCTGTCTTCTGTTCGAAAACATGGCGCAAAGGTACGAAAAAAGTCTGGAACCTGCGAAAAACATTAACAGAATTTACGATATGGCGCCCCAGTTTATATTTGTTTTACGTAATGCGGCCAGTCTGTTCCACAACATTTGATACTCCGTTTTCCGGCATTCAGGGTCGTCGTCGATGATGCGTTGCGCCTCATCACGCGCCAGTTGTACCAGCTGCCCATCGCGGGCAATGTCGGCAATTTTCAGGTCGAAGGCCATGCCGCTCTGCTGTGTTCCCTCTAAGTCGCCAGGACCTCGCAGTTTCAGGTCGGCCTCAGCAATCTGGAAGCCGTCGTTGGTGTCGCACATGATGTCGAGTCGACGGCGGGTATCGGAACTCAGTTCATACTTGCTGACCAGGATGCAGTACGACTGGTCGGCGCCACGCCCTACCCTACCACGCAGCTGATGCAACTGCGACAGGCCGAAGCGCTGGGCATCGAGAATGACCATGACCGAGGCGTTTGGCACGTTCACGCCCACCTCAATGACTGTTGTTGCCACGAGAATCTGTGTTTCGCCACTGACAAAGCGCTGCATTTCCTCCTCCTTGTCGGCGGGTTTCATCTTGCCATGCACCTTACTCATGCGAAACTCCGGGAACACTTCTCGCAACGCAGCGAAGCCGTCTTCCAGGTTTTTCAGGTCTATCTTCTCGCTTTCCTGAATAAGTGGGAACACGATGTAGACCTGTCTGCCCTGATGAATCTGCTGGCGGATTCCCTGATAGAGCGACGTCATCTGGTTGTCGTACTTATGGATGGTCACCACCGGCTTACGTCCGGGCGGCAACTCGTCGATGACACTGACGTCCAAGTCGCCGTATATGGTCATCGCCAGCGTTCGCGGGATGGGGGTGGCCGTCATGACCAACACATGGGGCGGATTGGCACTCTTGCCCCAGAGCTTGGCACGCTGAGCCACGCCGAAGCGGTGCTGCTCGTCGACCACGACGAATCCGAGATGCAGAAACTGTACCGTATCTTCTATCACGGCATGCGTCCCCACGAGTATCTGCACCGAACCGTCGGCAATGCCTTGCAGCACTTCGCGGCGCTTCTTGCCTTTCACAATGCCAGTGAGCAGTTCCACACGGATGGGCATATCCTTCAAGAATTCGCGGATGGTGGCCAGATGTTGCTCGGCCAGGATCTCCGTGGGAGCCATGATACACGCCTGATAGCCGTTGTCGAGAGCTATGAGCATCGACATCAGAGCCACGAGGGTCTTGCCGGAACCCACATCGCCCTGCAACAGACGGTTCATCTGCCGTCCGCTGCCCATGTCGGTACGTATCTCGCGGATGACGCGTTTCTGCGCTCCAGTGAGTGGGAAGGGAAGATAGTCGCGATAAAACGTATTGAAAAGATCGCCCACACGGCTGAACACATAGCCGCGGTATTTGCGCCGTTGGTCGCTGGCATACCGCAAGATGTTCAGCTGCACATAGAACAGTTCTTCGAATTTCAGCCGCTGACGGGCGTGGCTCATCTCGTCGGCAGTCTTCGGATAGTGGACATGGCGGAAGGCGGTGTCGCGCGACACCAAGCGCAGGCGGTTGGTGATGAAGGCTGGTAGCGTCTCGGGCAGGGGTGTGGTGAGGCGCTCCAGAAGACTTTTCGTGATGCGCTCGATGGTGCGCGAGGTCATCCCCATCTTCTTCATCTTCTCCGTCGTGGAGTAGTAGGGCTGCATGCCCATGTCGCTGAGTGTCAGCTCCGAAGCCTTCTCTATCTCAGGATGGGCGAACTGATAGCGTCCGCCATAGATGGATGGTTTGCCGAAAACGATATACTCAGTGTCCACCCGCAGGCCTTTTGTCAGCTGTTGGGCGCGGGCGAACCACACGAGGTCTACGATGCCCGAGCCGTCGGTGAAATGGGCAACGATGCGTTTCTTCCTCGGCCCCATGTCGAACTCCTCGAAACTCAGGATATTCCCTTTCAGCTGGACGTAAGGCATCTCGCCGGAGAGATCGCTGATGGAGTAGATGTGGCTGCGGTCCACATATTTATAAGGATAATACTCCAGCAGGTCGCCAAACGTTTTCACGCCCAGCTCCTTCTCCAAGATGTCCTTCCGATGGGGGCCGACACCTGGTACGAACTTGATGTCCTGTTGAAGTATATCGAGCATTCTCAGTTTTTCTGTCTGAGTATGGCTTCAGCCACAAGGAGGTCGAAAGGAGTCGTGATCTTGATGTTCTCACGGTTGCCCTCCACGAGGGTGATGTCATGCCCCAATGCTTCCACCACCGAGGCATCGTCGGTGAACATGTCGGTATAGGGTTGGGCATAGGCCCGTTTGTGCAACTGAATGTCGAAAGCCTGTGGCGTTTGCACCAAGCGGTACTCATCGCGAGGGACGGTGACCGAAGCTGTCGATGTGGCAGAGGCATACCCTACAGAACCAGAGCCAGCCCCCAAATGGCGGAGCGTCTCCACCACAGGCACTACGGGCACGGCGGTACGCGTCTTGCGCGCCGTTTCGTAGCATCGGGCGATGACCTCTAAAGAAGGGAAGGGGCGCACACCGTCGTGCACCGCCACCACCCCCTGGGCATCGTCGGGAATCAGTTGCAGTCCATTCCGAATGGAGTGGAAACGTGTCGCACCGCCCGTTGTCATTTCATAGTCTTCCTTGAAATGATACGTTTCGCACAACTCATCCCAGTAGGCATGTTGCTCACGGGGCAGCACCAAGATGATTCTCAGTTCCGCGCTGTAGGCACGAAAGCGCCGGATGGTATGCATAAGTACGGGCAGCCCACCTATGGGCAGGAACTGCTTGGGCACATCGCTACCCATGCGCAGTCCTTTGCCACCAGCCAAAATAATCGCGTAGTCCGTCATTCTCAAAGTGTTACTTCTTACCACGCACTTCTCATCACTCTCGTCTTAGAGCATCCTGGCCTCCATCAGGTGGATGTAGCGCATGCCCTCGGCCACTTCACGAGCGGCCTCCTCACTGACGAGCAATGCCAATAGCGAGTAGGCGTAAGGCAGTGCGGCTGCCGGTCCCTCGCCTGTGATGATGTTGCCGTCGATGGTCCACAGGTCTTCCGTGTACTCTGCACCCTCCAAGGTCTGTTCGAAACCGGGATAGCAGGTGGCCCGTTTGCCTTTCAGAATGCCCAATCCGCCCAACACGAGTGGTGCAGCACAGATGGCCGAAACCATCTTTCCAGCTTCTGCCTGCGCCACAAGCGCTTTTTTCAGTTCCACGTGTTCGTTCAGGTTGGTGGCACCCGGCATGCCGCCCGGCAGCATCAGCAGGTCAGCATCCTTCAGCATCGGCTCAGCCTCCTCGAAGGTCAGGTCGGTCACCATCTGCACGCCGTGGGCACTCTCCACGATGTTGGTGTCGTAGATACTCACTGTCTTGATGTCGACACCGCCGCGACGCAGCACGTCGACGGGTATCAAGGCCTCGATGTCCTCGAAGCCGTTGGCCATGAATTGAAATACTTTTGCCATATTCGTTCTTATTAATAATGAATGTTTCGGCTGCGAAGATACGAAAAAAATCGCATACTGCCATGCTTTTCCCTACATTTTTTCACTTTTCTTTTTCAATGGTGACAAAACAGCATTTCCAAGTCAGGAAACACGCTGAGGAGCCACACCGTCTTCATTAAGAAGAAAGTGATGTTCTAAGATTACAGTTTCTTTCGTGAAAAGTTGGTGGTTTGTGAAAGATTGCGTATTTTTGCACGCAGTTTTTTCACCAACCATCTCCGTATGAACGAACAGAAAAGACGCGTGGCCATCTTTGGCAACATCTACCAGACGAAAAAGTCGGACTCCATCCAGCGCGTCCTCGACAGCCTGCAGGCTTTCGGGGCTGAGGTCAGCATGGAGCGGCAGTTTCATGAATTTGCCGTAAAGAAGCATGCCTTGCAATACCAGCCCGACCACTTCATCGACGACGACAGCTTCGAGGCCGATTTCGCCATCTCGCTCGGAGGCGACGGCACCTTGCTGAAGACCGCCGCCTGGGTGGGGAGCAAGCAGATTCCCATCATGGGCGTCAACATGGGACGGCTGGGATTCCTCGCCGACGTGAGTCCCGACGACATTGAACTGGCCATTCGCGCACTCCACGAAGGCGACTACACGGTGGAACGCCACACGGCCATCTGTGTGGAGGGTAGCGGAAAAGCCTCGTTCGACAAGCCTTTTGCACTGAACGACATCGCCGTGCTGAAGCGCGACAATGCATCGATGATCACCATCGATGCCAGCATCGACGGCGAACACCTGGTGACCTATCAGGCCGATGGACTCATCGTAAGCACGCCCACGGGTAGCACCGCCTATTCGTTGTCGAACGGCGGCCCCATCGTCATGCCCGATGCCGACATTCTCTGCCTGACGCCCGTAGCACCGCACAGCCTGAACATCAGGCCGATTGCCATCCCTGCCAACAGCCGTGTGGAACTGACGGTGAGCAGCCGTACGCACCATTTCTTAGTGGCCATCGACGGCCGCTCGGAACAGTGCCACGAGCATACGCGACTGACCATCCGGCGAGCCAACCACGACGTGCTCATCATCAAACAAAAGGGGCGCAGCTACATCGACACGCTGCGCCAGAAAATGATGTGGGGGCACGACATCCGAAGCTGAGACAACGAAATATGAATATGAAGAAGCCGTTTAAATATAAGGTCAGCGAAATCCTGGTATGGCTATGGCGCGCCTGGCGGGGAAACCGTCTGCAGGCCATCATCAACGCCACGCTGGGACTCCTGGAAGTGGTGGTCAGCCTCAGCCAGGTGTGGGCCGTGAAGCATGCCATCGATGTGGCCTCCCACGTCCAGGAGGGCAGCCTCTATTGGGCGGTGGGTATCATGGGCTTGCTCATCCTGGCCGATTTCGCCATCCATATCTCCGGCATCTGGGTACGCAACATCTTAGGCATCAAGGCGCAGAACCGAATGCAGCAGCAGATGCTCGACCGCATCCTACGCTCAGAGTGGAACGGACGTGAGAAGTTGCACAGCGGCGACGTCATCAACCGTCTGGAGAAAGACGTCAACCAAGTGGTGAACTTCCTCACGGAGACCATCCCCAGCTCCATCTCTACGCTGACGCTCTTCCTCGGCGCCTTCTGCTACCTCTTCTCAATGGACCGCTGGCTGTCGGTGGTCATCATCGCCATGCTGCCGCTATTCATCATCGTTAGCCGATACTATGTCAGGCGCATGCGACACCTCACACGACAGGTGCGCGACAGCGACTCGAAGGTGCAGAGCGTCTTGCAGGAAACCATTCAGAACCGCATGCTTATCAAGACGATGGAGAGCGACTCGGTGATGGTCGACAAACTGGAGTCGACGCAGAGCGAACTGCGGCAGAAGGTGGTGAAGCGCACGGCCTTCAGCGTGATGAGTAACCTCATCCTGAACTTCGGCTTCGCCCTTGGCTACCTCGTGGCTTTCCTCTGGAGTGCCCTCCGCATGTCGGCTGGTACTCTCACCTTCGGTGGAATGACGGCTTTCCTGCAGTTGGTCAACAAGATACAAGGTCCCGCCCGCAGTCTGTCCAAGCTCGTGCCGCAGTTTGTGAGCGTATTTACAGCTTCCGAACGACTCATGGAGCTGGAAGAGAACCCTTTGGAGGAACAGGGCGACCCCATAGAACTGAAAGCACCGGCTGGTGTGCGACTGACGGACGTGAGCTATGCCTACGAAGAGAAGACGGGCAACGTGGTAGAGCATCTGTCGTTCGATTTCAAGCCAGGCTCGTGCACCGCCATCATGGGCGAGACAGGTGCTGGCAAGACAACGCTCATCCGACTGATTCTCGCCTTGCTGCGCCCCCAGCAGGGGAAGGTCGCCATCTACAACAAGAAGGTGACGCGCACCCTGTCGCCCCGTATGCGCTGCAACTTCGTCTACGTGCCGCAAGGCAACACGTTGCTCAGCGGCACCATCCGCGACAACCTGTGGCTGGCCCGTATCACAGCCACTGAGGAGGAGATGCGCGACGCTCTGCATCAGGCATGTGCCGACTTCGTCATGGAACTGCCCGACGGACTCGACACCGTGTGCAGCGAGAGCGGAGCCGGACTGAGCGAAGGTCAGGCACAGCGCATTGCCATCGCCCGCGCACTCTTGCGCAGCGGCAGCATCATGCTATTCGACGAGGCCACCAGCGCCCTCGACCCTGAGACGGAGCGACAGCTGTTGCAGAACATTCTCTCACGCCACGACAAGACCATCATCTTCATTACTCACCGCCCCGCCGTGGTCGACTATTGCGACCAAGTGCTTACCATCGATAAGCGCTACTGACGGCTGGATATGCGAGAAATTGCAATCGTTTGCGCACGAAAACGGCAAATAACTTGACAATCATGATGGAAGTTTGGTGAAAAAAGATGTAATTTTACAACCAAATTAACCAAACTATCCTGTCTATGAAACTAATATTCAATATCGACTATCAGACCGTGTTCGGCGAGGAATTGTTGCTGAACCTGGTGGAAAAGGACGGGGCGGAAAACCATGTGTCGTCGTATCGGATGAAAACGGAAGACGGCATGCGCTGGACTTACGAGCTGAACTGCCCAGCCGCTCCATCGAGTAAGAGTAAGGCCAAGTTCGAACTTGGCAGTGTGATTGACTATTACTACAGCGTGGAAAGCAGCGGACAGCTGGTGCGCCAAGAGTGGATGGTGGAGCCTCATCGGCTGGAGCTGGTGAGCGAGAAAGGCTACAACTACACCATCTACGACCATTGGATAGACATCCCCGATGACAGCTACCTCTACAGTTCGGCCTTCACCGACTGCATTGCCCGCCACACTCCCGCGAAAAGTCCAATGAAGCCCTATACCGCTACGGTGCGCCTGAAGGTGCGGGCTCCGCAGTTGCGCGAGCGCGAGCGGCTGGCATTGGTGGGCAGCGACGAACTGCTCGGAGCCTGGGACGCCAAGCGCTCGCAGCCCATGACGGAGCACAACCACAACGAGTGGATGGTGAACCTCGATGCCACGATGCTGCTGTCGAAGCGGTTGGAGTTCAAGTTCATCATCATCGACGAGGACACCAACATTGCCACCATCTGGGAAAGCGGAGAGAACCGCGTCATCGAGCTGCCGCCAGTGGGACGTGGCGACGTGGTGGTGTATGAACTGCCTCAGGCCTTCTTCCCCCTCTATGCCCAGAAATGTGCCGGAACATTGGTACCGGTGTTCTCGCTCCGCAGCCACGACAGCTTTGGTGTGGGTGACTTTGGCGACTTGCGGAAAATGATCGACTGGGTGTCGATGACCCGCCAGCGCCTACTTCAGATCCTGCCTATCAACGACACGACCACCACGCACACCTGGACCGACTCGTACCCCTATTCCTGCATCAGCATCTTCGCCATCCATCCGCAGTATGTTGACCTGACGCAGCTGCCGCCACTGGCCGACGAGAAGGAGCGTGCTCGCTTCGAAGCCCTGCGCCAGGAACTGAATGCGCTGCCGCAGATTGACTACGAACGGGTGAACAATGCCAAGACGGAATACCTGCAGTTGCTCTTCAATCAGGAGGGGCATAAGATGATGGCTTCGAGCAAATACAAGAAGTTCTTCGACGAAACCAAACACTGGCTCGTGCCTTACGCACAATACTGCTACCTGCGCGACAAGTACGGCACAGCCAACTACACTGAATGGCCCGACCACAACACGTGGGACGAGAAAGACCGCCCGTCGCTCTCTTCCTCGCGCACGCATATATATAAAGAGGTGTCGTTCTTCTATTTCGTGCAGTTCATCCTGAACACCCAGCTCAGCGAGGTGCATGAGTACGCACGCCAGAAAGGGGTCATCCTGAAGGGCGACATCCCCATCGGCGTGAACCGCTACGGCTGCGATGCCTGGATGGAGCCGCGCTATTTCAACCTGAACGGCCAAGCCGGAGCGCCGCCAGACGACTTCTCGGCCAACGGACAGAATTGGGGCTTCCCCACCTACAACTGGGACGAGATGCTCAAGGACGGCTGCCTGTGGTGGGTGCGCCGCTTCTCGAACATGGCCAAATTCTTTGATGCCTACCGCATAGACCACGTGCTGGGATTCTTCCGCATCTGGGAAATCCCCATCGACTCCGTCCACGGTCTGCTGGGACAGTTCTCGCCGTCGCTCGGCATGAGCCGCGAGGAGATAGAAGGCTACGGACTGCAGTGGCAGGAAGAGCTGTTCACAGAGCCGTTCATCATGGACTGGGTGCTCAACCGCATGTTTGGTCCGAAAGCCGACTACGTGCGCGACACCTTCTGTGAGCCCAAGCACGACGGTTACTACCGTATGAAGGAAGCGTTCAACACACAGCGCAAGATTGAGAACTGGTACAACGAGAAGGCTGCAGCCTTGGAGCCCGGCACCACAGCGGAGCTGGCCAACCTGCGCGACGGTCTGTATGCCCTGGTGAGCGATGTGCTGTTTGTGCGCGACCATAAGAATCCCGACTTGTTCCATCCGCGTATTTCTGCCCAATTGGACTTCATCTACGAAAGCCTGTGGGACGCCGACAAGGCGGTGTTCAACAAACTCTACAACGACTACTTCTATCGCCGCAACAACCAGTTCTGGTATTCCGAAGCTATGAAGAAGATGCCGAAACTGGTGGAGGCCACACGCATGCTCGTCTGTGCCGAGGACTTAGGTATGGTGCCCGACTGCGTTCCATGGGTGATGAACGAACTGCGCATCCTCTCGCTGGAACTGCAGTCGATGCCGAAAGACCCGAAGGTGCGCTTCGGCCATCTGTCGCAGAACCCCTACCGCTCGGTATGCACCATCTCGTCGCACGACATGCCGACACTCCGTCAGTGGTGGGACGAGGACTGGCCGCGCACGCAGGAGTACTACAACACCATGCTCTATCGAGGCGATGCCGCACCGCATCCACTGCCCGGTTGGCTGGCACGCGACATCATCTCGCGCCATCTCACCTCACCGTCGATGCTCTGCATCCTCTCCATCCAGGACTGGCTCGCTATGGACGAGAACCTGCGACTGCCCGACCCGAATGCCGAGCGCATCAACATTCCGGCCAATCCCAAGCACTATTGGCGCTACCGCATGCACATCGCCATTGAAGACTTAATGAAAGAAGAAGACTTCAACGACGACATCCGGCAGTTGGTAGCACAGAGCGGAAGGAAATAGCCCATCTCCTCATCGACGTAAACAGCTCTTTTGTAGGCGGTTGCAGCGGCAACCGCCTACATGACCTAAACAACAACCATCACCTCATAATTACCAAACAATGAACATCATCAAATCATTCATCCTAACCCTTTTGGCCATGACAGCCACCACCGCCTCTGCACAGCAGTTCCAGGAGATGAAATACACCCCACAGTCAACCACCTTCCGCCTGTTCGCGCCCAACGATGCCAAAGCCGTCAAACTTCGCATCTACGACAAAGGGCAGGGCGGGAAAGCTTTGAAGACCGTCAAAATGACCCGCACCGCCAACGAACAGTGGACGGCAACGGTGAAGGGCGATCTCATGGGACGCTTCTACACCTTCGACATCGGGCGTGGCGAGACTCCCGGTGTCTTCGCCAAAGCCGTGGGTGTGAACGGACAACGCGGTGCCATCATCGACCTGCAGGCCACCAACCCCGAGGGATGGGAAGCAGATAAGCGACCCGTGGTGAAATCGCCCGCCGACCTCGTCATCTACGAGATGCACCACCGCGACTTCTCCATCGATGCCTCCTCAGGCCTGCAATACAAGGGAAAATACCTCGCGCTGACCGAACCGAAGGCCATTAACCACCTGAAGAAACTGGGCGTGAACGCCATCCATATTCTGCCGTCGTACGACTACGGATCGGTGGACGAGACGCAACTGGACAAGAACAAGTACAACTGGGGCTACGACCCTGTGAACTACAACGTGCCGGAGGGCGGCTACAGCACCAACCCGTATGACCCCACCTGCCGCGTGCGTGAGTTCAAGCAGATGGTACAGGCCCTGCACAAGGCGGGCATCCGCGTCATCCTCGATGTAGTCTATAACCACACCTACGACATCGACCACTCCAACTTCCAGCGCACCTATCCCGACTACTACTATCGCAAGAACCCTGACGGCACCTACAGCAACGGCTCGGGTTGCGGCAACGAAACAGCTTCCGACCAGCCAATGATGCGTCAGTTCATGATAGAGAGCGTGGAGCACTGGATCAACGAATACCACATCGACGGTCTGCGCTTCGACCTCATGGGCATCCACGACATCGAGACCATGAACCAAATCCGCAAGGCTGTGGACGACATCGATCCCACCATCTTCATCTATGGCGAGGGATGGAGTGCCGGCGGCTGTGCCTATCCTTACGAGAAACTGGGCATGAAAGCACATATCCCACAAATGCCAGGCATCGCCGCTTTCTCCGACGAGATACGCGACGCGCTGCGCGGTCCGTTCGACAACGACAAGAAACCCGCCTTCTTGGCCTGTGTGCCCGACTGCGAGGAGAGCGTGAAGTTCGGCATCGTGGGGGCCATCCGTCATCCGCAGGTCGACATGAAGAAGGTGAACTACTCGAAGCAGCCATGGGCTGTGGAGCCTACACAGATGATCTCGTACGTCAGTTGCCACGACGACATGTGCCTGACCGACCGTCTGCGCGCCAGCATTCCCGGCATCACCACCGACGAGCTGATACGTCTCGACCTCTTGGCACAGACAGCCGTCTTCACCTCACAGGGCGTACCGTTCATGCTTTGCGGTGAAGAGATGCTCCGCGACAAGAAGGGTGTGCACAACTCCTTCGAGTCGCCCGACGACATCAACCACCTCGACTGGGCAAACCTCGACCGCTATCCGCAGGTGTTCGACTACTACAGCCGCCTCATCGCGCTGCGCCAGCACCATCCTGCCTTCCGGCTCGGTTCCGCCGACCTCGTGCGCAAGCACTTGGAATTCCTCGATGCACCGAAGAACGTAGTGGCCTTCCGCCTGAAGAACTACGCCGGACGCGACGACTGGCGCGACATCATCGTCGTCCTGAATGCCAACAAGGAGGAAGCCTGCATCGACATCCCACAGGCCGACTACACTGTGGTCTGCGAGAAGGGAGTCATCAACGAGCGCGGCATCCGCCAGTTCAACGGCCATCAAGCCATCGCCGCCCAACAGTCGGCACTCATCCTCCACGACTAACCCCCCACTCTTTTTTAGCTAAACGAAGAAAGGCCGCCACTCATCAGTGGCGACCTTTCAGGGCTTAGGGCTCGTCGTTTCCGCCATCGGGATCGTTGTCGTCCTCCTGAGGCTCCGGCAACACCGTGTTCTTCGGTGCCTCTTGGATTCGCCAAGCCGAGGTCATGGGCGAAGAGTAAGCCTTCGAGTTAGCGTCTCGCGTGCGGAAGGGCAGGAAGTTGATCTTCACCCCCGTGATGTTCTTCGAGGCGTTGAACTCACGCACGGTCACCGTGCCCGTAGACTTCAGTCCAGCACGGAAGGTGCCCAAGCCTTGCAGCTTGATGGTGTGAGAGTTGCCCAGTTCGCGGGCCATCACCTCGCAGAGCTCCTCAATCACGGCCTTCACGTCCGATTTCTTCATGGAGCAGTTGCGCTGCACCTCCTGGGCCAGCTCATC
>Ga0310695_10004307_pt1 | contig 26467 bp, 8 predicted proteins | sample RumenRJG_04DNA_FD_203882 | JGI IMG/M metagenome (GOLD analysis project Ga0310695, IMG submission 203882) | Bovine rumen microbial communities from Lethbridge, Alberta, Canada - RJG_04 (v2) (version 2) | ecosystem: Host-associated > Mammals > Digestive system > Stomach > Rumen | place: Canada... | reverse complement strand
TATATTTTATCTTTTGTGTAAAGTAAGCACGCAGATAGGTTACCAGCTGGGGAGATTGTACCGTGAGGTTTTCTGCTGTGGGACCTGCCCAACTATTTTCAACTTCCTCCACTTTAACAGGACAAGCGCTATAATATGCTGACGGATTATTTTTCAGCGTAATTGAGTTGTTATCATTACAGAGATACAGATCCTCAGTTCCGTTATTTATTTTAAGATGTTTCTTGACATTGGTGTTCTCACCCGTAACATCTTCTGACCGCCATCTTGTTACAGGATTCACAGAGAGGTAAAGCGTCTTGTTATTAGCTGCGTTCAGATAGAAATACTCATTCTGTAGATAGCCCTCAGGGGTCATGTACCAGATACAGTTACCCTTATCGAATAAGTTTCCTGACTGGAATGTCCCATCGTTTCCAAGATTGACTCCTGCTCCACTGACTTTTAAGTAGCCTTTCCCATTCTGGTGTAACACATAATAACCTGGAGTAACAGCAACGTATGTGGCCTGGGCAGTTCCTGAATAGTTGCCTATACCTGTTACCGTTACTGTGTAGCTAAACTCATCGCCACTACCAGCCTTTGTATAGTCAGTTCCTTCCGTCAAAGTCGTTTCGCCGTGTTTGACAGTGACCACATAGTTACTACCACTTATTGACACATCTATGTTGATACCAGTGGTGGGCGTAGTGCCACTACCGATACTTAACGGATCGATGGTAAAAGTGGTAGAACCTGCCACGAAATAATCGCCTCCTTCATTGTCGGAAATAGTGACAGTAGCAGAACTGCCAGCATTAATGTTATTGCTATAACTAACGGTGTATTCACTAGGATCAATAATCGTCTCACCGACTTTAACACTCACTACAGGCTCTTTTGCTGCCCCATCATAAGTGCATGGTGTACCCTCTAAGGTAATTGTAGGAGTCAGGACGATGGTCAAAGAAGCAACCTCAGAGTTAGTATAGCCCGACTTCGTGGCTATGGCCATGACTGTAGTTGTTGCAGAGACCTTTGGTTTATTTGCTGGATCGTATTGTTCAGTAGGATTACCGCCACCTACCTGAGTCGGATCTGGTGATGTACCATCTAAAGTATAGTATATGGATGCTTCCGCATCGGAACACTCTAATATAATCTCCCCGTTAGAGTTAGAGAAAGAAATGGTAGGCGTGGGGCATTTTGCTTTCACTGTCAAAGGGGTGCTCATTTCTGAGTTGAAACAACCAGCCATGACAGCAATAGCATTAATTGTATGGTCCAAGTAGTCAGAAACAAGAAGCGGTGTCGTGTATGTTTGTTTAGTTTCGCTGTCAAGGGGATCTGAACCATCCGTTGTATAATAGATAGTAGCACCTTCAGTAGCACAATCAATTGTAATATTTGTTCCATCATTGGTAATAGATGGGGTAGCAACTTTAATGATCTCCTTTGTTGCCACTTCGGTCAACACCACACCATAGCGCTCTATTACCACCTTCAAGGTGCCTGGCTCGGTAATTTCTATCTCTTTAGCAGAGCCATCGGTATTCACTATGTAAGTAGTTGTTGATGCCGTTGGGTCATCTGGGGTGCCATCGCTACTAAAAGTATAGCGTATATTATAAACAGGTAACCAGTCTGACACTGTTACCGTTACCTTATTATTGGTCAGGTTGACACCGCTGATTGTGATAGTAGAGGCAGCAAGGGGGGCATCTTCGAAATGCCAGATGGAGTTGGTTCCCGCATTGTTATATACACCAACCAAACCATTTCGATACAGGTCAGTTTTCTCACTAGAAGGTTGTCCATAATAATAGTCTGAATTTTGCCCCGCAGGATTCCAATACCAACCAGAACGGCTCTTGGGACAAATGTTGATATTGCCAGTTAAAGAGCCAGTTATCTTGAATTTGAATTTGTCATTGGTACTGGGGTTGTAGCCCTCATTATCAGGAGTCTGCAGGTGCATGGTCTTTCTCTTACCATTTTTCGTTTCATCATTATTACTATTTGTATTCGGATCATTTGGCAGAGGCACCTCGTAGATAACATACTTGCCTGTTTTAGCATGTATGATGAAATAGTAACCTGCATCTTCGCTCTCAGTAATAATCCAAATGGAGTTGAGGTCTTTGTCTAATTTAGTGGTAAGAAAAGGTTTCGCTTCGTCACCATTTGTGGTGGCATGATTTGGCGAATAATAGGCGTCAATACAACTGGGCAATTGTTGTGGATCGGCGGCAGGCACCAAATAATACTTTTGTAAATCATCCGTTGCCGAACCATAAGCAACTCCAGGATGGCCATCAGAAGTGTTGTCATTGGCAATATACCATACTCCCGAAAAGTCATCTCCCCAGGCGGTATTAATTCCTAACAAAAACATTAGGAGCAGGGATAGGGCGAGGCGTAGGCCCGTTTTGTTCCCTGACTGGGAAATTTTAGTTCCCTGGCTGGGAATATTTGGTTCCCAAGCTGGGAATAATAATTGCATTGCTTTCTGTTGTATCGTTCTATTATTGTTCATATCGGTATTTTAATTTACAATCACTTTCTTTACATATTGTCCGTCGTCGGAGGTGACGATATAGACGCCCTTCGTGTTGACACGCTGCTCTACCGTCTCACCTGCTGGTACGGGGAAGGCGAAGAGCTTCACACCTGCTGTGGTGTAAACAGCGACATCAACGGCATAGCTGAGCGATGACTCAACGACGATCCTACCCTTCTTGCCATAGATATTCAACGTGCCGTCAAAGCGATCCATCTTTTCGTCAGGCTTGAACTGGGTATCTTTGATATCAAACTCTATCTGTTCCACGTTCTTGAAATCCTTGGATTCACTACGAGTAGTGGCAGTTGCTTTGACAATATATGGACGGAATGCACCGACAGTAGCGTTCTCAACATTCTTCACATAGCTGTCGCCTTTGTCGTTCATCACGTAGCTCTTGCCTGCGGCGGCAAATGTCTTATTCATATAATTAGGTATATACGAGAAGCCATCAACCGCAGCATTTCTTGCCGCTAGGATCTCTTTATCGCTCACCTTGATGTTCGCTCCCGTAGCAGAAACGAAGGTGATGGTCTGCTTGTCGAGCTTGGCGGGAGCTGATGATGCCGTATTCTGTGCTGTCCACTGTCCGCTCAAGTCGAACTCGTAATAGGACTGGCCTGGGAAGCCGATCAGATAAGCATGTCCAGCCTGCTCCAACGGATACTTCTCAAAGGTATGGCTGGAGTGATAATACCGCTTATAATCATCACCGTTACTATCATCACCAAAAATATTATCGTTAGGATTCTTGGAATAATAGTAATCCCACAGGAACTTATTGGTATATTCCTTGTTAGCCGCATCATTATCTGCCAGCAGGTTGAAGTCGGCAGTATAGACACCATTTTCCGTCTTCTGCTGCAGATTGCCTTCATAGTTGCGGAGCCAGTACTCATGACTCTGGGTATTGCCTGTATAGAAATGAGAGATTTCACCCTTCTGTTGCGTCGTGACAAATTTGACCTCAAACGGCAGACTGATATCCTCCCAACCCTTGGTGACGCCCGACTCTATCGTGACGAAGTTATCCGGCGTGCGCTGATACCACATACGCTTACCCTCACCCATAGTGTAGGCTATCGGACAGTTGAAGTCCTGCTTGTCCACGAGCAGATGGTCAGAAGCAGTCTTGAGGTTACTCAGCACGAGGTGACCCAAAATAGGTGTAGTAACAACTTCCACACTACCATAGTCATCGTTGAGTATATGACTATTGTAAGCAGGCTCGGTGAAGTAGTTACTCAGCACATTGTAAGTCTTCTCATTGGCGTAGCCACTCTGTGACGTCTTTGCCGGTGCATAGACTAACAGGTTGTGGGTCTCACCCACATTTTCAATGCTGTATAACCCATCATCGTCGAGCAGCGGTGAATAGAAGAAACCATCCTTGAGTCCCAATTCGTAATCTTTATCCTGATGTCCGGCAAAGTCGATGGCTGTCATGCCAGGATAAGCTTCCTTCACTGGGGTGCCTGCCTCAGGATTGGAGTTTGCAGCTAAGACAGCAACAGGATTGAAGTAGGCCACACCCATAGTCTCCGAACCATAATAGGCCGGTGCACGATGTACGTGGGTACTTGCCTCACCATTCACAAGGCGTCCATTATTCTTATTGATAGCCGATGGGTGACTATTGTGAGCACTGCCATAGTCAAACGTCAGCGACTGTCCGAAGAACAGATAATCATCAGGCCAGATAGGCGCATACTTTGTTACCTCGTTTTCATTAGTATCCGTCTCGGTAAAGGCCCGTTTATCCTCAGAACTCGGGATACTACCCCCAGCAAAACGGAAGTCGCCATCTTTATAACGGTCTTCCACGTAACCGGCTGAGCACAGTGGAGCCGTCGTAGTGTTATAGACGCCATAGTACTTCGTCTTCCGTTCTAACTCCTGCGTACCATCTGTCTTCATGTAGAAACAATAATACGGATCTCCTGAAGTTACCTTTTGGTCGCAGTAGCGCTTGTAGAGGTAGAAGCCGTTCAGGTCGTAAGCCACCTCACCGTTATAGAATGCCTTCGCATCCTTACGTGTCGGTATGCCGTAAGTTCCTGAATGGTTGGTGTACTTCTTGGTGTCGTCGGCGTCGGCTTCCTCCTGATAGTAGCTGTTCACGATACGATAAGGACGTTGCGTGTAAGCTTCAATCGTCGGATTGCCGAATACAGGACTTGAAGTCTTTGCCGCTGTCGAAGAGGTGCTGATCCAACAGTTCTCCACATATCCCCCACCCGTCTCGGCGATACCTGCACCAGTGAACGAGCCTGTGACTCCGAGGTTATAGACATTACCGCAGAGGTGGTTGAAGAGTGAATTGTCGAGTCCGCTGATGGTATGACCATCACCATGGAAGTTACCAGAGAAGCACTCATTTTCACCATTTGCAATTGGCGTCCACTCATTAGCGGTTTCGGTGTCAGGATGACTGAGGTCGCTCCGCAGGAAGAACTCCAGGTACTGTCCGCCTCGCATGGGTTTGGTCGAATTATTGAGATTCAATGGCGTATGACCAGTAAGTGTGTGATTGTTTGTCAGGTCAATAAGGTTCTTGAACAGATTAAGACCATTCTCGCTACTTGAACTATAATCGTTGATATAGATCTTAGGCTGGCGATCCACATCCTTATGGTCGATATAGTAGTGGTGCTCCTTATCGTCCATCACCTTCTTCAGGTCATGGTAGTTGGCCACATTCAGCTTCACCGATTTCGAATAGGTCCTGCCAAGACTGGTCTGTGCATAGTAGGCAATCCAATAGTTGTTCTGATACCAATAGAGCGGGGTTTCGTTGTTATAGAACGGCGTACCGTTATAGTGCGTTGCGGCATCGTCGTCGTTGGAGAAGATTTCCCATCCTGACTCTGTGACACGGAAAGCACCCTGGGTAACCGACGGGATATTCATTCCGAGAGTGGTTCCCGGCAGTACAAGGTCAGGCTTGTTGATTTCACCAATCTGAGGCACACCACTCTTGAAGTTGATATGGATGTTCAGGATATGGCGCTCACTTACTGGTGTCACATTGAGACCTGATTCGTCGCTCTCATCGTATTCATAGAGATAGACGACGGTGATGATCTTCTCTGCAGACAGGTCGTTGATATCCGACTCGCTCGATACATAGAGTGTGCTGACCTCTGTAGGCGATGTGCCATGGACCACAAAGCCCTTCTGGAAGTTACACAGACCATCATAAGCGTCTTCATCAATGACGACACCCTGCGAAACTTCGTTATCAGTAGAGCCTACAATATAAGTATGACTTGATTCGGAACTATTATTCTTCGTCACTGCAGTGGTAGTAACAGACTTGCCCTCACCCTTTTCATTGATCGAATAAGTGTTACGGCAATAATAGTAGGTTATGGGATCATAGACCGGATTGTTTTCAGAATCAACCATCGGCTGGTTTTCAGAATCCTTCTTCTGTGGATTTGTAACAGCCTTGTGCAGGTTCTCCGCTTCGGTAGCAGATGGTTCAACGAACTTAAACACATCAATGTTTGCCTGTTTTACTGAGCCCAAATTAACGTAAGTCACCGAGTCAATCTGCTGTCCTGTGGTATATGGAACCTCACCATCCATGAAAGGTGTTTTCACCATATAGTATTTACCAGGAGCTGTCACAATGATGGGCGAGTAGTGACGCTTCTCATTCGGGATAGCCTCATAGGCTTCGCGTGACAGCCAGTCATCCGGCTTAGTACTCTTACTAATCGTATGCGATGTTCCGGCCTTGTCATGATAGGTTACCGATGTAACATTCTCGGCTTCTCCATTTTTATAACCCACGAACTCTGCCTGGTAGTCGATAGGCTGCGAACTTGAGTACACCTTATTTGTATTCGTACCGTCATACTGTGTCTTGACGCTGCCATATTCACCACTGTAGTCAGGATCAATGAACAGGTCAAAGGCATCGTAATTGAAGGCGAAATTGGCACGTTCTTCTGCTGTCATGCTACACCAAGTATCAAGGGCTCGATAGGCCTTTCCACTCTCAAAGTAGATACCACCATATTTTCCTGCACTGGTGCAGTAATAGGCATCATCAAGATAGTTGCTCAAGAAGGTTGTTGCTTTAGCCTCTGCTGTACCATTTGCATCATCTACGTATTTATTCTTTGCAATGATCTTGGTCTTCAATTCTTCAATATCTGCCGATGACAGGACCTTGCCAGCCCAGACATAGTCGGTGGATGAGAATTCCAAGAGACTGGTACATACCTTTGCCACTTCTGCAACATGAGCACCAGTTATGGCAGCCCACTGGGCATCAGTGTACTTCGTCTTATAAATAGGTGTTCCTACGGTCAGTTTCTGAACCTCCTCACCCGCTTCATTCTTCACAGAGTACTCCTGGGTCACGACATAAGCCTGCTCCACTTGAGCCTGACCGGATTTATCTGAAAGACGATTATAGACAGTGTTATCATAAGTCGTCTTGGTAGTACCATAGATAATGCTTCCAAGCGTGTAATCCTGCTGGCCGAAGACAGTATTCTTTACACCAGGCTTCAGTGTGTAGGTAGGACCTTCGGTGTAGTCACTCTTTGTGATGGTGTTACCATCTTTATCCTTACCATCGATAACATACTGCTGGGTATTCAGTGCATTAGCCTGTCCAGGGCTTGCAGTCTTGGTGTAGTAGTTATTCCACACCATGGGGTTATTCACATCGTAAGTCAAAACATATCCCGTATTGTGACCCAGGTTATTGGAAGAGCGGAAGAAGTAGTCAAATGAGCCATCGGTTTTCTCTTCATCGCCTTCCATATATTTGATAGTCGGATGAGAGTTCTTTAATGTTGTATAATCTGATTCCAACATCACCGTTCCCTTCTTGTATTCGGTTTCGTCAATCTTACAATCCTCAACAACGATATAGGTCTTATCCACAAACTTAGCCTTGTCACCATCGCTCAGCAGATTATAATCCCAACTGCTGATGGCCTGGTTAAGTTTGTAGGATACGTTGTTAACCACGAAAACAGAATCGGCATTTTCGGTTCCCAACTTGTTTCCACCCTTATCATAATAAGCATAGTAGTTAGGCTTCACATCGCGCAGCGTCATTCTACCATTAGATGCCGCCGTAATCGTCAGCGGTATCTCCTGCTTCTCTGCCGTCGCATTAGCAGATCCTGTGAATGCAGAGATATACTGTTCATACACATAGATACTACCCCTGATAAACCAGTAGTGGGCTGGCGATTTTAAATAGCCGTCGTTATAAATACCGCCATTGGGGTAACAGTCGTCAACAATCTGCTTAGTGTTATGCACAAAGTTACCCGAAGTCTCAATAGCCTGAAGATGGGTGGTATCATTCGGACTTGTATACGTAAACTGGCGATAGGTGCTGGCATTGGCATTGTAGCTCAGGAGAGATACCTTATTCACGCTTTCAACCTGACTGGGGGTTCCGTGCTCATTCTTAGCATATACATAACCACCACCCATACCAGGCATCACATTGATCAGGTCAAGCTCGATGATACCGGTAATATATCCCCACTTGTCCTCGCCGGCACTCTCAGTTTCCTCTTTCTTGAGTTCCAGATACACACCCGAAGCCAGAGCCACCATATTTTGACTGATACCATTGTTACGATACTTACTTTGCGGCTTGGCTATTTTCCAGTTATAATATGAGGTGGTTTCATCAGCTTGGATCTCACCAATATTCGTATCAGTCTTACGGACGTCTCCAAATTCCACATCGCTGGTCAGGTTGCCTAAGTATTTCACAGAGTTATAGATACCGAAATAGTTACCATGCTCCTTATCTTCATCTGAAGTGTCATTAGCAGTCGTGGCTCGTCTGTTCAAAGACACCTCATCCACACGGTTGATGGTATAGCTGTTATAATCCACACCTCCGTTTACCTGAGGTGCACGGTCAACGGCACCCTTCATCACCATTCGACTTCCAAACACACCGCATAAGTCAGCACGCTGGATGGTGTTCATCGGGCGACCCGCATAGATACTGGTCACACCTAACAGCGTCCAGTTCTTTTTCTCACCAGTCTTATTGGCAACAGTCTCAGAATCTTTGCCATCCATCAAGCTATATTCACCTTCCTCAATTTGCTCGTCCTTCAGATAAGACTTTGATCCCGATGTCCAGAAGCTTTTTTCTTTCGGAGATTCATTATTGGACGGATCTGATAGGTTGTCGCCAAATGCATTATATGTTTCAGGAGTGATTTTCTGTCCTTTTCTAAAAGATACTTCATGGTTTCCATCGCTATCTGTGTACTTATAGGTATGTAGTTGCTTACTCTCATAATAAGTATAGGTATGAGTAATATTTGCTCCATACTTCAGTTTATAATAGGCTTGTTGTCGGGCCGTCAAAGCTTTATACTCATCGATTGACATGGTCTTTTTCAGACTATAATAGTCGGTACCATAGTTATCGATATGTAATTCGCGGAAACCATCTACCAGTGTCAGGTTACCGTCGCCGTAAAGACCACCCATTTCCTCTGTACCCAGAGAGATGAGGTCGAAGTTATAGACATCGCGCAAGGAGGCGGCAGCATTACCAAACACAGTTACCGTGTTGGCAAAGATCTTATCACTACCCTCCGTGATATTTCCACCGGCAAAGAGGGCATTATGAATCACAATGCCTCGGGTATCAAGTTTTTTCCATTTTATAGAATCATCATGAGCCCTACTCTTCAGTTTGTTCAGTTCCTCAACTGGAACATAAGCACCTTTGGCATAGTGAGTACCGCCAATTTCGACACCACCAGCTTCAATAACCTTACACTGAGGTTCTACGGCGATCTTACAGTCTGCCGATAAGCCCTCAGAAGTATTTCCATTCTTGTAATAGTATCCATCAGTTGAAGATTTCGTACCCGTAGCACTATACACGAATCCCTCGTTACCGCCTCCGAAGACATTGCCGTAACCCTTCAACACATTGGTCTCTGTACCGACCTCGCCACCATAGATATGCACATCGGTGCTACCGAAGACATACCCCTTCGAACTCTTGTCCATGGTCTTCTTCTCTTCGTCGGTCATATAGCCTTCACCATTCCAGTTATCATAGCCTCGACCACCACCAAAGACATCACGCATCACGTGACCATCCCACAGATAGACATGGGTCTCACCGCCTTTGTAGATGGCTGCGCCGTTCTTAACTGAAGCAGAATACTTCTGAATACTGTCAGCATGGACCGTACCACGCCCGATAGGACCGATCTCGCCACCACCATAGAGGCTGCCACGAACGATACCGCCCATCATGGTCACATGCGAACGGTCCACATAGCTGTTAGCCACATAACCGCCACCGAAGATGTTTCCACCCAGGTCCAACTTATTGTCACCGGCTTCAACATCATCCAGCTCTGGCACATAACGCTCATCGAAATCCTCAGTCTTATTATCGTCAGTACCTGCTGAATGATAGCGATAGCCAATGTAACCCTTATTCATCCTGACGTAGGCATCGCCATAAATGGCTCCACCCTCACCACCACCATAGACATTACGGGTGATGGAAGGAATACCATTGGTATGACTAAGACTGGCGCCGTCGAGGGTGCCAACCACCACATGTACTTCACCATCTATATCGGAGGTATTATTAGAAACTATGCCAATCGCGCCTTTATGGTATCCTACGCTACCTCGCCAACCGCCACCATAGACATTACGTACCGTACCGCCCCCGATATAGGCATTGGCACTGGCTTTGAAGTTCTCGGCTCCGAAGAGATTATAGACGGATCCTGACGTACCGGCTGCATAGATATCCTTTCCGACTGTACCACCGAGCAGGGCGATGTATGTCGTACCATAAACATCACCGCTTCCTTCGAACGCATCATTTGCATCACCATAACCACCACCGTATGCATAGTTCCCTACGTATGCATCTTTCTTAATTAGGACGTTGGTGTTGTACTTAAATTGCTTTTTCTCCTTTACCGCATTAGAGACACCAGTATAGTCTCTGTCGTCCATCTCGGCTATCCTTACCAATGGGTTTTCCAGAAGATTGGTATATTTATTGTTAACATAATCTGTGGTAGTATAATCTGTCAATAACGACGCTGGATCATAACCTGAACCTAAAGTCCAGGCAGCTGTCCATTCAGCAGCGGTGAGAGTATTTGGCTTATGGTGCTTGATATACTCTTGCACACTCTCCGCACTCATCACACCACCGGCCTCTCCACCGCCATATACCTCCCAGACATTGGCACCGGAATTCAAGTTGACCTCAGTGTACTCATTCCAGGTCAGAGAACCACAGCCTGCACCATAGATGGTAGCAGTGGTCATGCCATAGGTAGGATGCTTCTGTCTGACACGGGAAGAAATATTGATTTTGCCATAGAGGGTACGACGTGCAAAGTTATTTCCACCGTAGATGGCACCCTTCATCAACTTGTTAGTGCCGGTTGGGTCAGAGATCAGATAGGCGTCTGTACTCTGAGTCAGATAGTTCACGTTGGCCTCATAGACATCGCAAGGCTTATAGGCACCACTACCGTATGCACCGCCAAAGATACTGCCGATCTTGATGGTAGAGCCGAGTGGCACATTCACAACAGTGCGACGGGTAACCCCCTCTTCGTAACTACCACCATAGGCTGCACCTATCTTTCCGCGCATCAGATCGATAATAGCAGAGGCTTCGTTAAGATCAAAGGGGGTTTCACCTTTCACGAATGTGTCAGCTGCAGGATAGCGCATACCCAGACCGTTAAAGGCACCTGCACCGAAGACCTCGGTATTGGCGAAATTATCAACATTGTCGGGAATATCGATCAACACGTAGCTGTGATCCTGTCCCTTGTCACCGTCACGGTCACCCGAATAGCCCTCTCCGGCACCGAAAATCTTATCTACTGCATTGTTGACATTCGTGTTTGGTCTGAAATTGACAAAGGCATTGTGCAGATAAGGCTTTTTAGCCACGCGACAATCAGCTCCCGTTCCTACCTTATATGCTGGATCGTTATTATAATCATAGTCACCGAAGCAACCACCAAGGATGTTTCTCACCCTACCCTGCGTGTACTCCATATAGGTCGTGGCCTTCTTGACTTGTGCCTCATAGGCTTCAGCCACCATGCTACTGACATCATCACGGATGCGACCACTAAAATCGGCATCTCCAAGAATACTGCCACCCAGGTCGTTTCCGCCATAGATATGGTCACGGATCCAGGGGAATCCGCCACCGTCCTCGTAGGTACCGTCGGCTTTCTTCTTACGACCTACATACGTCTCTGTATGTCCGAGGATATCGGCATTACAACTACCTGCAAACGAGTTGAAGATACGGCCATTACCAAGGTTGATATGAGTATCACCGGCAATCACACCTTCGAATGCACCACCGTAGATGAACTCACATTCAGCCATGTCAGGACTGTCGCCCGTAGCTCCTCTTGCCACACCAGGGAGGCTGGCTTCACCGTTCAGGTTGATGTAAGTACTGTATGCCGGATCATATACATATTCTCCAGTTTCATCAAATTCTCCATTTTTCTTCTTGCGGCCGATGGCACCCATCTCGCCACCACCGAAGATCTGGAACACATAACCCTTATTCAGGTTGATGGTGGTACTACCCCATATCTCTGAGGCGGCACCATAACCAGCACCAAACACATTAAGTGCATCACCCAATACGTCCATGCCCTGTTCGGAGAGAATGACACCCGTATTACGCTTCGTAATGGTATATGCGCCCTTTTCGATATTCTCATACAGAATATCACCTTCATCTGTGAGGTCAAAGAGCTTGTCACGCTCCATTAACGTCTCGTTGATGTTGAGGATGACATTACCATTCACATGACCTGACTCATAGCAACCGCCGTAAATATTACCACCCTTCAGACGACGGATGATGTCATTAGCGTCACTTTGTATATTTTGGCCTGTTCCAGTAGGCGCAACGTTGTCGACATTAACAAAACTTTGAGTTCCTGCATCGTATCTAACAGTATTCCACACAAGTCCCTGGGTCTTGTCATTAGGATCCTTCCAGCGTCTGGGCTCGATCTTCAGACCCGAGAAGTTGATCTTCAACTTATCGTCATGGGTGTCAGGTTTGCCAAGAAGACCACCATAATAAGCGGCATTGTAGTCTGTAGCAACGACATTTGCCCTGTTACAGCCGCCCACAATCTTATCGTATATAATAACCTTGTCACTAAAGGTGATTTCAGTCAGTCCATCGGTCATCATACTACCCACATTACCGCCACAGTATAAGGAACCGAATTGGCTGGAATACTCTTCATAATCCTCGACGTCGTCGAACACCACGCTGGGCATCACCTTCATGGCACAACCCTCCATGTACTTGTCAAAGACAGCGGATTTTGTCAAATCCATCGAGTTGAATTTGGTATCATTTGATGCAATCTCTGTACTAGCCATAGTGCGCAACACACCTTCGCCATGACCGTCAGTACCAGCTTCATCATATTTAATCATGTTCTCACCATTGTTGCCAAGGAACAGATTATCGATGGTGACATACGACCCGATCTTCACATGGGCCTGACGGTTAGGTATGGCTGTCAGTTCCCGTAGCGATGCACTATTACCACCCACGAAGACGGAGCCTTCGACGAAGACAGGTTTATCTTTCGTGCCTCGGAGGAGGAGGGACACCTGCTCAGCATTGGGGCGCACCTTGTTAAGGGCTGTAGCAGACTTAAGTTCTGGATAATCTGATAGATCTTCTTTTTCAGCATCTGTCAGTACACTATCAGGGTCATAATAGAAGTCACGCCAGAGGAGTTCATTCTTCAATTTCGGGTTATCGGTATAGGCATACGAGCCATTACCACCGCCATAGACACTGCCATGAATGGTAGTCAGAATGGCCACCGTGTTACCACCATAGACATTACCGGAGATATCGTTACCACCATAGACATTGTTGACATTGCCACCGAGAATTCTCGTACGGGCTGCGAAGCCTGCAGGAATACCAGTCGGATTATTTGCTAACTGGATTTGGGCGTTTGGTATATCATTGCCCATAGCATCCAATGGACGCACATCAGACTTACGGCAACCACCATAGACATTGTCAACTTTAAGTGTAGAATTTGCAGGGATAACCAACAACAGGCCCTGAGGACAGGTCATACGTCCCTCGTTACCACCACTGTAAAGATTTCTCACCTTACCGCCCAACAAGTTCCACTTGGGCTGAATGGCCATATCTACCTTGTTATTGCCACCGAAGAGGTTTCCTATCTGGAAAGCACCGCTGTTAGGATAGGTGAACTTGTAGTTAATGCCCATCTGTATAAAACGAGCTTCGTTCAACAGATCAGTACCGTTATCATCCTCAATGCCATTAGAATTCACTTTGATGTGGTTCACCACCGTGCTTGGATTGTCCAGATGGATGACAACATCTTCCGTCACCGTAGCCATGTTACCACCACCAAAGGCGTTAACGATAGAGCCTCCCAGAATTTCGAGATAGGTCTTACCTAAATTTGGAGCTGCAAGACCATAATAAGGATTATTGCTCTGGGTCGTATAGTCATAGTCACCATTGCCACCTCCAAAGAGCTGACCGATATAGATTTTCTTGGCACCAGAGGCTTCTGCACCAGAATCGGTAGTCTTGGTAGAGATACGTACGAAGGCATTCCAAGATTCGTTGATATGGTTCGCCGTCTTATAGGTCAGTTCGACAGGCACTGTCGTATTCGTAGCACTGATCGTACCAGAAATATCATTACCGCCATAGACGTAATTGATCAGCATATATCCCGAAGCATGTTCGCCATCGACATTTACGAAGGCTCTACCGCCCACATCAGCCATACGGGCACCGCCATAGACCTTATTCAGGTCGCCGGCACGTACGGTAACAGTGGTATTGCCGCCGACATTTCCCTCATTGCCGCCGCCATACACATTACCGCCAATAGTAATCTGCGCTTGCAACGACGTTGCAGCGAGAAGCATCCACAAACTTACTATGATACCTTTCACTTTCACTTCTTATTCTCCTAACGTTATAGTCGGATTATCTGCGTCATTATCCGATAATACATATAAATAGGTGGGCTTGACAGTCAGGACTAACTTCTTTTCCTGGCCTGGTTTTACTTCAGCCACATCGAATTTTATCTTGTTCTCTGACACTCTCTCACCCAGATTTTGACCTTTTAGATCATATACATCGTATGTGGTGGTCAGCGTCAGGTTATAAGTACCTTCTACAGCAACAGGCCTGCAATAGGCAGGGAGATCGAGTGCCAAGACAGGATCTACCTGGTTCGCGAGTGCTTTGTCAAGCACTTTTTCAGGAATGATGGCTGAACTCTTAAACAATGTCATGGTATGTACGACATCGCCTTCACTGCCAGATGGGAAAGACGGGCTGCCTATCCCCTGCCCGCTCCTGAGATTCACCGTCACGGATGCACCATCAGCATATTTCGAAGTCAGTGTAACTTCCTTCAAATGAATACTACGTAATTCCGCGTAGTTCGGATCGATCTTAAAGCTTACCTTCAGTTTTGCATAGAGGTGGGCCATCAGCAGATTGACATAGTTCTGGCCCTTGATATTCGAACGGAAGCCATATTGTCCCTCCGTGACAGTTGGCGAGCCCGTTGAATTAGCCCCCACCAGCTGCACACCAACGAGCACACAGATATCATCGGAGGTAATGGCTGGCAGACCTGTAAACGACAGGTTAATGCCTTTCGAATACCCCTCATCAGGTGCAGACGGAGTAGCTGATATGGATGACGGCATATAACCATACAGATAGTATGGTGTCTCCTCCTTCACTATTAAGGGATTTAAAGAATTGGTCGATGACCATTGACTGTTTTTGTAAGAGAAAGAGCCCTCTGTCAATGAGTAATTATTCGGATTCTCATTGGTTGGTGTCAATGTAGCCAAGAACAACCTAACACTTGATGCCGGATTATCCCCACCTGGAATCGTAAAAGCGTCATCGGTACGGGTGACAGCCCTTAGTTGGAGGGCAACTTGCTCAGGCTGTTGCAAATCATCGTCAGAGCTGCTGGCGGAACAGCCCGACAACAGTAACAGCCCACCTGCTACCAGGCAGCTCCACAACCAGCGATATGTCATTTTCTCCGTCATCATCGTTTTCTCCTTACCAATTATATATTTCTTTGGGATTTTCACTACTTACCCAGTCTTTTAACTCAACCACATTTACCCGCAGGTCTCCATTCGTGACGAAATAACCATACACAATCCAGGTATGATTACGCGAGAATTCACCTGCATTTTTCATCGAATAAGAGGCTGTCGTCTTCGCATTCGGTGTCGTCGTTCCATATGGGATGATCTCATAATTAATGACTCCAGCAAGCGCCAGATCAGACTCACGCAGATAGACCGTTCCCAAGTCTGACAGCTTATCTTGTGTAATTCCATTATTGATGAGAGTCTCATATGCCTGACCTGTCATAATTCCATCATAGCTGTATGAATAAGGGTCGTCATTTTTCTTGATAGTAGTCGTGCCTGATGGAATAGATATCAGAGTCGCTGAACTCTCATAATCAGCAGCGACGGAAGGTTCACTAACCTTCACATGCCATTTCTGCGTCACCTTATTATAATCATCTGTCAGGAAGAGATATTCCTCCTTGGGAAGCACACTGCCATTGAGAACAATATTGTTCACAGCCACATTGTCAGTATTAGAAGAAGACATACAGAATATGAACCTTACCTTCGACACAGCACGCACCAACTGGACATTAGACAATCTTTGTTCCGTGCCGACACGGAACACAGGCGACGTACCTGCAATGACCTGGTCTTTCAGCACGCCAGACATCGGTAGGCCGTCAGCAGGAACACCCAACACGGGCGAAGTGACGCCAAAATAATTGTGCCCGATGAATAAGGGCTCCAAGTCACTCTCTTTAGTGACACCTTTGTTCGTGAGACCTGCAAATGAGATACCACAATTTGCAGATGTTACATTGGCTGCTACATAGACATCCACTCTCGGACGTTTTTCTGCAGTCATGACTCTATTTGCAAAAGCATCGGTGATCTCCATCGTTACCTCACCGTTTCCTTCAGATAGTGTGAGATTACCCAGACTGATATAGCCGACAAGCAAGCTTTTGGTAGAATTGTCAGGATCATCTTTATCTCTCTCAAACACCCATACATGGATACTATGGATATTATTCTCTTCCGCAGTAGCATCCACATAACCAAGATCGTCAGCACGAGTGATGGCAGGACGATCTGGCGGGAAAATGTAGATCTTGAGCACGGGCTTGGACGTAGGCACAGGCTCATCTCCACCCTCAGACGAAGACCCCGAACATGCCGTCAGGAGGAGCAACATCAGCATGCCGCTCAACCATTGCAGGATATATCGTCTGTCGTCTCTCATCATCTTATTTCATTTTAATCCAATACTACAGGTTTTAATCCAACACCACAGGCCCCGATGGCTCCGCCGAGATCCATTGCGGCGTAATCATCACACCAATCTCCAGGCTGCTCGATAGCAGACTGGGTAGTACGTTGTAAGCTTTCTCCAACGACTTCACTGTCAACAGGATCGAGGTCGTATGATCCTGAGTGAAAAAACGCTTCTCATAATCTTGAATGTTGTCTGCGTCAGCTGGAAGTACATCTTCCATCTTCTTCTCACCCACCAGATAGAAGCGAGTGCCAGGATAGACATAGCCATTGAGGCACTTGAATCCTGTAGTTGCTTCTGCAGAATATTCAAACTCAAGGATGATGTTCAAATCTTCGCCATCGTAACTCTGCAAAACAAGAGTGTGATATGTGTCACCGGCCGTATTTAAAGCTCCACTAACCTGACTATCATATACGAAATTCACATCGTAGAGAGAATTACTGATTGGCTTGAAGTCATAACCTACAGACCGCTGTCCTCCGATAATCACACCTTTCAGTGTCAACTTTGTAATGTCTATCTTATCTTCATTTCCTGTTTCGTATGGCAAAAAAGCAGCACCAGCCTTGACCTCCATCGTGAGATGCGCCACAGCATATTGCAGGGGATCGGCTATGGCAACGGTCTTGGTATTAGTCATAATTGTTCCGCCATCAGAGAAAAGGGTCTGGACTGCATTATCATCATTACCTTTCCAAGTAGTCCTATTCCTGTAATCATTAAAAGTCCGAGCCGAATTAGAAGTCCAAATACCACTCTCCACAAAATAGTAGAGTGAAGGTGGATAGACAAAGCGCGACACGGAATTGATGTCATCGAGCGTCGTCGTCTGCATCTGGGGTACAAACTTATTTCCCGTCCATCTTAACGCAGCTGCACCATCAGGCAGGTTGACATCACGCGGATAACTCGTGGCATTGACAGTAATGCCGCCCACAACGCCATCTACCGCATCCTTGATGGCATTGAGAATAGTCTTTTCATCGTCTCCAATTGTAGCAGGAGGATTATTATAATAAGTCTCTGCGGCTTCTTTTAACGACAGCATCCATTGCTTCACACTGGCTGCAGATCCAGGTAGGTCGGCCCCATTATTGGTGAACCTCTGGAGGAGATTTTTCAGGATAGCATTTGTGGATGTCTTCCATGAAAGGGTATTACCTTCATTATGAGAATTATTGACAATAGCCGTCAGAGCATTCGCCAAATTCCAAGCCTCTATTTCCCATGTGGCAAGATCATCTCCACTCTCTCGAGCCTCAGTAGCATCAAGTATGGGTTCAAGACTGAACTGAATATCATTCTTTGACTGTACTTCACTGGGATCCACCGTATTCAGACTACCATTATATTTTAAAGTCGCTGCCGGGGTTCCTTGAGCTACGTCCTCAGCCTTGGCATACACGAGGCATTCATTCGTCAACGGCGGCATACTGCAATAACCGAAATGATAGAACTGTGTATAATTATGATCTTTATTTACAGGTTCTTCCTTAAGACCAACTGTAACATTCTCTGGGGCACCCTCTTTTATGGCGTAAACTTGCACATTTGTAATGTGGCGATAAGGATGATTCTTATCATTCTCATTCAACTCATTCAACTGCACGACCTCGTCAGCCAGACGTGTCAAGGCCTTGTCGGAGGAAGCTGGCGCACAGGCAAGCAGCAAGCTGACCGACTCAGGCTCTTTAGGCGTTTCGATAACCACAGGTTCTGGAGTCTCCTCATGTGACGCGCATCCTGAAAGTGCAACAACGAAGAAGAGCATCAAACCAATGGCTTGATGGCATCTGATCGTTGTCAACACTTTACTTCTCATGCGCGCGTACATCTTATATTATGATAGGAATTAGATACTTGGAGTCAGCTCCAGTCCCTCTTCCCACTCAAGGTTCACAGACGTACCCAGCTCAATGCCCGGGCTCGACAGGTCGGGAACACCGTTGGTGGCATTGCCTAAGCCATCGGGGACAGTCGGAGATTGAGGATATTTGCCTGTCAGCGGGTTGGGCAATACAGGGAGATCCACCTCACCGTCACCATCGGTATCCCATCCGGGGCCGCCATGAGCTGGATCGGTGATAAACGTATCGGGCGTGCCGTCGTTATCGATATCATAGGGATCAGCGACACCGTCACCATCAGCATCCACACCGGTAGGCAGGCCTGTCGTCGGATCAAAGATATAGACATCGGGTACGCCGTCGCCGTTACGATCAGGTGTCTGCGAACCTTTCTTGATGTTCACAGTCAACTTGGTCTTATGATCCTTCATGATGATCTTATTCAGGTTGTTCGCGTCATAGTTGCCAGCAGTCGTCGGGTCAAGAGACACCGTCATATAGAAAATACCTCCGGCAGGAATGGTTCCGTCAGCACCCTTGAAGGCCTGACCATTGTTGACGAGTTCCAAAGCAGCGAATATCTTCTGGTTGGTCTTTGTCTCCAAAGCCAGCGTATAATTGGGCGTTGTAGTCGGAGCACCAGGTTTGAAAGTGAGGTTGGAGGCTGACATCACACGGTCATAAATGCAGAAATTCTCGTTACCGGTTGATTCAAAGGCGTAGTTCACGCTGTTCTGACCACCAAGGAGCAAGCCTTTCAGCGTATAACCGTCACCAAAATCCACCGCCTGGCCATCACCATCATAGATGGTACCACCGGACTCCATCTGAACCTTGGTATCCAGACGACCTACAGCATACTGCACGGGATTGACAAGGGCTACCGATTGGGTGCCAGTAAGAACCTCGTCGTTCGTCTCACTATAGACAGTGTTGATGACGTTATCCCAGCTGGTCTGGTCACTATAATTGCCGGATTCCTTTTTTGCGGAGGTTCTGATAGGTGTGCTGACATGATACCACAAGGCTGCGGGATAGCAGTAGTCGGTGGGCTTCACCTTGAAGCCAAGCGTATAGTTGGCGGTCATGTCAACAAACATATTTGCCTGCAGGCCGGTGGCATTCCAACGGCAACGGGCAGCGCCGTCGGGGAGTCCGATATTGGCAGGATATCCAGAATAGTCTGATGTCAGTTCCACGGGCGTATTGGCAATGGGCTCATAACCAGAAACACAGGCATCTTGGATCATACTACGGATTTTGTTGGCCAAAGGATGGGCGGGATCGGTAGATTCAACGTGATCCAGACCAAAATATATCTTGTCGAGAATAAGGGCCAAAGCGTTCGAAGAATATACCGTGGTACCGATAAAATTCTTATAGAGGGCAGCCAGCACGGGATGGGTGGTGGTGCTCCAGGCATTCTCGGGAGCATCACCATTGACGGTGACATTAGCCAGTTGTGACATCAGCTGGATGATGGCACGACCCACAGCATTATCCTGCTGCTGCTCCAGGCTGGTGTTAATCTGCTCCAGCGAGAAATTCACGCTACCGGCAGTGGAAAACTCACTCTCAGTGAGTCCGTTATACTTCAAAACGCCATACTTGAACTTATCGTTCATCGAAGTCACAGGCTCATCGACATACCGATCTACAGCCTTTCCATAAAACAGGAAGTTCTTAGTTCCTACGGGCACGAACTGATCGGCATAGACCTTGTAGTTCACAGATCCCGGCTTCTCCAACGCATTGATGCTGCTCAGACGGATGATGTCAGCCAGCTTCGTTGATCCAGAAACCGGAACGCCACTGAAAGGTATCAGATGGATATTGTCGATACCACGGAACTGATCTGAGGTTCCAAGGTTCTGCACAATATCACCCTCCATACGGGTACCACCGACCACATTACGTGGCAGGGAGATGACGAACTCAGGCCTTACACCGGCTTTGCCTTCCTCATTGTAAACCACATTGGTCGCTTCTTCGGCATCACGACCCGAAGAACACGCTGTGAACATCGCTGAAAGCGACAGCCCAACGATACTCATCATGACTAAAAAACGATTTCTCTTCATACCTTTATTGATTTAAATTATCAGTTTTCACTTCTCACTATAATTCAATGTCCTCAAACCAAATGCCATCTTCCCAGCTGAGGTTCACACTCAGTCCGAGGGTAGGTATAGGATTTTCCAGTTTCGGCAGGCCGTAAGTAGCCGTCGCCAGACCCTTCAGGGGTTTGGGCCGTCCGTATTCATCCTTACCAGTTTCAGGCTTGCCGTCACCGTCGGTATCGGGATAGCCGCCCTCAATGGTGAGAGCCACCATCGTCGCCTTGTCGCGACTAAACACCTTGTCGATACTGCCCGAAGTGTAGTTCTGACCTTCTTTCGGTGCAAGATTGGCCACGAGGTAGAAAGTGGCACCATGAAGGATCACACCGTCAGCTCCCTCAAATTCAGGGCCGTTGTTCACCAACTCCAAGGCGATCTGAATATCCTTGTCGGCCGAGGTGCCCAGTCCGAGCACGAAGTTCTCCTTCGTGAATACATGACGCTTTACTTGTTGCGCACCACCGTTCAGGTCGGTATCATAGATCGCATATTCCTTACTACCTGCCACGGGCTGGAAGTTGAAGTCCACCATCCGCTGGCCACCAATGATATAGCCCTTCAGTGTGAAACCGTTGCTGACATCTACCGGTCGGCCTGTGGCATCATACATGACATCGCCAGTGGCAATACGTGTCTTCAGGTTGAGTTTACCCACAGCATAGTTCACCTGTTGTTTCATGGCCACCGACTTTGTGTTCTTCTGCACCACTGACGAAGCTCCGCTGTATAGACTGTCGATCAGGTGCTGCCACTGGTCTGAAAGCGACGTGTCTGTGCCACTTGTCGGCATGGCCACAATGGAGTCACTGGCCACAATGTCTGAGAGCACCTGATACTGCAGGTTCATCGGATAACAGTAGTCGTTCATCGACATAATACTGAACTGCTTATCCAACTGGCTGGCATAATTCTGCTCGTCAGGGACGATGAATTCTTTCTTTGTATCATCCCATGCGATTCTCGCAGCGCCCATCGGCAAATGTATGTCGTCGGGAAAGCCCAAATACGCTTCCTTCAGATCAGCCATCGTGCTCGTCGATGTCGGAGCGGTGGTGCATACTGATGCTATCTTCGTAAGGATGGCATCAGCAAGCAGTCGTCCCGGGGCACTTTCAGACACCGCACCGACCACCTTATATACATTGGCAAGCATCAATGATACATGCTGTGAAGAGAGAGTCTTCAACTCCGTCATACGTTTGTATGCTTCCTGGAGAATCAAATCGTCAGATGTTTCCCAGCGATCATGAGGAGCAACGCCTGTACTCGTCACGCCCATCAACTCATTAAGAAAAGCGAACAAGTTCGCACCGACAGTACTACCACCGAAGTCGGCTTCAGACGTACAGATCTGTACGGGTTTGAAGTGGATACCGCTGTTACCCTGGTAGCTACTCTTCGACAGACCTTCCACCTCAATGATACCGTATTTCATACGATCCTCATGAGTACGGGAGGCACCAGAGGCAGAACCATAGAATCCGAAGTGGGTTGTTCCCACCGGCACACCGACCTGACGGAATTCTGATACCTCAGTGCCTGTGGTATCGCTGGATATGAGATCATCCTCAAGGGTATTGAACTCAATCATCTCACCGATCTTCGTTGAACTGGCTGTCGGGACACCGTTGAAGCAGAGCATACGAGCATCTTCCAAACCATCCGTCAGAGTCGTCGGATTAGCGATGACGGAGTCCATACGGGTCGTGGCCTTATGGGCACGCTGAGGTGTCATGGAGAACACGAACCTGACATTCACAACCTCCACCTTGGTGCCATTATCGCCACCACCGCCGTCCTCCCCGGAACATCCCAGCAGCAACAGCGACATCATCAGCATCCATCCTATGATCCGACTCTCTCTCTTCATCATCATTCGTTTTATTCGTTAAAATCGTGATCGTAATCATTTAAGTGTCTATCACCAGTCCCGGCTGCCAGTGCAGGGTCACCGAGGTAGTAATCTCAGAATTATCAGGGACGATCTCACCTTGATCCCCTATCCTACACTTGATAATCTTAAACTCTCCGGCACGCAGGGGCACCTTCAAGGGAAGAATCGTCTCGGTGATAGATTCCTCGCCACGGGTATTGCCCTTGATGGGGACATAGACACGGAACTCCCACAACACCTCGTCGGAAGGCTCGGCAATAAACGGCTCCTCCGTCTCGATAATCGTTCGGGTAGCAGCCCGTGACGGTTCGGGCGATGGGAACGTCACGGAGCAGAAGGCCTGCTCGCCCACGCCGCCCAAATTAACCACGGAGGTCCTCACGATCGGTGGCTGACGGTCATAATGGTAAACACTGTCACAGATACTAAAGCCCGTGGCAAAACCTGTACTATAGACACGGACTTCGTCTATCGAGCCATAGTTCTTGGGGTCGATCACCAAAGCAGCGGCACAGTTGGCCATATACAGATGGACATCGAAATTCTGACTCACGTTACCCAACACCTCCATCGGCTGACGAGCGGTAAAGATACCCGTCGTATGGGAGTCGATGGTGTCGCGTATAATCTGGTCGATCATCGAACGGTGACAGCGGTTGTCATACATCACGTCCACGATCTCGTTGTCCACCACGTTTGCCGCTGCCAAGTGCATATACTGACGCATCGGCAGGTTCAGCGAGTAGCTCGCCTGGTTCGCATCCATGATATGTTCGTCCTTCTGCAACAGGATGGAGTCGCCCTGCGTATCATAGAACGACAGATCCACGTCGTGGGCATAGTCGGTGAAGATATCATTGAGATGCATCTTCAGGGCGCTGGCAAGCTGGATATCCGTCTGCGTGGTCAGCTGGGTTGTCAGCTCAGTGGTTAAGTTCGTCACCAGCTTCAACTCATAGTCCACCTGCGCCTGTGGTACTTCCTCGTAGCAGTCGCTCAGATCATCATCAATCACACTGCATGACATTAAAAGCAGGATGATGGAAGCAAAAAGGCACAGAAGCCCCCTATGGCAAGGCTTTTCAGCCCTGCCAACAAGGTTTGCTATCAGCGTCAGTCTTTTCATTTCATTTATGTTCTAGTCTCTTGCCTATCTCACAAAATGTCACTTAAATTCTACATCGAACTCTATACCTGTCTCCCATGTCAAATCCACAGATAGGCCCAACTCCAATTTTGGCGTACGGAGATCTGGAATGGTATTATATGCCCTTCCTAGTCCTACAGGAGTTTCGGGATTAAATTCATCCTCAGTTTTAGCATATCCTTTCGGTATTGTGAAGTTGACAATTGTCTTATGATCTTGCTTAAACACCTGATCCATCGTTTCTGAAACATAGCCAGAACCTTTAGAAGGATCCAACTGTGCAACGAGATAGAATTTACAACCAGCAGGCACAACACCATCTTTACCTTGAAAATCAGCACCGTTATTTAACAACTCAACCGCAACATAAACAGCAACGTCAGCTTCAGTTTCAAGGGCAAGTGTATAATTAGGATCAGAAGCTGTTGTTTTATATACATTTATAGTTCCATTTGATTTGGTGATATTATCGTAAATAGTATAAGAGGGGGCGTCTGTGTCAGTAGTAGGAGTAAAGTTATAGACAACTTGTTTCTGACCTCCTATCAATATACCAGTCACAGTAAAGCCTTTGTTAGGAATTACATTATATGCATCACCATTCTTGTCGTACAGTGTTGTTGCATCCCCTAATTTAACACATGCTTCAAGACGACCTACACCATATTGTATTGGATCCAATATGGCTACAGAACGGGTAGATGTGCTAACAGAAGTTCCATCTTTATATTTTCCAGAAATAGTAGCCCAGCTATCAGAACCATTATACGCAGTTGCTTGTGAAGAATTAGAGGTCTTTATACCACTATTACAATAATAGTAAAGAGATGCAGGATAAACATAATCAGCATATTTGGCAGTGACCTGTCCCGTATTTCCACTACCATTTGTCACCTGAGTAAACGTCTTTGTACCTGAATTATATGAAAGCAATGCCGCACCATCAGGCAGATCCTTATCTCCAGGGAAATAGGTATCCTCAGAATTGCCTATTACTGCTTTGAAGGTCAAAACTCCTCCTTCAGAAGATGAGACGTAATCAGCATCAGTTATTGCTGCTATGATAGCAGTAGAAACTGCATCTGTATTATCCTTAATTGTCGAATATAAATCCTGAACAGCTGCCTGAACTGTACGTGAAGAGCCAGCCTTCATACTCGTAAATTTTGTATAAAGATCACTTAGACCTAGATTATACCACGATTGAGTTTTATTTGCCTCAGTTCCACATTCAGCCCAATGTTCAGCTTTAGCAATGTTACTAATATATGTAGCCAAAGCCTCACCAACTGTCGATGCTGTTGTGGATGACGGATAAGTCTGAAGAGGAGTAAACGTAATTGTACCTGGCTGGTTCCCTTCCATTTTCAAATAACCATTAAGAAAATTATTTGTACCAACACCACCATCTATTGCCTTTCCATAAAATAGGAAAGAGCCTGTTCCTACGGGAATAGTCACATCATTATACAACACAGAATTAGAATTACTTTCATCTGTCAGAGTTGAAGCAGGAATTGAGTTAGTTAGATCTTCAAATTGACTTGGATAAATGATATTCTTCAACTCAATAGCTTTGCCGAGTTTTGTTAAAGTGGAACCAATAGGATCAGTATTAACAGCGCCAGCAACACCAAAAGGAAGAAGAACGATGTTGTCCATTCCTCGGAACGGAGTAGACGCTTTTGCCTGAACAATACCTTCTGACTGACGCGTGCTTGCAACATTTTTAGAGAAAGAGATGGTGAACTGCGTCTTCACAGAGCTCTGCTCCGAATTGTAGCTCGGATTGTTGCCCACGACTTCGTCACTGGAGGACGAACAAGAGGAGAATCCCACTGCGCCTGTTAGTGCTATCGCACCTACTAAGGCATAACTGAAATACTTTTTCATACTTTCGAAAGTTTAATTTGTTAATACTTAATTTTATCTGTTTTCGCTTGAATTCACGGTTGGGCGGCCTCCAACTGGCGCAGGTTATCCTGGGCATTGGCATTGCCATTGGCAGCGGCACGACGGAAGCAATCCAGAGCTTCGTTACGCTGACCACAGAGCCAGTAGGCTACACCCAAGGCGTTCTGGGCACGCTCGTCGTTGCGAACCGTCAAGAGCAGACGCAGCGCCTCATGGTGGCAGTCACTACAGTCGGTAGTGAGCAGCTCGTTGGCCTCATTGATCGTGGCGGCAGCCTTGTCAGGCACATAGTCGTAATAGATACGGATATAGCCTGAGTTGCGCTGATCTTTCAGGATATGCTCCTTGATATAGGCCCAAGTGCGCCCCTTGTCCAATTGCTTGATACGGCGTTCGCGAACGACAGCATCCTGTTCCTGGTCGATGATCTCAATGACTTTTGCCAGATCGACGTGGTTTGCCTTACCTTCCTGCACAATATCGTTTAACTGATCGCGGAAATCAGCCCATGCCTCACCGCCGCCAACGGTATCGAA
>Ga0310695_10004306_pt1 | contig 26471 bp, 13 predicted proteins | sample RumenRJG_04DNA_FD_203882 | JGI IMG/M metagenome (GOLD analysis project Ga0310695, IMG submission 203882) | Bovine rumen microbial communities from Lethbridge, Alberta, Canada - RJG_04 (v2) (version 2) | ecosystem: Host-associated > Mammals > Digestive system > Stomach > Rumen | place: Canada... | reverse complement strand
AGGCGGAAAATTCGGAACTAACAAATATGAACCTCGAAGTGTTAAAATTTAGGAGAAGCTGATATTCAGCACTTTAGTTAGAGTTGTTTTGTGTTATTCATGGTTATTTAGGTATTGCTACATACAACCATAGAAAGCATCATCTCCAATACTCGTCACGGAGTTCGGAATTGTGATTGAGGTGACACCTGAGTAATCGATGAAAGTCCCATCTCCTATACTCGTCACGGAGCTAGGGATAACGGTATTCTTACATCCTGCAATTAAAGTATTGGATTTTGTTTCTATTATAGCATTACAATTGTCTCTGCTGTCATATTTGGGATTGTCTTTTTCTACAATTATAGAGGTAAGACGTCCGTTATCCTTGAAAACTTTTTCACCAATACTCGTCACGGAGTTAGGGATTGTGATGGAGGTGAGATCAGAACAAAACTCGAAAGCATGATCTCCAATACTCGTCACGGAGTTAGGGATTGTGATTGAGGTGAGATTACCGCAATTAAAGAAAGCATAATCTCCAATTCTCGTCACAGAATTAGGGATAGTGATGGAGGTAAGACTTAAACAAGAATGGAAAGCATTCCGTCCAATACTCGTCACACCGTCTTCAATCACAACTATATTGATTTTGTCTCGATCATTATCCCAAGGAGCATCAATTTCAACCATATAATTAGGCATATTGCCTGTTCCTGATATTGTCAACGTACCATTTTCCAGTTTCCAATCTATCTGCGCATGAATTGCAGAGAATGAGAAAATGAATAGGATAATGAGGGGTAAAATTTTCTTCATAAACTATTTATCCGTTTAGATTGAGTTTCAAGTTTTACATTATAAATCTTAGAGACCTTTCAGGTCGGATGCAAAATTAACAAAAAATTCGGACTTGGCAAAATAAATTTACAAAAAAATCTATCCCTCCCACAAATATTTTTTTGCCCAGCTCGTTGAGTATCAATATAAACGCCCCAAATTATATTATAACGCTAAGATGCTGAGGTCAATTGAAAATTGAAAATTGATGCGGTATTAATGTGTTATTAATGCGATATTATATGTATCACTCCGTGAGGAAACATTAATGACCACAAATATCACGTTAATGTCGCATTAATTTTATGTCTTTCAACCACAGATATTCGGGATCTCACAGATGCCAATCACGAGCGTAAGCGAAATAATCCCTTTAAACTGTGCGATCTGTGTTCAGAAAAATTAAACTCAGCGTCTTCGCGTCTTTGCGTCTTTGCGTTTGAAAGTTCGCCCTTCCTCCGCTCTTCCTCCGTACCAAACTCGATGCTCCTCCCCTTCCCCACCGACTTTGCACCGACTTTGCACCGACTTTGGTACGGAGGAAGAGCGAAGGAAGAGCCTTGGTAGAACGGACGCAAATTTGAGGGATTCCCCCACGAAAAACACGCCCCTCCGGTGCTTGTAGGCTTTCAAGAAAATTATTCACGAAGGCCAGAAAATTTACCCGAAAATTATATTTTTACCACAGCAATGAGTTGAAATATTAAGAAGGAAAATGCCTTACGGCAAAAGAAAATACTCAAAATTGCTACGCATAAAATATCATCCACACCAATAATTGAAAATATCGCAAGCGATTGGGAAAATATTTTCAGGCGCAAGCCATTTTCTTTTTATTGAAACCATCCATTTTATGCTACTCAGTAGCAATTTTATGTCATTTGGCAATTTTCTTAGCCGTAAGGCATTTTCCTTTACTTTTTATTTCCTACAGATTAAAAAACTATTTTTCTGGAATAAATTTTCTGGTCATCGTCGCTAATTTTTGTTCCGTAACCAGCAGCTTGCTGCTAAAAATTTCCTGATTTATAATTTACTGGATTTATTTTTCTGCTAATTTACTTTCCAAAATCCCCAATTTGCACTAATTATCAAGAAAAACGCCCCCAAACATAAAGTTTTTCGTACAAAAGTACCACAGTTAGAAATATTTGTGGTAACTTTGTACCAATTTTCAAAAGAGACAATATGCAAGAAAGAAATTCATATATATCCTCAGCTAATGTAAAGGAGCAAGGTAGAACTGCCTATTACAAGATGTTGGAGAGTGTACGCCAAGGTGAACTTATACAGGTTCGCCGAGGCATATATGCTAATATTGACCAACTTAGTGGGAACATGATTGACATTAACACCATTGTTCCTGATGGTATTCTATGCCTTTGGTCAGCCTGGAGCATTTATCAGCTCACAACCTCAATGCCACAGGCTTTTCATATTGCCATTAAGCGAGACAGGAAAATAAGAGTTCCTTCCTTCCCCAAGGTTGAGTTGCATCATTACACAGAGTCAATACTAAATATTGGTGTTACCAATATGGAGATTGAAGGTTTTCACATTAGAGTATATGATATGGAACGATGCGTATGTGATGCTGTGAAGTTCCGCAATAAGGTTGGTATGGATGTCTGTTCTGAAATCATCAACAATTATCTGGAATACCCAAATAGGAACTTGAGTAAGCTGATGGACTATGCTCGAAAACTAAGAGTGGGAACAATTCTTGAACAATATCTACAAGTGAGACTATGAGTAATGAAGCTATAACCAATTACGGAAAATCTATCCGTAGCAAATTACTGAACATTTCCAAGAAAGAGAATGTTTTTCACCAAACAATTCTCACTCGTTATTTTCAGGAACGTTTGCTGTATAGGATGTCACAGACAAGATACCGCAATAATTTCTATTTGAAAGGAGGTGCTCTGATGTATGCTTACGAGAGGTTTGCTGCCCGTCCTACATTAGACATAGACTTTCTTGGTAACAACATCAGTAATGAAGGTGAGTCCATAGTTGCTGCATTTAGGGAGATATGTTCTGTTCCTTATGAAGAGGATGGCATAAGCTTTGACACAGAACATATTACGGCACAGAACATTACAGAGTTCAAGGACTATCATGGCATACGTCTGAGCATACCAGTAAAGATGGACAGCATTTCTCAGGTATTGACAATGGACATTGGTTTTGGTGATGTTGTCACCCCAAATCCAATTGACCTTGACTATCCTGTACTTCTGGATTATCTGCCAACTGTAAACATTTTGGCTTATTCACTTGAAACTGTCATTGCAGAAAAATTTCATGCTGTGATTGATTTGGCAGACCAAAGCAGCCGTATGAAAGATTATTATGACCTGTATAATTTGCTGTCAAAAGAGGAATATGATAGTAAAATTCTACAAGAAGCCATTGCACATACATTCAAGAACAGACATACTTCATACGATGTCAATACAATGTTCTTCCGTAATGATTTTGCAAACAATAAACAGATGCAAGTCAGATGGAAAGCTTTCCTACGCAAGATAACCAAGAATGAGGAAATCTCTTTTTCTGAAATCGTAATATATATACAGAACACACTACGCCCATATTGGGAGAATTTGGAACATGAGTAATTACCACACATACGATTTCCCAGACAGCAAATGCCTTGTTGCCTGTGGTGATATTCACGGTGATTTCAATCTACTGGTGAACAAAATCTGTGTACAGTACCAGTTAAAGGACACAGTTGTCATTGTGGCAGGTGACTGCGGCTTTGGCTTTGAAAGAAAGGGAGCATACGAGAACATGGTTCACAAATCAACAAAGAATCTCTTACACAAGTTCTCAAAGAAAACTGTATTGATACTATTGTCACTCATACTGCTCCATCCTTTTGTGAACTTCAAAGTAAGGCAGGATTGGAATCATGGGCAAAGAATGATGACACTCTCATGTATGACATTCAGCAAGAGCGTTCCACTATGGACAACATACACAATGCTCTAAAAGGTCATCCCATTACCCATTGGTGCTACGGACACTTTCATCAAAGTTGGCATTCCACAATAGATGGAATATTGTTTAAGATGCTTGACATAATGGAGTTATATGAGATTAGATGATTAGTATTCCCCAAAATCAAATCAGGAAGATTTTGTGTCCAAATGTGTCCAAATTCAGGAAATAGGGGAAAAAGAAAAATCTGCAAGCACTGATAATCAGCAACTTGCAGATTTTAAAGGTACCCAGAGCGGGGGTCGAACCCGCACGCCTTTCAGCATCGGTGTTTGAGACCGACTTGTCTACCGATTCCAACATCTGGGCGGAAAGCGGTTGCAAAGGTAATAGTTTTTTTCCGTTTTTGCAAATTAATCTCCAAAAATTTTGCGGATAGACATAAAATTAGTATCTTTGCACTCATAAAATGAAAGGTTTTAAGGTTTAAAGGTTATAAGGTTTAAGGTCTTAAACGATTGAAAATTGAGAATTGAAAATTATTTTTTTAATTTCTTAATATCTTAATTTCAAGACATTCTGACCTGAAAACCTAAAAAACGTAAAAGCCTCATAACCTTCAAATAAAACTATGGCACTCGAAAATAGACTTACACAGGAACAGGCTCTGATTCAGCAACAGCAGCAGCGACTTACCGCACAGCAGATTCTGCAAGTGAAGTTGCTGGAGATGCCGCTTGCCCAGTTGGAAGAGAATATCAAGACCGAGCTTTACGAGAATCCGGCTCTTGAGAGTGCCAATCCTGATGAGAGCGACAACCTCAACCCTAATGCCAGTCTGAACGAGAGCGATAGCATTGGCGATGGTGAGGAAGAGGATTTCGATACACAAACAGAACGCGAGGACAGGGAAGAGGCTCTTGACTCTGCCCTTGACAGTATTGATTCCGACGACCGTCTGGCAAGCGACTACCGAGCTTACGGAGACAGCAACCAGACGGGTGCAGAGCAAGAAGAAATGGTGTATGGTGATACTGTTTCCTTCTACGACAAGCTTATGGAGCAGGTCAGCGAGGAGGATCTGACGAATACCCAACGCCAGATAATGGAGTATCTGATTGGCTCTCTCGACAATGACGGTTTCCTTCGCTCAGACGTCTCTTTCATCAGCGAGAATCTTGCAATATACCAAGGTCTTGATGTTACCGACAAGGATGTAAACCACGTTCTGAGCATACTCCAGAGCTTTGATCCTGCGGGCATAGGTGCAAGTTCGTTGCAGGAATGCCTTCTTTTGCAGATAGCCCGTCGTGAGGATTCAAGGCTCACACGAAGAATGCGAAGGGTGATACGCGACTATTTCGACGACTTCACCAAGAAACATTGGGAAAAGATTCGTCAGCATCTAAAGACTTCGGAATATGAGGCAGAGGAGGTTATCAAGGAGCTACGAAAACTGAACCCAAGACCAGGCGCATCGCTTGGCGAGACAATGGGCAGAAGCATCCAGCAGGTGACTCCCGACTTCATTATTGACACCGACGAGAACGGACAGGTGACAATGACCCTCAACAATGGAGAACTGCCTCAGCTCTTCATTTCGCACGATTTCGAGCAACAGATGCTCGGCTATCAAAATAACAGTAAGTCGCTGAACCGTATGGAAAAGGAGGCTCTGCTCTACACGAAGGAAAAAGTGGAGCGAGCACGAGGCTACATAGAGGCTGTGGAAAAGAGAAGAAGAACCCTTACCTTGACCATGCAGACCATCATAAAGATGCAGCATAAATACTTCCTTGACGGTGACGAGGCCGACCTTGTGCCTATGACAATGACGGATGTCGCGGAGAAGATAGGCATGGATGTTAGTACCGTTTCGCGTGTCTGCAACGCAAAGTATGCCGAAACGCCTTGGGGAATATTCAAGCTCAGGCATTTCTTCTCATCGGGCTTCAGCAAAGGTGGTGATGAGGAGATGTCGAACAGGAAGATTAAAGCCGCTCTTGCTGACATCATCAAGGCAGAGAACAAGAAGAGTCCGCTTAGCGATGATGCCTTGTCGAAGGAACTGAAGAAACAGGGATTCCCAGTTGCAAGAAGAACTGTGGCAAAATACAGGGAAGCGTTGGGAATACCAATCGCAAGATTGAGAAGATAGGAAATTGAAAGGAGTAATAAGGAGTACAAGGAGTAACGCTCCTAAAGTCGCTTAAGTAGTACAAGACGATAGTATTTATCGTTAATGTGCAGGGAAAATACATTCGTCTTGTACTCCTTGAACTCCTTGTACTCCTTATTACTCCTTAAAAATAAAAATCAAAAAAATGGAAGAAACACAGGTATTGACACAGAGCCGCCCAGCACGCTCACGTTCACATCGAAACGTGAACAGGATGATGAGGGCTTCTGTAAATGCTTCGAGGGTGATGAGTATCATCTTCACGCCGTTCTATCTGCCCTTGGTTGGCATGATAGCCCTCTTCTCGTTCAGCTACCTGAGTTTGCTGCCGATAACATATAAGCTGTTCGTGCTGCTGATAGTATATCTCTGTACTATCCTCATCCCTACGATGCTTATACATTTCTATAGGAAGTATCAGGGATGGTCAATGCTGAAACTCATCACGAGGGAAGGGCGCATGGTACCATACGTTATTTCCATCATGAGCTATTTCCTATGCTTCTATGTACTGAACTACTTCCATTGCCCGCATTTCATGAGTTCTATCGTCATAGCGGCACTCATCATCCAGATTCTATGTGCAACCATTAACGTATGGTTCAAGATATCGACCCACACAACTGCCATAGGAGGCTTCACGGGCAGTCTTCTTGCCTTTGCCGAACTCTTCGTGTTCAATCCGCTTTGGTGGCTATGCGTGCTACTGATTCTTGCCGGACTCGTAGGCACAGGTCGAATGATACTTCGTCAGCACTCGCTTCATGAAGTGGTCTATGGCTATCTGATGGGAACAATAGTAAGCTTTATAACAATATTAATTGTATGAATCCAATAGTAAGCATTATCATGGGCAGTACAAGTGATCTGCCTGTAATGGAGAAGGCTATGGCCTTCCTTAACGATCAGAAGATTCCTTTCGAGGTAAACGCATTGTCTGCTCATCGCACGCCAGACGCAGTAGAGGCATTTGCCCGCGGTGCTGAGGAGCGTGGTATTCGCGTTATCATAGCAGCAGCAGGTATGGCAGCAGCTCTTCCTGGCGTTATTGCAGCAAGCACAACACTTCCGGTTATCGGTGTGCCTATCAAGGGTATGCTCGACGGTCTTGATGCTATGCTCTCTATCATTCAGATGCCTCCAGGCATTCCTGTGGCAACTGTTGGCGTTAATGGTGCTATGAATGCAGCCATCCTTGCTATGGAAATGCTCGCTCTCTCTGATGCTGACATCGCTGCTCGTCTCAAGGAATACAAGTCTGGTCTCGGCAAGAAGATTGAGAAGGCAAACAAGGATCTTGCAGAGGTGAAGTACGAGTTCAAGACCAATTAAGTGAAGAGTTAAGAGTGAAGAGTGAAGAATTTAAGTTACATTTTATAGCGAAAAGGCTATTAATGCTCTTAAACTGCAATACAAACTTAAATTCTTCACTTTTCACTCTTCACTCTTCACTTTTAACTGGAGCTTGCGAAAGTTAAATATTATGCAAAGAAGATTAACAACTCCTACAAAGGTTGGAAATATAGTGATAGGTGGAGGATATAGTGGTGACAGCCAACACCCAACACCTAACACCCAACACCCAATTAGGGTGCAATCCATGACCACCACTAACACCAATGACACGGAGGCTTGTGTAGCACAGGCAAAGCGTATCATTGAGGCTGGAGGTGAACTCGTGCGACTCACCACACAAGGCTCTCGCGAGGCAGAAAATATGAAGAATATCTCCGCTGCGTTGAAGGCAGAGGGTATCATGACCCCACTCGTGGCCGACGTTCACTTCAACGCTAACGTGGCTGATGTGGCTGCCCTTTATTGCGAGAAAGTGCGCGTAAACCCGGGCAACTATGTTGATCCTGCGCGTGTCTTTAAGAAACTGGAATACACAGACGAGGAATACGCTCAGGAGCTTCAGAAGATTCGTGACCGCTTCGTGCCATTCCTTAATATCTGTAAGGAGCACAACACAGCCGTCCGTATCGGCGTAAACCACGGCTCTCTCTCCGACCGTATCATGTCACGCTATGGCGATACCCCTGCCGGTATCGTAGAGTCATGTCTTGAGTTCCTCCGCATCTGTCGTGATGAGGATTTCCAGAACGTGGTCATCAGCATCAAGGCAAGCAACACGGTCGTTATGGTGCAGTCAGTTCGTCTGCTCGTCGAGAAGATGGACGAAGAGGATATGCACTACCCTCTCCACCTTGGTGTTACCGAGGCTGGCGAAGGAGAAGACGGACGTATCAAATCCGCTGTCGGTATCGGTGCTCTTCTTACCGAAGGCATAGGCGACACTATCCGCGTAAGTCTCTCTGAAGAGCCTGAGTGCGAGATTCCTGTTGCCAAGAAACTCGTGTCATTCATTCCTGAATGTGCTGAGAAGCGCGAGAACGCACGTATCGAAAACGGAACTCTCTACCTTGACTTCAACGAGTCTTCCCTCGAAGACCTCCAGCTCAAGGCTGCTATGACCGCAGGTGCCCTCCTCATCGACGGCAAGGCAAAGGATTTGGTAATCACCAACTCCACAACTCTAACCTCTAACCTCTCCACTCTAACCGAGTTATCGGACAGCATCCTTCAGGCTGCTCGTGTGAAGTTCACCAAGACCGAGTATATCTCATGCCCGGGTTGTGGTAGAACCCTCTACGACCTCCAAGGCACCATAGCACGCATCAAAGCGGCTATCAAGGCAAAGTCGGCAGAGAATCCACGTTTCTCAACTCTCAAAATCGGCATTATGGGCTGTATCGTTAATGGTCCAGGCGAGATGGCAGATGCAGACTACGGCTATGTAGGTGCAGGTCCGGGCAAGATTTCCCTCTACAAGAACAAGGTTTGCGTGGAGAAATCAATCCCAGAGGCAAATGCCGTGGAGAAACTGATTGAGTTGATAGAAAAGACCCACCCCCAGCCCCTCCCATAAAGGGAGGGGAGTAGATACACTCTTCAAATCAAGGGGAAGGTCTCTAAATTAAAATAAAGAAATTATTAACAAGAAGAACCCGTTTACCACCTCTGCGGGACAAATACATACTACTCCCCTCCCTTTATGGGAGGGGTAAGGGGGTGGGTCTTTATATGGAAGTATCAGTATCAAACGCATTCGCAGAGAAACTGCTCGCCGTTAAGGCAATCAAGTTACAACCAAACGATCCATTCACATGGGCATCAGGCTGGAAGTCACCAATCTACACAGACAACCGCAAGACCCTTGCCTATCCAGAGCTTCGCTCATTCGTTAAGCAGGAACTTGTTCATCTCGTTCACACAGAGTTCCCAGAGGCAACAGCCGTTGCAGGCGTTGCTACAGGTGCTATCGCACAGGGTGCTCTCGTAGCTGACGAGCTCCTCCTCCCTTACTGCTATGTTCGTCCAAAGCCAAAGGATCACGGCATGGGCAACCAGATTGAGGGTACTATCCCAGAGGGTGCCAAGGTTGTAGTCATCGAGGACCTTATCTCAACAGGTGGTTCTTCACTCAAAGCTGTTGATGCCCTCCGTCAGGCAGGTTTCGAGGTTGTAGGTATGGTTGCAAGCTACACCTACGGTTTCCCTGTAGCTGAAGAGGCATTCAAGAAGGCTGGTGTCCGTCTCGTCACCCTCTCTGACTACGAGCACACCACCGCTATCGCAGCCAAGACAGGTTATATCAAGGAGGAAGACCTCGCTGTCCTCGCAGAGTGGCGTAAGTCTCCAGAGACGTGGAAGCAGTAAAAGAGACCCACCCCCTTACCCCTCCCATAAATGGAGGGGAGTAGATACATAAGATCGCTAAGGGGTGAGTCTTCAATATAAACAAATCCCGTCAACCACCTCTGCGGGAAAATACATACTACTCCCCTCCCTTTATGGGAAGTCCGATGTTAATAACATCGGAGTATGTGTCGGGGGGTAAGGGGGTGGGTCTTATATGTCCAAATACGAAAGCCAAATAAAGATGCTCAACGCACCTGTTGAGCGTGTATATGCAACGCTGAGTAATCTTGAGAACTTCCGTCCTATTCTCGAAAACGCAGCCAATAATCCAATGGTGGCAGAGAAGATGAAGGAAGCAGGTCAAGACCCAGCACAGCTCGAAAAACTCAAGGAGGTAGAACTTTCTGCCGACCGCATCGCCATCCCAGCACCAATGATTGGCACTATTGCCCTCAACATCATTGAGCGCGAGGAGAACAAATGTATCAAATTCGCCACAGAGCAGTCACCTGTTGATGCTAATCTCTGGATTCAGGTACTACCAGTAAGCACAGGTGGCTCAAAGATGCGCCTCACCCTCAAAGCTGATCTCAACATGATGATGAAGATGATGATTGGCAAGAAACTTGAGGAAGGTATCGACAAGTTCGCCGATATGCTCGCGATGCTACCTTACTAAGTGAAGAGTGAAGAGTGAAGAATTTAAGTTATTATTGCAGTTTAAAGTTGTTAATCACCCTTTCGCAATAAAATGTAACTTAAATTCTTCACTCTTAGTTTTTCACTCTTCACTTACTCTCCTCTTGCTCTTCTTTAGCTCTTCTTCACCTTCGCTTCAAATTCGCTTCAAAACCGTTCCAAGTCCGTTTCGTAGAATGGGCGGAAAATGGGAGTTGCACCGAGTTTGGTAGGGAGGTACTTAAGTTCATAGTGCATAGTGCATAGTTCATAGTGCATAGTCGGTTGGCGCACGGTAACTATGAATTATGAACTATGAATTATGAACTAAAAATTCCGTTTCCCTTATTCTTTTTTATGTAAAATTAGAACGGAAATTTCCGTTGGTTCTATGATTTTTTGCTCATAAAGATTAAGGGTTATGGGCAAAAAAGAGAAAATAAAGATTTCAAGTTTGTAATTATTGTTACATAATGCAAATTTGCGGAATCCTCGATAAAATGGGCGTTTTTGGGGATTTTAAGAACAAGTTTTGCGTAATTCAGATGAAAAATGACGAAAAATTACAAAAATTTGACGAAAAATTACATAAGAGTTTCATTCGACAATTGTAACTTTGCACACAGATTATTATAACATAAACAAAAATCAAATCGTAAATGAAACAGAAAATTACCCTTATGTTGGTATGCCTTTTCGGGCTATTAACAAAAGCTGCGGCAGCAGTAGATTCAGACCTTTTGAATCTTGTAACTAAACCAAGTAATGTAACTATCACGTCGCTAACAAATGATCCTGCCTATCCTTGGGAAATGCAGGAGGATGGTTCGTTTAAGAGAACTGCTAACATCGGCAGTACCTATCTCTACAACAACAAGACATCCGACATCACTCTTGAAATGAGTTGTACCCATCCAACATACATTACTTTCAGCTATGTGCAAAATCTTTATTCAAGTAATGATCAAACAAGAACATATAGAGATGGAATTTGGTGGACTACCAACAAAACAAATACAGCAGAAGGATCAACAAGTACCACAGGTTACATTTTGGAACCAGGCACACATACTATCAAGTTCTCTATTAGTCCATATTATGGTTACAGCGAAAATTTTGTAACCCTCAAATCTATAAAGATTGAGGATCTTGAAGATAAATACATTACTATCAAACTTTCTGCCCCTGGAACACTTGGTGAGGAGGCACTAGGTAAGGTGGCAACTTTACCTGATATGAAATTCTTAAAAATTTCTGGTGCGATGAATGCTGATGACTGGGCAAAGATCAAACAAATGACCAGTCTTCAGGCACTTGATATGGCAGATGTTCCTACAACAGAAATTCCTGCATCTGCATTTACAAACAATTCATTCAGATACTATGTATTCCCTAAAACCTTAAAGAAAATAGGCGAAAAAGCATTTTATGACCGTTATCTCACAGGAACAATAACTTTGCCAGAAGGACTTGAAGAGATTGGTGCAAGTGCTTTTGCTAAAAATCATATATTCTCTTGCACACTACCATCAACAGTAACCACTTTGGCAGCTTCTGTTTTCTCTAGCAACAGCTATCTTCAAAACTTTACTTTCAACTCAAATACAACAACCGTACCTTCAAGTTTCTTAGAAAGTTGCACAAGTCTTAAAACCGTCTCAGGTCTTGAAAATGTAAAAACATTTGACAATTACTGTTTTAACAACTGTACAGCACTTACATCAATAGGAACTACCCAACCAACAAAAATTAACACCTCAGCCTTCAGCAGCTGTCAGAATCTCCAAGTTTTCGACTTTAGCGAAATTACGACAATTGGGAATAGCGGATTTTATGATTGTGATTCATTTGTAGAAATCAATCTTCCAAAGATAACATCATTAGGTTCAAGCAGTTTCGCATACTGTGATGGACTAAGCAAGGTTACCCTCTCTGACAAAATTACTTCAATAGCAGATTATGCTTTTAGAAGCTGCAATAATCTAAAAGAGGTAAATATGGGAACTTCCGTATCAAGTATCGGATACTATAGTTTTAATTGCGAGAAAATAACGAAGATATACTGCAATGCGCCAGCACCACCTTCTACAAACAGTTCTTTTTATAGCTCAATTCCAACCTCTGCAACTCTCTATGTTCCAGAGTACGCAATGGCAAGCTACAAACTTGATACATACTGGAGTAAGTTTACATCAGTTGATAAGAACCCTAATCCTACATCTTCTCTCACACTTAGCAAGGCACTCACACTTACAAGCGGAATCCGTATTCCTGGAGCTCCTGATATTACCCTAAATTCAGGTGGTAAGATGACAATCAATGGTGATGCTGAACAGAATGTTGGTAAATATATTGCGTACTGTCAGGATAGCGAGACAAATTCTGCAAGCCTCATCAGCCGTTGTGCAAATATGGCAAGCGAATCAAGTGAGATACGCTATTGGCTTTCAAGCGGTTATTGGTATTTCATTTGTATGCCTTTCGATGTTGAGGTAAGCTCTATCACTACAACTAATGGGGCTGCAATAGCTATCCGCTATTATGATTCAGAAGGTCGTGCCGCAAACGGAAGCACAGGCAACTGGAAGAACGTGGCATCAGACGCAACACTAAAGGCAGGTCAGGGCTATATCTTCAGCGCAAGTACTGGTTGCTATGCTTATCTCCCTGCAACAGATGCAACTCATAATGCAATTTTTGAAAGTACAGCAAAGAAGACTACTCTCAAGGCTTATGCTACTGCAACAACGGCAGATGCAAACTGGAATCTCGTAGGTAATCCATATCAGTCTTATTATGATATTTACTATATGGACTACTCTGCTCCTATCACCGTCTGGAATACTTCAAACAAGACATATAGCGCATATAGCGTGGCAGATGATAATTTCGCCTTGCTCCCTCTCCAGGCATTCTTCGTTCAGAAGCCAGATGCTGTATCTGCTATTACTTTCAATCCACTTGGCCGTCAGCATAATACTACTATCGACCACTCTGCATCAGCAGCAAAGGGTGATGTCAAGAGTCGTAAGATCATCAACCTCACACTCAGCAATGGCGAGACTGAGGATGCTACCCGCGTAGTGGTAAATCCTATGGCAAGTGATGAATATGATATGGAGAACGATGCATCTAAGATGATGACAATGGAGACAACTCCACAGCTCTACACTATCGCCAATGATATTCAGTATGCTATCAATGAGGGTGCTCAGGCTTCAGGTAAGGTACAGATTGGTATGTGGATGCCTGCAACTGGCACTTACACTATCTCTGCTCCACGTGCAGATGCCGACATTCAGCTTCTCGACAACGGAACTCCTGTAACTCTTCCTTATACATTCGAGGCTAACGAGGGTACTGACGATAGCCGTTTCGTTATGGTTATCAATAACGTAACAACTGATAATTACGAATTACAAATTACGAATTACCAGAATACTAATGAGCAGTCACCTATTTACGACATCACAGGTCGTCGCGTAAGCGATAATAGCCGTAAGGGTATATACATCATGAATAATAAGAAAGTAGTAAAATAAGGTGAAGTTTCGCAAGCTCAACTTCAAGTGAAGAGTGAAAAACTAAGAGTGAAGAATTTAAGTTACATTAAATAGCGAAAAGGCGATTGACGACCTTAAACTGCAATACTAACTTAAATTTTTAACTCTTCACTCTTAACTCTTCACTTAAATACAAATTTATTTGTAATTTATGAGACTATCAAGATATCTAACCATAGTGGTAGCGATAGTTTTGGCTATCGCAGCCCGAGGTCAGGGCTTCAACCCTGCAAGCCCTGGGGAACCTAATCCGACCTTTGCCCTAAAGGTGAAGGCGGATCCTGCGGAGGCTGCAAACGTGACTGGTGACGGAAGGTATGTCATCAATAAGAACGTCACGGTTTCGGCTACTGCCACAAGTACGGAATGGAAGTTCATCAACTGGACTAACTCTGCCGGTACGGAGGTAAGCACAAGTTCAAGCTTTACCTATAAGACTACCAATGCCGACGAGATTCTGACCGCACACTACGTCAAGGTGAACACAAGTACGCTCACCTTGCAGTCCTATCCTGCCAACGTATTCTCCGCAAGCACCACCACCTACAAGGAGGGTGCAAACGTATCCGTTTCGTGCAGCACATACTCTAACTATAGTTTCCAGAACTGGACTAACTCAAAGGGCGAGATAGTAAGCACATCAAGAAGTTTCAGCTACATAGTAACTACTTCCGACGAGGTGCTGACTGCCAACTATGCCTACACTCCGTCTTCTCCCTCCGAGCCAAGCGAGACGAAGGCAAAGCACAGGGTGTATTTCTCTTCCAACCCAACATCCGTGAACTACTTTAGCCAGACCAGCGGTATGCAGGTGACGGAAGGCAACTCCTTCAGCGTGACCGCCTACAACTCTGGCAACTACACCTTTAAGAACTGGACTATCGGCGAAACGGTGGTAAGTACGAGTTCCACCTATTCTGGCAAGATGGGAACCAATGACATTACCCTCGTGGCAAACTATGTCTTCATACCTTCTTCGCCAGGCGAACCTCGTTCCGACACCCGAAGCCACTACTCTCTCTATGCCAATATGCTCGACATCTACAAGGGCGAGACACAGCTCTACCCTATCTATCTCGAGAATACCAAGGCAGCAAAGAGCCTCACCTTCGGCATTACCCTGCCTGAAGGCTTCACCGTCGATGCCACAAAGCTTCAGACCACCAGTCGCACTTCTGCCTTCTCCGTGTCTGGCTCTCTCAACGCCCAGACCTTGACCATCACCCTCACGGGAGGCTCACAGATAGCAGGCGACAATGGTCCTGTGGTGCTCATCCCCGTCAAGGCGCTCTCTACTCTGGCTGACGGAAGCTACGACCTCCCGTTCACGTCTGCCACCCTCACCCTCACCGACGACACCACGCCTGACGTAACCTTCCGTCGTGGCTCTATCAGCGTCACCACCTTGGAAGAGGGCGAGATACAGGCTCAGTTCAGTTCCGACCGCTACATGAACCGAGTGCAGTTCACCAATCAGAGCAGCGCCGATTCACGCACATTCCTCTGGAACTTCGGCGACGGCACTACCAGCACCGAGCGAAATCCAATGCACATCTACTCTGCCCCTGGCACCTACACCGTTAGTCTCACGGCAAAGGGCATAGTGAAGGAAAGCATTGCCGAACAGGTCATCAACATCAACCCATCAAGCACGTGGAAGGCTTCGGGCGACTATACCCTTGACTCCAAGGGCAGAGGCGCACGCAATTTCACATCGCTCCATGAGGCCGTCAGCCTACTCTCACAATGCACCCCCGACGGCGACATCGTGATTACCGTAAGCAATGGCGGCAACTACACTATGGATGCCCTTTCGGATGATAGCATTGCCATTATCTCCACCCTAACCTCTAAACTCTCAACTCAAAACTACGGCATCAGGTTCACAAGCGAGACCGCATCAAGCGTATGCTTCACCGCCACCGCCGAGAGTTATTCCTTCGGAAAGGTGATGAGCCTCGCCATGCTCACCACGCTCGACAACGTGAGTCTGAAGCTCAACGGTGCTGCCATCAATCCTTCAGCCATACGTAGCCTGAAGAATGAGGAACTATGTGCCGAGACTGCCACCACGCCAGTCTGCCTCACGGCATTCTCTGCCGATAGCCGTATCACGGTGGAATGGCAGGCAACCATAGGCAGTGGCTCAAAGTTAGGAGGCTACGCCAACAGCGGAACAGGCGACATACCGAGCATGACGATAACCAGCACATCGTCATCCACGCAGACCCTGAACTATGTCTGCACTTACCGCCTCGACGACATCGACCTCTACGCCCATACCCACTCCGTAACCATACGTCCGTTGCTAAGCCGACAGACCCTGACATGCAACACCCCAGCCAACGGCGCAGAACTGCCGTTTGGCTCCGTAACCCTGTCATGGACTAATCTCAACGCCCTTGCAACGCAAGGCTACGACCTCACGGTGAAGTGTGGCGAGAAAGAAGCCGTAGTCTATCATCCTACTACGAACAGCTACACCCTCGACTGCGTGCCCGATGCCACCTACACATGGCAAGTCACGGCGCACGGATCGTGCGACGACACAGCGGGCACCGTCAGCACTTTCTCTACGAAGAAACAGGCAAACCTCACAGTGACGGAGGTCACGGCACCCGAAGGCGTGGAAGCCCTCACCACCTTCATTGTGAAGGCAACCATACGCAACACAGGCAAGGGCACCACCATACGCACAAGCTGGACAGATGCCCTCTATCGCTCAACCACCGCCGACGGCATATCAACCGCCACGCAGATAGATGCGAAGACCCACAGCGGAGCACTTGCGCCCGACGGAAGCTACGAAGTGACGTTCACCGTCACCGCTCCCGATGCCACATCGGCAACGCCGCTCTATTTCTACGTAAAGACCGACAACGGCAACGCCGAGAGCGAGAGCGACGAGACGGACAACCATGCGGTAAGCAACCAAGTAGATATAGCGAGCCGATTCGTTTCCGACGACGACTATGCCGTACTCAAGGCATTCTTCAATGCCACCAACGGCAACGGATGGGAGAAGCAATGGCACGTGGGGAGCAAGGCAATAACCAGTACCTCATGGCCAGGCGTAACATTCAATACCGAAGGCAAGGTAACGGAAATCAGACTCCCTGACAACAATGTGCGAGGCACGCTCGGCGCGGAAGCCTTCACCCTGTCGGAGCTAATCACGCTCAACCTATCGGGCAATCTCCTTTCGGGCGATCTGTCGAAGGCATTCGGCGGATGCGCCAAGCTATCGACCATCAACGTGAGCAACAACCGATTTGAAGAGATAGAAACCGTGATACCGGCAACCGTCACCATACTGAACATGAACAATCAGAATGCCGACCGAGACCTAAGTTGGTTCACCGCCCAGACATGGGCAATGGGCGAGAGCGTGGACGACGTAGCACTCACCACGCTATTCACCTACAACCACACGTCGCAGAAGTACAATGCCCATCCGCAACTCAGTCTCTACACCACGGGCAACAACGGCATCGGAACTCTGAAATACATCAACGGTGCATACAAGCTCAGTCTCAGCGGCGACTACCATCTGGAGAACGGAGCGGACATCGTGGCAAAGGCAAATGAGGGAATAGCATCAGGCACACGTTTGCATAGCATGTTTACATGGATTCCAGGCGATGCCAATGTTGACGGAACGGTAAGCGTACTCGATGCACAGCATACTCTCAACAGGGTATTAGGCAGACAGACGGGCAACTTCAACTTCATTGCTGCCAACACATATTCCTCAGATGACGTCATCAACGTGCAGGATATCGTTGCCACAATCAACCTCTTCATAGGTGAAGAGAGTGGCAATAACGGCAAGACGATGAGAGCCAAGGGTGAAACGGCATACAGCAGTCTGCATATTGCGGATGGAGCTATGTATCTTGACACCTACAAACCAGTAGCTGCCCTTGACTTCACTCTCCGTGGTGTAACAGCATCACAGGTAAGCCTACAGTTGAACCGCAGTCGCTACCAGATGTTCACGAGCGAGAACAGTGACGGTCTCCGTATTGTCATCATCTCTCCATCAGGCGATGTTATTCCAGAAGGAAGTAACCGCATACTTAAGATCTCAGGCGATGCAGAGATCAAGGCAGCAGAAGCATCCGACATTGATGCAAAGCCAATAGATATCAGGGCGGAGTTTAGCACAACGGCAATTGAAAATGGAAAATGGAAAATTGAAAATTCAACGCGCATCTACGACATGCAAGGTCGCAGAGTAAGTGGTAAACAACGCGGAATATACATTATCAATAATAAGAAAATGGTAAAAGTGAATAGATAATAGTGAAAAGTGAAGAATTTAAGAAAGTATAAAGTAAAAAGGAAAATTTAAAAAGTATGGTTAGTTTTAGAGCTAATGGCGCGTGATTTGCCACTTTTTACTTTTTAATTATTACTTTTTAATTTATTCACTCTTCACTTAAAATTCGAGACTTCCTTTCGCCTTCCGGCTCCCTCCCTACGGGGGAGGGCGGGGGGAGAGGCCATTTATAATTTATTTTTTATGAAAAGATTTCTATCAATAATATTAACCCTACTGCTTACGGTCACAGCGTGGGCAGGCAACAACATTCTCTCCGTAAGGAAAGACATAAAGACAGCAGCGGGCAAAGCAGTCTTTGTGCCTATCGAACTTACAAATGACGATGAGATTGTTGCTGCACAGTTTAATGTCACGTTGCCATTTGCGAGGACTAACGATGTCTTCACACTGAATGAGCAACGCAACATCAATAATCACTCAGTTAGTTGTCGCGACCTTGGCGGCAACAAATACACCATCGTCATAGTCAATATGGAGAATAAGCCTCTTGGCGGTAACGCAGGTGTGCTTCTCTCATTGCCTATGTTCGTAAGTTCTGATGCCCAGCCAAATAATTCCTACGACATCAAGATCAGCGATGTCATTCTTACGAATAAGAAGGGTGACAACATACAGACTGGCAACAGCACTGGTAAGGTGACTATCACAAGTAGTCCTTCACCTGACATCCGACCTATCAATATCACATTTGGCAAAACGTCCTTCATGCCAGAAGATGAAGTTACCATCAACTGGACTGTGGAGAACATCGGCGACTCCATTGCCGTGGAAGGATGGACGGAGAACGTCTTCCTCGTAAGCAGTCTTACAGGCAACCGAATCTATATCGGCAATACCCGAAGCTATGCCACCCTCACCAAGGGTAGCAAGATAAACCGTAGTGGCAAGTTCACCATACCTGCCTCTCTCGGCATGGATGGTGACGTACATGCAGAAGTGACACTCGTGGGCAACTCTGGATTCGGTGAGTATATATCAAATCAGGAGAACAACACGGCAAGAAGTACTGCTACTGCAAGCCTTGGCAAGAAACTATACCTCACAGCCGACGGTCCTACAATCAAGGAGGATTCAAAGACTCCGTTCCGAATGAAGCTGAGCCGTAGTGGCGACTGGAGCACAGACGAGACCTTCTCGCTGACATGCCTCAACACAGGACTCGTAACCATCCCTGCAACGGTCACTATCCCAGCAGGTCAGAGTGGTGCATATTTCTATGTCAATGCCATCAACAACACTGTAGTGAACTCTGCCGACCAAGAGACCATCACTGTCTCTTCTTCTGAATATGCAAGTGTAAGCAGCAACATCAACATTGAGGATGATGAGTTCTTCACCCTCGGATTGAAGCTATCGAAGAATGAGATAACCGAAGGCGAGACCACCAACCTCAAGATTACGCTTGCCAAGAAGTCAACGGAGGATCAGGTCATAAACCTATCCACCGACTATCCGAAGCGATTCTCATTCCCATCCTCCGTCACCATCCCTGCGGGTCAGCTTGAGGCAAACATCGAGATCAAGACGGTGAACGATGACATTGCCGACATTCAGAGGAGCGTAGCCTTCTATGCCGTAGCCAACCACTACAACAAGGGAGAGGTCATCATGCTTCTCAATGACAACGATGTGCCCGACCTTGAGTTTGATGTCAGTCCCAACACCATAAGCGAAGGAGCTGGATTCAAGGCTATCATGGCTACCATACGCAGAACCTCTGCCAAGAACTCTAACGTCACCATCAAACTGACCGACGACTCCAACGGTGCTCTCTATTTCCCTACCAAGACCATCACCCTGGCTTCTGGAGTGGAAAAGGCAGAATTCTATATCGGTGCTGTGGATAACAACATGCAGCAAGAGGCAAGGACATACACCGTAACGGCGAATGTCTATATCTCTTCATGCTCATGCAATGCAAGCGGTGAGCTAAAGGGCGTGGCACAACAGACTATCACCGTGCTAGACAACGACTCTCCGTCGCTGCTCGTCTCTACCAACATAGCAAGCCTTTCCGAAGGAAGCGATGAAGAGGCTACCGTCACCATAAAGCGAAACACATCGCCGACTGGTGCTCTGACCGTAAACCTCTCATCCGACGACTCTCGCATTGCCCTGCCATCCTCCGTAACCATACCTGACGGACAGCAGAGCGTCACCGTAAAGGTCAAGGCAACGGCAAATTCAACCACCAAGGACACCAAGACCGTCGTCATCACGGCAAGTGCCAACGCCTATACCCAAGGCACATGCTGGATTCAGGTGGTCGATGAGACACTGCCCGACCTCATTATCTCCGATTTCTCCGTCACTCCTACCGACAACATTGCCGGTGGCACGTTCACGGCTCGTATGCGCATAACCAACAAGGGAGTCATTGCCACCCAGAAGGAGACCAACGCCAAGATCTATGTTGATGGTGAAGAGGTTGCAACGTTCAGGATTGAGAAAGACCTTGCCCCTGGAGGCGTGGTGTCATTCGTCGGAGAATATGAACTACCCGATAAGGTGAAGACCATGACCGTAAAGGCAATGGTAAACCCCGACCATCAGATTACGGAGTGTGCCTACATCAACAATGAGTCTGAAACCGTAAGGGTAACGGCAGAAGCACCTTACACCCTCGTTGTCAATGTCTCTGCAAGGCAGATAGAACCAGAGGCAACAGTAAACATAAGCGGACGGCTTACAGGCAAGAATATCGCCAATCAAGATGTTGAAGTCTATGTGATAAACATGGGTAGGCGTGAGGTTCTCACTACAAAGTCGGATGAGCAGGGCAACTACTCCACCAACTATACCCCTACCTCTTCACAGATTGGACATTTCAGCGTAGGAGCATGCTATCCTGGTCAGAACCACACAGAAGAGATGACCTATTTCGACATTCTCGGTCTCCGTCGTCAGAATGCCACAATCGTAAAGCATGAACTAACCATCGGTCAGCCTCAGACAGGTAATCTCGTGCTCTACAACCCAAGTGGCATAGAACTAAACAATGTTCACGTTGAGACACTCTCATGTCCAGAGGATGTAAAGATCAGCTTTGGTTCAATAGCACGCATGGAAGGAGGTGCAACGCAAACCATCAAGTACACCATCGAAGGTCTTGAGCCAAACAGTGATGAGGAATGGCACTATATCAAACTGAAGATAACGAGCAATGAGAAGGCAAGCTTCGACATGGCAATCAGATATTACAACTACTCAGCCAACGGATCACTGAAGGCAAGTACCAACAATATCAAGACAACCATGATAAAAGGTGAGTCACGCGACTACCAGATTACTGTTAAGAACGTAGGTATGGGTGAGACAGGTAAGATGACCCTTGACCTCCCATCCAACCAGTCATGGCTCACAAGCGTAACACCGCTCACTATGGCATCATTGGCATCAGGCGAAGAGACAACTATCATTCTCCGCATGACACCTACAGATGACATGCAACTCAACGTGCCTATGACAGGTATGCTCGCCATCAATGCAACAAATGCTAATGGCATAAGCATTCCTTATCGCATTGAGACCGTTTCTGGCAATACAGGCAAACTCACGGTTGAAGTATGGGATGAGTTCACTACCTACGATGAATCAAAGCCAAAGGTGGCTAATGCACAGGTCGTAATCCGTCATCCGTCAACCAATGCACTCATAACATCAGGCACAACGGATGAGACTGGTGTGTTCAACACAGAACTTCCAGAAGGTTACTACGTGCTTAACGTGTCAGCTGATGATCACGACTCATACACCAATACCATCCTCGTTGATCCAGGTACGGATAATAAGGAAATTGTGATGCTACCATTCCAGGCTATCAAGATAACATGGGATGTAGTAGAGACTACCGTTGAGGACAAATATGACATCAAGACAACCGTAACATACGAGACACGTGTGCCAAAACCTGTTTTGGAAGTAATCGGTCCTGACTCTATATCTGCACAGAACATCCGCAACTATGGTTCAGACCTTGTCTATTATGTCATGACCAACAAGGGACTTATCACAGCCCAAGATGTAACAGTCACCCTTTCTGAAATTAAAGGATGTGATATTACATATCTTCGTGAAATGCCGTTCGATCTTGCTCCTGGCGTAACAGAAATTGTACCTGTCAGAATTGCGCCACACGTAGGAGACACTTATGCGAAAGCTATGGCAAAAGATTTCTATGCGCCACGTCGCAAGACTCTAGATGAAGATTGGGGCGATTTCAAACAATGTGTAGGAGAAGCTATCATTGACTACATATTCTCTTGCGAAGGTACGCAGAATCATGACTACATCAATCTGAAGATGAAACTAGCAGAATGTGCCCAAGCATTACTTGACGCACTGCCATACTTCAATGTTCCTTCTTCCCCATCAACAGGCAGTCCAGGCAAGCCTGGACAACATACCACGACAACAACCACATCAGGTCACTCAAACGGTGCTCTGTCATTTGAAACGAAGGAGTGCGACCCTTGTCTGATGAACAAACTCAGATGTGCTGCAAAGACCGCACTTTGCATCAAACTAAACGCACCAACGACCAAGCCGACAAGTGTCAAGAATGCAGCAAAACTTGGAAATGAGGTTAGAAAAGCAAGAAAGACCAAATGTCCACCATGCCTTTTAGAAGATTGCTTCAACCCTCCAAAACCAGCAATGGACCCAGATGGAGTTCCAACCGCATTGCACTCAAAGAACGCAACTGCAAAGAAGAAGGCTAATAGTGCCGTATCTCCAACGCACGTTGATAACCTCATTACTGCCATAGAGCTTCAAAGATATTATAATCTAAGTAGCGACTCCATCTTCCAACTATATTTCAATGATAGTGAATGGTCCTTGTCGCCAGAAGATGAAATGAGCAACTTCATTGACAAGGTGGAACTATACATAGAAAACAAAGTTTCTGCTTCTGACTTGAGAAATGCCAAGCCAAGTAATATCTCTAATGAGATGTGCGACGCGTATATTGAGAGCCTTGAATACCCTAAGACCCATAACGGAAAAATAAAAGACCAGAAATACGTGGACTATTATTTCTATGTCATTCATTGGGCAGACAGTATAGCAAGGACGTATGGTTATGAGGACACCCCAGAATTCCTTGAAAATGCCATCAAGGAATATGAGATCGGTGAAGAGGAACGTCAGTCTAACAAGTCAAATGTCTGCGCTTCCATCAAGCTTCAGATTAATCAGACCATGACCATGACCCGCCAGGCCTTCCTCGGCACTCTTACCGTTTTCAACGGTCATGAGTCTGAGCCTATGACTGACATAAAGCTCGACCTGAAGGTGACGAACACGGACGGTGACGTGGCTACAAGCCATGAGTTCCAGATTGTTCCTTCTTCTCTCGATGGCTTCTCTGGTAATCTTAACTTCTCGGATGGGTGGGCGCTCGATGCTAACGCTACGGGTACGGCTTCTATTACGTTTATTCCTACGAAGTATGCTGCGCCTTCCGTGCCTGTGGAGTATAGCTTTGGCGGTTCGCTTACCTATACTAACCCTTACACTGGTGCTACCGTGAGCCGTGAGCTTTACCCTGTGAGGCTGACGGTGAAGCCGTCGCCAGAACTGGATCTGACGTATTTCATGCAGAGGGACATTCTTGGTGATAATGCCTTGACGCCTGATGTGGTGGAGAAATGTGTTCCTGCGGAGTTCGCCCTCCTTATTAACAACAAGGGTAACGGCGTGGCTACTAACGTGAGCATATTGACTAATCAGCCCGAAATAGTGGATAACGAGAAGGGATTGCTGGTAGGGTTCGAGATTCTTTCGAGCACCGTGAACGGCAAGGACAGGACGCTGGCGCTCGGCGGTAGCGTGGCTTCTAACTTCGGCAACATCGGGGCTAAGGGTCAGGCTTACGCCCAGTGGGAACTGAAATGTGACTTGCTCGGTCATTTCACTTCCTACGATGTGGAGGCTACGCACGTGACGAGCTATGATAATCCTGACCTCAGTCTGCTGGATAAGGTTTCGATTCATGAGCTTACGCATAGCCTCAGACTGCCTGTGGAGGTGGGCAGTCAGGATAGCATTGTGGCGTGGCTGGTGAATGATATTCCTGATGCGAAGGATTGTCCTGACGCTATCTATTTCAGCGACGGCAGAGTGTCGGACGTTAGTAGGGTGCAGAGTGACGAGTGCATTGTGAAGAAACTTGACAGGACGCACTATCAATTGACGGTGAAGCCTGGGCGCAAGGGATGGATGTATGGCAACATTGCCGACCCTGTGCTTGGCAGGTCGATGGTAGTGGGCGTGACGCGCGTGGGCGATGGTCAGGCGGTTTCGGCTCGTAACTTCTGGCAGACGGAATGGACGCTGCGCGATGGGGCTGATCCGCTGAAGGATTATCGTCTGCATTTCTGCGACAGCGTGGCTTCGCTTGATGATCAGCTCTACGTCATAGAGTTTATGCCTACGCCTGACGTTGAACTGAAGGTGGCTTCAATAACTGGTAAGCATACGGACAGGAAGATTGAGGAAGAGCAACTGAAGAAGGTGACGGTGAGCTTCAACAAGCCTATCGTTGCCGAGACGTTCACCTCGGACGACCTCTCTATGCGTTGTCAGGGTAAGGATGTGGATGTGAAGGGCATCACTATCTCTACGGAGGATAACCAGAGCTTCGTTCTCGACATGACGCAGGCTACGAAGGCTGACGGTTACTATGTGCTAAAAGTGGCTACCAACACCATTACGGACTGCGAGGACTTCTATGGTCGTGAGGACGGCAAGTGTGACTGGATTCAGTTCATCGGCGGCGTGTGCAAGGTGGCTGGCGTGGTATGGCCGGAAAAGAGTGGTAAGATTTATATCACGACGCTAAGCGATAGCTATAGCCATGCCAAGGCAATGGATAATGTACCATTTACCATGTACAATGTACAATTTAATTCTCGCAGAAACGCTCCTTCGCTTCTTACGGACGAGATGAGCGTGCCTTACGGTGACGAGATAGTGCTTGAGGCAAGACCTGAGACTGGATATCAGTTCAAGGGTTGGTATATGGGTGATGAGTGTGTTAGCACGGATGAGACCTATACCACGTATTGTCTTGACCACACTACGCTAAAGGCGGTGTTCTATGAGAATAATGCTCAGCTTCTGGTGGAGTATAACAGTAATGGTGGCACGGTGACGGGCGCAGGTTCGGGTACTTACGGCATTGGTAAGGCTATGAAGCTACGTGCATTGCCAGCCGACGGCTACGTGTTCACGGGTTGGATAGTGGATAACTCTATCGTTTCTACCAATGAATACTATGAGTTTACGATGAAGGGCGACATGAACGTAAGGGCAGAGTTTGTGCTGAAGGGTGGTAAGATTGGCGACGTGAACGTGGATGGCTTCATCACCGTGAGCGACGTGACTGCCATTGCCAACATATTGCTTGAGAAGAATGTGCCTGGCGCTTCACTCGTGTATGCTGACGTGAACAGTAGTAAGGACATTACGATAAGTGATATTACTCCGCTTAATAATATGATCCTTAGCAGCAATGCCAAGGGTATGTACAATTTACCATTTACAATGTACAATTTATCTTCTCGCAGAAATGCGAATGGAGCGGTGCAGATGTATATGGATGATGTGCAGATGAATGCAGGTACGGCAACGAGGCAGGTTGTTTCGCTCGATGGCATCTTCCGCTACACCTGTTTCCAGATGGATGTTGAGGTTCCTGTGGGCATCGACATTCAGAACGTTGTGAAGTCTGAGGGTTCGGAGGCTCACATAGTGGAATGGAACAGGCTGAAGAATGGCATGTATCGCATCATCGGTTACTCATTCGACAATTCAATCTTCCATGCTCCTTCTCTCGCCGACATCACCTTCAGGGCTTCAACTGGCATGAGGGATGGCATCTATCCTATCCATGTAAGTAACATTCTTCTTGGCAGGACAGATGGCAGTGAGGTGCAGATGGATGACATTAAGTCAAGCATCGTCATCGGAAACGCAACGACGGCAATTGAAAATGGAAAATTGAAGATTGAAAATTCTCCTCGCATCTACGATCTGCAAGGCAGAAAACGCAATAATGTGGGGCAGCGCGGAGTTTATATTATAAATAATAAGAAAGTAAAGACCCTCTAAAAGTGAATAGAGAATAGTGAAAAGTGAAGAATTTAAGAAAGTATAAAGTAAAAAGGAAAATTTAAAAAGTATGGTTAGTTTTAGAGCTAATGGCGCGTGATTTGCCACTTTTTACTTTTTA
>Ga0310695_10004305_pt1 | contig 26482 bp, 24 predicted proteins | sample RumenRJG_04DNA_FD_203882 | JGI IMG/M metagenome (GOLD analysis project Ga0310695, IMG submission 203882) | Bovine rumen microbial communities from Lethbridge, Alberta, Canada - RJG_04 (v2) (version 2) | ecosystem: Host-associated > Mammals > Digestive system > Stomach > Rumen | place: Canada... | reverse complement strand
CGCTGGTTTGAGGCGAACTACGAGACGCTGCCGAAAGATGGCATAGCGACGAAAGTTTTCCTCTTCGGCTTCTCACGCGGGGCGCTTATTGCTCGGCACTTCGCTGCGTGGCTCGACAAGCTTGGCGTCGAGGTTGACTATCTTGGATTGTGGGACACGGTTGACGCTACCATCGGGCTGGATGTCGCGGCAGATTGTCCGCGCAATGTCAAGAAGGCGCGGCATGCCGTGTCGCGCGACGAAACGCGGAAGTTCTTTCAGTATGTCCCGCTCAAAGGCGGCAAAGGGCAGGTTGTTGAAATGCTCTTCCCCGGCAGCCATAGCGATGTCGGCGGACTATACGGCGACAATCATCTTGTCGCCGACCTTGCACTTGCATGGATCGCGGCTGGGGCGAAGCGAGAGGGTTTGCGTTTCAGACGCACCGCTCGTCTCTCGCAAAAGCTCGACACCACAGCCGTAGTTCTCCACGACCCCCACGGCGAATCCTCCAATCTCTGGGGAGCGTTTGATCGCGTTCGCCGCAATCTCCCCCGAATCAGACTTCACTTCGCTTGCAAAGGACTTTGACGCGCGGCATATCTGCCGCGCATGGTTGAGTCGTGGTTGGAGCGTGGTTGTTGGATGGTCGGGGAAATGGTTGTGGAGCATTTTTGTTGTGGTTGAGAAGCAGTTGGACGGACGAGGGGGCAAGCGGACGAGGGGGAAATGGTTGTGGAGCGGTTGGGTTGTAGTTGGAGTTGCGCAAGTGCGCGCGAAGCAGGCCATTCGGGACGCGGCAATTATGGTATAATATCCGCAAATGGCAGTTTGCAGGAAAGTCAAGGGCGGCGTATGTTCCGCCAAGGGGTTTCGCGCGGCGGGCGTCGCGGCGGAGATCAAGTACAAGGGGCGCAATGACGTCGCGCTGATCGTCGCCGACGCGCCGTGCTCGGCGGCCGCCGTCTTCACGACGAACAAGGTCGCCGCCGCGCCAGTCGTCTACGACCGCTCGGTCGTGAAGGGCGGCAAGGTACAGGCGATCCTCGCCAATTCCGGCTGCGCGAACGCGTGCACCGGCGAGCAGGGACTTGAGGACGCGCGTCTCTCGGCGCTCGTCACCGCTGGCGAACTCGGGCTTGACCCGCACCACGTGCTCGTCGCGTCCACCGGCGTGATTGGCCGTCGTCTCCCCGTCGACAGGCTTCTTGCTGGCATGAAAGCGGCCACCAAGGCGCTTGGGCGCACAGGAGCCCACGGTCTCGCGGCGGCGAAGGCGGTCATGACGACCGACACGCGCCCGAAAGAGGCGTGCGCGACTGTAACTATCGGCGGCAAGAAGGTGACCGTCGGCGGCATGTCGAAGGGCTCTGGGATGATCGAGCCCAATATGGCGACGATGCTCGGCTTCCTTACGACCGACGCGGCAGTTTCGCCGCGGATGCTGAAGCGCGCTCTCCAGCTCGCCGTTGGCCGCAGCTTCAACCGCCTCGTCGTCGACGGCGACGAATCAACGAACGACTCTCTTTTCATCCTCGCGTCGGGCAAGGCGGGGAACCGCGAGATCGACGCGCCCGGCAAGGAGTTCGACGCTTTCCGCGCCGCGCTCGAGACGGTGTGCATTTCGCTTGCCCGCCAGATGGCGACGGACGGCGAGGGCGCGACGAAGTTCGTGACTGTCACCGTGAAGGGCGCGAAGAGCGAGCGCGACGCCGAGCGCGCCGCACGTGCCGTCGCGAAGTCGCCGCTTGCAAAGACGAGCTGGTTCGGCAAGGATCCCAACTGGGGTCGCGTTCTCGCTGCCGTCGGCTACTCTGGCGCGGAAGTCGTAGACATGAAGTCGGAAGTCTTTTACGATGGCGTATGGGCGTTCCGCTTCGGGAAGGTCGCGGACGAGAAGCAGCTTGCACGGCTCGCGAAGGTCATGCAGAAGGACGCTTTCTCCGTAGTCGTCGACCTGCACCTCGGTTCGTCCGAGAGCACGATCTACACTTGCGACCTCTCGCTCGACTACGTGCACATCAACGCGGACTATACGACTTAAACAAGTTGAAAAGTTGAAAAGTTGAAAGTTGAAAGTTTAAAGTTTAAAGTTGAAAGTTCAAAGTATTCTGAAAGGAAAAGACATGACAAATAAAGCCTTGGTTCTTACATGCGCGGTCGCGGCGGCGATCGCCGGAAACTGCGCGACTGTCGTCGACGTGACTGGTGTCGGAGCTCATCAGAAGAAATCGGTGTCGATCAATGTTACCGGCGCTGGAGCCGATGCCTACACGAAAACGCTCAAGCGCAACCTCGAGCTCACCGGTTGCTTCCAGGTCGAGAACGGCGGCGCAATCAAGGTTGCTGGTTCCATCGGCGGCGCCATCACGGCGTCAGGTGCCGGCAAGTCTCTGAGCGCGCCTACTCCCGCTGGCGACGACAAGTCGATAAGGATGGCCGCGCGCAGGATGAGCGACGCCATGTGCTCTGCGATGTCTGAAAACGGGCAGAAGGGCTTTGCGTGCGACCGCGTCGTGTTTGTTTCGCGCAAGAGCCCGCAGTCGTCCGAGCTTTGCATGTGCTATCCCGACGGTCAGGACGTCCGCCAGCTGACGAGCGATGGCAAGGTGGCCGTAGGACCTCGCTGGAAGGACGCCAACTCCGTCTACTACATCGGTTATCTGAATGGCGGACAGCAGATCTTCGAGCACAACGTCGAAACGGGAGAGCGCAAGCTCGTGTTCAACCTTAAGGGAATCTCCTCCCCCGCCGCAGTATCTCCCGACGGCACCAAGGTTGCGATTGCCGCGTCTTTCCAGGGCAACCCCGAGCTATATGTCCTCTCGGGCGGGCGCTACACGCGTCTCACGAACACTCCGACTGCGAGCGAGGGCCAGCCGACGTGGAGCCCCGACGGAACGGAAATCGCGTATGTCTCCGACGAGACGCGCCACCCGCAGATCTACATCGTAAATGTTGCGACGAAGGCAAAGCGCCGCCTTACCTCGAAGGGTTCGCAGAACGTCGACCCCGACTGGAGCGCGAATGGTCGCCTTGCGTACATAACGAAGCGCGGCGGGCTTGCCCAGGTCGCCGTGATGGACCCCAAGGCCGGCGAGAGTTCTGCGAAGCTCGTGACGTCGCCCGGCAGTTGGGAGCACCCCGTTTGGTCGCGTGACGGCCGCCACCTCGTCGCGGGACGCGACAAGGCGCTTTTCATCGTCGACTCCGTTGAGACGTCGGAGGGCGGCGACAATCCGCGGCAACTGTTCCACGCCGCCGGCAACTGGATCACTCCGAGCTGGATTAGGTAGGAGTTAGGGGTCAGGAGTTAGGAGTCAGGGGTCAGTACTCAGTAGTCAGTACTCAGGAGTCAGGGGTCAGGGGTCAGTATAGTTGGAGTTCAGAGTTGGAGTTGGAGAGCGGTGGAGAGATTTTAGTTGGAGTCAGTAGTTAGGAGTTAGTAATGAAGATCGATGTTGGATATGTGGCGGAGCTGGCGCGGCTTGAGCTCACCGACGAGGAAAAGTCGGTGTTCCAGCCGCAGCTCGAGAACATCGTCAAGTACGTCGAGAAGATTTCGGAGGTCGACGTCGAGGGCGTGGAGCCGATGATGCATGGCCGTACGCTCGTCAACGCGTTCCGCGAAGACGAGGTGCGTCCGTCGCTTGCGGCCGAAACGGCGCTTGCAAACGCGCCGGCGCGCGTGGGCGACGAATTTCTCCTACCCAAGATCGTCGAAGGAGCGGAGAGCTGACATGGAACTCTACGAACTTGGAATCAAGGCGGCGCGCGAGGGACTTGCGAAGGGCGAGTTCTCGTCGGTAGATCTGACGCAGGCGATCATCGACCGCTACCATACGAAGAACGCCGAAATCGGCGCGTATCTCACCTTCGACGAGGAGCAGGCGCTTGAGCTCGCCCGCGCGAACCCGAAGGCGGTGCCGATCGCGGTCAAGGACCTGATCAATGTCACTGGCCAGCCGTGCACCTGTGCGTCTAAGATCTTGAAGGGCTATGTCTCGCCGTATGACGCAACGGTTATCAAGAACATGAAGTCGCACGACTTCATTCCCGCAGGGCGCGTCAACATGGACGAGTTCGCGATGGGCTCGTCCACTGAGAACTCGGGTCTTGGCGTGACGCGCAACCCCTACGACCTTGGGCGCGTTCCAGGCGGCAGTTCCGGCGGTAGCGCGGCTGCGGTCGGCGGGAATCTCTGCATCGCGGCTCTCGGCACCGACACGGGCGGGTCGATCCGCCAGCCGGCGAGTTTCTGCAACTGCGTCGGCGTGAAGCCGAGCTATGGGCGCGTGAGCCGCTACGGCGTAACGGCGTTCGCGAGCTCGCTCGACCAGGTGGGCCCCATGACGAAGTCGGTCGAGGACGCGGCGATACTTCTCGGCGCGCTCGCAGGCCACGACGAGATGGACGGCACGACCCCCAAGGACCCCGTCCCGGATTACGCAGCTGCGCTTGAGGGCGCGTCGATGAAGGGCGTTCGGCTCGGCGTCGCGAAGGAGTATTTCGACGTCAAGGGCCTCGATCCAGAGGTGAAGCGCATCACCGAGGAGGCGCTTTCGAAGTGCGAAAAGGCGGGCGCGGAGCTCGTCGAGGTGTCGCTGCCGCATACCGAGTATGCGATGGCGGTCTACTACATCATCGCGCCAGCCGAGGCGAGCGCAAACCTCGCAAGATTCGACGGCGTTCGCTACGGGCATCGCTCCGCCGAGGCGAAGGACGTATTCTCCCTCTACACGAAGAGTCGCGCCGAGGGTTTCGGCCCCGAGGTGAAGCGCCGTATAATCATGGGAACCTACGTGCTTTCGAGCGGTTACTACGACGCCTACTACGGGCGTGCCCAGAAGGTTCGTACGCTCATAACGCGCGACTTTGCCGAGGCCTTCGCCAAGTGCGACGCGCTCCTTTCGCCCTGCGCCCCTACGCCCGCGTTCAAGTTCAAGGAGCTTCAGGATCCGCTTACGATGTACCTGAACGACCTCTTCACAATCCCCTCGGCGCTCGCTGGTGTCTGCGCATCGTCGGTTCCCGCCGGCTTTTCGCGCGACACGAAAATGCCTGTCGGCGTCCAGTTCATCTGCGGCGCCTTCGAGGAGGCGAAACTCCTGAAGATATCAAAAGCATTTGAAGAAATCCGCGGGAATGTGGTATAATCTCGGCCATGAAAGCTACGATTGAGACTTCGAAGGGCACAATAACCCTCGAGCTGGATGGTGAAAAGGCCCCGGCGACAGTCGCCAACTTCGCGGAGTACGCGAAAAGCGGTTTCTACGATGGCACGATCTTCCATCGTGTTATCGACGGATTCATGATCCAGGGCGGCGGTTTCACGCGCGACATGAACCAGAAGGCGACGCGTGAGCCAATCAGGATCGAGTCAATGAACGGTCTCTCGAACGTGCGCGGAACGATTGCGATGGCCCGTACGATGGACCCGAACTCTGCGACGAGCCAGTTCTTCATCAACCATGTGGACAACGGCTTCCTTGACTTCACAGCCCCCACAGTGCAAGGGTATGGATACGCCGTCTTCGGCCATGTTACAGACGGTCTCGACGTTGTCGACGCAATCGCGAAATCCCGCACGAGGTCGGTAGGCCCATACGAGAACGTGCCAGAGGAGGCAGTCGTCATACGCAAAGTTACCGTAGGTTGACGGTTGCCAAGACGACAGGAAAAGTTTATAATAACCGCAATACCGCAAACAGGAGTGACATATATGAAGAAACTTATAGCAGTTGCCGCAATTGCCGCTTTCGTGCTTCCGCTTTGCGCCGCGTCCGCGGCTGCTGACATGGTGACGGCCGAAGACGTTGTCGATGATCTCTCCGTGGAAGAGGACAACGGGCTTGAGGTCAAGGTAGATGCGCCGCGCAAGAATGTCGCGCTTTGGCCTGCCTTTATTGCGGTCTGGGACTTCCCCGATACGCCCGATCTAATTGGACTGCGTATCACGATTCCCTGCTCCACCAAGCAGGAGAACGTTACGGGCCTTGACGTTGGCTTTTGGGGCCGCTCCGAGTATTTCGAGGGCATCCAGATCAACGTGCTGAGGAACGATGTCCGTGATTCCCTGGCTGGCATCCAGGTCGGTTTCTACAACTCTGTTGCGCGCGGCGACCTCTTGGGCATCCAGGCCGGTCTTTGGAGCGAGTCCATGAGCCAACGCGGCATCCAGGCTGGCTTAGTCAACGTCGCCGGCGACATGGAAGGCGTGCAGATCGGCATCATCAACCGCTGCGAGACGATGTACGGCTTTCAGCTTGGCGCAATCAACATAATCCGCGACGCGGAATTCCAGTTTATGCCGATACTCAATGTCGGCTTCTGAGGAAAAATGAACATACATCCATTCGCGGCCGTCAGGCCGAACAAAGGGGACGCGGCGCTTGTCGCGTCCGTTCCTTATGATGTGGTAGACACGGCCGAGGCGAAAGCCCTCGCGGCCGGAAACCCCAAGAGCTTCCTGCATGTCTCGCGCCCGGAGATAGACCTCTCGGACGGGACCGACTGTTCGTCGCCCGAGGCGTATGCCCAGGCGCGCAAGGCCCTCGACGCACTCGTCGCCAACGGCACTCTCGTGCGCGACGCCGAGCCGAAGTTCTACGCCTACCGCCAGACGATGGGCTCCCATTCGCAGACGGGCATCGTCGCGACATTCGACACCCAGGACTACCTCGCTGGCGTCCTGAAGCAGCACGAGAAGACGAGGAAGGACAAGGAAGACGACCGCACGCGCCACATCGAGACGCTTTCGGCGCACACCGGCCCCGCGTTCCTCACCTACCGCGACGACAAGGCGATCGATCTCATCGTCGCCGACGCGTGCCGCCGCGAGCCCCTGTACGACTTCGTCGCGCCAGACGGCATCGGCCACACGGTCTGGGAGATCGCGTCCGCTTCGTCGTGCGCGGCCGACGAGCTTCAGGAACTCTTCGCGCGCATCCCCGTCGCCTACATCGCCGACGGCCACCATCGCAGCGCGGCGGCGTCGCGCTACGCGAAGGAGCACAACTTTGAGGGCGAGAGCCGCTGGTTCCTCGCCGTCGCCTTCCCCGCGAGCCAGCTCAAGATCCTCGCCTACAATCGCCTCGTCGCCGACCTGAACGGGCTTTCGCCGTACGAATTCATGTCGCGCATCAGCGAGAACTTCACTATCGGCCAGAAGGGCGCGCGCAACTGCCGAATGTATTTCAACGGCAGCTGGACCGACCTTTCGTGGGACATTCCGCAGAATGCGGACGTCGTCTCTTCGCTTGACGTCAGCTACCTGCAGGACAAGCTCCTCGCGCCGGTCCTCGGCATCGGGGACCCGCGTACCGACAAGCGGATTTCCTTTATGGGCGGCATCCGCGGAGACGCGGCGCTTGCCGCAAAGGTAGATTCTGGCGAAGCCGCCGTTGCGTTCGCGATGGAGCCGGTCACGGTCGAGGAGATGATGGCAATAGCCGACGCTGGGGCGATAATGCCGCCCAAGTCAACGTGGTTCGAGCCGAAACTCCGTTCTGGGCTCTTCGTGCACACCGTCTGACGATGGATGTCATCGGCTATTTCCGGCGACTTCGCGAGAAGATGGTTCGAGACCCTCTTCCGCCCGAGGACATAGCCGCCGGATGGGCCCTTGGCGTGTTCGTCGGGTGCGCGATTCCGTTTGGGCTGCAGCTCATCATCTCGATTCCTCTCGCCATGATGATGCGCGTCAGCAAGATCGGCGCGACGCTCGGCACGTTCATCACGAACCCTGTCACGATATTCTTCATCTACCCCGCGCAGACGTTCGTTGTCAACAAGCTCCTGTTTGGCGGTTCGCTCACTTATTCGCGCCTCGCGAACACCGAGTGGACGTGGGCGGCAGTCAGGCGGCTTGGCGCAGAGGCGATGGCTTCGTTCTTCCTCGGCGGCTTTCTTCTCGCGATCGTGATGACGCCAATCGCGTACTTCACCGTCAAGCGCCTCGTGGTGCGCGGCCGCGCGTTCCGCCTTCTGCTCGCCAAGCGCAAGGCCGCGAAGGCAGCCGCTCGTTCAGGAGCTTCCGCGCAGTGATTTCCCCCGAGACGATAGAGCGCATCAAGGCGCTGATGGAGGAGGCCTCGGTATTCGAGGAAGATCTCGACGAAAGCTTTATCCTTGGCGGCGGGCCGGGCGGCCAGAAGACAAACAAGACATCGAACGTAGTGCGGCTCTCGCACGAGCCGAGCGCACTCATGGTGCGCTGCGGCGAGACGAGGAGTCGCGAGACGAACCGCTGGCTCGCGCGGCGAATGCTCGCGGAGCTCATACTTGAGCGCGAGAAGGGGCGCAAATCGGCCGCACGGCAGGCCGCCGAGAAGATTCGTCGCCAGAAACGCCGTCGCAGCCGCCGCCAGAAGCAGAAGATGCTCGACGACAAGCACGCCCATTCGGAAGTGAAGCGTCTTCGCAGAACAATTCCGTCCGACGATTGAAATTATGGTATAATTCACGGCCATGGCGGCGACATGCCGCCGAAGGAACGAAAAAATGATCGACATCAAGAAGCTGAGGGATGAATTCGACGCGACTGCGGCCGAGCTTGGCCGCCGCGGAGTCGAGATCGAGAAACTGCAAAAGGCGAAGGACCTCGACGCGAAGCGCCGCTCGCTCATCGCCGAGACCGAGACGCTGAAGGCGAAGCGCAACGCCGCCTCGAAGGAAATCGGCAAGATCGCGAAGGAGGGCGGCGACATCGCCGCGGCGAAGGACGAGATGCGCAAGGTCGGCGACCGCATCGCCGAGATCGACCGCGAGCTCGCGCAAGTCGACGTCGATCTCCGCGAGACGCTTCTGATGATCCCGAACATCCCCGCTGCCGAGATTCCGACAGGACCCGACAGCTCGACTAACAAGGTCGTCAGGATGGTCGGCGAGTGGAAGGATCCCGACTTCAAGATCCCGACGCACATCGAGATCGGCGAAAAGCTCGGCATCTTCGATTTCCCGCGCGGCGTCAAGCTCACGGGCACGGGCTTCCCCGTGATCCTCGGACAGGGCGCTAAGCTTCAGCGTGCGCTCATTCAGTATATGCTCGACCTCCACTGCCAGAAGCAGGGATACACCGAGATGCTGCCGCCCTTTGTCGTGAACAGCGATTCGATGACCGGCACTGGCCAGCTCCCGAAGTTTGCGGAAGACCTCTACCACTGCCAGATCGACGATTTTTGGCTCATTCCGACGGCCGAGGTGCCTGTCACCAACTACTACCGTGACGACATCTTCGACGGCGTGAATCTCCCGAAGATCACGCCTGAGACGCCTGTCAAGCTTACGGCCTATACGCCGTGCTTCCGCCGCGAGGCGGGATCTGCCGGCAAGATGACGCGCGGCATGCTGCGCGTTCACCAGTTCGACAAGGTCGAGATGGTCAACTTCGTCCATCCGTCCGTCTCGTTCCAGCAGCTTGAAACACTCGTGAAGGAAGCCGAAGAGGTTCTGACCGGACTCGGCCTCGCATTCCGCGTAATCATGCTCTCCTCGGGCGACATGGGCTTCTCCGCCGCGAAGTGCTACGACCTCGAGCTTTGGGCTCCAGGCGAACAGCAGTGGCTTGAAGTCAGCTCGTGCAGCTGCTTCACCGATTACCAGGCGCGTCGCCTCAACTGCCGCTTCAAGGATTCCGACGGCAAGACAAAGCTTGTCCACACGCTGAACGGCTCTGGCGTGGCGCTCCCGCGCCTCGTCGTCGCGCTCCTCGAGCAGCATCTCAACGCCGACGGCTCGGTGACGATTCCAGAGGTGCTTCGCCCCTACATGGGCGGCAAAGAGCGCCTCGAACCAGTCAAGTAAGAAAGGAACACCCCGCATGACGATTCCCTTCCGCGGCATTTGCGTTGCGAGCGCCGCGCTCGCGCTGTTCTCTCACTGCGCGGCGGCCGATCAGGAGTCCGCTGCCCCGAAAGCCGCTGCCCCAGAAACTGCCGTTCCTGAAGCGACCGCTCCGGAAGCCGTTGTTCAGGAATCCGACGACTCGGGGCTCAGCTTCAACGCTGGCGCAGACCTGCGCATTCGCCAGGAGATAATGGACCATGTCCCGGGGAATCCAAATGGCGGCTTCCGTGCGTTCCGATTCCGCGAGTCGGGCTATCGCAACCACATCCGCTTCCGCCCGCGCGTCTGGGCAGAGCTGAAGGGCGATGCCGGCTCGGCAGGCCTCTGGACGCTCTACGGCCGTCTTGCAGACGAGTTTCGCTGGAACAGCCGCCCTGCGAACCGCACAACCGCGTGGCCGGGCGAAATCGTTCTCGACAATCTCTACGTCGAGGGAAAGGGCGTGTTTGACGGCTTTCTCGACTTGAAGGTCGGCCGACAGGATCTGTTCGGGCTCTGCGGGCTTAACCGCATTTTTGTCGACGGTACTCCGGGCGATGGATCGCGCACGCTCTACACCGACATGGCGTCTGTCCGTTTTCACGTGAACGAGACCTCGACGCTCGATGTCTTCGGGCTTTACAACTTCGACTCGGCGAGCGACTTCAGGATTGGCGACGACCGCCACCGCCTCTCCTCGCTCTCGTCGCGCTTCCCCGACGGTTCCGGCAACCAGGACGACTGGGGCGCGGGCGTTGTGTGGGGACAGACCCCGACAGAGTGGCTGGAATACCAGGTTTTCGCCATCACCAAGCGCCTGCGCGAGTCGCAGCCGCCCCAGAGAAGCCGTCGCACCGACCTATTTGGCGTGCGCGTCCAGCCGCGTCTTTCCGAGACGGTCAAAGCTGACTTCGACTTTATGTACCAGAGGTGTGGCGAGTGGAGCGGTTTCGCCGGGATCAACTGGAAGAGCTCGCGCGAGGGCTGGAAGCCCACCTGCGGTGCCGACTATCGCTACATGAGCGGCAAGTGGGATCCGATGTGGGGTCGTGACGCGCGCGAGTCGGAGATGTACCTCTACGGCACGCACGACGGCGTCGGTTGGTGGTCGAACCAGCACTACCTCAAGCTTTGGGGCGGTGTTGAGATTGCGCCGCGTCACAAGTTCATAGTCTCCACCGGGCCGGTGTTTGCGGCAGATCGCGATGGAATCGGCGGTGGCAACGGGCGTTTCAAGGGTCTTTTCTCGCGCGCCCACTATGCATTCCCTCTCTGGACGCCCGCCAGGGACAAGGGCGAGCGCTTCGAAGTCTTCGGGCATGTCATAGCCGAGCTGTTCAACCCCGGCGACTACTACGACACCGACAAGCCCGGCTACTTCATCCGTTGGCAGATCGACTTCGCGTTCTGACGGGTCGGCGACCGAGCGAGTGGTGAAGAAGATCCTCTACCTTCATGGCTTCGCGTCGTCGGGCGCGAGCGGAACTGTCGAACTGCTGAGGAAGTGGTTCTGGGAGCGGGCAGAGCCGGCGCATCGTGCAGTCGTTGTCGCACCTGACATTCCGCTCGATCCGCTCGTCGCCGAGAAGGAGCTTGAGGAGATCGCCTACAACGAGATGCCAGATCTCGTCATTGGCACCTCGATGGGCGGGATGTACGCCCAGCTGCTCCATGGCTTTACGCGCATCTGCGTGAATCCGGCGTTCTGGATTTCAAAGAAGTACGACATCCTCTATGTCGGCAAGCACAAGTGGCTAAACCGGCGCAAGGACGGCGAGACCGAGTTCCACGTCACGAAGGAGACGATTGCCCATTTCCAGGAGCTTGAATCGCGCCAGTTCGACGGCATTGACGACGACGACCGCATGCTCTGCCACGGGCTCTTCGGCGACACCGACACTCTCGTCGGCCCCGAGTCGAGGGAGGCCTTCGAGCGGCACTACCCTGGCATGGCACAGTCCTTCCCCGGCGGGCACCAGCTGAACTCGGAAGTCCTCGCAAACACGCTCGTGCCTTACATTCGTTCGCTTAATGTGTAAACGTTTCCCCTCGCGTTTTGGGGGCTAATTTGCTATAATATCGCCCAATGAAGAGATATTGGTTTTTGGCGGCCTTCGGGTTCGTCGTGCTTGCTTTTGCGGCCGTATGGCTCGGGGCCCTCAATCAAGATGAGGGATGGTATCTTTATGCCGCGCGGCTCGTGTCGGAAGGCAAGACGCCGTACCGCGACTTTTTCTATACTCAGGCGCCAGTCATGCCCGTCGTCTATGCGGCGTTCACGTCTATATGGAATTCGTTCGGGCTCCTCGGCGCAAGAATCCTTACCATCGTCTTTGGCGCGCTGGGACTTGCGTTTTTCTGCGCCCTTGCCGCCCGACTTGTCGCGACTGGTCGTCGTGCTCTTGCCGCGCTCGCCGTCTTTCTCCTGCTCGGCTCGAACCTCTACCACCTCTACTACATCGCGATTCCGAAGACATACGCGCTTGCGTCGCTTTTTGTGGCAATCGGCTTCTTCCTCCTGACCTTCGCCCGCCAGCCGGCCCTTCGCGGGGTCGTCTTCTCGTTCGCGTCAGGCCTCTCGCTTGCGTTCGCGTGCGGTACGCGCATCAGTCTCGGCGTGATTCTCGCGGTAGTTGGCCTTGGACTTCTTTTGTCGGTTCGCACCTGGGGCAAGGCCTTCCTTTGGTTCGGGTTCGGCGGCGCGTTTGGTCTCGCGGTCGTCTACGGTTTTTTCCTCTGCGACCCTACGGCGCGCACAGGCCTATTCGCGGCACAGGCCTACCACGCCGCCCGCGGCGGCTTCGACCCAGTCTTCACGATCGGATCCGTGTCGCGGCTCGTAAGGTGGTATCTGCCAGTCTTCATCCTGCTTGGTCTTGGTTTTGCGCACCGTCGCGAAACTTGCGGCGAGCCAAATTTCTTCCTCGTTGTGCGCCTTGCGTTTGCAAGCTTCGTTGCCGTATTTCTCGTCCAGATGCTCGCGCCGTTCCCCTACGAGGACTACCAAGTTCCCGTAATGGGGCTTTTGGCCGTCTTCGCCGTCGTACTCTTCTTTGGCCGCCCGGCGTCTGTGCCTTCGCGCGGGCTTCTGCTTACGCTCGGCCTTGCATGGGCCGCGTCGTTCGGCTCGCCGCTTCTCGAGAAGTGGACGACGAACGGGCAGGACAGGTTCTGGACACTCAAGAAGGAGCAATGCGAGCTTGCCCAGCTGCGAGATGTCGCGCGCACCATCGAGGAGGAGGATCCAAACGGCGACATGTTGCTGACCCAGGACCTTTATCTCGCAATCGAAACCGGGCGCAAGGTCCCCGCCGGACTCGAGATGGGACCGTTCAGCATGCTTTCAGACGAGGAATGGCGCAAGCTCCTCTCGTCGGCGCCGTGCAAGATGGCCGCGCTTTCGGGCTATTCGTTCGCGATAGATCCGCCGCGGTGCGACGAGGTTCCTGTTGAGAGGCAGATCGAGTACTGGGGGCTTTTGAAGAAGGACTACGACCTTGTCATGAAGGAAGATGCGTTCGGCCAGAACGCGACCTCGCTTCTTATTCTCAAGCGCAAGGCGGACAGGACTGACAGGTGAAGCCGATAGAGCTTAGACACAGGATCCTCGAGACCGTTTCGAAGAACGGCGGCCATCTCGCGTCGTCGCTCGGCGCAGTCGAGATCGCGATGGCTCTTGCGGAGGTCTTCGATCCCGAGACCGACCGCGTCGTTTGGGACGTCGGCCACCAGGCATACGCGTGGAAGATCCTCACCGGCCGAGACGCCGCTTTCCCAACTCTTCGCAAGATGGGCGGGATATCCGGCTTCCCCAACCCCGCCGAGTCCAAGGCCGATGCCGCAATTGCAGGACATGCGGGCGTTGCGCTTTCTGTCGCCGAGGGTCTTGCCGCCGCGCGCGACAGGCGTGGCGGCAAGGAGCACGTCGTCGCCGTCATAGGCGACGCGTCGTTCGCGAACGGCACGAGCTTCGAGGCGCTCAACAACTGCGCTGCGGCGACAAAGCGGCTTATTGTCGTCCTGAACGACAACGACATGTCGATAGCGAAGCCGGCGGGGAGCATCGCGAAGGGGCTCGGCCGCCTCACGTCGGGCATCCGCTACAACCGTGCGAAGAACGTCGCCAAGAAGATCGGCCGTGCGCTTCGGCTGTCGTTCCTCTACGGGCTCGTCCACTGGGTGAAGAACCGCCTCAAGACGATGATGCTCCGCAACGTCTGGTTCGAGGAGTTCGGCTTCCACTACCTCGGTCCGATCGACGGCCACGATCTCGCAGCGCTCGTCTCGGCGCTCACTGCCGCCAAGGAAGAGAATCGTCCTGTCCTTCTCCACGTCGTCACGAAGAAGGGGCACGGCTACGGCCCTGCCGAGAAGAACCCGACTGCATGGCACGGCGTAGGCCCGTTCCAATGGCCTTCGACTCCCAATGCCGTAGATCTCGCGCTTCCGACGGATGGGCAGCGCGAGCCGCCTGCTCCGGGCTGGAGCGAGGCCTTTGGCGATGCGCTGTGCGAGCTTGCGAAAGATGACGACCGCATCGTCGCGCTTACTGCGGCGATGTCCGACGGAACGGGGCTCGCCGGTTTTGCCGCGCGCTATCCAAATCGCTTCTTTGACGTAGGCATAGCCGAAGGACACATGGTCGCGTTCGCAGGCGGGCTTGCCGCAGGCGGAATGCGGCCTGTTGTCGCCGTCTACTCGACGTTCCTGCAGAGAGCTGTAGATCAGGTGATGCACGATGTGGCGATATCCAACCTGCCCGTAGTCTTCTGCGTAGACCGTGCCGGTGTCGTTGGCGCGGACGGCGTTACGCATCAGGGGCTATACGACATCGCGATGCTGCGGTGTCTCCCCAATGTGACGATATGCCAGCCGAAGGACGCGGATGACTTGAAGGCGCTGCTTAAGGAAGCTTTTGGTCGCAACGGCCCGACCGTGATCCGCTATCCACGCGGCAAAGTGCCGACTCCCCCACTCCCTAACTCCCCCACTCCCCCACTCATCGACTCGGCCGCCCGCATCGCCATCTGGGCGACAGGCGACTGGTACGGCAAGGCGAGCGAGATCGCGTCTTGCGTCGGCGGGATCGCGGTGCATGCCCGCTATTTGAAGCCGTTCGATAGCGAGCTACTTGCCAAGCAGCGCGCTGCGGGGATGAAGATTGTGAGTCTCGAGAACGGGGCGGTCGCCGGTGGGTTCGGAGAGGCGATTGGAGCAGACGTAAAGTTCGGGTGGCCCGATGCGTTCATACCGCACGGGACGCAGGAGGAACTCGAGAAGAAGTATGGTCTTGACGCAGATTCAATAGTCGCGTCTTTAACATCAAACTTCAAACTTTAAACTTTAAACATCAAACATCAAACTTCAAACAATGGCCAAGGTACACGGAGTTGCGGGCGAATGGGCCCGGGTAAAGGGCATGGTGACGGGGCTCTGGCCCCTGTTCCTCGGCGTATTCGTCGCCGGGTTCGCCGTCGCCGCCACTGCGTTTGCAGACGTTGTGTGGGGGCTTTCGATTCTTGCGGTGTCGATCGTCTATTCCGCCTGGAGTCTTTCGAAGGGGCTTCGCCACGCCGAACGCTTTTTCAAGGGTGCGCGTGGCGAGGAGCGCGTCTCCGGCATTCTCACGCATCTGCCCGAGTCCTACCATGTGTTCAACGACTTCGTTGCCGGCGGGAAGCACGTCGACCATGTCGTCGCAGGTCCCGCGGGCGTGTTCGCGGTTGAGACGAAATACTGGCGCGGCAATGTGACCGTCGAGGATGGCCACATACTCCTTGACGGACAGCTTCCCGACCGTGACCCTCTCGCCCAGGCGAGGAAGGAGGCACAGCTCGTGAAGTCTGCGCTTGCGGCTGCCGGCTGGAACGGTGCGGTGACGCCTGTCCTCGCGTTTGCGTCTGACACGTTCAGGCAGCATATTGCCGAGGTGCAGGGCGCTGTGGTGATGAATTCGTGCGAACTTTCTAAGGGTTTCGCGACGGAGCGTGTCGTTATTCCGCCTGCGGAGCTGGAACGCCTCATAGGACTCATGGAGAGCAATTCATGAAGAGAACCATTCTATACCCGCTTGCCTTCGCGCTGGCCGCGTCTTACGGCGCATTTGCTGCGGAAGTGAAGCCGCAGGACTACTACGGGAAGATTGCCCGCAGGGTCGGCGACATGCTGCCGAAGTACCACGTCCTCCAGAAGAAGCTCGACGACGACATCTCGCAGAAGGCGTGGACAAACCTCGTGACGTTCTACGACTTCGACCATTCCGTTTTCCTGAAGTCAGACATGGACGAACTCGCCAAGCGCGAGAAGTCGCTCGACGACGAGTTGCATGCGGGTGATCCGTCCTTCGGTTTCGACGTCTACAACCTCTACTGCCGCCGCCTCTCGGAGCGCATGGAGTTCGCGACTAACTTCCTCGCGACGGTGGAGTGGGATTTCTCGACGAACGAGACGTATCGCGTGAAGCGCAAGGACGCGCCCTGGCCTGAGACGAAGGAGGAGGCGGAGGACCACTGGCGCAGGCGACTCAAGAACGAGGCGCTCGTCCAGATCCTCGGTGCGGAGCTCGACAAGTCTACGAACGAGGTTGATGCCGCCGGAAGCCTCGTAAAGAAGTACCGCCAGTACTACACAGTCCTCACCGAGCCAGACGAAGAGGCGGTTCTCCAGCACTATCTCTCCGCCGTGGCGCGCGCCTACGATCCGCACTCCGACTACATGTCGCCCGCGTCCAAGGAGGACTTCGACATGGAGATGAGCCTGACTCTCTGCGGCGTCGGCGCGGTTCTGCACATGGACGAGGGCGCGCTCAAGATCGTCGAGATCATGGCGGGTGGGCCTGTTGACCGCGACGGGCGTATAAAGGAGGGCGACAAGATCGTCGGCGTCCAGCAGGAAGACGGCGAGATGGAAGACATCATGTGGAAGCCGATAAAGAAGTCGATCAAGAAGATACGCGGGCCGAAGGGCACGCGCGTCACGCTCGAGATCGTTCCGCGCTCCGATACGTCTGGCGCGACGAAGAAGCAAATCGAGCTTGTCCGCGACGAAATCAAGCTCGAGGACCAGGCGGCGACGGGGCGAGTAGAGACTGTCTCGCTCGGCGGCTTCACGAACAAGGTCGGCTACGTGTACCTCCCCGGCTTCTACGGCACGATGGACAAGCGTCCGCAGGATCCAGGCTTTCGCAGCTGCGCGATGGACGTTGCAAAGCTTATCGCGGAGTTCAACGCCGAGGACGTAGGCGGGCTTGTGCTTGACCTTCGCGGCAACGGCGGCGGCTCTTTGAGGGAGGCGGTGCTTCTTTCGGCGCTTTTCGTCCCGAACGGCCCCGTCGTGCAGGTAAAGGACGTGCGCAACCTCGGGTGCCTTCCGATACCCTACGGCAACCCCGTCGCGTTCCGCAGGCCCCTCGTGGTACTGACCGACCGCGCGAGCGCGTCGGCCTCGGAGATCGTCGCAGGGCATCTTCACGATGTCGGGCGTGCCGTGATACTCGGTGATGGGCGGACGCACGGAAAGGGGACTGTCCAGACGGTGCTTGGCATGGGCCCCGCGCAGTACGGGTCGATGAAGATCACGACTGCGAGGTTCTACCGCGTCGACGGGCGTTCCACGCAGCTTGAAGGCGTAGAGGCAGACATACGGCTCCCGTCGCTTCTCGACTCGCTGGACATTGGCGAGGACAAGCTCCCCAACGCGCTGCCGTTCAGCCGCATCCTTCCCGCCGACTACGCGCGCTGCTGGAACATGTACGAATACGTTCCCGAGCTGCGCAGGCTCGCGGAAGCGCGACTTGCGACTAACGAGCGCTACCAGAAGCACATTGAAAACGTCAACGCCATGAAGGAGATGAGCGAGCGCGAGGAAGTCTCGCTCGAGCGCGAGGCGCGGAAGGCCCAGATGGCCGCCGACCGCGAGCTCAGGGAAGTGGCCGACGCCGACGGCGAGGATGACGATGACGACAAGCCGCGCCGCCGCAAGCGCAACGAGCGCTCGAAGGACGACGTCGTTCTCGACGCGGCGTTTGACGTCATGTGCGACCTCATACGGCTGAACGACGGCGCGGAAGTACCGCGTCCGCGCACGAACAGCGGCTGGTACAACGCGATCATGGGAGGGTTCTGAAAATGAAGCCGGTCAGATTCGTCAAGATGCATGGAGCGGGGAACGACTTCGTTCTCGTCGACGACCGCGACGGCGACTTCCCTTGCGAGCACCGCCTGATCGCGGCCATGGCGACGCGTCCGAGCGGCATTGGGTGCGAGGGAGTGATCCTCGTCCAGCGTTCCGAGACGGCAGATTTCAAGATGCGGTTCTTCAACCCCGACGGATCAGAGGCGGATCTCTGCGGAAACGGCGCGAGGTGCGTCGCCGCGTTCGCGCGCGAGATTGGCGCGGTCGCTGGGAAGGCGATGCGCTTCGAGACAGCGGCTGGTTTCGTAGACGCGGAGATCCTCGACGACGACCTTGTCCGCATTGCGATGCCAGATCCCAAGGACTTTGGCGACGATTTCGTTGTCACGGGCGTTCCGCACAAGATCGTGCCAGTCAGCAATATCGCAAAGGCGGACGTCGAAGGCGAGGGGCGTCGCATAAGGATGAGCGACGAGTTTGCGCCCGACGGCACGAACGTCAACTTCGTCTGCTACCGGGCTCCCGACCGCGTGTCGGTGCGCACATACGAGCGAGGCGTCGAGGCCGAGACATTCGCCTGCGGCACGGGTTCGGTAGCTGCGGCGGTAGTCGGCGTCGCGCAACACGGGCTCAGGTTCCCAGTGCATGTCAAGACGGCGGGCGGCTACGAGCTTACCGTCGACGGCGTCAAGACCGAGGCGGGGTTTTCGGACATAACGCTGACCGGGCCTGTGAAACGCGTCTACGAAGGGACGATAGACCTCGACTCCCTCGGCGTCGTCCCGGAGTAACCAAGGACACTTGAAGCCCGGCGCGAATAATGGTATAATCGGAGCAAATCTATGAGCTACTACTTGATGATCCTTGTTGGTGCGGTTCTCGTGAACAACTTCGTTCTGAGCCGCTTTCTCGGTTGCTGCCCGTTCCTCGGCGTGTCGAAGAAGCTCGACACGGCGCTTGGCATGTCTGGCGCGGTCGTGTTCGTGATGACGGTCGCCGCGGCGGTGACGTGGTGCCTTGACCACTGGCTTCTGCAGCCGAACGGCCTCGGCTACATCCACACGCTCGCGTTCATTCTCGTCATCGCGTCGCTCGTCCAGTTCATCGACATAGCGATGAAGCGGTTCCTGCCGCCGCTCCATGCCGCGCTTGGCATCTTCCTTCCTCTCATCACGACGAACTGCGCCGTTCTGGGCGCGGCGGAAATCAACTGCAAGCAGGGGACGGGATTCTTCGAGTCCGTCTTCTTCTCGTTTGCGGCCGCCGTCGGCTTCGGCTTTGCGCTCGTCATCTTCTCCGGCATCCGCGAGAAGCTCGCGCACGCCGATCCCCCGCGCTGTTTCCGCGGCATAGCCATCGCGCTCGTCACGGGCGGGCTTCTGTCTCTTGCGTTCATGGGGTTCTCGGGGCTTGTGAAGCTGCCTTATTAGGGGTCAGGGGTCAGGAGTCAGGGGTTAGGGGTCAGGAGTTAGGAGTCAGGAGTCAGGGGTCAGTAGTTAGTAGAGAAAAGGATTTACGAATATGACAATCGCAATTGCAATTATAGCAGGTGTTGGCCTTGTCGCGGCAATCGCGCTTGCCGTCGCAGACAAGTATCTCGCCGTCCGCGAGGATCCGCGCATCGGCATGGTGACTGCCGCGCTTCCAGGCGCGAACTGCGGCGGATGCGGCTTCCCTGGGTGCGACGGCTATGCCCGCGCGCTCGTCGCGGGAACTGCGCCTAACGGCGCGTGTGCCGCAGGCGGCGACGCATGTGCCGCGGCGATCGCCAAGATCCTCGGCGTCGAGGCGACCGCGACCGAGAAGCGCGTCGCGCTCGTCAAGTGCTGCGGAACGCGTTCCGAGGCAATTCGCGTCGGTGACTACAATGGCATTTGCGACTGCAGCGTAGCGGCCATGACGGCTGGCGGCGACAAGGGCTGCACATACGGTTGCCTCGGCTACGGTGCTTGCGCGAACGTCTGCCCGAAGGGCGCGATTTCTATCCACGACGGGCTTGCGAAGGTCGACAAGCGCCTTTGCATCGGCTGCGGCAAGTGCGTGACGGTGTGCCCGAAGAAGATCATCGAGCTCGTTCCCGCGTCCGCGACGATCCATGTCCTCTGCGCGAACCCCGACAAGGGGCCGAATGTCCGCAAGGTCTGCGGCGTCGGTTGCATGGGCTGCCACCTCTGCGAAAAGAACTCCGGCGGCAAGGAAGCCGGACACTTCACGTTCCAGGGCTTTCTCGCCAAGGTCAACTACGAGAACCCGCCGACCGACGAGCAGGTCGCCGCGAAGTGCCCCGCGAAGTGCATCGGTGTCGACCCCCACTTCGAGTCGGGCAACTGATGCGTTTGGCGGCACGCCGGGAAAAGAAGTCTCTTGGTTTTAAGAAAGGAGACTAAGTGAGAACTCTGTGCGGAACAATCTTGGTAGCGGCAATGGCCGCCGCGAATTTCGCATTTGGCGCGAACGCCCACATGCAGGACGCGCGAAAGACGCCGGAATGGTTTACTCGCGGCGTCATGTACCAGATACAGCCGCGCGCGTTCACACCCGAGGGTACGCTCAAGGCGGCGGCGGAGAAACTGCCGTATCTTAAGGATCTTGGCGTCACCATCGCCTACCTCGTGCCGGTGATGAAGATGGACACAGACATGGACAAGGGCTTCTGGAGCCCGCGCCAGATCAAGAGCGGTTTCAACAACCCGAAGAACCAATACCGGATCTCCGACTACTTCCACGTTGACGAGGAGTACGGCACGGATGCCGACTTGAGGGATTTCTGCGCCGCCGCGCATGGGATCGGCATGAAGGTCGTCTTCGACCTCGTATATCTCCACTGCGGTCCGACTGCGCCCGTCCTGAAGGAGCATCCAGAGTTCACCTGGTGGAATCCCGACGGCACTGTCAAGAAGGGTCCGTGGCGGTTCCCGAAGCTCAACTTCGCCGAGCCGAAGCTGCGTGAATACCTGCTTGGCAATATGCGGTATTTGATTAAGGAGTACGGGGCGGACGGTTTCCGCTGCGACGTCGGCGACGGCATCCCGCTCGATTTCTGGTGCGATGCGCATGACATGATGGATTCCGTTTCTGGCGGAAGGGCGGTTCTCCTCTGCGAAGGTTTTACTGTCTGCAACCAGTACAAGGGATTCGATGCTGACTACGGCTGGTTTCCCGGCCTCAATGCCGCCAGGGTGCGCAACTCGTGGGTTGAGCGCGAAAGTTCGTGCCCAGTCGGCTCGCGGTTCGTGAACCACTACGAGAACCATGATATCGCAACAGACCTGCGTCCTCGGCGCGAGGTGCAGTGGGGACATGAAGCCGTCGACCAGGTTCTTGTCTGGATGTTTACGCTCGACGGCGTGCCAATGCTCTTCACAGGCAATGAATTGGCCGATTCCGACGAGCGCCATTCGATGTTCGGCAAGACCCCGATGGACTGGACGCAGCTCGACCGCGAGCCGGGGAAGTCCCGCCATGCGCTTGTGAAGCGCCTTGCCGCACTTCGCCGCGAACATTCCGCGTTCACTGACATCAACGGCGAGGAGGGCCTGACATGGCTTGACACGACGGCAAATGATTCCGTTACGGCTTTTGTCAGGCGGAATGGGCGCGAAACCATGCTTGTGGTGCAGAACTGGACTGGCAAAGACGTCCGTTGCGACGTGTCGTTCGCTGTTCCGAAGCGCAAGACGGCGTCATATCTTGCGGCGGATGAAGAGAATCGCGACGTCAAGGGGCATGTCTCGCCAGAAACTGTCTATTCGAAGAATGCGGAATTTGTCGGCGGAACGACGTTTCGCATTGGCGCCTGGGGCGTTTGGATATCCAAGGTCCATTTTTAGCATTCCCCACTCGCCACCGTTGCGTCGATTTGGTATAATCTTCACGTATGAACAAAAATATAGTCTGCATCGGGGCTGGGTACATCGGCGGGCCGACAATGGCCGTCATCGCGAAGATGAACCCCGACCGCAAGGTCTACGTCTGCGACATAAACGCGAAGCGCATCGCGGCGTGGAACTCAAAGAACTATGCTCTCCCCATCTATGAGCCGGGGCTTGTCGACGTCGTGAAGGAAGTGCGCGGCAAGAACCTCTTCTTCACGACCGACATAAAGTCCGCCGTCAAGAAGTGCGACATAATCTTCGTCGGCGTCAACACCCCTACAAAGATGTTCGGGCGCGGCGCTGGCAGGGCGAGCGACCTCCAGTTCTGGGAGGCGACTGCGCGCGAGATCAAGAACTATGCCGACGGCGACAAGATCGTCGTCGAGAAGTCTACGCTTCCCGTCCGCACGGCTGCCGCGATGGAGGCGATCCTGAACGACAGCGCAAAATACCGCTTCACCGTCCTTTCGAACCCCGAGTTTCTCGCCGAGGGAACGGCGATAAAGGACCTTCTTTCTCCCGACCGCGTCTTGATCGGCGGGCCGGAGACGGTCGAGGGAAGGGCGGCCGTCCGCGAAATCTGCGACATCTATGCCGGGAAGGACGGCAAGTGGGTCGAGCGCTACAAGATTCTCACGACGAACGTGTGGAGCGCAGAGCTCACGAAGCTCGCGGCGAACGCGATGCTCGCGCAGCGCGTAAGTTCAGTGAACGCGCTCGCTGGGCTTTGCGAGGCGACAGGCGCAGACATCGACGAGGTCGCCCGTGTGATGGGCGCCGACAGGCGAATCGGCTCCAAGTTCCTCAAGGCGGGCCCCGGCTTCGGTGGCAGCTGCTTCAAGAAGGACGTTCTGAATCTCGTATATCTCTGCGAGACTTTCGGGCTCCATACCGCGGCGGAATACTGGTCGGGCGTCATCAAGATGAACGACCACCAGCAGGAGCGCATCGTCTCGCGTCTTTTCAAGGCGATGTTCAACACGCTTGCAAACAAGAAGATCGCGATGTTCGGCTTTGCGTTCAAGGCGGATACCGGCGATACGCGCGAGACGCCCGCCGGGTATGTCGCTCGGCTTCTCAACGAGGAGCACGTCCGGCTTGTGATCACCGACCCCAAGGCGATAGAGAACGGCAAGCGCGACCTCGCGGGGCTTGACGGCATCACGTGGGAGAAGGATCCGTACAAGGCCGCGAAGGATGCGGACGCGGTTCTCGTCATGACCGACTGGAAGGAGTATCCGGCGCTCGACTGGGAGAAGATATTCAAGTCGATGCGAAAGCCCTCGCTCGTCTTCGACACGCGCAACTGCCTCGATGCCGGTGCGCTAAAGAAGATCGGCTTCCGCGTCTTAAATGTTGGAAAATAAAAGTTGGTAGGGGCGTGTCTCCGACGCGCCAGAAGCGGTCGGCACGGAGTGCCGCCCCTACCAAAAAAGGATATATAAAGAAAGGACCAAACGATGAAGATTCTAGTAACAGGCGGTGCCGGATACATCGGCAGCCACACCGTAGTGGAGCTCCTGAACGCAGGGCACGACGTAGTTGTCGTGGACAACCTCTGCAACAGCTCGAAGAAGTCGCTTGCGCGCGTGAAGAAGATCACGGGCAAGCCCGTCGCGTTCTACAAGGTCGACATCCGCGACGCGAAGCGGCTCAACGCCGTTCTCGACAAGGAAGGGCCCTTTGGCGCGGCGATCCACTTCGCGGCGCTCAAGGCCGTCGGCGAGTCGACGAAGATTCCGCTTAAGTACTACAACAACAACCTCGGCGGCACATTCACGCTTCTCCAGTGCCTCGGCGACCACGGCTGCAAGAACATCGTGTTCTCGAGTTCCGCGACTGTCTACGGCGACCCCAAGAGTGTGCCGATCCGCGAGGACTTCCCGACGCCCGGCTGCACCAACGCCTACGGCTGGACGAAGCTCATGATGGAGCAGGTCTTCAAAGACGTCCAGAAGGCTGACCCCGAGTGGAACGTGATTCTTCTCCGCTACTTCAACCCGATCGGTGCACACAAGTCGGGGCTCATTGGCGAGGATCCTGCGGGAATTCCCAACAATCTTCTGCCCTATGTTGCGCAGGTTGCAGTTGGTCGCCGCGCAGAGCTCAATGTCTTCGGCAACGACTATCCGACGCCAGACGGCACGGGAATCCGCGACTACATCCACGTCGTCGACCTCGCCATCGGCCACCTCAAGGCGATTGAAAAGCTTGAGAAGAACCCGCAGCTCGGGCTCAAGATCTACAACCTCGGCACCGGCAACGGATATTCCGTTCTCCAGGTCGTCAAGGCGTTCGAGAAGGCATCGAAGCGCCCTGTTCCCTACAAGATCTGCCCTCGCCGCCCCGGCGATATCGCGGAATGCTGGGCTGACCCGTCGCTGGCCGCGAAGGAACTTGGCTGGAAGGCCGAGCGCGGCATTGACGAGATGTGCGCCGACGCGTGGCGTTGGCAGAAGAAGAACCCCTACGGGTACAACAAGCCGAAGAAAAACGGCTAAGTAGTCAGGTGGCGTGACAGCGCTTGAATATCTGTTAGACGGCCTTGAGGCCGAGCTCGAGCTTGAGCGAGAGCTTGGCGTCAGGGTCGTCGAGCTTGATAGGACGTTGCTGGCCTCGTCCCCTCACTCCCCCACTCCCCCACTCCCCCACTCCCCCACCTCATCTCCCTCCAACTCCAACTCCCTCTCCAACTCTTCTTCCCCCTCCAACTCCCCGACTCCCTCACTCCCCCACTCCCCCACTCCTCCACTTTCCCACTCCCCCACGCCCTCACTCTCTTTCGCCTTTCTCCATGATAGGCCCTTGTCGCCTAACGGCATAGAGATGATGGCGAAGATTGTGACGGCGATGCACGAGACGCCGGAGTCTGCGCCAATCGTGTTCAATGGCGAGAGGCCGCCGGCGAAGATGTATGTCGTTCTTGGCTCCGAGGCGATGAAGAAGTGGTATCCTGGCATGCGTGGGGCTCCCGGCCAGTGGCTTCGCGGGAGGAACGGCGAGGATGTCCTACTCACGTATTCGCCGGAATATCTGCTTCGCTTTGGCGCGGCAACGCCTGCGCTTATGAAGCTCAAGCGAGAAATGTGGACGAGTTTGAAGGGCGTCATGCAGCGAATAGGATACTCAAAATGATTTTTAACGCAGAGACGCAAAGACGCAAAGTGCGCAGAGAAAAGGTGATATGCTACACGCTCTGCGTTCTCTGCGACTCTGCGTTAAAAGCAGATTATCCATCAGGCGAACAAGGCTAAAAAATCTAACAAGACAACTTATGACTGACGAGAAATGCAAAGTAATCGAGCATCGCGAGCTTGGAAGCGGCTACCGCTTCATCTCGTTCGATGCTCCGAAGATCGCCGAGGGTGCGATACCCGGGCAGTTTGTGCATATGCGTGTGCCAGCGCTTGAAGCAAGCGCCTTGCGGCGTCCGTTCTCGATTTTCAACGCCGAGGAGGGGCGGCTCGAGCTTCTTTACAAGACGATTGGCCGTGGCACTACTGCGCTCAATGCCGTGAAACCGGGCGACACTGTCTCAGTGCTTGGCCCGCTTGGGCACGGCTTTCCGCTAAAGTGCAACGGTGCGGCGCTTCTCGTTGGCGGCGGCTTTGGTGTTGCTCCGCTCTATTTCCTTGCCCGCCGACTTCTCGCCGTCGGAGTAAAGCCCTGTCTCTTTGTCGGTGGCCGGACGAAAGACGATCTCCTCGCGCTTGACCGCTTTGAGAAGCTTGGCATAGAAGTACACGCTGCGACAAACGACGGCAGCTTTGGCACGAAGGGGCTTGTCACCGATCCGCTCGACGACGAGCTTATCCGCATCAAGACTGCGGGCGAGAAGTTCGAGCTCTTCGCCTGCGGTCCTGACCCGATGCTCAAGGCCGTTGCGCTTCGCGCGACAGGAACGAAGTCGAAGGGGTGGATTTCGATGGACAGGCACATGGTCTGCGGCGTCGGTGCGTGCTACGCCTGCATCCAGAAGACGGTGCGCGGCAATTCCCGCTGCTGCATCGAAGGCCCGGTTTTCGCAGCGGAGGATCTTGTTTGGTAGTATTGCGACGCGTCGCCCGATTTGTAGCGGCGGCGCGTCCTCGGCGGGGCGAGTTTCGGCTTAGGGCTCGCTAGATTTGCCGCGAATACGCGGCAAATCTCCGGTGAAAAAGCCGGTGGCGACATCGATTTCGCGGTCTTTCACATTTTGCCCGTGCCATCAAGCCTCTCGGCAAAATGACGACGCGTCGAAATCGGGTCGCTTCCGTCTTTTTCACCGTCGCTTCGCATGCCGCCGAAACACCCCCTCCGCGCTCGCTGGAATACAAAATTCAGCATGACAAATATGGTTTTTGGTATAATTACTATGAACTTGGACAAAGCCCATGCGGGCTTTCATTGAAAGGCCCAAGATCATCGCATGAAATCCGAATCAAAGCGCAAAATCCTCGTTGCCGGCATGGGCACCTCGCCGGCGGTGCTGACGAACGCAGTCTGGACGCTCGCGCACTAGAAGAAGCCGGTCGTGCCGTCAAGATCGCGATTGAGAAGATGCTGATGTGGAGGAAATGGTATAATATGAACATATCGACAGAGGCAGTGCCCTATGATAACTAAAGATGAGTTGCAGGAACTCTTTGCTTCAACAGAGACGTATCGCATTGAGCGAACAGTATCGACCA